>Ga0187778_10000744_pt1 | contig 23196 bp, 24 predicted proteins | sample 1015_Q2_SP5_20_M_FD_132418 | JGI IMG/M metagenome (GOLD analysis project Ga0187778, IMG submission 132418) | Tropical peat soil microbial communities from peatlands in Department of Meta, Colombia - 1015_Q2_SP5_20_MG | ecosystem: Environmental > Terrestrial > Soil > Wetlands > Peat | place... | reverse complement strand
TCGTAGAATATGAGCTGCCCCTTCACGTTTTCGAACTTCGCGCAGTTGAGGCTTCTATCCACTGCGATGAGCAAGTTCTCCACGTCGAGCTTCTGGAGCTTCTCCACCTTTTTCCTCAGGTACTCGTCGGTCCAAAAGCCGACCACTTCGAGGAACGCCTTCATGCCGTTCTTCTCAAAACCGAAGTCAGGAATGAACACATACTTCCCTGCGGTTAGCAGCTCCGGTTCTCTCTTGAGTTTCCAGCCCAACCGCAAACTGTTGAAAGAACGGGCAAATGAGGCCTCGACGGAGCTATCGAAGCTCTCCCTCGCGTCCTGGGCACCTAAGGTAGCGATGAGTCCTGCCATCGCGTCGCTGTCGAGACTAAGCTCAAGCAGCTTCGGGGTTTGCCTATCGCCGCTCACTATGCTTGCTCGCAAGCTCCAGTCATCGGCATCGACGATCGAGGGCAGCAGCTTCGCGAGCGACGTGCCATACCGCTCGGTCAGTTTAAAGAGCGAGACAGGACCGTCGACGAGGATGTGGTAACGGCCCTCGGTCTGCTCGACGCTGTACATGAGCCCAAGATACTTGAGCTGCCTGAAGATGCGCTGATAATTGCTCCCCGCAGTAAACTCGAGTGCAACCGCCTTAAAGAGGATCGTTTGAGTAAGACTCAAGTTGTATTGCCGGAGCAGTTCGCGTGGTGATGGCGGCGAGAAGCGCTCCAGGACAAGCTCATCCTCAAAATCGCTCCAGAGCGAGGCTTCGAGTTGCTCTGAGGAGACGCCTAGTCGTGAGGCTGCTTGCGTCAGCACCTGCTGTTTTGTCTCTTCCGTCGCAACGAGCGCAAAGCGGTTTGCCTCGGTAAAGACTGCACGGCGCGCTCTCTTCGGATCGACCTGGCTGTGGGGCTCAAAGACCCCGGCGCGATCGAGCAACGCGCAAAGCCCGCGGATGAGTCGGTAGTCAAAGCCTATATCCTCAAAGCGTTGCAGCTCCCGCGCGAGCTCGCCCTTGCGTTTGCCCTCGTACGCTTCGTACGTCCGGATCAGCCGCGCGGCGAGCTCGAGCGAGCTCTCCTCGAGCGGCACGTACACGGGCGTAATTTTCCCCGAGCGGGAGCGGCTGACGAGGAGCGTGCTAGGAAGCATTTTCCGCGTCCCTCCATCGCCGTTTTCTGCGATGACTCATCTTCGTCTCGCTCGTGTCACGTGTCACAATTTCGATGAGCCGTGCACGCTTCCCTTCTCGTTTTCTCAACACGCGGCCGAGGCGCTGAATGAACTCTCGCGAGCTGCCGGTCCCGCTCAGTATTATCGCTTGGGCGGCATCGGGAACGTCAACGCCTTCGTCAAGTACCTTCGACGTGACCACCATTCGGTACACGCCATCGTGAAAGTTGTCGAGGATCTCCCGGCGTTCGTCTTTGGGAGTCGTGTGAGTAATTGCCGGTATCAAGAAAGTGCGGGTAATGTGATGCACGAGCTTGTTGTGCTGGGTGAAGATAATCGTTTGTTCGGACGCGTGCTGCAACAGCAGCTGTTTCAGCGCTTCGATCTTCGCACGCGAGTTCAGCGCGATGTCGAGGGCTCGGTTGCGCGCCAGCAGCGCCTTACGAGCTTCCGGATCTCGCGCGCTTCGCATGATAAATCGAGAGAAGTCTGCTGGGGTCCGCATCGCAACGTTTCGGCGTGCGAGGTAGTCGGTAAAGACGCGGTACTCGCGCGCATACTCGTCCGCTTCCTCGGGCGTGAGTTCCACATACAGCCGTTCCACGTCATAGTCCGAGAGGTGCTCTCCTGCAAGGTCGTTGACCGTCAGCTCATACACTTTTCCACCAACGAGACGTGGAAGCTCAGCGTGCAATCCGTCTTCCCGCTCGTACGTCGCGGTGAGCCCCAATCGTGCTGGGGAGAGACACATCTCGGCGATGTGCCGATAGCCCGCTGCCGGCAGGTGATGCACCTCGTCAAACACGATAAGCCCGAAACGGTTGCCGAGCTCTGCCGCTCGTAGATACGCGGAATCGTAGGTCGAGACGGTGAGCGGGGTTAGCACGTTCTCGCCTCCACCGTAAACGCCTATCTCGATGCCAAACTCAGTCGCGAGGACACGGCGCCACTGCTCTATTAGATCGAGCGTCGGCGCCACGATGAGCGAAGGCACTTGCAGGCGTTCGATGGCACCGACGGCGACAAGCGTTTTCCCCGCGCCGGTCGGCAGAACGACGGTTCCTCGTTGCTCGGCGTGCAGCCACGAGTCCAGCGCGTCGTTCTGGTAGTCGCGCAACGTCGATGTGCACCGTAGGTGAGGGGTAGGAAGCAACTTGAGGGCGCCGTCGACGTAATCTATGTCGCTTCTCTTGAGATACTCCACGATATCCCTGTAGTGCATCGCTAGTGCCCGGTAGGCGCTCGAGCGTTCGTCCCACGTCGCGTTAGGCACGCGTACGTCGCCTCGTATTACGAGCGTACCCTTGTCATACTGGATGTGCGCTTTCAATTCCGTCACCGTTCGCGGCTGGAACCTGCGGTAGCTCTCGACCGCTTGAGTAGTCTATCGTTCTTGCGTACGAAGCGACATAAGAAATGGTTACCGCTTTAAGAGTGGCCGATCTGTTGTTCTGTCCAGGCCGTGTTAGTAATTAGGCTTTCATGTGGCATAACGTTGTGTGCACGCGTGCGGTATCGGCCGTTCCCACAGAGGGCGCCTATGCAAGATTGGAACTCCTACACTTCATCAAAACGAGCTCGCGGGTGATAGCAGCGTGCAGGACTTGATCCATTCTCCCCGAGCCTCCCTCGTGGTGCCGACGATGAGACGGGTGACGTCTGCTTCGTTACACCTGCCTCGCGCTTCGATGGTCTCGCCCTTATGTGCTTGGCCCGCGTAGGTATGCGTGTATGCGAGGACTTTCGCGACTACCTTGTGATCGACCTCATACACGGCAGGGCTGTCAAATGCGTAAGCGGCGTTCGTCACAACGGCGTTCACGGTCGCGTATCCGTTGTCCACCCCCCGCGGCTCTGTCGCTATTTCGTCGTAACCCCTCACGAATAACAAGTCGAAGTATGTCTCCCCTGTCACGCCACGGTTCCACTTTCTCTTCTCGTGGAGCACAAACTCCTCGAACGTGAGCTCCGGCGCCCGCTTTGCGTAGATTCGCCGCCACATATCAGCGGTAATAGGAGGCAACGTTCCCGATTCCACGGCGTCACGTAGTGCCGCGCGTCCACGTTCAAAACTTGATCTTCCGTACAGCACGAAGTCGATGTCAGACGTTGCCGCTTCGAGGCCCACAAGTCTGGAACCAGTCACCCCCATATGCCGGCGACTGACGCCGTAAGTCTCAAGCAGTTCGGCGATGCGCAAGACGTCAGCCTCATCGCTCTGTGCGACGTACTGTTCAGGCCGCCTCACCTCCGAAACCGCTTCAAACGGGATGGCACACAGCCCATTTTGATAGTAACGAGACGCGCGCATCAAGCGCTGTGCCGCTTCGAAACCGACTTTTCGAAACCGCGCGCCGTCACGTCGTATGCGCTCGCCATTGTCATCCGGCACGTAGCGCAAAAAGGCCTGAATGAAGGGTGTGTTGTCGTACGAGACGACTGCAAAAATCCAGTTATTTCTCGTAATAATGAAATCTCGTATTCTAAGAGGCGCGCCCACCATGGCCAAGCGTTGTTGCTGCACGCATATTAAGATTCCCTCGACGTCGAAGACTCGACACACGATGTAGTAGTACACATTTGCGTGCTAGTTGCGAGAGAACGGAGTACACTTGCGCACGTGTGTCAAGAGGAGGACGTATGCACGCATCGAAGATCGGCAACGTGCGTAGCCGCGTCGCCATGAGCGCGTCGCTTCTCGCTAACACACAAACGGAGCAACACACGATCTGACAGCCGCTACAAAGCAATACAGCCGCTTTTCGTGACGATTATACTTCTCTCGACGTGCGCGATGACGCTATTATAAGCCTCTTGTACTTTCGGATACGCTATTAGTGCGTCGCTTTTCAGGAGCTCGCAAAGCATGCTAGGACGCATTGATTCGGTCAAGTCTAACCATCTGACTGAAAATGGCAGAGCGCCGTACGCGGCGATGAGATGTGAGAAGAGATTTCGCGCACCTACGGAGAGGTCCGTCACATCAAAATGAGGTTGTAGCGAATAGATCTCAGCGTCCTCTAGTTTGAGGGTGACTCGGCCGGCGGTAGGCATGACTTCAATGGCTATTACGTCACCTTCGCTGAGCAGAACGTCCGTATCGGAGGAGCGAGCAATTGTTACTGCCCCATGCAGTTTGAACCGGTCAATTGAGTGCCCATAGTGCGCAAATACTGTGCTAAATCCTTCGCGCGCGATGTGGTGCTCAATATGCTGCGCGATGATGCTTGTCAAGACCCCGTCGCGCGTAAGGCGCAGCGCACTCTCCACCGCCATCTCCGCAGCTCGGATGAGGCGAGCGTGATGCGCTGTTTCTATTTCCAGCGTAATGGCAGTATCAACGATGTACCCTGCTACGTGCGCCCCGACATCGATTTTGAGAAGATCACCGCGTTCGAGGGTAGTTGCCGTCGCCCTTGATGGGCTACAGTACGCGACTTCTTCGTTTACCGCCAGGCTGACGGGAAACGCAGGAAGTGCCCCTTGACAGACGATTTCCCTCTCTATGAGCTCGGCGAGGCTGAGCAGCGGTGTCCCCGCGTGCAGCGAACGCCGCGCTTTCGAGAGCGCACGATTAACGCTTCTGCTCGCTCGTGCGTAGTACTCTAAGTGTCTCAAGGACGTTGTCGTAGCCTGCACCTTTGCGCACCACCACACGATCGATGAGATCGACGACTGTTGAGGGACCTAAGCGCGCCCCACCTCCTTGAAGGATACAATCGACGTCGATTGTGATGTCCTCTGCACGCGCCGCGGGCTGTCTGCGGGTCACGTTCGCGCTCGTCGAGGTGATAGGAGCTTCGACAAGGCGTACCAATGCACGCGCGAGAGGGTGCGAGGGATAGCGGATACCGACGAGCGACGAACCCGCGGTGAGGATATCGGGAACGTTACGCCGCTTTCGAAGCAATACGGTGACAGGACCGGGAAGCAACCGTCTGAGCAACTCCGCGTCCTCCACGTGTGCGACGGCGTCTATCATGTCGAAGCTCGATACCGCAAGCGATATGGGCTTCGGTATCATCTTCTTTAAGACGATGACTTTTCGTACGGCCGATTCGTGTAACGCCAGCGCACCGATCCCATAGACCGTTTCGGTTGGATACGCAACGACACCGCCGGCTTTGATCACAGCGGCGGCGCTTCCGACGTCATAAGTAAGCACTACCACGGGCGATCACGCTCCTCGTCCAAACGCGTTTCGTACAAAGACCCGATAACAAGAAAATAGCTTAATGCCTCCGCTTCACCACCGCGATATCTCCCAGAGTCAGGTTTCCTGAGCGTTTGTCCCGTCTTGGTCTCTCCGCCCCGAGTTCGATGAGCAGACTAATGTTAAGCGCCTTTTCGAGTTTCTTTCGCAGCTTATCGTCGGGGGTAAGCTCCTTTCGCTCGATTTTCTTTATTACCAAGGCCTTTTCCATGATTTTGCCTGCGAGTTGCTCCTGAGTGAGATTCGCTCTTTCACGAGCCTCCTTGACGATTTCGTCAAAGTCTGGATCGATTTCACCCTGCATCTGACGGTAGATGTCCCTATAACGCGCGCGGGTGCGCAGGATACCCTTTCCCTTCGGTTCCGTCAGGCCTTGCGTTCGCCGTATTTCGGTCCCGAGGTTCCCACAAGAAGAGCACGTATCGAGCTCCGCTCCTTCAATAGCGACGCGTTTGGGCTTTCCTACGATTTCCTTCCCGCATAGTTCACAGTGCATAACTTTCCTCGAAAAAAGGATATATAGCATGCATTGTTAAATAGTATGCGGAGGCGAAGACAGTGGAAGACTCGTTTGACGAAAGCGAAAAGAAGGGGAACGATTTTTCCGAATACCTCCTAGACCGCGTTCGTCAACTAGAAGACCGTAATCTCAAGCTTCGTGACGCGAATCGCAAAATTGAGAACGAAAAAAGGTCAGCTGAGAACCAAAAGGTTCGCTATGAACGAGAGGTTCGAAAGCTGCGGAGTGAGCTTGAACGACTAAAAAGTCCTCCATTACTAGTCGGAACAGTGCTTGACGTGCTTGAGGATAGCCGCGTCGTCATCAAAAGCTCAACCGGCCCGAAATTCGTCGTCAATGCGTCGCAATTTATAGAGCAGGAGCTCATCGCCGGATCGCGGGTGGCCTTAAATCAACAGTCCCTCGCCATCGTTGGTGCTTTACCACCTTCGAAGGACCCCATGGTGTATGGGATGGAGATAATAGAGACCCCCACCGTGAGTTACAGTGACATCGGTGGCCTAGATGCGCAAATCCAAGAGTTGCGTGAGACTGTAGAACTGCCACTGCTGAAGCCTGAGCTTTTTGAAAGGGTGGGGATAGAACCGCCCAAAGGCGTCTTGCTCTATGGTGCTCCTGGGACAGGCAAAACGTTACTCGCAAAGGCGGTTGCAAAGCACACCGAATCGGTATTCATACGAATTGTAGGAAGCGAACTCGTTCAGAAGTACATCGGCGAAGGAGCACGACTAGTCCGAGAACTCTTCGAGATGGCGCGTGAGAAAGCCCCGAGCATCATCTTCATTGATGAGCTCGACGCCATTGGAGCGAAGCGCCTTGACAGCGCAACGTCCGGAGACCGCGAGGTGCAACGAACGCTTATGCAGCTTCTTGCAGAGATGGACGGGTTTGAAAATCGCGGCGATGTAAAGATTATTGCAGCAACGAATAGAAGCGACATACTGGACCCGGCGCTTCTCCGACCGGGCCGATTTGATCGACTCATTGATATTCCGCTGCCAGTATACGAAGCGCGCGTCGAAATCGTCAAAATCCATACCACCGGAATGAACTTAGCCCACGAAATTGACGCTGAGAAAATCGCGAAGCTCACAGAAGGTGCCAGCGGTGCCGACTTAAAAGCGATTGCCATGGAAGCCGGCATGTTTGCTATACGAGCAGATCGCGAGTCAGTAACAGCTGCCGATTTCGACGAAGCGGTGCGCAAAGTTATGGGCATCCCCAAAATAGAATCGCATCAAATGGGATCGATGTTCGCCTAGCAAGGCTGCTCGTCAAGATATCGCAACGCCCAGCGGACGCTAAAAACGGTTGGATACGTTCCTGCGAGAGTGTCTTTCGTTCATACGACGTTGGAAGAGCTTCCAGCGGGAGATGAGCTTCGAGCGAGGCCATCCCGAACTTCTTCTAAAGCTCTCTGTATACAAGATAAAACCGCTGCAGTGCGGTGACGTTGCTTGCCACCGCCAATGCGACCATCATCCAACCGAGCAGCGGGAACCAAACGATGTTCGCAGGGAATAGTATAGTGGCAATAGTGACGACAAAAACGATGATGAGTCTGTCCGCGCGGCCGAGGAGTCCGCGGTAGGTCCTGCCGACCCCAATCGCCTGGGCCTGCGTTCCAAGATAGCTTGTCATGAGAATTCCCACGAGTGCGACTAATCCGACCTGCCACGCGACGTAGCCCCCAAAAGTAATACCTCCAAATATAAGGATGTCCGCGTATCGATCAATGACGTGGTCTATCATATCGCCCTTCCGAGATTCACTGTTGGAACTTCGTGCGACGCACCCATCGAGCGCGTCGAAGAGCGCGTTGAGCGCGATTGCTATGGCAGCGAGAGAGAGCGCCTGCACATAAAATGAAGCTCCCGCGACCACTGCAGAGAGGAGCGAGAGTAGGCTGAGCTGATTCGCACTCACGCCGTGTTTGCTAAGGGTCAGGGCGACCGGATCTAAAATTCGCCCCATCCTTCCGCGGTATGCATCAAGCGTCATTCAAGATACCCCATCCAGTCGAATCTGCCTGGGACAAATCGCTCGAGAGCCTGTCCTTGGATAATTTCCCACGCCAGCTGCGCTGACTTGTCGAGCGCGCCTGTCGATTCGAGCTCGTACACCTTGTCATCATTCGCGGCGAGGGCTTCGATGAGGACGACATCAAGAATTTCCGCTTGGACGTTTTCCTCCACCTTCTCGTTTGAAAAGCCCTTTTGATACAGGCGTTTCCGCAGTACCACAGGATTCGTTCTGAGAACGATGACGCGGTCGACCGCAAGGTGGTGGGAGAGGTGTCCTTCGAGAACGACGCCGTCCGGAAACGGATGTGCCTTGAGCGCGATGAGATCGACTATGGAACAGCTGCGGTCTTTGTCCCAGCCCGCGTAGTACTCGTAGGTGCGAATGACACCATGTAGATCGAGAATTCTAACGCCATATCTCTCACTGAGTAGCGTGCTAATGGCTGTTTTTCCGGTACCTGGCGTTCCTGAGAGAGCTACTTTCATAGGCGAGGTTATCCGTTTGTTTTGATGAATTCGTTGATGTGTTCGAGCAGCCTCGCATTTTGCCACGGCTGTCCTATCGTGATGCGTATGTGCGTGTGCGAACATCCACGAAACGTTTCGCAATTGCGAATGATTACACCTCGGTGTAGCAGGTATTCTGACACTTCATAAGACGTATAAGGGGCAGTGTCGACGAAGACAAAGTTCGCTTCGGTCGGATACGTCTTAAACGGTAATCGATCCGCGATATATTCACGTCCTTGTGCTACCATCGCAACGGTTTTTTCTAGGAATTCGCGGTCAGAAAGCGCTGCGATGCCCGCCTTCACCGCTAATTGATTTACGGAAAACGCGAGCATGAGCCTATCATACGACCGTGCCAACTCCTCGCTAAGCACCGCGTAACCGAGACGTAGTCCGGCAAGGCCAAACGCCTTTGAGAAAGTTCGGGAGACCAGTAGGTTATCGAAGTGATTCACGAGCTCGACATGACTCGTCGATGCGAATTCGACATACGCTTCATCCAGCACGACCAGGGCATCGGTCGATCGGAGCACGCGTTCCAGAGTCGCCTTGCGTATCGTGTTTCCTGTCGGATTATTCGGCGAGCACACAAAGATGAGCTTGGTCCTCTCGGTGATCGCCTCGGTAATTCGCTCGACGTCGATCGAAAAATCGGGCGCCCGGTCGACATAGACACACCTTCCGTGCCCTGCCTCCACGATGACTCCGTAGTACGTATAGGTCGGAATGGGAATGATCGCCTCATCGCCAGGCATGACGAGGTATCGCAGGAGCGTATTGAGGAGATCGTCAGACCCGTTGCCGACCACAATGCGCTCGGCGGAGGAGCCGACGTACCGCGCTATCGAGTCCTTCAGATCAGCGTATCCAGGCGATGGATAAACGCTTATCTCGTTGATGTGTTTTCTTATCGCTTCAACGGCTTTTGGGCTTGGCCCAAGCGCATTTTCATTCGATCCGAGCCTAATTATCTCCTCTGGGCGGATGCCGTACACTCGGGCTACGTCTTCTGAGGATCTACCCGGAACATAAGTTGATGGCACGTTCCACCACCGTAATAACCTTCGCGATCTGCTCCTTTTCAATCACAAGAGGGGGTACGAACCTTAAAACGTTTTCTGAGGTGTTGTTGAGCAAGACACCATTATCGCGCGCATAGCTAACGATCGGGAGGACGGAGCCCGATAGCTCGTAGCCGATCATGAGCCCTTTTCCCCTAATGTCGACAGCGCACGGAGATCCAAGATCAGCCAGCAATCGCTTCAAATACTCGCCCTTGCTTCGTGATTGCTCAACGAGGCCCTCGCTTTCAATGACGTCGAGAGTCGCCATGGCCGCGGCGCAAGCGAGAGGACTCCCGCTCTGTGTCCCTCCGTGATCACCCCGAGCAAACTGATATGCTTCCCGTGACATCATCCCACCAACAGGAAAGCCACCCCCCAAGGCCTTTGCGAGCGTCATGATGTCCGGCACTACACCGGCGTGTTCGCATCCGAACCATCGTCCTGTTCTCCCAAAGCCAGTTTGCACCTCGTCAACTATCATCAGAATATCGCGCTCTGTGCAGAGCTCCCGAACCATCGCCAAATAGTCGTCAGGCGGCACGATAACTCCCGCCTCTCCCTGAATGGGCTCCACGATAACCGCCGCAGTTTGCGCGTCGATTGCGTGTGAAATCGCATCCGCATCGCCGTAATCTACGAAGGTGACATCGGCAAGAAGGGGCTCAAAGGGCTTTCGAAGTGCTTCCTTCCACGTGACACTCAGTGAGCCAATTGTCCTGCCATGAAACGCATTTTTCGTCGAAACGAAGCCCGTCTTTCCCGTTACTTTTCGTGCAAGCTTCATCGCGGCTTCGTTTGATTCAGCTCCGGAGTTTGTCATGTAGAGGCGCTCCATCCCCGTCAATTTCGCCATACGCTCCGCTAAAAGTGCTTGCACCTCCGTATAATACAGATTCGATGTGTGAATGAGTTCCTCTGATTGTGCTTTGATAGCGCTGACGAGACGCGGATGACAGTGTCCTATATTATTGACGGCGATCCCCGCAACGCAGTCGATATAGTCTTTGCCGTCGACATCCCTGACAGTAGCACCTTTGCCGCTCTTCAGAACTATTGGTTGGCGCGTGAACACTGGCATGTAGTGCTCAGATTCCTGTTTCATTATGTGTCCCTTTTTGCTCTCATCCATCCGTTACCACGTCCTTTCTCGCGTTGAAATGCGGATTCCCAGCGCTTGCTAAAACGCAAAATGAGCTTCGAGAGAATACGCTCGCTTGTCGCGCATCACTCGAACTCGATGGTTGCGGGTGGTTTTGGCGTTATATCATACACCACACGCGCAACATCAGGTATTTCGCTCGTTATACGCGAGGCGATTCTGCGCAGTGTTTCGTAAGGGAGTTCCAGCACATCAGCAGTCATTCCGTCTCTCGATTGAACCGCTCGAACTGCAATGATCCACCCGTGCACCCGTACGTCACCCTTGACGCCTGTTCCTTTTTCTAGCAACGCCGCGAAGGTCTGCCACGGCTTGTAGCCCAATATTTCTTGCTCGACGATTGCGTTCGCCTCTCGAACGACGTGAAGCTTCTCCGCGTTTACTTCGCCAACTATCCGTACGGCAAGTCCAGGTCCCGGAAAAGGCATGCGCTCACTGATTTCTGGCGGTAGCCCGAGAGCGCGAGCAATCTCGCGTACTTCGTCCTTATACAGGTTTCTTAACGGTTCTACGACTCCGGTGAATTCTATTACTGAAGGAAGGCCACCGACGTTGTGATGCGATTTGATTTGTCCTTCTGACTCAATTATATCCGGATAAATCGTTCCCTGTACTAAGTAATCCACTCGCTTTTGCTTCGCCACTTCTTCAAATACGCGGATGAAGATCTCGCCAGCGATCTTTCGCTTCTCTTCTGGGTCACAAACGCCTTCAAGGGCGTTGATGAACTTTTCCCTGGCGTTGACGATCGTCAACGGCATATGGTGAAAGGTTTCTTTGATCTTCTCTGTTTCGCCCTTTCTCATAAGTCCTGTATCCACGTACACAGGATAGAGATTGGCTCCTAGGGCTTGGTAGGCAAGCGCCGCGCATACGGAGCTATCCACGCCGCCAGAGAGCGCGATGATTGCACGATGGTTTCCCACTTCTTTCTTGATCTCGTTGACCGCTTCGCTTATGAATTTTTCACTGTGTACCATAGGCCCATTCTTCTTCCTTGCTCTGCCTCAGCTATTCAAGATGAACGCCTTACGCCGTTGCGCTCATATGTAGCACCGATCTCACGAACTCAAGAAACGGCGGTGAAGGCTTCCCTGGTCGCGACTTGAACTCGGGATGGAACTGTGTTGCTACGAAGAATCGCTTAGTGGGAATTTCCGCAATCTCCATCCTTACGCCATCGACGGCTCTTCCGGAAAAGACCATGCCGTTCTCCTCAATAACCGCGATGTAGTCAGGATTCACTTCAAATCGGTGCCTATGTCGTTCGGTTACTAGCTCACTGTTGTAGATAGACGCAGCACGTGTTCCTGGCGATAGTGTGATGTCGTAGTTTCCGAGTCGCATCGTGCCACCCATGTGATCCACGTCCAGCTGTTCAGGCAAGACGTCGATAACGTGCACCCCTGTGGGATCAATTTCAGCGCTCGTCGCTTCGAGTCCCAAAACGCTACGACAGAACTCAACGATGGCAAGCTGAAACCCAAAGCAGATTCCTAGAAAAGGGATATCTTTCTCGCGCGCAAAGCGAATCGCCTCTATTTTTCCCTCGCTTCCACGAGAGCCGAAACCGTGTGCCACCAAAATGCCATGAACAGTTTCCAGCGCAGCAAGAGCTTGCGGGTCTTCAGCGTCGATAAGCTTCACATCGATGCCTCCTCCGAGATAGCTTGCCGCGTGCTTGATTGCCTCCTTTATACTAAAATAGGCATCTTCGAACATGTACTTGCCGACGATCGCAATTGATCGAGAGATAGGAGGAGTCTTCATGACATCCCACGGCCTTGCGGCTCTATATTCAAGCGCAAGCTTCTCCACAAGATAATCACCCAAGCCTTCAAGCTCAAGCAGCGATGGCACTTGGTATATATCAGGCACGTCGTACGCACTGATAACGGCGTTCTGAGGCACATCACAGAAAAGCGATATTTTGGATCGCGCGTCCTTGTTCAGTGGCGTTTTTCCTCGCCCGACGATCACGTCGGGACTCAGTCCAAGCTCTCTGAGGCTCTTAACCGAGTGCTGTGTCGGCTTTGTTTTATGGTCTCCTGTCATATCCTCCGGGATGAGCGTTACGTGAAGCAGCACGAAATGATCTTCTTCACTGCGCATCTGCCTGATTGCTTCCAAAAAAGGCATGCTCTCGATGTCGCCGACTGTTCCGCCCACTTCAACGACGCACACTTCGGCTTTCGCTTTCTCGGCCACAGTGGCAATGGTGTTTTTTATCTCGTCGGTTATGTGGGGGATAATCTGAACCGTTTTTCCTAAGTAGTCCCCTCGCCGCTCTCTCTCGATCACTGATTTGTAGATTTTGCCCGTGGTTATGTTATGATCTCCGGTGAGTTCGATATCAAGGAAGCGCTCATAGTTTCCAAGGTCAAGGTCGACTTCGGCGCCGTCCCTCAGCACAAACACCTCTCCGTGTTGAAACGGGTTCATGGTGCCAGCGTCAATATTGATATAGGGGTCAATTTTTATCGCAGTGACATTGCAGCCACGATTGAGCAAGAGCCTGCCCGCTGAGGCTGCAGTAATGCCCTTCCCGAGGCCACTCATCACCCCGCCGGTGACGACGACGTATCGCACAGTTCTGGCACCTCATTCAAATTTCTTGTCTTTATTCTAATACGATGTTGACATGTTATCAATGTCTCTGATGAAGTTTCTTGTCGGCCTCATAAATAGTGAAAGTAGCGTAAAGTCGTACGGTTCCGCCTTACACGATGCACGATCGTATTAACGCTCGGTCAGTCGTGCGTTCGAGCTGTCAATCGAGCAGTCTCCACGTATAGTAGGCCAAAACTACGATGATGATGAGTCCCAGGATCAGCACCCCAAAACTAACGCTGCCGGCAGCGAGCAATATGAGCGCGATGATCACCCCTAGCGCCAGCAGAATGTAGGGCAGATTGCTCATTCCCCTGATCTTGTCGACGTTTACATAAAAATGAGGCCTTCGTATATTCGTTCCTATGCTAAACGTGGATCGGTAAGCTGACGGACCACGTGCTTTGCTTCGATAGTTCATGCTCGTCAGAGACTCATCGACGTCGATTGCATCGGGCGGCGGTTCATTTTCCATTTGTCCAATTTGCAGAAGGAAGCTCTCCTCCTTTGAACCATACCCAGTCGATATGGTTATCTCCCCTTCATAAAACGCGTTTTGATCTGGAGGATTTGTAGCCGTTAAGGTCAGCAGCTCTTCGCCGTCAATGTAAGGATTGTTGCGGTTGAACGCTATTTTATCCTTAAGGTCTCCTTGCGATGAAAGGTAGATGTGTGTCGGGTTTTCATAATTGACTACGTCAATGTCAAGGGTCGTCTGATCACCAGGTTTGAGCGGAATGCGGATGACCGGCTGTTCTATCTCAATTGATTGCATCCCTCTTCTATTGATGTATACGTGCTGCATCATCTTATCTCGTCCCTGGCGGCAGTAAATTAGGGATTCCCTCATCTATCGGGTAGTATACACTACACGCCACGCAGTACAGCGTTCCTCTGATGATCTCGTGGGATTCCTCGCTCTCTATTTCCGGCGTAAGTGTCCCCTTGCAGATCGGACAGCATAAGATGTCAAGCAGATCCCTTTTCATTTAAATCGGCCCGTACAATCACAATTACCATTATAGATCATTAACGTTAAAGTTTCTCCTTTCTTAAATCAATTATCTCGGACAACTCCGGTCCGGTTGAAAGCAGGGTGAAGGGAATGCCAACATCATTTTCAGCACGCTGTAGAAAGGTCTTTACTCGTGCGGATAGATCATCGTACTGGTCTACGCCCCTCACTGACGGATCCAGCCTGTCGAGCCCTGTTATAGCAATTTGAGTGGCACCGTTAATCATTGCCGAGTACCTCGCCATCTTAGGGTCCCACCATCCGATTCGCCGTGGCCGGCCTGTTACTGTGCCGAATTCCTCTATGGCGAGCCGTTTCGCCTCCTCTTCACTCATTTGAGTTTCAAAAGGCCCAGCGCCCACACGCGTAGGGAATGTTTTGAAGACGACGATCGTCTCATCGATTCTTGTAGGACCCACGCCTACATCCGCAGCTATCTGTGAAGCTGTGGTGTCTTTTGAGGTCACATACGGGAACGTCCCGTAGAATAGTGAGATTCCAAATCCCTGCGATCCTTCAAGAATTACGCTCTCCCCCTCATCGAGTGCCTTGTTTATCTCTGCGGCGGCATCTGTCAAAAAGGGTGAGAGCTCTGGCATCTGATTGGCATGAGCCGTCTTCCTCCTCGCCCGATCGGCTGCCGCTGGCCCGCAACCAGTTCCTGTTGAACCAATCGTTTGCGAAAGGTACGTGTCACTCCTATCCGCCTCGATGTGCTTGGTCTCGATTATCGCGCATCGATAATCAACGCCCAGCCGCTTTGCTACATCCAGCAGCCCCGTTTCACTTATTAACACGCGCGGATCTACGAGGACGCCTGCGCCTATGAGCAATCGCGCGTCTGGATAGACAAACCCAGAAGGTATCATGCGCACGCCGTACTTCGTACCGCCGACCTCGACCGTGTGTCCGGCGTTCGGGCCGATTCCACCTCGCGCAATGATGCGGGGCTTGTCACGGAAAGCGATATGGGCGACTATCTTGCCCTTCCCCTCATCTCCGAAGAATCCGCCTACGATTATCGTGGACCCCATACGACGCGCCTCATTGTCAAAAAGATAGCCTTCGATTTGCGATATTCGCGCCTGAAATGCGACAAATATTCTGGCAAATATTCTGTGAACACTATGGTCTAGCTATATAAAATCCTTTTTGCGTCGCATCTCGCACTCCCTGTGGGCAACTCGCAGCGAAGCACTAATAACGGGGCATTTCATGTTATACACGGCAGGTAAAAACATGAAAGCAGATTCGGTCAAGATTGCAGACGGCGTTTACTGGGTAGGAGTGTTGGACTGGGATATACGGACCTACCACGGCTACACGCTTCACGGGACGACGTACAATGCGTATCTCATCTTTGGGGAAGATCATATCGCTCTTGTCGATAACACGTACCCCGGCACAGCCGCTCAAATGTGGGCGAGGATCCATGACGCGTTTGAGAAGGAGGGCAGGCCTTTCGCGCTCGACGTTATCATTGAAAACCATATTGAAAGGGATCATAGCGGCGCATTGGTAGAGCTCCATCGCACGTTTCCTGACGCGCCTATCTACTGCACGGGAGTCGCCGTAAAGGGCTTGAAGAATCACTATCCTGCGTTGGAATCGGCGCCCTTCCGGGTGGTCAAAACAGGCGCTGAGGTCGCGCTCGGTGGAAAAACGTGCACGTTTCTCGAAGCACCGCTGCTTCACTGGCCAGATAGCATGTTCACTTTTCTAAACGAAGAAGGCGTGCTCCTCTCAAACGATGCCTTTGGCCAGCACTTGTGTTGCGCTCAGCGCTTTGACTCTGATATTGAGGAGTACGTGCTGATGGATGCAGCACAAAAGTTCTACGCCAATCTGATTACGCCGTTGTCGCCGCTCGTGCTTAGGAAGATCGACGAGGTCAAGAAACTCGGGCTACTCGAAAAAATACGGATGATAGCGCCCTCTCACGGGCAGATCTGGACTAACCCCGCGAAAATAGTCGAGGCGTACACAAACTGGGCAACCGGCGTCGCACGAGACAAGGCGACGATTGTGTACGATACGATGCATTATTCGACACAGAAGATGGCACACGCGCTCGCAGAGGGATTGATAGCCGCAGGCGTCGACGTCGTAGTGTACTTCTTACACGAAGACGAGAGGAGCGAAATCGTAAAGGATATTCTCGACAGCAAGCTCGTCCTCTTCGGCGTTCCGACGATGCACAACGAGCCTTTCCCGAGCATAGGGGATCTGGCGTACTATCTTCGGGGACTGCGCTTTGATAAGACCGGCAAAAAGAAATTGGCGATCACGTTCGGTTCCGTCGGATGGAGCGGAGGCGCTACGAAGAAGCTCGCGGAGGCGCTTTCGGCTTGTGGATTTGAAATAGTCGAGGATCTACAGGTCGACTATGTTCCTTCAGAGGACGCGCTCATCTACTACTACGGGCTGGGCAAAAGACTCGCTTCACAAATGAACGTCGAAAGTAAGATGTGAGAGCTTCTCTTTCGCAGGTGACTCCATATCTCGCCCGCGCCTCAATCAGCCGTATTGCTCGTATCGAAGGCACCCCGCTGTGTAGTGTCCGGCTCTTCCTCATACTATTCGCGCAAAATACGCGTCGACATGGGAAAAGGCGATTGTACAGTGGAAACCACGCAGAACGGGCAGCGCTGCGCACTCCGGCGTCACTTTCGACCCTCTGTTAGTTTTCCAGGCTCACGGAGTTGATACATCTCACCGTTACGATTCCTTTATCCAACCTCACTACAAGCTTATCCGATCAGCACGTCAACAACGTATAACTACTACGGCTTATATGTAAGCAGCTAATTCCATCGACATGCGGCCAAATACGACGTACAGCGGGGGTAATGCGGTGCCAGATCATCGAAGGTACATTTATAATCCCTTCTCAAGCGTGATAACGGCGCTTATCGTCTTCGCGCTGCTCATACTCTTTATCTTTATCTTCTTTGGATTGATCGGAACGGCTTTTGAGCGGATCGGATTTTCCTCGCAAGCTATCGTGTTCTTGCTTCTAGCCACCCTCATAGGCAGTTTCGTCAACATACCGCTGTTTACCCTAGAGTCACACGAGCCGGTCATGACTGATGCCTACGTCACCGTGTACGGCATGACGTACCGCGTGCCCGCCGTAACCGAAGGCTCACGAAAAACGGTGATTGCTGTAAACGTCGGAGGCGCCCTCATACCCACCATCGTTTCGCTTTATCTTTTGTGGCGGTTCCCCATGGTGATCGGCTTTGCAATCATGGGAGTGGCCCTCGTAGCGATCATCTCCCATCTGATAGCGAAGCCGGTAACAGGGGTGGGCATAGTCTCGCCGGCATTCGTCTCTCCGATCGTAGCTGCCGTTTTTGCCATCATCGTGTCAACCCAGTTTTCGAATATCGACAGCGCTTTCGCCTTAGCCTATGTCTGTGGCGTTCTCGGCACCCTGATCGGCGCGGACTTGACGAATTTGGGTGCTATAAAGAAGATTGGTGCGCCCATTGCTTCGATTGGAGGCGCTGGTACCTTTGATGGGGTCTTCCTTTCTGGCATAATAGCAGTCTTGCTCACGTAGGCAGCGAAACTGAAGCTATCTCCTCGATTCCGCCGCAGATCAGAGAAACAAGCTTTATGTACTGTCACACACGTCGGTACTATCGGAAGCCTCCGAAGAGGGAAACACACGCGACGTAGAAGCAATGGCACTAAGTCGAGTCTTAAAGCTAGATCTCATCCTATTGATTATTGTAATAGCGGTCATCGCTGCCAGTTCTTATGCGATCTATGCCGGAAACAGGAGATTTATCGGGATCATAGGAATCGCTGCGCTTGCGTTAGTCCTTGTGCTATGGCGCATTTTTAGCTTATTAAGACAAACTGAAGTTGTTTTCGAGCCTGAGCGGTTGAACATCGATTTTGATCTCGATAGCATTCAGAAGAGGTATCCCCCTCGTAGATAATTTGAGCGCGCCGACGCATCACTACACCGCATCAAACGTTAACGACAATAGTTTTCGCAAATTGATCCCCCCATCGCTGCCTGTTCTGACTCGTGCTCGCAATGAATGCTCCCACGAGGTATGGCACAACGTAAGGCAGTGCGTCAACGAGGCGCATTGTGTTCCTAATCGCTGAACGGCGCATGCCAATCGCAGTCAAATCCTCTTTCACGACAGCTATCTGCATTAACCACTTGCCTAAGGTCACACCTTTCGCACCTTCGAGGGCCGTGTGATAGCCGATCAGGACAACCGCGAAGCTCAGGACGAACGTCAGAGCACGAATGATAACGTGGCCGTTCAAAATGTCCGCGCTGACGAGCAACAACAAGGGTAGCACTACGAAGCTTATGAGCAGGATATCGATAAACGTGGCGAAAAAGCGCGACGAAAGAGGAGCTATTTCGTCTTTAATCGGGCGTGGGCGGCGCACTTGGTCGATCGGAGTTGGGGCGACGTCTACTTCAGCAATGGGGCCTTTTGACTCCGCCATTGTCGGCTTCATAGCGGAAACCTCGCTGACTTTCGGCAGTGGACGACAGTATCACATCTCCTCAACGTATGCGAGCGCGTTTTTTGCGTCTTGACTAACCAGTGTGGAGCACAACGAGCAGCTGCGTGCTTATGTATCACAATACTGTTATTCCTCTTCAAGGATGGCGCACGCCTTGCATAATGGATTTCGCGAGACGGCGACCGTATCGAAGTACATCATTTCGCCATCGTAAATGAGCATTTCATCATTCAGCGTCACGCCCACGCCGGATAAGCATTTGATGGCTTCCGTCGCCTGGAGCAACGCGATGACGCCGGGCGTCGTGCCAAGTACCGGAAAAACGGCACGGGGTGGAGCGTGGGGATAGATACACTCGAGGCACGCGGTCTGACCGGGCAGTATAGTGACGAGGCGCCCCTCATAGCCATAGATTGCGCCATGGATCAGCGGAATGTGGTGGGCTATCGCCGCTTTGTTTAACATGTAGCGAACCGAGAAATTGTCCATCGCATCCAAGATGATGTCACAGCCTTGCGTGAGCTCAATGACGTTGCTGTCTTCGATGGTTCGATCGAACGCTTCAACACGCGTTGTCGGATTGACTTTCAGCACTTTTTCCGATGCAGAACGAGCTTTCTTCTTGCCTATGTCCTCGTCCCAATGCAGTACCTGTCGATTTAGGTTGCTCAGTTCGACGACGTCCGAATCGACAAGCTGCAGGTGCCCCACACCGGCCGTTGCGAGATACAGAGCAAGCGGTGAGCCTAGCCCCCCCAAGCCGGCTATGAATGCCGTCGCGTCTCTTAACCGTTCTTGTCCCTCTTCCCCGAATCCAGGAATCATTATTTGCCGCTGATACCTTATCCGGTCGTAATCAGATAGGTGCGTCAATCCACTCCCTCCACGCTCAAAGTAACACGACGCGCGTTTCCTCCACACAGAAAGAGCGCCGGACAGCTGAACACGCTACATTTTGATCCGCTTACGCTGCGTATAGAGCGTCAGCTTGATATCTTTCTTGAATTCGCGTTCGTAAAGAAGCTCAAAATTGCCCGCCGTATCCTTCGCTTTGACGTTGTAGATCTTCACCGTTTCAGCGTCAATAGGGCCCTCGAGCAATTTGCCCTCCGGAATATCCCTCATCGGCTCGTCCAAGATCGGACATACCTTTTCATCCCGTTTGATCTGCACGTCGAAGATAGTGAGGTTTCGCTCGTTCAGAAGGTCGAAAAGCGCATTAGTCACCTCTTTATGAAAAGCCTTTTTCTCCTCCCATAAGTCCGCATCCCTAACGATGTCGTGTAATGCATCTGATACCGCTTCGTCGAGTTCATCTTCACTCATGTCGGAGACGTTCATCGAGAACGTGTTCTTCAGCATGATATCCCTTTACGAGCTCACAGCTCTTAAACCTGAAGCATCATTTCGAGCGCTTTTCTGGCCCTGCGCCGTATGTCCTCGTCAACGGTGATCTGATGTCTCATCTCCTCAAGCGCGCCGACCATTGCTTCGAGAGTTGTGAGCCTCATGTTGGGACAGACGGCGTGCGCCGAAGGAGGATAAAACTCCTTCCCAGGATTCTCTTTTCGTAGCCGGTAAAGCATGCCGATCTCCGTTCCGATGAGGAGACGCTTTGCTGTGCTCGCTTTCGCGCGGCTGAGCATGCCGCTAGTGCCATAAACGAAGTCGGCCGCTTCGATAACTTCGGGCCTGCACTCCGGGTGCACGATCACCTCGATGTCGGGCATGGCGCGCCTTTGCGCTTCGATATCTTGCAGCCTTATGTTCTCGTGGGTCGGACAATACCCGTCCCACGCTATAAGTTCTTTTTCTGTCCACATCTGCGCGTAGTGCGCGAGATTCCGGTCAGGAACAAATATGATTTGATCCGTATCGACCGCGTTGACGACGCGGATCGCGTTCGCGGATGTGCAACAGATATCGCTTTCGGCCTTTACTGCGGCGGACGTGTTGACGTAACACACGACCGCGGCCTCAGGATGCTCGGCCCGTAGCTGTCGTACATCAGTCCCAGTAATCATGTGTGACATAGGACAGGACGCTTCTAACACAGGCAGGAGTACCGTCTTCTGAGGGGAGAGGATAGCGGCGCTCTCCGCCATAAAGTCCACCCCACAGAAAACGATAACGTCGCAATCACTCTGTGAGGCCGTCTTCGAGAGCTCAAACGAATCGCCAACGTAGTCAGCCGCTTCCTGAATTTCTCCCGGCTGATAGTTGTGCGCCAACAGTACGGCATTTCGCTCTTCCTTAAGCCGCGCCAATTCGTCAAAAATCATTGTAGCTCACATTCGCGTGTGATGTGTCGCATCGATCAGCACGGGGCTGATGACTGCGCCATTACAGTGCTGCTTCATTTTACACGCGTTGTAGTTATATAAGCCATTTGATGCTCGCACGCGTTCGCTCGCTGTCGACGTGCATATCGTCGTCGTGCTCTCTTCGTTTTCATCAGCAAAGCAACCGGCCTGGGACTCACGTTGGTCTGACTCTTGCAAGCGTGTGGGCTTGCTTGTCACGGCATCGTGGCGGTGGCTATCCCGCTCGTGCTAGGAGTGCCATTTGCCGTCATCGTATTCAGGACGCAGTTATTCCGCTCTTGTTTCCCTAAATAGGTGTGCAGCAGTTCATCAACGCGCGTGCTGATTCGCCACAGCATCCACACAGGAGATTCCTCCCATACTACACGCGGCTGTCGCTCGCGACCATGCCAATCTGCGATTTCTTCAGGTTGTGAGGGGTGTCCTTTATAGCGTTGGTTGTGCACATCCGAACAATGCTGGGATCTGGCGCCGAACTCGGCCCAGATATTATATGAAGCTTATGAAGATCTGCTTTTTTGATTTCCTTTGAATTTTAGGATTCCAAGCTGGGCGAGGCACAATCCACGTGCAATGGTAATTTTGCGACAAAGGAGAACGCTTAAGTCACATTGCCTCATTCTTACACCTTCGCTTGTTCAACAAATGGCTTCGAGCAGGTGAAATACGTGAAAGAAAAGGTCGTGATAGCGTGCGTCGTGCTGATGTTCGCCAGCATTCTTGTAGCGATCGCTGGCTGTGCCTCTCCAAGTACAAGCCCCACTCCGTCGCCGACTGGCACACCGACGGTGCACGCGACGACGCAGGGAGTAAATCTGTCCACAAATGCACCGAATGCAACCGCGACCCCGCAGCCAACGAACGTGTCCTCCGCGCCGGCTACACCGACCTCCGCGTCGGCTAAGATTGCTACATCCATCCACCCTTGGGCAGGGTATATGGGCATGCCCGCGTTCTGGCTTGACGATCCACAGCATTACCCAGTCGTGCAAGGAACCGCACAGCAGGTCCGCTACGTGATTGACGGAGCCAACGGCAAACACCCGTGCGCCGCATCAAATTACTATATAGACGGCTATGCGGCAGGCGGCAAGTGGGAAATCACAAAACCGCAGCCCCAGTATTGGGAGGGCTGTCCGGGAGGGCTTGCCGGCGGAGCAGGAGGGCTGTACCTCTATCCTGCTGATACAGCAAAGCTGACACCGGGGTGGCATACGCTCAAGATTGATTTCTTAGGCGACAGCGTTTACGCGCCGTCACAGTACCAAGCGCAGTTCTTAGTCATCAGGCCGTAACGTATGATCTCGCTCTGCGGCGGACGCGCGTTGTGAAACCGTAATGACCCCCTACATCGCACTACATCCTGAGCCCGCAAAGAGGTTGACGTACCCGGACAATCCCAGAACAACGAAGAGCCTTACCAAATTAGAAGGCGGGCATCCATATCAGGAGGAGGAAGTAGACCTATCCCAATGCGTCGGCGTCACCAGCCGAAAGTCGCAAGTCGACGTGAGCGCTGATATGCAACCGGCCCGCTGCTTCTAGGGCGGGGTTACTTTCGTGCTGCATTTCTTCATAGCGCGCATAAACCCGATGCCCCACTGAAATACGCAGAGTTCCTCACCAGTAGCGGTTTTCGATTTCTGATAGCCGGTTAGATTTTGATCCTCGAAGTATTTCTGACATTCAGCGTGATACAGACAACTTCTTTCAGTGCACTTGCGGGTCATATCTAGTGAAAGTTTAAATCTTACATATCTAAACGTTTTCGGTACCTTTTTGATAACACAGCGCTTGCGCGCTCGGCGGTCCGGTAGGATCCTTGGTTAAACACCGACGGCGCGCAGCGGGGGCGAGGCATCCGGCTTAAGCCACGGAATGAAACGTGGGCATAGGGTATGCGAAAGATTCACGTGGTAAACAGCGTATTGCTTGAAATAGCCCAGCAGCGTGACTCTTAATTGCCAACCCTCATAACTGAACTGTACGGCAGCAGCCTGTAATTTCCGCTTTCTGAGATAATAAGATGTACGATGTTGAACTAGAGCCCAACTCAATCAGGCAACTCATAAACTATAGAAAACTATTCGAAATACT
>Ga0187778_10000743_pt1 | contig 23208 bp, 19 predicted proteins | sample 1015_Q2_SP5_20_M_FD_132418 | JGI IMG/M metagenome (GOLD analysis project Ga0187778, IMG submission 132418) | Tropical peat soil microbial communities from peatlands in Department of Meta, Colombia - 1015_Q2_SP5_20_MG | ecosystem: Environmental > Terrestrial > Soil > Wetlands > Peat | place... | reverse complement strand
GCGGCCGTTCGGGACGGCAGGGCGATCCGGGCTCGAGCCGCTTCTATCTGTCGATGGAAGACAACCTCATGCGCATCTTCGGCGACCCGCTGCGCACGCAGCGCCTGCTGAAGATGGCCGGCATGAAGGAAGGCGAGGTGATCGAGAGCGGCATGCTCACCCGCCAGATCGAGAAGGCGCAGCGCAAGGTCGAGTCGCACAACTTCGACATCCGCAAGAACCTGCTGCTGTTCGACGACGTCGCCAACGATCAGCGCAAGGTGGTCTACGCGCAGCGCACCGAGATCATGGGCACCGAGGACCTCTCGGCGGCGATCCACGGGCTGATGGAAGACTCGGTCGGCACGCTCCTCGACCAGCACATGCCGCGCCAGGCGGTGGCAGCCGACTGGGACCTCAAGGGGCTCACCGAGAGCGTGCTCAAGGACTTCAACACGCGCATCGACCCGAAGGGCTGGCTGGCCCAGGAGCCGGAGCTCGAGGAGCAGGCGCTGCGCGAGCTCGTGATTCGCGCGGTACACGAGAGCTACGACGCCAAAGTGGCGCGCATCGGCAAGGTGGCGGGGACCGACGTGCCGATCATGCGCCACGTCGAGAAGCAGGTGATGCTGCAGAAGCTCGATCAACACTGGCGCGAGCATCTCGCGGGCATGGACTACCTGCGACAGGGCATACACCTGCGCGGCTATGCACAGAAGGACTATCGCTTCGAGTTCAAGCGCGAAGCCTTCGAGATGTTCGCGGCCATGCTCGAGCGCATCAAGTACGAGACCTCCTCGCTCATGGCGACGCTCGAGGTGCGCACCCAGGAGGAGATCGAGCGCGAGGAGGAGGAACGCCGCCGCCGTCTGATGCGCGCCTTGCAGGCGCAGCACGCGGAGGCCGCCTCGGCGCTAGCCGGTGCGGAGGAGCAGGCGGTAGCCGCGCCGCCGCCGCACTCCGCCGCTGCCGCTGCACCCGAGCGGCGCGCCCCGACCGCCGCCGCGGCGCCGGCGCTGCCGAGCGCCGAGAGCTCGGGCACCTTCGTGCGCGGTGAACGCAAGGTCGGGCGCAACGAGCCCTGCCCGTGCGGTTCGGGCAAGAAGTACAAGCACTGCCACGGCGCGCTCACGAGCGTCGAGTAGCGGCGGCACGCCTGGCGGACGTTCTTTCCACACGTAAGCCGGCGATCCTAGTCGTGGCCGCGGTGCTCTGCGACGGCGAAGGCCGGGTGCTGATTGCGCAGCGTCCCGCCGGGCGGCACATGGCCGGGCGCTGGGAGTTTCCCGGCGGCAAGGTGGCGGCTTGCGAGGGCGAGCGCGCGGCGCTCGCCCGCGAGCTGCGCGAGGAGCTCGGCATCGAGCTCCTCGCGGCGACGCCGTTCATGCGCACCGGGCATGCCTACGATGACCGCAGCGTCGAGCTGTCGCTCTGGAGGGTCGAGCGTTTCAACGGCACGCCGCAGCCCCTCGACGGCCAACAGCTGAAGTGGGTCGCGCCCGCGCTTCTACCGGAGGAGGATCTGCTCGAGGCCGACCTTCCGGCCGTGGCGGCGCTCGCCGATCTGGCGCTGCCTCAAGGCGGGTCGACGGGATGAGGGCGTGTACAATGCAGACACCACGTGAGGCAGAGATTCCATGGCCACGCAGAACGATCTTCCTGACATTCAGCTCGATCCCAAGGGACTTTACCGCGAGGACGTGTTCACCGACCGGCACGCCGGGAGCATCCGGCGCCTGACGCCGGTGACCACCGACGGTGCTGTTGATGCGACGCGTCCGGTGCTGTTCTCGGGGCAGACGCAGCTGCTCACTCCCGCCGGCGTGCTGCCGCTCGGATTCGAGATCGAAGCGAAGACACTCGAGGAAGCACTCAAGAAATTCCCCGAGGGTGTGAAGGTGGCGCTCGAGCAGGCGATCGACGAGGCGCGCGAGCTGCGCCGCGAAGCTGCCTCGCGCATCGTCGTGCCCGAGGTCGGCGCGGGTGTGGGCCCGGGACCCGGACCCGGCGCTGGCGGCGGCAAGATCAAGTTCCCGTGAAGCGGCCGAAGACGCTGACGGTCACGCGAGTTTCGCGCGCGGCCGTCGCGTTGGCGGCGGCCGCGGCCTCTCTAGGCCTCATCACCGCCTGCAGCGGAGCGCGCCTCGTCGGCGGGCCTCCTCAACCCTTCCCCGGCAACGGACCGCACGGCATGACGATGCCGACGGTCACCGAGACCGCCGTCGGCCTGCCGCCGGCGGCCGCAGCGCCCATCTATCCGATCACCGCGCGTATGCAGGTCTCCGACAGCTACTTTGGGGTCAAGGTCGCCGATCCCTACCGCTGGCTCGAGAATCTCGACTCACCGGCAGTGCGCGACTGGGTAGCCGCGCAGAACGCGCTGTCGCAGTCGCGCCTTGCGCAACTGCCGGCACGGGAGTGGGTGAAGGCGCGTCTCACGCAGCTATGGAATTACGAGCGCTACGACGTCCCGGTCAAGCGTGGCAGCCACTACTTCTACTTGCACGACAGTGGCGAGCAGAACCAGAGCGTGCTCATGGTGTCGGACGGCCTCGATGCACCCGGGCGCGTGCTGTTCGATCCGAACGCGGCGCGCGAGGATGCAACCCTCGCGCTGTCGGAGTTCACGCCCGACGTGCGCGGCGACCTGGTGGCGTACGCGCTCTCCGACGCCGGCACCGACTGGCAGGTGTGGCGCTTCCGGCGCGTCGCCGACGGTACCGACCTGCCGGACACGCTGCGTTTCACCAAGTTCTGGGGCGTGTCCTGGGCGCGCGATGATTCGGGCGTTTACTACAGCCGCTACCCGGCGCTGCCGGACGGGCGCGGCGATGATTCCGGGCGCCCGGCGGTCTACTTCCACAAGCTCGGCACGCGCCAGGACGAAGACCGCCTCGTTTACGAGGTGACCAACCATCCGACGCACATTCCGATGGCGCGCGTCACCGAGGACGGTCACTACCTGATCGTCACCCTGGTCGAGGGCTACGAGAAGAACGCGGTCGACCTGCTCAACCTGCACCACCCGGGCGAGAAGGCGCGGCCGCTCTTCCCCGACTGGGACGGGCTCTATACCTACATGGGCGTGCACGGTCACGAGCTCTACTTCCAGTCAACACACGATGCTCCCCTCGGTCACGTCATCGCTGTCGATGCACGCGACCCGGCGGCGCGGCGAATCGTCGTGCACGAGGGTGACAGCGCGCTCGAGGAAGCGACCTACGTCGGCGGCCGCATCATCGCCAAGTACGTGGAGAATGCCCACGGGGTCGCGCGCGTCTACGAGCGCGACGGCCGCCCGGTGGGCGAGGTGCCGCTGCCGGGTCTCGGGCGGATCGAAGGCTTTCACGGCGAGGGCGCGCAGAGCGAAACGTTTTTCTCCTACTCCGACTACCTGACGCCGCGCAAGATCTTGCGTTTCGACGTGCCCGCCAACCAGGCGACGCTCTGGCGCGAGCCACACACACAGGCAGCCACCGCGCAATTCGTGACCGAGCAGGTGTTCTTCACCAGCAAGGATGGTACGCGCGTGCCGATGTACATCACCCACCGGCGCGACATGGCGAGGGACGGCAACCAGCCGATGCTGCTCTACGGCTACGGCGGCTTCGACCTCTCACTGACACCGGTCTACCGCCCCTCCGTAGAGGCGTGGCTCGAGATGGGCGGCGCGTACGCCGAGGCAAACCTGCGCGGTGGCGGCGAATACGGGGAGATGTGGCACAAGGCCGGCACGCTCGCGAACAAGCAGCACGTATTCGAGGACTTCATCGCGGCCGCGGAATATCTCATCCGCCAGAACTACACGCGCAGCGCCCGCCTGGGTATCCACGGACGCAGCAACGGCGGCCTCCTGGTCGGTGCGGTGCTCACGCAGCGTCCGGACCTCTTCGGGGCGGCCCTGCCCGCGGTCGGCGTGCTCGACATGCTCCGCTACCAGACCGCCAGCGCAAACGCGCGCCAGTGGTCGTCCGATTACGGGCTCTCGGAGAACCCGGAGCAGTTCAAGGTGCTGTATGCCTATTCGCCGCTGCAGAACGTGAAGTCGGGGGTGTGCTATCCGCCCACCCTGATCACGACCGCCGACCACGACGATCGTGTGGCGCCCTGGCACAGCTACAAGTTCGCTGCGGCGCTGCAGGCGGCGCAGATCTGCCCGAACCCCATCCTGATCCGCATCGAGACGCGCGCGGGGCACGGCGCCGGCAAGCCGGTGTGGATGCAGATCGATGATTTCGCCGACCAGTGGGCGTTTCTGGCGAAGTGGCTGGGGGTGAGCGTGCCGGGAGGGTCGTAGCACCTCACGCAGCGCGCATACGGATTGCTCGTTACTTGAGAATCCGGACGAGATTGGTGAATTGATCGGTCCACTCCGGCAGGCCGGCGCGAGGCACGATCGAATTGCTGTATGCGGCTATCGCCGGGTTGCGCAGAAACGCGGCGTTACGTGTGAGGAGGACCCAGTCCGAGGCATACCGCAGGCTTAGCGCGGGGGGTCGGTCGGCGATGAGCACGGCTTGAAAGCCCGCGTCACGGGCGATCCGCTCAACGATGGGAGGGAGATCCAGGTACCTGTTGGACAGGTGAAAAGCTATGACACCGTCCGGCTTGATTACCCGCGTATAGAGGGCGAAGGCCTCGCGGGTTAGCAGATGCACCGGTATGGAGTCCCCGGAGAAGGCATCCAATGACAGCACGTCGAAGCGCCGCTCCGGCCGGTCAAACGCACCGGCTGCGATTTCGCGTTCAAGAGAAAGCCGTGCGTCGCCAAGCACGGGCTCGACCCGCCCCTTGCAGTCCCGGAGGTAGTCGAATTGATTCTCGGCAATGTTGAGCACTTCCGGATTGAGCTCGTAAACGCGAAATAAATCACCAGGTCTCGCATACACTGCGAGCGTTCCTGCACCCAGCCCGATCGAGCCGATGCGCAGCGAACCATCGTTGGTACGCATTGACAGGAACGTGCGGCCGATTCCGGAGGACTCGCCGAAGTAGGTCGTCGGCATGCGGCGTTGCGGTGGCTGCATGACCTGGGAACCGTGAAGTATGCTGCCGTGCATGAGCCGCCGCAGTCGCCCCGCGCCATAGGGCGATTCGACTACCCGCAGAGTGCCGTAGAAGTTACGAGCCGCGAATTCCGTACTCGCAGACAGCCGGTGGTAGTAGCTCCAGTCGAATACCAGGGTACAGGTCAAAGCGGTGAGGGCGATTGCGCGCCGCAGACGGTACTTCTGTAGCAGCACCGCGGATAGAATCAGCAGCGCGGCGCACCCCCAGCGCGCATCCCCCTGCACGATCTTGGCCCATGCCAAAGTATACGGATCGAGCGCGGAGGGCAGCCCGCCGAGCAGAAGCAATATCACCGCCGTGCTGAGCAACGCGACCCCAATGTTCGCGGTCCAAGTCTTGTGTGGGTTTCTGCGCGCTTCCTCGGAGCAGCAGTACACGCCCAGGGAAGCAAGCAGCAGTATTGACAACGGCATTTCCCAGTATCCGTTGAAGACCTTCGGAGCAACCAGGCCGACCAGAAGACCGCCCAGGGCGCCGCCGCTCGCGAGGCTGAGATAGAAATGGGTCAGATACTCCGGGTTGGGCTTGCTGCGTGCGAGTTCACCATGGCAGACGATGCACCCAAGCAGGATCCCCACCGTAAAGAGCGGCACTGCCAGGTAGACGGAAAGATTTCCCTCGTCTGCGAACAAAGCCCACGCCATGGCACCCGCGGCCAGCATGGCCGGCGTGACCCAGAACCGCCGTTCGTACCATCCACGACCGCCACGTCCCTCAAAGCTGATTGCGAAGCTCAGCAGATACACGCTCAGTGGAACAATCCAGAGGAGTGGGATGGCGGCGACGTTCTGCGTGATCTGATTCGTGCCTGACACCAATAGCGCAGAGCCAAGTGCCGAGCATCCGATCCAGTATGCATACATGCCGCCCGACGGTGCAGGCTCCGCGCCCGCCTCGCCTGCCCGGCCCCGGTGCTGGAAATCGGGATGCCGGCTGCGCCGCCACGCATAGATGATCGAGCAGGCTACGAAGAGCGCATACGCGAGGCTCCAGGCCCATGCCTGTACATGTACCGGCGCGAACGGCTCTATCGCGAATGGGTAGCACAGCAAGCCAAAGAGAGAGCCCAGATTTGACAGTGCAAACAGGCGGTAAATCGACCGATCGAGGGGGGCTGCACTGGCCGCACCACTCAGCCAACGCTGCAGGAGCGGGGCAGTGGAGGAGAGCAGGAAGTAGGGCAAGCCGACTGTGCCGGCGAGCAGTCCCAGAATCTGCCAAGCGGGCTCAGTGTCGTGATCCTGTCTCCAGGATGACGCCGCGATGATCGGCAACATGCTGCAGCTCGCTAGCAATAACAGGATATGCACCGCGAATTGGCGCGACCCGACCGCACGACGCGTCAGCAGGTGTGCGTAGGTGTAGCCAAGCACGAGCACGACCTGGAAAAAGACCAGACAGATTGTCCAGACCCCCGCCGATCCACCGAACCAGGGGAGAATCTGCTTCGCTACGATGGGTTGTACCAGGAACAGCAGAAACGACGACAGCAGTATTGTGAGAGCGGGCGCGAGCATGGCTCCGTGGCTTTCAATGCCGACACACCGTTGCCAGTCTGTCCAAGCGACCCGCTGGCGTCCGTGACGCCGTCGCGCTTATCGAACAAGTCCGGTGGTTTCGGCCGCGAGAGCGGAACCGAACGGTCATGTCCAGCAACCGGACTGTGGTGACGGTGCCCATGGTGCCGGTAATCAATCCGGCCTGAGGAGCGCCTTCATGTGTAGCGTGGCGGAATCGAATACTGCCAGCAGCCGCCGGGACCCTCCCCACATGATGAGTGTGTTGCGCTCATCGGAGGCGAGGCCTTGCGCGGACATGCGTGTGCGCAGCGACTGCTTTTCTGCCTTGCTGAAGTAGATGACGTCATCCAGCCGCGTCAGTCTTTCACGCAGCGTCGGCAGCCCCTGTGTCCAGGGCTTGAAGTAGCGCGGCATCTCGATGACATCTTTGCCACCGCCGATCGTGGCTGACTCCACGATCTTCATGGCTTCCTGTGGGTCCTCCGGAAGCGGCGCCCACACCCAGCGGGGCAGACTGTACCAGTGAGGCGCAAGGGAAGGGTTCTGCCGTTGCGCCAGGGCGATCTCCGCCGTGTCTATGTCCGAAGCCTGCACAGTCTCCAGTCGATTCACGGAGAAGGTGTAATAAAGCGGGCGGCCGCTCCACAAGGTCGACGCACCATAGATCAGGGCAGCAAGCTGCACGGCCACGATCATCCCGATATCCCGTGTGAGCTCACGGCGTGGCTTGTTGGGATTCGCGATGATCAGCGTCAGCGTGGGACCGATCACAAGGTCCACCATCACCACGATACCGACGACGTGCAGCACGCTCGACAGGTACCAGCCGGGCCACCGGTACCAGCCGAGGTAGAGGCCACCCAGAATCAGGGCGAGGGCGCATGCACTGCCGGTCAGGTGCAGGCCGAATGCTTTGGCGCGGAATCTCATTCGTCTGTGGATCCTCGGGGCGGCGGCTGCGCTCCCGGCTCCTCCGGCGGCTGCGTAGTATCACCGGGGATGGAGCGCTGCTCTGTGAGCCAGGCCCCCAAATCGATCAGCCGGCAGCGCTCGCTGCAAAAGGGTCGAAACGGCGCGGCCTCCCAGTCCAAATCACGCTGACACGTCGGGCATTTGACGCGGGCGGGGCTCATCGCGTGGCCTCAGCTACGGGTGGATCAGGGACAGCAGCTCAGCAGGAACGTGACGTCGCTCTCGGTCTGTGTCGGACGCGCGGTGAGTCCGTTCCAGGCAAGGAAGCGCACGCTGCAGCGATGGTGGCTGCCACTGATCTCCGGGTAGAGTTCCGCCGAGGTCGGTAGCGAGATCCGCAGCAGCTGCAACGGGTTGTCCCGCTCGAACGTGAGGCTGAAGCTGCCACCTTTGGCGATCTCTGGGTGGCTGCGTGCGTTCTGTCGTGTGAGCCACAGAAGCTCGGCAATCGCATCGCAAAGGGGACGCAGCAGACCCAGCCACTGGTTGAACGTGCGCATGCGCGCATCATCGGGCTGTGCCAGCCAGAAGTAGAAGTCCGGGAGATCGAACTCGCACGTCCCCCCGGGGATCGCGCTGCGATGTTTGATGGCGTTCAGGAATTCGGAGTCCCGCAGCGGCTGCAGGAACGCGGAGCCGGCGCTCATGAGATCGGCGCGCAGCCGCAGCAGATTGGACATGAGCGTCTTGAGCCGCTGCGCGTCGACGCCCGGATTCGACTGAAACTCGTTCAGCGTCGTGAGCTGGCTCTCGAGTTCCTTGAGCACGTCGGAGCGCACGTCGGTGCGCGTCGTGATGGCGAGGATATCGATGAGGCTCGCCATCGCGGCCCGGCTTCCCCAGGGACTCGCCATCTCGTTGTGAAAGAGCGCCTGGTTGTAGAGAAAATCGAGGCGCAGGAAAGTGCGCATGCGTTCGTTCAGCGGCTGCTCGAAGACGAGCACGGCCGGATCGGCGGCGGGTGCCGGACTGTCGGCTTCAGTTACAGCGGAGTGCATCGCACGCCTATTGTGCTTGAGGCATGCGCCGCCCGTAAACGGTGCGGGGCGGATCGCTTCAGGCGCGCGGGCGCGCGGCCAGCTCGAGATAGCGCGCGTGAAGCGCTGCGACCTGAGCGCGCACGGCGCTTAAGTCCGCGTCATTCCTGATCACATCGTCCGCGGCCTTGAGGCGCGCCGCGCGCGGCGCCTGCGCCTTGAGAATGGCGGCGATTTGCTCGGCAGTCGAGCCGTCGCGCTCGCGCAGGCGGCGGATCTGCAATTCCTCGTCGCAATCGACCACCAGCACGCGATCGACGTGCGAGGCGAGATTCTTCTCGACGAGGAGTGGTATGACGAGGATCTGATAAGGTCCGCCGGCGGCTGCGGACTGCGCTTCCAGGGCCGCGCCGATGGCCGGGTGCGTGAGCGCCTCGAGATCCGCGCGCGCCTTGGGATCTGAGAACACCATATTGCGCAGCGCTGGGCGGTCGAGATGGCCATCGGGGGTGAGGATGCCGCGGCCAAATCGCTCCACCAGTCGCTCGAGCGGAGGTTGGCCGGGTTCGACCACGTCGCGCGCAATCTGATCGCTGTCGAGGATCGGTACCCCCAGGGCGCCGAAGAACTTCGCCGCGGTCGACTTGCCGCTGGCGATGCCCCCCGTCAGCCCCACCCGGTACGCGCGAGTGCTCACGCAGCGGCACTCATCGGTGGGCCGCGAACAGACCGAAGTAGCTCGCGACCAGCCGCTCACCGAACATCAGCATCAGCCAGCCGGAAACGGCGAGGAACGGACCGAACGGGATGGGCACGGATCGATGCTGTTTACGGAGCGTGATGACCGCAATGCCGACGATGGCTCCCACGGTCGCGGCGATCAGGATGATGGGCAGCAGCGTCTTCCAGCCCAGCCACGCGCCAAGTGCGGCAAAGAGCTTGAAGTCCCCGTACCCCATGCCTTCCTTACCGGTGAGCAACCGGAACAGATGATAGACGCTCCAGAGGCTCGCGTAACCGGCCATCGCCCCGATCAGGCTCGAGCGTGCATCGACGGGAATAGGAGCCCCGCCCCGCTGCGGACCCCAGAGGCTCAGAAACAGGCCGATCCACAGCAGGCTCAGGGTCAGGCTGTCGGGCAGCAGCTGATGATCGATGTCGACAAAGGTGAGCGCAATCAGGTACGCGGTGAGCACCAGCGCCAGGAGCGTCGGCCAGCCGAAGCCATAGCGCCACGCGACCGACGCGAAGAGAATCCCGGTGAGTGCCTCGACGAGCGGGTAGCGGACACTGATCGGCTTGCGGCAGCTTGCGCACCTGCCCCTGAGCACCAGCCAGGACAGCAGCGGGATGTTCTGCAGGGCTTTGATCGGGGCACCGCAGGATGGGCAGGCCGAGCGCGGGACGATGAGATTGAAGCGCTGAGGCGCGCTGGCGGGCACGGTTGCGGCCGCGGCATCCGCGGACAGCTCCGCGCATTGCTCGCGCCACTGCCGCTCGAGCATTACCGGTAAACGATGGATAACGACGTTGAGGAAGCTGCCCACGACAAGTCCTAGAACGAGAGCGGTACCGACCAAAACGCCGGGGGAGGTTGCGAGCAGCTCGAGCACTGACACTCTTCTATGCGCTTCTTAATGAAAACGCCGCGCTGAACGCGGCGCTTTCTTCTCAGCTCTTAACGCGCGGACGTCGAACGCGGACGTCAGACGACCGAGGCCAGCTTGAATATCGGCAGGTACATCGCAATGACGAGGCCACCGACGAGCACACCGAGCACCACCATGATCAGCGGCTCGAGGAGACTCGACATGGCGTCCACCGCGTTATCCACTTCCGCTTCGTAGAACGTAGCCACCTTGCCCGACATCTCGTCGAGCGAGCCTGATTCCTCACCCACGGCGATCATCTGATTCACCATGTTCGGGAAGAGCCCCGTGTTCTCCATCGAGCGCTGCAGGCGCTGACCGGTGGCAACCTCATCCCGCATCTTCTTAACCGCGTTCTCGTACACGATGTTGCCCGTCGCACCGGCGACCGAGTCCAGTGCCTCAACGAGCGGCACGCCCGCGGCGAACATCGTCGAGAGCGTGCGAGCGTAACGTGCGATGGCCGACTTGTTGAGAATCGGTCCGATGACGGGGACCTTGAGTATCACGCGATCGAGGAACTCACGCATGGCCTTCGAGCGCTTTTTGAAGTAGATGAACGCCCAGACTGCGGCTCCGATGACTACGGCGATGAAGAAGCCCTGGTGCTGGATCGTGTGCGACAGGTCGATCACGAATTGCGTGAAGGCCGGCAGATTGGCGCCGAACCCCTTGTAGAGGCTCTCAAACTGCGGGATGACGAAAACCAGCAACACGATGGTCACGATTACGGCGACGGCTATTACCGCTGCCGGGTAAAACAACGCCTTCTTGACTTTCTTCTTGAGCGCTTCGGTCTTCTCCTTGTAGGTGGCAATCTTATCCAGCAGCGATTCGAGCGCGCCCGCCTGCTCACCCGCTTCGACGAGGTTCACGTACAGGTCATCGAAGTACAGCGGGTGCTTGCCAAGCGCCTCATGCAGCGAGGTACCCCCCTCGACATCCGCTTTGACGTCGAGGACGAGCTTCTGCATCGCGGGTTTGTCGCTGCCGTTACCGACGATCTCGAATGCCTGCACGAGTGGAATGCCCGCGGCGAGCATCGTGGCGAGCTGCCGGCTGAACACCGCGATGTCCCCGGGATTGACCTTGCCACCCTTGAGCGCCTGGCGCTGCTTGCGGATCCGCGAAGGCGCGATCCCCTGGCGACGCAGTTCGGCACGCAAGGCCGACTCGTCGGGCGCCAGGCTCTTACCCTTGATGCGCGCACCACGCTTGTCGCGCCCCTCCCAGGCGAAGGGAGTTTCGCGCTTGATCGCCTTGGCCGTCGCGGTTGCTGCTGGAGCCATACGTTATTTCCGTCCGGTGCTAATCGACTGTGACGCTGTTGACTTCCTCGAGACTGGTGAGCCCGCCCTTGACCTTTTCGAGTCCCGCGCGGCGCAGATCCCAGACGCCTTCTTTTGCCGCTTGCTCTGAGATTTCGATAGCGCTGCCGGCCCCGAGAATGATTCGGGCGATTGCCTCGGTGACCGGCAATACCTGATAAATGCCTGTCCGGCCCTTGTAGCCGCCGTTGCAGTTCGAGCATCCCTTCGGACCGAAGATCTTGAGCCCGTGGGCGACGTCGATCTCGGTGAAGCCCTCCCGCAGCAGTGCCTCCTTGGGAACGTCTATCGGTTGCTTACAGGTATTACACAGACGCCGCGCCAGGCGCTGGGCGATGATGAGACTCACCGACGTCGCGATGGCGTAGGGCTTCACGCCCATGTCCACCATGCGCGTGAGCGTCTGCGGCGCATCGTTGGTATGCAGAGTTGAGAGCACCAGGTGCCCGGTCTGCGCCGCCTTGATGGCAATCTCGGCTGTCTCCAGGTCACGAATCTCGCCGACCATGATGACATCGGGGTCCTGACGCAGGAAGGCCCGCATGGCGGTCGCGAATGTCAGACCCACCTTGGGATTGACGTTAACCTGGTTCACTCCCGGGAGATTGATTTCGGCCGGGTCCTCGGCCGTCGAGATGTTCGTATCTTCACGGTTGAGGATGTTGAGGCCGGTGTACAGCGAGACCGTCTTGCCACTGCCGGTCGGGCCCGTCACGAGGATCATGCCCTGCGGCTTGGCCAGGTGCTTGAGGTAGAGCTCCTTCTGAAACGGCTCGTACCCGAGTGAGTCGATGCCGAGCATCGCCTGCGCAGGATCGAGAATACGCAGCACGATCTTCTCACCGAAGAGCGTGGGACACGTACTCACACGGAAGTCGATCGCGCGGTTCTTGGACAGCTTCATCTTGATGCGACCGTCCTGCGGGACGCGCCGCTCGGCGATGTCCAGGCGCGACATCACTTTGAGGCGAGCAGACAGCTTCGGCGCCAGCTGCACCGGCGGCTGCGCAATCTCCTTGAGGTAACCGTCCATGCGCAGGCGCACCCGGTAGACCTTCTCGAAGGGCTCGAAATGAATATCGGAGGCGCCGCGGCGGATGGCGTCGAGCATCACCTTGTTGACGAACCGCACGATCGGAGCATCTTCGACATCGTCGCGCGCGATCTTGTCCTCCAGATCCTCCTCGGCCGCGCCGACTTCAAGCGACTCGAGGTCGACGTCGCCCTCCTCCGAAAGCGCCGCCATCTGGTTGTCGACCTGCTCGAGCGCTTTGTCGATCGCCCTCTGGAGCTTGTCGTCCTCGACGACGATGGCCTCGATGCCAAGGCTCGTGGCGAACTTGACCTCGTCGATCGCGTGGAGATTGGTCGGATCAGCCACCGCGAGAAATAACCGTTTCCCACGGCGGAAAAGAGGCAGAACGCGGTGCTTGGCGAGCAGCTTGTCGCTCACCAGGCGCACCGCCTCGAGGTCCAGGTTCACCGCGTCCAGGTCAAAGAGCGGCACGCCGAACTCGTTCGAGGCGGCCAGCGCGATGTCGCGTGCGCTGGCCGCACCGCTCGACACCAGCTGGGTGACGACACTCGTCCTGCGCTCGCGCGCCGAGTTGACGGCCTCGAGCATGGCCGCCTCTTCGACGACGCCGTCCTGCACCAGTCGCTGCGGCAAGCCGCCGAGGCCGCTGCGGGTGGCGCCCAGCGTTAAAGAAGCGTTGTCATTCATGAACTTATGGCAAAGAACCTAGACTGGACGATTCCAGTTTACCCGGAGAGGCTGAGCGACGCGCAATTGTAAAATCCCGCGGCATTCTGAATGAGGAAGGTAGTGGGCGGCGGGGCACGCGTCACAGCACCAAAAAAAGAGCCCCGGCATTGAGCCGGGGCTCGGTCGACTCCGAAGAGAAGTCTCAGACGTCGATTACTTGCACTGCGTCGGCGCGTACTTGGCCGGCAGGGTAGCCAGTTCGTTCGGCAACTTAGCTGAATTGGCCGTAACGTTGGTAGCCGACGCGCACGCCCAGTCGACGTTGCCACCGGCAGGCGGTGCAGCACTCAGTGCTACACCGTTTGAGGACGGGGTCAGGGTAATATCTTTGCCCAGGCCCGCCAGCTGAGTAATGCCGCCGGTCGCGCCGACGCTGTTATACGAGACGGTGATCGCGCCCGAAATACCACCGATCCCGGCGCCCAGCGCACAGTTCTGCTGAGGCGCGCCGGCGTTGTCGTTGATGGCGATGCAGGTGACGTACTTCGTCGGCACGAAGGCCGTCTGGGCCCAGCCCTGCGCAGCGGCCGTCACGCCAGTGGTCCCGTTGGACTCGAACCCCTCAGCCACCGTCGTCTTGGCGGCAGCCGCGAGGTTGAGACCTTCAGTGATCTTCGCGCGGACCGTATAGTCCTGATACGCCGGGATCGCAATCGCGGCGAGAATGCCGATGATCGCCACGACGATCATCAGCTCGATAAGGGTAAAACCCTTTTGCACAGCTCTCATTGCAGAAACTCCTAAAATTTTGGGGTACAACGTCAGCGGCGCAAAAGGCGCCCGGACTAAATCGAAGCAAGGGTTGTGCCACAGCCGTCAACACAGCGTAAGTTACTAATTTGTGAGGAGAAAAATATCGGATACGCGCGGCCCGAGTTAACTTAGTTCTGTCGCCGAGTGACGCCAGTTAGGAAGCTTTGTGTCACAAAGTGACCCAAATCGACACCAGCACCATCGTGCGACCGAAAGGCCGACTATCGACACTGGGCCGGCGCGTAGCGGGACGGGAGCGTTCCGAGTGTGTTCGGCAAGCCAGCGGAGTTTGCCGTCGCGGCCGTGAGGGACGCGCAGGCCCAGTCGATGTTCGCTCCGGCAGGCACGGCGTTCGACGAAAGAGGTTGCGTCGCGGCCGACGGCGTCAGCGTGATCTTGTTTCCGAGTCCCGCCAGTTCGGCAATGCCCCCCGTGGCACCGACAGTGTTGTAGACCACGGTAATCATACCGGCGTTTCCGGGAAGCCCGGCCCCTAGAGCGCAGTTGGCTTGCGGAGCGCCCGTATCATCCCCGATCGCAATGCAGGAGACATACTTCGTTGGCACGAATGCCTCTACGGCCCAGCTGTCTGCCGCAGCCTTTACCCCGCTGATTCCGTTGGCGTCGTATCCCTCCGCCACGCTGGTTCGGGCGGCGGCCGCAATGTTGAGACCCTCGGTGACCTTTGAGCGGACCGTGTACTCCTGGTACGCCGGGATCGCAATCGCGGCAAGAATGCCGATGATCGCAACCACGATCATAAGCTCGATGAGGGTGAAGCCCTTTGTTATTGACCGCACTCGGACACTCCGATCTGGCCAGGGACACAAACGGTCACCTCCGGCACACGCGCGCCGTTGCGAGAAAAGAGCAAGCCGTATGCCAAGGCGGTCGATTTTTTCGCTTATGTAACGCTCGGCCAGCTCAGCCCGCGGTGCCACCGCCAAGGAAGACCGGAACACTTTCACGAAGCGCCGGTTGAAGACGCTCAACTTTCATTGTCGTCACAAAGTGACAAGTTGCGTCTGAGAACGGACATGACTTATTCGATTCCCAGCTTCTTGATCCGATAGCGCAGCGCCCGAAAACTCATTCCCAGGACCTTGGCCGCTGCCGTCTTGTTGTAACGGGTCTTCTCGAGTGCCTTGATGATCGCATCGCGTTCAATGCTCTCGAGCTGAGTTCCGAGTGTCGCGTTGACCTCTACGTTCGCTGCGGGTGTAGCGCCCGGAGCCTCTGCGCTCGGCGGTCGCGTGGCAACACGCAGGCGGATATGCTCCGCAGTGATGGTGCCCCCCGTGCTCAATGTCAGTGCTCGTTCGAGCACGTTCTCGAGCTCGCGGACGTTGCCGGGGAAGGGATACGCCTCGAGGGTCCTGACGGCGTCCTCCGACATCTCCGGCGCCGAGGCGCTCGCGCGCCGCGCCAGGCGCTCGAGGATTGCCTCGGCGATCTCGCGGATGTCGCCGCTGCGTTCGCGCAGCGCCGGTACCCGAAGTTCGATGACGTTGATGCGGTAGTAAAGGTCTTCCCGGAACAGCCCCTGGGCGACGAGGTCGGCGAGGTTCTTGTGCGTCGCGGACAGTATGCGCACATCGACCGTTTCCTCGCGGGCCTCCCCGACGGGACGTACGGTCTTTTCCTGCACGACCCGCAGGAGCTTCACCTGCATGTGCAGCGGCAGGTCAGCCACCTCGTCGAGAAACAGTGTCCCGCCCTCGGCGCTCTGAACCAGCCCTTTCTTGTCGGCGACAGCGCCCGTGAAGCTGCCGCGCTTGTGCCCGAAGAGCTCGCTCTCCATGAGCTCCGTCGGGATAGCCCCGCAATTAACCGCCACGAACGGCCCTTCGCGACGCGGGCCGCTCTCGTGGATCATGCGAGCCACCAGCTCCTTGCCAGTACCCGATTCGCCCCAGATGTGCACCGGTGCCTGGCTCCTGGCGACCCGTCCGATCATTTCCCGCAACTGCTCCATGACTGCGGAGCTGCCCAGAAGGCGCGGCCCGCGCAACGTCGCGGCGGTCGCCGCGTCCATCGCGACTCCGACCCTGATGGCGGCGCCCACGAGCTTGCGCAGCACACCAAGGTCCAGGGGTTTTGACACGAAATCAAAGGCGCCGAGCTTGAGCGCACGTACGGCCGACTCGACGTTGCCGTGGGCGGTGATGACCGCCACAGGGACTGTGGGGCGGTTTTGCTGGATCCAGGCGACCAAGTCGACGCCGTCGCCATCGGGCAGTCGCATATCGGTCAGGCAAAGATCGAACCGCTCGGTCCTCAAGAGGCGACGGGCGCTGCTGAGGTCAGAGGCGGTACGCGTCTTGAGGTTCATGCGACTCAAGGTGAGGCTCACGAGCTCGAGCAGGTCGGGCTCATCGTCGACGACCAGCACCGTGGATTGCGCGCCGGCCTTCCGCTCGCTCGTTAACGCCTCGTTCACTACCACTCCCATCGGCGGGGATCCGAAAACACCAGTCTGAACACACTGCCGCCACCAGGGCGCGATTCATACAGGAGTGCTGCGCCGTTGGTCTGCGCGAGCTCGCGGGCCAGGAACAGACCCAAGCCGGTACCTCGACCACCGCTGTAGAAGGGCTCGAAGATCCGCTCGATGTGTTCGGGCGCGACACCATGACCGCGATCGGCCACTTCCAGAAAAGGGCGGGCGCTGCCGCTCATGCGACCATATCGTATCTCGATGTTCTGCTCGGGGTCGTCCCCGATCGCGTGCTTGACCGCGTTTTCGCACAGGTTCCAGAGGATCTGACGCAGCTGGTCCGGATCGACGCGCACCAGAACGTCTGGACTGGCCGCACTCACCGTGAGGCGTTCCGGTTGCCACTGCATGGTCTCGCAGAACTCCTCATGGAACTCCTGCATCCACGGGGCAAGGGGCAGCTGCTCGAGTTGCGCCTGCTCGCGGCGCGCGAGGCGCTGCACGTTGTCGATGATTCCGCTCACGCGCCCGGCATTGCTGCGGATGATCTCGGTGAGCCGCCGATCCTCAGCCGCGAGGCTGGGAGACTCGGCGAGCAGCTGCCCGGCGTGACTCATCGCACCCACGGGATTTCGGATCTCGTGTGCAATGCTGGCGCTCAACCTACCTAAGGCGGCGAGCTTCGACTGCTGGACCTTCTCTTCGATCAGGCTCGTGTCCTCGAGGAAGATGAGCACGGGCCCGGGGTTCGCGGTGCCGAGCGGCGCGAAATAGGCGCGCATCACGCGCGCACCGTCGGCTGCGACGAATGTCGGGTCGGCCGATGACATACCCCAATTGCCGCCACTGCCTTTCCGCCAGGATTCCAATAAAAAGAGGAGTCGGGGGCAGGCTTCGCCGATCAAGGCATCGGGATAAGCGTTCTGATCGCCGAGGATCTCGGCTGCCGACTCGTTGATGAGGCGGATGCGATCCTGCGCATCGACCACGAGGATGCTTTCGCGAAGGTGCTGCACGATGTATTGCGACAGGTGCGCCATGTTCGCCAGGTCCACTTCCTGACGGCGCACGAGTGCTTCGCTCTCGCGCAGGCGGTTGGCAACAGGCCACATGGCGAAGGCGACCAGGAACAGGACTGCCCCGAACGCTCCGGCAGTCACGTAGTCCCCAGTGGGGGCGGCATCAGTTACTCCCACAAAGACCTGCTGCACGAGGACGGCCAGGGCCGCAACCGCAGCAATGAGGAGGGCATCGCGCCGCTCGGCGAGCACAGTGAGCGTCAGGACAGGGAGGACCAGGAGAATTGCCAGTCCGCTAGCCACCCCGCCGCTCGCATAGAGGATGAATCCCAGGGCGAGCGCATCGACCGTAGCGTTGACCAGCGCGACGATACGCAAGCTCGACCAGTGAAGCCGCCGTGCGATGACGAGCAACACCGCCGCGGTGAAATACGCCACACACGCCGCCACGAAAAGCTGCGGCCGCGCCGTAACCAGGCCCCAGCCGGGACCCGCGAACGTGAGCATGGCGAGCAGCACCAGCGGCACCAGCACCCGATAGAGGTTGAGGAGCCCGATGACGCGCCAGGCGAGATCGCTCGGTGTCACCAGGGGAGCTGCGGCACTGGCCGTTGTCGAGGGCACGCGTGTGGGCAGGCGTCAAAACGTTCAGTGCGGCGACTGTAGCACCTTCACGTCTCGTCGGGACGCGACTCCTATCGCATGTCGCATGCCGTCTCAGGCGCGTCGCCGCGCTTGAAATCCTGCGGCGGAGTCTCCGAGCTGGCACGCCGCGCGGCTGGCCAGCGGCGGGCGGTTTCGTGGAAAATGCGTGCTTTACGCCCAAGGCCTTTCCCAATGAATCTGCACGAATACCAGGCCAAAGACCTGTTCCGCAGCTATGGAATTCCGGTGCCGGCCGGCAAAGTTGCGGCGAGTGCCGCGGAGGCTGTGGAGGCCGCAAGCACACTCGGTGGATCAGTGTGGGTCGTCAAGGCGCAAGTGCATGCCGGCGGGCGTGGCAAGGCAGGCGGCGTGAGGTTGGTGCGGAGCCCGGAGGAGGTGCGCAGCGCGGCAGCCGACATGCTCGGCAAACCCCTCGTCACGCAGCAGACCGGCCCCGAGGGTCTCCCGGTCGGGCGCGTCTACGTGGAGGCGGGATCGCAGATCGCGCGCGAGATTTATCTCTCGCTCACGCTCAACCGCGAACGCGCGCGCATCGCCCTTATCGCCTCCGCGGCTGGCGGCATGGACATCGAGGAGGTCGCGCACCAGACACCGGAGAGGATCCTTACCACCACCGTGCACCCGGCAGCGGGCCTGCAGCCGTACCAAGCGCGCGAGCTCGCCTTCGGGCTGCTTCTCGGCGGTCCGCTGATCGCGGAGTTCCAGTCATTCGCCGCGGCGCTCTATCGGCTCTACCTGGAAAAGGACCTGAGCCTGGTCGAGGTGAATCCACTCATCGTCACGCGCAGTGGCGCTCTTGTCGCGCTCGACGCCAAGATCAACATCGACGCCAACGCGCTCTTCCGTCACCCAGAGCTTGCGCAGCTGCGCGACACCAGCCAGGAAGATGCGATGGAGCGGCGCGCCGCCGAGCACGACCTCAATTACGTGTCCCTCAACGGCAACATCGCCTGCATGGTGAACGGTGCGGGACTGGCGATGGCGACCATGGACCTCATCAAGCTCCACGGCGGTCAGCCCGCGAACTTTCTCGACGTCGGCGGTGGCGCGACCAGCGAGCGTGTCACCGCCGCCTTCGAGCTCCTCCTGTCCAACCCGCGGGTGCGCGCGGTGCTGGTGAACATCTTCGGCGGCATCGTGCGCTGCGACCTCATAGCGGAAGGCGTCATCAACGCGGTGAAGAAGGTTGGCGTCAAAGTGCCGGTGGTGGTGCGGCTCGAGGGCACGAATGCCGATAAGGCGCGCGCGCTGCTCGCGAGCAGCGGGCTCAAGATCACACCGGCTGCGGATCTCACGGACGCGGCGCGCAAGGTGGTGGCGCTGGCGAGGGAAAAGAAATGAGCATTCTAGTCAACAAGAACACCAAAGTAATCTGCCAGGGTTTCACCGGGAAGCAGGGCACCTTCCACTCGGAAGCCGCGCTCGCCTACGGGACCAAGCTGGTCGGCGGCGTGACGCCCGGACGCGGCGGACAGCAGCACCTGGGACTTCCGGTCTTCGACACGGTGAGGGATGCGGTGCGCGAGACCGGCGCCACGGCGAGCATGAGCTACGTGCCTGCCGCCGGAGCTGCGGATTCGATTCTCGAGGCGGTTGACGCCGGCATCGAGCTCATCGTGTGCATCACCGAAGGCGTGCCGGTGAACGACATGGTACGGGTGAAGGCGGTGCTCGCAGGTTCAGGCGCACGACTCGTCGGACCGAACTGCCCGGGCGTGATCACGCCCGAGGAATGCAAGATCGGCATCATGCCAGGCTTCATTCACAAGAAGGGCACGGTCGGCATCGTGTCGCGCTCGGGGACGCTCACCTACGAAGCGGTCTTTCAGACCACCAACATCGGGCTCGGTCAGAGTACCTGCGTCGGCATCGGTGGCGACCCGGTGCGCGGCATGAACTTCACAGACGTGCTCGAGCTCTTCGAGCGCGACCCACGTACGGAGGGGATCATTCTGGTCGGCGAGATCGGCGGCAGCGACGAAGAAGCCGCCGCAAGCTACATCCACAGGTTCATGAGCAAACCCGTGGTCGCGTACATTGCCGGCGTCACCGCCCCTCCAGGCAAGCGCATGGGGCACGCTGGCGCCATTGTCGCGGGCGGTAAGGGCACCGCGGCAGACAAGTACGCGGCCTTCGAGGCGGCGGGGGTGCGCACCGTGAAGTCTCCCGCCGAGCTCGGCTCGGCGATCGACGCGCTGCTGCGCCCCCGCAGGGGGGCGGCACACGGGCGGCCAGAGCGCCCCGCGCCGCGCGCAACACCGGCTCCCCCGCGCCCCCCGCCAGCGGCGACCCGCAAGAAAGGTGGGGGCTCGCCAAGAGCTGTCCCCGCCCGCAAGCGCAGTGCTTCGGGACAGAGGAGCACCGGGCAGCGCCGGAGTGTGCGCCGGGCAGTCCGCGGCAGGCGCCGCTGAGTCGTGAAACAATAGACTTCCGCCGCAGAGGGGCCCGGGTCGTCCCGGCGGTGGACGCGCACATGAGTGAGTCGTTGAAGATCGCGCTGGCGCAGGTGGATCTCCTGGTCGGAGACGTACGGGGCAACGCCGCCGCAGTCGTTGCCGGCGCGCGCCAGGCGCGTGCCGAACTCGGCGCGGATCTGGTGCTCTTTCCCGAGCTCGCCCTGAGCGGCTATCCGCCGGAGGACCTGCTGTTTCACCGCGGTTTTCGCCGGCAGATCGAGGCGGGAGTCGCGCAGGTCTGTGCCGAGGCTGGCGATGCGTCGGTCATGCTGGGGTTTCCCGAGTATACCGGTACCGGTATTTACAACTCTGCCGCCCTCATCGCCGGCGGTGAGGTTGCCGCGATTCATCGTAAGGAGGAGTTACCCAACTACAAGGTCTTTGACGAGAAGCGCTACTTTCACGCCGGCACGCAGCCGACGGTGGCCGGGTGCCGCGGTTTCAAGGTGGGACTCCTGATCTGCGAGGACATCTGGGAACCGCATCCCGCACAGCTCGCGCGCGAAGCCGGTGCGCAGCTGCTGACCGTAATCAATGCCTCGCCCTACGAGATCCACAAGCAGCGTGAACGCGAGGACATCGCCCGTGCGCGCACCCGCGACGTCGGACTGCCCCTGGCCTACGTGAATCTCCTGGGCGGGCAGGACGAGCTCGTCTTTGACGGCAACTCCTTCGTCATGGACGCGCAGGGTCAAGTGGTGATGCGCGCGCCGCCCTTTGCGGGGGGTACCTGGGTCGCGGAATTCGTGCACGATGCACGCGGGAAGGTGGTGCCGCGCCCTGGTATTGTCGCGCCCGAGCTCTCGGACGAAGCGAGCATCTACAGCGCCCTTACGCTCGGGGTGCGTGATTATGTGCGTAAGCACGGCTTCCCCGGTGTCGTCATGGGACTCTCCGGCGGTATCGACTCTGCGCTCACGCTCGCCATCGCCGTAGACGCCCTCGGCAAGGACGCGGTGCACGCCGTAATGATGCCTTCCCGCTACACCTCGTCGATGAGTCTGGCTGACGCAGAGGAACAGGCGCAGACACTGGGCGTGAAGTACAGCGTGCTCTCGATCGAGGGCATGTTCGAGGCGACGCTCGCCACGCTCAAGGACGAGTTCGCCGGGCGGACTGCGGACGCAACCGAGGAGAACATCCAGTCCCGTTGCCGCATGCTGCTGCTCATGGGTCTGTCGAACAAAACCGGACGGATGCTCCTCACCACGGGCAACAAGAGCGAGATGGCCGTGGGCTACGCGACGCTCTACGGAGACATGGCCGGGGGATTTGCGCCGATCAAGGACTGCAGCAAGCTCCTCGTGTACCGCCTCGCGAACTATCGCAACTCGATCTCCCGCGTCATTCCCCAGCGGTCGATCGACCGGGCGCCGACGGCGGAGCTGCGCCAGGGGCAGAAGGACTCGGACGCGCTGCCACCCTACGAGGTGCTCGACCCGATTCTGGAAGCCTTCATCGAAGAGGATCTATCGGTGGATGAGATCGAGGCGCGCGGCTTCGACCGGGCCACCATCGGTCGGGTGCTCGATCTCGTGAAGCGTAACGAATACAAGCGACGGCAGGCGCCGCCCGGGGTGCGCGTCAGCCGCCGGGCGTTCGGGCGCGATTGGCGCTATCCGATCACCAGCGGCTACCGGCGCTGAGGCGCTCCGGCGGCCGCCGAGCGCACGGTTTCGGCGCGGCTCATTTCGCCTGCGCGGTACGCACTCCGGGCGAGTAGTTGGCCTCGTACACCAGGCGGGTCTGCTGCTCGAGCGGCTGCACGTTGAGCTTCGCGTAGCACTGCATCAGGAGCTGCAGCGCGTCACGCACCGCAGGGGCGCCGTCATATTGCTCGATCGCCCCCTTGGCGCGCTGGGCCGCGGCGACATAGGCGCCGCGCTTGTAATAGAAGGCAGCCACATGCACTTCGTAGCTCGCCAGGCGGTCGCGCAGGTAGATCATCCGCCGCAGTGAGTCGTGTGCGTACTCGCTCTTGGGGTACTGCTCGACCACCGTCTTGAAGGCCGCAAACGACTTGCGCGCAGTGCTCGGCGGGCGTTTGGTGAGATCGGCGTGGAACAGCCGCTCGATCGCATTGGGCGTGTGCTCGAAGTCAACCAGCCCCTTCATGTACCACGCGTAGTCGACGCGCGGGTGCGTCGGGTTCTCGCGTATGAAGGTATCGGCCGCATCCGTGGCGGACTCGCCCTCGCCGGCGCGGTAGTATGCATAGATCAGGTCGAGGCGCGCCTGGCGTGCCTCGTCGGTGAACGGAAAGCGCGCTGTCAGCGCCTCATAGCTCTTAATGGCGCCGTTGAAGTCGTACGACTCGAGACTCTTGTGGGCTTTCTTGTAAAGAGCCTCGGGTGTGACCTTCTTGGCTTCTTTCTCCCGGTGCGTGCGGCACCCGGAGACGGCAAGCAGAACGATACACAACGCCACCAGGCTGCCGCGCATCGGAACGGACAGGATCATCTGGAAAGGGCCTCCCTTTGGCTTCGCGCCGCCTGGGTGCAGCGAGTATAGCGAATTCACCCCGTCGACTTCCGACCGCGGAAGCCTCCGGGGAGTTCCGTACGCACGCCCTTGCCCTGCCGCAGGATTCGGCCGGTCTGCGCTTCGATCAGGCCCT
>Ga0187778_10000742_pt1 | contig 23208 bp, 21 predicted proteins | sample 1015_Q2_SP5_20_M_FD_132418 | JGI IMG/M metagenome (GOLD analysis project Ga0187778, IMG submission 132418) | Tropical peat soil microbial communities from peatlands in Department of Meta, Colombia - 1015_Q2_SP5_20_MG | ecosystem: Environmental > Terrestrial > Soil > Wetlands > Peat | place... | reverse complement strand
CCGATCGCCGTCCACAGAAGCCAGCTAGCGAGCATCAGCCCCAGCGACATCTCGTTCCCGTAAAAGACAACCATCAGCTCGCGCATCAACACGATTTGCGCGATCACCGCGGTGAAGCCGATGAGAACAAGAACGGCCAAGAGTGTGCTTGAGTTCTGCCCGCCGATTCGCGAATCCATTTCAGAATTACTTGCCCTCTCCCACAAGCAGGATTAGACTTGGAAGAGAAAGAAGTCAAACTGAAGAAGCGCGGAGGAAGGCCATGACGGCTCCTCCCGAAGACGGTCGAATTCGGCGCCGCGAAGCTCTCATCCGGCTTTTGCGCCTGGGCGGAGTAACCGCCTTTGCCGGCGGCATGGGAGTTTGGCTCAGTAGCCGAAGCCACCGTCCTGAAGAAACGCTGCCTCTAATCTCAAAACGAAATTCTAGTGTCCCCGCTGACCCGAGCTTGCCGGAGATGGTAATTGCTCAGGGCGATGACCCGCGGGCGCTCGTGCGAAATGCTCTCGAAGAGTTGGGAGGCATCCGGCGTTTCATTGCGCGGGGCGATGTAGTTTTGGTCAAGCCGAACATCGGGTGGGACCGCACGCCGGAGCAAGCAGCGAATACGAATCCGGCAGTTGTCGCTGAAGTCGTGCGACTTTGCCAGAGTGCGGGTGCCGCACGCGTCGTCGTCACGGATGTGAGTTGCAATGAACCGCGCCGCTGCTTCGAGCGCTCGGGGATTGCTACAGCCGCAAGCGCTGAAGGAGCTGTGCTCACCCTTCCTGAGGAAAGAAAATTCCGGGAAGTGGATCTTCGCGGAGACGTCCTGAGAGCGTGGCCGGTGTTCGAGCCGTTCTTGTCCGCCGACAAAATCATCAACATTCCGATTGCGAAACATCACAGCCTGACGGGGGCAACCCTGGGGATGAAGAACTGGTATGGCATCCTGGGCGGCCAACGCCAGCGGCTCCATCAACACATCCACGAAAGCTTGGTGGATTTGGCTGAGTTCATGCGGCCTACTCTGACAATCCTGGATGCTTATCGCGTCCTACTTCGCAACGGTCCTACCGGCGGAAATCTTGAAGATGTAGCCTTCAAGAAGACACTGTTGGCAAGCACCGACCCTGTGGCTGTGGACGCTTACGCAGCAAAGGCTTACTGGGATTTGGACTACCACAAGCTACCGTATCTCAAGCTAGCAATGGATCGCGGGCTGGGAACCGTGAAGTTTGAAACTGTGCGCACGCGAGTGCTGACCCTTTAGCCGGTTTCTAATCCACAGAGAAAAGGGACTAGCGCCGCGCTATTTCTTTGGGTATCCGACCGTCTGGGCTAGGATGATCCGCTGGTTCGTGCGCAGGTGCATGGTCTTCGCCAACGCTGGCCTGTCAATGCTGCCGCGAACGACGGTCGCCAATCTCTCGGAAGCGCAAAAAAGATAGACATTTTGCGCGATGAAGCCGGCGTCTGCTGCGACATACATATCTCGTTCGGTTGAGTTGTCCCGCGTCTTGGCGAGGTCAGCGACGTAAACCAAGTTCAGAGGTGCATCCTTCACGAAGGATTGTGTCCCGGTTTGCGCGCGCACATCATCGCGCAAAACTGGATTGAGTTGATTCCGGCTTGCATCGGACACGTAAAGCCCGTCGGCCGTAGCGACGTAAATGTCAATCTCCTGCCAGTTCATGGCAGAAGGCGCCGTGCGCTTGCCGGAGTCTGGCCGATTTACTCCGAACGCTGCCCAAAGCAAATTGGAAAGCACCTGCATAGGCAATTTTTCCGGACTGAATTCGCGCGTTGAACTGCGATCCTTTAGAACTTGCATCAGAGGCCGCCCGGTGTCGGTTTGCGGCGCAGGAAGCTGAACAGGCTCGAGTTTCTGCGCAAGACCAGTAACTGGACATAGCGCTACAATCGCCCACAGCAAATGTGTTTTCCACCGATGACGAAATTTCATAAGACCTCCTGGTCTGTACCATTTCAATGCAGTTTCTCGCTCGCGCACTTGGATTGGACGTCTTGGATCACACGCAAGCTGCGGCGTACCGATGGTCCAAGCGCCGAAGTCCTACGGCGAGCGCCGATTCCAAGGCGCTTTCATATTCCTTCGATGAAATGCGACGGTTAATCTCCGAGTACTCTGCCTCGCCAACTTTTCCTGCGGGATAGTATTGGTCCATCAGGTTGACGTAGGTATCAGGCCCCAACTCCTGAGCGATCCATTCCAGGATTTCTCGCGTCTCCTCCAGAAGACCGGGCATCACCAAATGGCGAATCAAAACGCCGTGCAGAGCCAGGCCGTCTTCGTCAAACACAAGCGGCCCCACCTGACGATGCATCTCCACAATAGCGCGGCGCGCAGCCGCGGAATAGTTCGGCGTCTTCAAATAGCGGCGGGCCGTTTCTGTATTCCACAGTTTAAAGTCGGGCATGTACACATCGACAATTCCATCCATAAGCTGAATGGATTGAAGAGAATCGTAGCCTCCGGTGTTGTAAACCAGAGGAAGACGAAGTCCTTGTTCGATGGCGAAAAGCAAGGCCTCGAGAATTTGCGGCACCACGTGCTCGGGCGTCACAAAGTTAATGTTGTGACATCCGAGTTGTTGCAAGTGGAGCATAATCTCGGCCAATTCGCTCGGTGGAGTGACCCGTCCTCCTCCGCGCCAGCTAATGTCGTAGTTCTGACAAAAAACACACCGCAGATTGCACCAAGAGAAGAAGATTGTGCCGGAACCTCGTGTACCACGCAGGCAGTCTTCTTCGCCAAGGTGTGAGAAATAACTGCTGACTGTCGCAAAGCGCCCGGATTTGCAAACTCCCGCTTCATTGTTCAGGCGATCCACCTCGCAATCGCGTGGACACAAGCGGCACACCTCCAGCTCTGCAAGCGCCGATCTCACGCGCTGCTTTAGTTCCCCGGATTTAAAGAGCCGGACATAGGCGGGCGCCAAGTTGCGCCGCCGGATTGAAAACGATTCACGCACCGCGAGCATCTCTCTTCCGCAGGATAATGTCGTAGCCCGGATAACTGCACAAAACAGGGTCAATCCCCTGAGAAAAGCGCGATCGCACCGGTTGCAAATCTTCGTGCATGGGTTTAGGAACGCCAGTAAGGACGCATTTCCCGCAAAAAAATCCGTGCCGTTACCGGGCCGATATTTTTGAACTCCTGGAGTTTTGCGGAGAGCTCTTGCGGTGTCTTTGATTGCGTGATGAGATTGGTCACATTCCCATATCGGCGCTTGAGTTCGTCGGAAATCTCGAGAAGCTTCGTGGCCGTGGAAAAGTCATAACGAACATAGTGCGCCTCGTCCAAAAGGCGCACGAGTTCGTCCCATCCTGCTCTAAGCATGGCGTCCGGACTGCAAAGCTGCGCTGAGATGATTGTCCGGTAAGCTTGTGCAGCGATGCTGGTCTGAATCGGCTTGCCAAAAAGCAGGCAGGCTAAAAGCCACTTAAACACTTCTTCTTCCTTCTTGGAGGCCAGATCTATCCCCAGATCGGCTGCCGTAGTCTTCCGTTTCATCCGCGCTTGACGCCTCCTGATGCCTCCCGCTGCTCTTCGGGATGTCACGCCACTTTTTATTAGTAGACGCGCAGGAGATTCCCAATTCCGTGACGACGGTCACAGACACAGGCCAACCTGGTGCTGGACTGTCGCTTTGGATAACGCAAATCAGGAGGAGAAATCATGCTGGAGTTTAAAGCGGTGAGGATGGATTTCCCGGCGGATGCCAACATCATTGTCGGCCAATCTCATTTCATCAAAACCGTGGAAGATTTGTATGAAGCGGTCTGCACGACTGTGCCGCAAGCCAAGTTTGGCCTGGCGTTCAATGAAAGTTCGGGGGCGTGCCTCACACGGTCGGATGGGAATGACGAAGGGCTCCGCAACAGGGCGACAGGTAACGCCCAGGCGCTGGGCTGCGGCCACACTTTCGTGCTGATCATTCAGAACGCCTATCCCATTAACGTCCTGAATGCGATTCGGAATGTGCCGGAAGTCTGTTCTATCTTTTGCGCGACGGCAAATCCCGTGGAGATCATCGTTGCGCAGAGCGAGCAGGGCCGAGGTGTGCTTGGCGTTGTTGACGGGAGCACCCCAAAAGGAGTCGAAGGCCAGGACGATATCGCTTGGCGGCACGACCTCTTGCGCAAAATTGGTTACAAGCGATAAGTCAATGTTCGTTGCGAAGCCTGGAAAATAGCAGAGCACTCGGTTGCACCTTAAGACCTGGCCAGTAACCCGGGTCACAAGCTGGAATGACACTAGTCACAGCGAGACTGGAGGGGGAGCGGATAACGTCTTTGGCAGGCGTTGTGGACCGCAAAGAATCTCCTTTTCCCAGAATCTGGGCAGCCGCACAGCGCCAAAGGGGAAGCCACTCATGCGCTCCCCACCAAGCTATCAGGAACTCACCGCGAACATCGACTGGAATGTGGCCGAGCAGGAATTGGGCTATCGGTCGGGCCATCCGATCAATGTGGCGTGGATGTGTAGCGATCGGATTTGCCAATTAGGCCTGGCCAACAAGTTGGCCTTGCTCTGGGAAGACTATCAGGGCAACAAAAAGCGATTTACCTACGACGACATAAGAATTCTTTCCAATACCATCGCTCGATTCCTTTGCGTGCTGGGGATCCAGCCGGGAGAAAGGGTTTGCCTGTTTCTGGACCGCGTGCCCGAGCTCTATATCGGGTTCCTCGGGATTCTGAAGATGGGAGCGGTGGCACAGCCCCTATTCTCCGCGTTCGGTGACGAATCACTGCTAGTGCGGCTTGCAGATGCAGAAACCTCTACAATCCTCACGCAGAAGAGACATCTTCACAAGATTCGCAAAATCCGGGATCTGCTGCCAAATTTGCAACGCATCATTGTGGTAGATGCAGATGCGACGCCGCTGCAGGAACGGGAAATTGCCTTTGCCATGCAAGAGGCACCGCGGGTCGAAAACTTCTCTGTCTATCCGACTATGGCCGAGTCTCCCTCCGTTCTGCACTACACTTCGGGCACAACCGGCCAGCCGAAGGGCGCCCAGCATGTCCACTACTCGATCATCGCTCAGTACCTTACGGCGAAATGGGTGCTCGATCTCCAGCCCGACGACATTTACTGGTGCAACGCCGATCCCGGTTGGGTCACAGGCACGTCCTACGGCATTATCGGCCCGTGGTCGAACGGGGTTACGCAAGTTGTTCTCGACTGTGGTTTTAACGCCGGACGATGGTACGAGTTCATTGAAAAATACAGGGTGACCGTCTGGTATTCGGCACCGACGGCCATCCGGCTCCTGATGAAGGAAGGAGCAGAAATCCCCCGCAAGCATAATTTGTTGAGCTTGCGGTACCTGGCCAGCGTTGGGGAACCGCTCAATCCCGAGGCAGTGCTCTGGTCGCAAGAGATATTTGGAAAGCCATTTCACGATACCTTCTGGCAAACCGAAACAGGGTGCATCGTCATCACCAACTTTCCCGGGATGCCGGTCAAACCCGGCTCTATGGGAAAACCGTTTCCGGGAATCACCGCGACCGTGCTCGATCCCAAGAGCTATGAGCCAGTCAATCGCCCGGGCATAGCCGGCTTGATTGCGCTGCGCCCCGGCTGGCCGTCGCAGATCCGTGGCTATTGGAACAACCAGACGGGATTCCAGGCGAGATTCAAGAATGGATGGTACCTGTGTGGCGACCGTGCCTCCATCGATCCCGACGGGTATTTCTGGTTTATGGGAAGGGACGATGACGTCATCAACACCGGCGGACACTTGGTTGGTCCGTTTGAAGTCGAATCGGCGCTGCTGGGATGTACCGCAGTGGCCGAATCCGCTGCTGTTGCCAAGCCTGACCCCATCAACATGGAAGTCGTAAAAGCCTACGTTACCTTGAAGGCAGGCTACCAGCCATCCGATGACCTCGAGCTGGAAATCATGAACAACATTCGCAAGCGGCTCTCACCGCTGGCCATGCCCCAGGAAATTGAGTTCGTGGATTCTCTGCCCAAGACGCGCAGCGGGAAGATCGTGCGCCGCATCTTGCGTTGCAAGGAGTTCCACGAGCCCGTCGGGGATCTCTCCACCGTTATGGAGGATTGAGGGGGACCATGGACGAAATGAGCAGAACAGTTCGCGACTACATCATCCGGGAGTACGTGCAAGAGGGAGACGCGCAGGAAATCACCGAGAAAACGCCGCTGATTTCTAGTGGTCTCGTGGATTCCTTTTCGATGGTGTCTCTCCTGCGATTCCTGGAAAAGAAGTACGTGATTCACATTCCGGATGCTGCCGCCACACCCGAAGCTTTCGACACCGTTGAGCGCATTGTGGCTCTCGTACGGCGGTTCCAGGAAGCGGAGGTCGGCAGCGTTTAATCGTGCCCAGCGCTGCCGGAGCCCGGCTTTGAATTGGGCACGCCGCAGAATCTCTCCACGCGAGGTTTCTTATGTCTTTTTCCAATGCAGTTCGTGAAAGCTATCAGGCAGACATTGAGGGAATCAAGGCCACGGGACTGTTCAAAGAAGAGCGATATATCCATTCGCCGCAGTCCTCGGACATTGAGGTGGAGTTCCCTGTGGGGTCTGCAATCCGCAAGTGTATCAACATTTGTTCGAACAACTACCTCGGACTATCCAGCCACCCTGAGGTGATTGCTGCCGCGCACTCCGGGCTCGACGCCCGAGGCTACGGGATGTCGTCGGTGCGGTTCATTTGTGGCACCCAGGATATCCACCGTGAACTCGAGAAACGGTTGACCCAGTTCCTTGGAACCGAGGACACTCTTCTCTTTCCTTCCTGCATGGATGCGAATGCTGGTTTCTTCGAGGCCTGCCTGAATGAACAAGACGTGATGATCGCCGACCGGCTCGTTCACGCCTCTATTGTCGATGGAATGCGCTTGTGCAAGGCCGTGCAAGATACGTACAAGCACTCCGACATAGGGCACCTCGAGGAAAAGTTGCAAGAACATCAGGACAAAAGGTTCCGTTTGGTCATTACCGATGGTGTGTTCTCCATGGATGGCGACACCGCCAAACTGGCCGACATTGTCGCACTGGCAGAGAAGTACAACGCCATGGTGTTTGTGGACGACTCTCACGCCACCGGCTTTATCGGCAAGACTGGGCGCGGGACGCACGAGCACTGCGGCGTATTCAGCAAGATTGACGTAATCACAACGACTCTAGGGAAAGCACTGGGCGGGGCTTCTGGAGCGTGTGTCAGCGGACGCCGCGAGTTGGTGGAGATGTGCCGCCAGCGGGCGCGCCCGTATCTCTTTTCTAACTCCGTGGCGCCCGTGATCGTGGCGGGAGCACTCAAGGTCCTGGATCTGATTAGCAGCACAACGGAACGCCGCGACAAGTTGGAGTGGAATGCCAGGTACTGGCGTGATCTGCTCCAAGAAGCTGGTTTCGACCTGAAGGCAGGCGATACCCCGATCGTGCCGGTCATGCTTTACGACGCAAAACTGGCGCAGGATTTTGCCCGCGATCTATTCGACGAGGGCGTATATGCCGTGGGTTTCTTCTTCCCAGTGGTGCCGAAAGGACAGGCTCGCATCCGTACGCAACTCTCCGCCGCCCACGAAAAGCATCACCTGGATACGGCGATTGAGGCCTTCAAGAAGGTCGGCAAAAAACACCAAATTCTGGGATTGGGCAAGAAAGAACTGCTCGCCAAGTTCGCTGCGTAACGGAGGGACCTGCTAAAAGCCTGGCGACTGCATGCTCGGAAGATGGCCCTTAGCACCTGCGGAACGGGGGAAGGGAGGTGCACATGCTTTGCGCAGAACTGGAAGAGCTTGAGGCGCAGTTCGACAAGATCGTCACTGCGCTCGAAAATCCGAATTTGAGGGTTGAGGAACGACTAGCCCTGCTGAACGCCCGCGATGAGATGAGTCACACTATAAAGGATCATCAGACATCTGGGCACAAGGGCAAACCCTGTTTTGAGGAATAAAAACAAGCGTGGATGTGGCGTGTTCAATCCAGAAAACAGCAACATCGTGCGCGGTTTTTCCCTAAACGGTGGGGAGGCGGCGTAACGGTCTACGTCAACCACTTTTTGGGGATCACTGCTGAATTTAATGGCTATCAGAGCCTAACTAGAACCTCCACTTTCCCTGCGACCGTAAATAGTCCTTGCCCGGCACGTTGCACCTTTAAAACGAGCGGCGATCTATTCACCTACAACGTAGGGCCGGTTCTAAAATACCGCGCCGAACATTGCGAACCCTTTGTGGAAGTGCTCTTCGGAGGCGCCCACAAGTGGGATGAGAAAACGAGGCGGCAAAAGGGCGGCAATAAGAGTTCCGAAGGATGGTAAATCCTTCCAATTCCCCCCAAGGCCTTTTTCGGAAGTACCTGGAGAATCAGTGCCACGTAACTTCGACTCCCACACGCTTCCGCTAACTGTAAGGAGCTAGACGCACTAGCTGCTAGGCTTGACCAATTTGCTTGGAAGCTGCAGAGATGGGGTGTAGAGAGCAGCGCCCGCGGCAGGATCGTTAATTGACATCCGTTGGCGCTGGGCCGCTGCCGCCTATTCCACATTCGGCACGGCACGACGCTCGGCGTAAAGCCGATGGATACCGACCGCGACAATCCCGGAACGAACAGCGACCTAGCGAGAACGCCCGAGAACTACAAGCAATATCTGATCCCTGGAGCGCGCGGCAAAGGCGGTAAAAACTGCACCGGCTCTTACAGCCGTGACGCCATCATTGGATGATTTACGGCCCCATGGCGCGAGTCACGGTTCTAAATTGACGTGGAAATCGGCGGCAATCCGATGCTTTCCTAAAGCTGATTTCCATGTATAATCCGCGCCATGGCTCCTCCAACGGAAGTCAAAGCGCCAGGCATGGTTCCTGACGAGCTGAAGCACGAGCCGCGCTCGAAGGGCATCACCTTTGCCCGTAAAAAGAAACCCAAAGAGCTCGCTGTCATAACGGAATGCTGCACCGGCTGCGCAGGCTCACCTGCGTGCGTCGAGTATTGTCCGGTGGAAGACTGTATGTTCTGGGTGCCGGACGAAGATCACCCTCCTTTTGGGCGAATCCAGATCGACCCGATTCTGTGCATCGGCTGCAAGAAGTGCCTCAGCAAGGGTCCCGACGGCTGCTTCCTGGATGGCTGCCCGTGGGACGCCATCGTCATGGTGGACACCGCCGAAGTCGAAAAAGAAGTCGGCCCCATGGCGTATTGATTTTGCATTGAGTTGGCGCTCAGAGTTGAAGCATCCGCTCCTTCCAAGTGCGCATCGTAGAAAATAACACCCAAAGGTTTCTACCAATCTCTGTAAGTGCGCCGATCCGTGTTGCTTTGAGCCGCAAAGAGGAGGCCAGCATGCATTCGCTCAAGAGCCGAACTTTCTCGTACCTCCTGGCCGTTATCTTCCCCACCTTATTGGCATTGCCGAGCCTTGCTTCTGCGCAGTGCGGCTCGACGGTCCAAGAATTCCAAAACATTTCGCTAGCAGCCGGAAACCCGTTTCAGGCTGAATACGCAACGACCGTAACCTCCACGCTTGTGGTGCTCAACCCCACAACGTCGCACTCAGGCCTGAAATCGGTGGCTCGTGATTCCGCCGGCCGCATCCGAGTCGTCCGCGCAGCAGGGAAGTACATCGTAAAAACCGCCGGCGGCGCGGAATCGGAGGTCGAAAGGCAGAGCATCTGGATTTGCGACCCGACGACCGCAACCTTTACGGTGTTGGATACCGCCAGCAAGACTGCGACCGTCACCGCCCCGCGCAGGAATCTTCCTCAGATGCTCAAGCCAAAGCCCGGTCAGGGAGAGTCGTTTTGCACGCGCGTGTTTGCTCAGCGGGAACGCCGGCCGAACAGCCAAACCCAAGATCTCGGCCATCAACTCATTTCCGGCTACGATGCGATTGGAATCCGCATGCAACTTACGCCACTGATTGCTGCGGGTGCGGAATCCATGGGTTCCAGCTATACCGAATTGTGGTGCTCGGATGAGCTAGGCGCGATGCTTCAGCAGGGCAATGGCTCCGAATCGAAATCCGGACGAGGGTTCAAAGACCAAAGCACGATGCAGAATATCGAACGCACGGAGCCTGACGCAGCTCTCTTTCAGATTCCATCTGACTATACGATTCTCGAGCGAACTCCGGATTCGACCCGGCCGGCATTGCTACACCCTGCGTCGACTCCTGCTGACCCAAACAACCGGCGGTAGCGCTTAAGCCCGAACTCAGGGCTGAGGTGAAGTGTCCGGAGTCAGCAGACGCAGGGCTTGCTCTTGCGTCTCCGAAAGCCGCACTTCCAGGTCCAAGTTAAATTTCTCAGGCACTGTTGCAACGGCTTCAACCTGTGGCCGTGTCGTTTCACCCTGTCGCGTCAGATAAAAGACGAACGGCGTAATCTGGAACGGCAGATTCTCCGCTTCAGCCGCCGTGCCAACGGGCTTGGACTTCAGCATCCGCAACTGATCGTGCCACGGATCGACTTTGATGCGTCCGCCAAGAGGCAGGGCGGCAACGGCGGGACCCGTTGTCTTCGCTCTGGCGCTTTGGACTTCGTCCGTCGATTGGGTGGAGAAGACCGCGGCGACAATAGACCAGTTCGTTTGCACGCGGTCGCCCAGGTGTGGGCTAATCAGGTTGGGGATCTCCTTCGAGCGGCCTTTCAGCGCTTGCAGGAAGAGTTGCGTATTTCCGGTTTTTTCCTTATAAGGCGAGTTCCTCAGCAGCTCAATCCCTTTCTGCTTGGCCGCCTGCTCTTCTTCCGGAGTGCGCGCAAAGTCAAAGTGGCGGAATGTTTCTTTTTCGTCGTAACGCACCCGACTGAAAAACGCGAATTGCGAATCCATGCGATGCCCGAGCACGACGTGACCCAGTTCGTGCGCGAGAATCGCCGCCAGGCTGGCTTCGTCCGGCAGCACATCAATTAAACCGCGGCTCAACACGATGGTGTGCCCCATCGTGAAAGACTCAAGCGTGGAGGTCATGAGCACGCGGCAACGCACTTCCGGCTGAATGTCGACGTTATTGGTCACTTCGAGGTTGTTGACCACCGTCTCGAGCACCTTGTCCACCTCGCCATAAGGCGCCAGCAAGCCCTGGCGTTCCAGGCGATCCGCGACGTTGTTCTCGGCCTGATGGTCCCAGGAAAGTTCCGATTGCTGCGGCGAATAGTCGTTGCGTGATTCCGTCCTGTCGTTGACACCCGTGGCAGCCTCAATCAGAACTTTGCTCAGCTCTTGTTCCTGATGTGAGTGGCCCAAGTCGTAGCCCCAGAGACGCGTCTGCGCCCGGAAAGCGCGGTATCCCATATTTCTCGATCGCGGATCGCGAACGCTGCCTTCCTCGCTATAGATGAAAGTGGGAAGCCACATGTTTTTCCCAACGTTGGTCCGCCAGCTATCGAAATTGAAGTAATTGCTGGTGAGCGAGGATCCGCCGTACGCGCCATTGAAGCGCACGATGTGGTAATCCTGATCCTCCACCCAGATGCGGCCGACGAATCTGCCTCTGTCGCCTTTCTTAATGGGATCGACATCAAAGACCAGGCAGCGCACTTCACCCAAAAACTCGCGGCGCACATACTCAATGTTGTAGTGGCCGCGGTCGAAGCCGTTCATGTCCAGAAAGATCATTTGTAGAAAGCCTTGCGGTAGGAACTCCACGCTGAAAAAGCTCCCCAAGCCTCCGAAGACCTTGTGTTTTACGCCAGCCTCGTGGTCGAGCGGTTCGAGTTCGATGCCCTTCGTAAGCGCGGCGCGGCCAAGAAAATACTTGTCGCCATCGGGCACGGCCCCAAGCTGCTTATCCAGGCGTAGGAATTGAATGTAGGTCTCCACCAGCGGCGAGTACTGGCGAAGCAGGCCGGCCTCGGCCTGCTCCTGAGCCACGATTTTGTCCACCGCTTCGCTGGGGCTTAGGAGTTGTTGAGCGCTTGCGGGAAGAGGCAGAAAACAGAGTACTAAAGCAGCAGAGAAAATCTTGAGGCTACGCATAACGCCTCCCAATGGGACAGTGATGAGTGGGCTGTGTGCTTCGAGGCTACGCCGGGAAAAGCACTCTGCCATCTGTCCTGAGGAGCAGATTAAGGACAGCCGTTCCCGCGGAACTGGCCGTGCTTCCTATCGATTTCCTGTTTTACACCAACTAACCAAACGCGGAAGGATGCAAGTCATACGGTTCGTCGCATCAAAACGTGTGAGCTGAACCTCGTTTTACCAAAAGGAGCGACCGCCTTGAACCCCGCTTTCTTAAACATCGACGCGGTGCCGTGCGTGGACTCATTTCCGAACGATCGTGTTTCCCATCGCGTGATGGGATAGCCCTCAACAAGGCCCCCGCCTTTCTTCTTAATCGCTTCCAGCGCGGCTTTCAAAGCCGCGCTGGCGACCCCGCGTTTACGGTATTCTTTGGGAACTGCAAAGCAGGTGATTCGCCAGAGTTTTTGGGAGCCGATTTCCCGAGCAAGCGTGCGGTATTTGCGTGAGTTGTCGACGCGCGGAAGCTCCTGGCTAGCACCATACTGACACCAGCCGACCGGTTCGCCGTCCGCATAAACTAGAATTCCATGCGCGCAGCCCCGATCGACCAGGGCCTTCTTCTGTCGCTTGTTCCGCGCACCTCTCTCGGATCGGGTTCGCAGCCATTCACTCCTGGGCAAGCCGCAGGGCCGCTGAAAATGCATGCACATGCAGAAGTCGAAGCCGTTCCCTTGCGTGAAAAGCTTCACAAAATCAGGCCAGGTCTTTGGTGACAGCTCTCTTGTTTTGTATGCGGTGGGTTGCCGTGCCATGGGATCGCAAATGTGCCTTTGCAATCCTACCGAAAAGCGGCAAAAAGAAGCCAGGGGAACAGTGTCCTGCCGGCGGTCGGCACAGGTCCCTCCCGAAGTCCCGCCAATGACACGAAGCCCGAACCACTCGCATTTTGGCTCGCCCTGCGGCCAGAAGGTGGCCAGTGGAGAGAGAAATTTGTGCCGGTCACGTGACCAGGAACACTTCCTAAATCATGCAGCCGATTTCATCAGCAACCAGGGAATCTGTCTTCACCTGAACAGGTAGGAATCTCAGGGCGTGCGGCGATTCTCCCTACCTAAAGAGGTAGGGTCTAATCGCCGGGAGAGAGGGCCTGAAACGCCCCACTGGTCAAGGAAGCCAAGACGATTTGGGCTGAGGATTGTGCGGCGGGCAGGACTACTGCTGCGCCGAGGCGCGGGACCGGATGGCCTGGTCGGTGAGAAGAGCTTGCTGGCGGATGCGGTCGGGAATCTCGCGCAACTCACGCTCGTAGGGGCGAATGGCGAGCAAATCTTGCGCGAGGCCGATGAGATAGAGGGCGCGGAGAGCTTCCCAAACCTGATCGTCGCCAGGATCGACGGTGGCGATTTCGGCTCCTGCTGCGACATTCGCACCGGCGGCCACCGAAAGAGTGCGGATGCGGCCCGTGATTGGCGAGCGGATATCGGTGGTCTGGGCGCCGCCCTGCATTTTCGCTATCAAGCCCCCCGAATGAATGGGGGTTCCGGCTTTGTCGGTGTCCAGGATGCGGCCCGCAAAGGGCGCAACGATTTGGGCGGGCTGCAGCAGCGCCACAATTTGTTCGCGGCCGGAAGCATCCCCAAAACGCACCAGCGAGAGCGCGGCGTTCCCGCGAACCATCGGCGAAGAGTCCTGCAACATCTTTAGGAGCGCTTGGTGAAAGCCCGCGCCGCCGGTGTCCTGTCCCATCACCCAAGCATCGGTGTTGCGCACTTCCTCCACGCTGTGCGTGGCGAGGCGAACCATCTCGGGATACCACTGCGCCGCAGCCGCATCGTGCCGGCCCATGCGCTCGCCGACTTGCACCAGCGCATGCTGGATATGGCGTGGGTGCTTGTCGTCTCGCAGATAAGCAGTGATCTGAGAATCGGAGAGGCGCCGCCCAAACCAGGTATTCCACCAAAATAGAAACGGCATCAGGACGATGAGCCAGGCGGTGAGAAAAAAAAGAAAGCGGTTGCGCGTGGACATCTTGTGAGCAGACGAAGCCGGGGCAGGCGCCGAAACAGAATTCAAAGCGGCAGATTCCGGCGTGTCATGCGATTCGAACGAAGACGACAAACTGGCCATGTGGACCCTTGCGTTTTAGCCCTCGTCGGAGGAGGGCGCTTGCGGAGTGCCGCCGCCCTTCTTCCCAAACAAGCCTTTGTCCCGCAATTCCCAGAAGACGTTGAGGAAGAAAACGCCCGAGAGGCTCAGCATGATGAGGCTCTCAAACAAGCCATCGACCGTGGTGATCGTTCCGCTCACGATTATCCAGGCGATGCCCGCAAGTGGAATCAAACCGAGCACGATAGAAACCAGGAGCATCACGGGTAGCAATATTCCTCCTCTAACATCGAATTGACACCGTCGCGGCCCCCAAAGGCACATTCTTCGCTGCGCCGGGATGACAAAGGTTTTTCAAGCCCGGCTACTGCTTGAACGTCGTGTCGACCGTCTTGCTATCCTTGGCTGCGAGCGTCACTTTCACGTCCTGCTCGCCCAGTTTTTCGTGCACGAACGCGATGGTGTAATCGCCCGGGGGCAGGCCCTTGATTTCATACTTTCCATCTGGGCCGGTAACCGCGTAGAACGGGCTCTTGGTGACGTTAATATACATCTTCATCCAAGGGTGCTGGTTGCACTTCACAGGTAGCATGATTTCTTCGCGGGCGAAGTTCTTCTCCAACGGAGCGGACTTAGGCGGTTGCGACTCGTTCCACTCGCGATTGTCTTTCGGCGTGGGATGAATATTGTGAGTGGTGGGGTCGCTGTTGACGATCTCAACGGTTTGCCCGGCCACGACGCCCAGCACGTGTGGGTGATAGCGGCAGCCGCTCTGATCAAGCTTGATAGCGTCTTTCGGGATGTCGAACGTGCGGTTGCCGAGGCCCTCCTTAACATAAACGAACACATTTGCGAGGTTGCCGCCACTGGCGACGACGTTCTCCGCCGTGTTCGTTCCTTTGCAGGCGGGATCTTGGCTCATGTCGATCTTTGCCGCCTTTGGAGCTTCGCCGTCGAGCTTGGCTGTGCCGCTGATGCTCGCAGCCGTAGCGGGATCAATCGGTGTTGCGGCAGCGGCCGGAGCCGCGGTCGGCTGCGCGGCAGGTTGTTCTTCTTCTTTCTTCCCACCGCACCCTGCGAGGACAACCAGCGCACATAGCGTCCCCACCGTTAAGATTTTCATCCAACTTTTTGATTGCATCATTTTCCTTTACCCCTTTTCAAATTTGCAAAATCAATCTAATCCCAGTTTCACTTCGAGCCACCACTGCCAGCTCTCGATCCGGAAGAAGAGCCCCGCGCGGCGCTGGAACGTCCCATTGACGCGCCAACGCGCCGCTGTTCCTCCGCCGTGAGCTGCAGAATGTAATCCACGAGCAGCTTCGTGTGGTCTTTATCGTAGCCCTGGAACGAAGACGGCGTCGGGCCGGAAAACACCCAATGATTATTCTCGCGCTTGAACAGCCCTGAGGGCATCGAGGTGCCCGGGCTGATGGCTTGCGGGTCGATCATCCACCGTTCCATCCAATCGGGTTTCAGGCGCCCGCGAGCCTGCAAGAAATTTGGCGCCGTGGCAACGCGGTCGTGTGACGGATCGCCGGTAGCATGGCATTTCAAGCAAGGCGCGGCTGTGCTGCTGAAAAGGCTTCGCGCCATTTCTGTTTCTTTCGCTGTCAGCACCGGAACCTCTTCCGGAATGTACGGGAACGGCTGCCGCGACAGCGCTTGGAAGAAGCGAACCAGTTTCCCGAGCTCGTTCTCCGAGAAAGAGAAAGTTGGCATGCGCACCTGTAAGTAGGTTCGAATGCCGTTGCGGTTCGTGTCTTTGTCATTCAACGACGGGTTCTTCAGGAAGCGCAGCATCCATTCGGGATCGACGCGCGCGCCTTCGGTTAGAAGTTTCGGTGGCAACTGCTCCTGTGCGTCCTGATAGCGCGCAAGTCCCATAAGAATTGTCTTCTGACCCGGGATAAGTTGGTGGCAGCCCATGCAGTTGTATTTCTTCACTACCCACCAGCCTTCTTGAATATCGCGGCGATAGTCGAGCGGGCGGTATTGGTAGCTGGGAGGAAGCGGATTTTCCTGGCTGCCGAGAAGGAAAGTGGTAAGCGCCTGAACCTGCTCCTTCGTAAGGTGCAAATTCGGCATTCGCAATTTCTCGGTTTCCGGCTTGATTTTCCCTTTGTCCCAGATATTTGGCTCGGCCAGTTTGTGTTCGAAGAAGCCCTTGTGGTCGTACCAGGGTTCCTTTGCCGGGCCCTCGGGCAAGCGCGAGAGATCATCAGGATCGGTGATTGGTTCGCTTCCTCCGCGCTCCGCCACTTCCGTCAGCAAAGCAAAATCGAGGCGCTCGACGGGTTTGCTTCCTTCCGCCGTCAGCTCGGTTCCAATGCGGCCTTCGTCTTCAAGGCCGGAGATTTCATGACACCCGGCGCAACCAAAATGACGAATCCACTTTTTGCCTTCGTCTTTGAGGCTCGGGTCATCCATGAAAGAAGCATCGGGGTAAGACGACGGCTCTTTTTTCTTCAACGTGATCAAATAGCTCGCGATGTCTTGTGCATCTTCCTCAGAGAGCCGCAAGCTCGGCATGACGGTCATATTTTGGACTTGCAGTTCGTGGCCGTCGTTCGGGCACTTGCTGTGGTCCAAATCAAACTGGAACGGCAGGCCCTTCTTCTTATAATCCTCGGCCCCGATATCTTTTTTCTCGTAGGGACAATAGGGCCGCGTGCGCTCCCGCGCGTTGTGGACCCAACGAACCAGGTAGTCGTAATTGTCCTTCTCGCCGACGCGCGTGAGGTTCGCAGCAAACACGCCGCCCTGCATTTGCTCCCCTTCGCCAATTGAGTGGCACGCCAGGCAGCCGCGCATTTCAAACAATTCCTTGCCGTGAGCGGTGTTGCCCGGTTTGTGCTTTGGGAGAGGATCGGAGAGGCTGGATTGCCAGACGTAGGCAGAGATGGCCCGGACCTGCAAGTCGTTCAGCCGGAAGTTCGGCATCTTCGTGGTCGGCCGGAAGTCCGTCGGCTTTTTCAGCCAAACGGGGATCCAGTTCTTGTTGAGCTTCAGCCGCACGTCTTTCAGGTTTGGCCCAACTTTCTTCATGTCCTGCAAGAGGCTTTTCGTTGTGCGGTCGAGCTGCACGATGCGCAGGTCGAGCTTGCTGTTGTTCACTTTCAGCGCGACCGCCCGGTCGTTGAGGCGATTGGCTTCCGCGTTCGTCTCCGCCTTATCGGCCTGCTTCATCATGTCTTCGGCTTGCTTCGAATTGTCTCTCTTCTGCTGCTCGAGAAGCTTGATCTCCTGCGCGATGGAGAGCAGGTCCTCGGGTTCTTTGTCGTACCCTTCATAGCGATGACAGCCAACACAGCCGCGCTGCCGGAAAAGGTCTTTACCTTCGCTGACCACCCACCCCACGTCGTCGCTCACCAAAACCATGTCCGCGGAGTGGCAAATCTGGCAGCCGGCCTCGTAATTTTGTGAAGTGAAAATCGGCCACAGCCAGTGCTCGTACGTACCGTGCGCTTTCTCAACGCTCGTGGTTGCGCGCCCATTTCCCTGGTGGCAAGGCGAGCAGCCGAATTTGTCCGGATCATGCGTCTTCAAAAGCGCAGGCTCCGGATGGCTGGTGAACGCTCGGGCATATTCATCCGGCTTCTTGCCTTTCGCCGACATTGCAGCCGCCGTGAGCTTCACCGGCTCACGAATCCCCAGGTGGCAAGTCTCGCAGCGATCCACGATGTTGGCGCTGTCCTCTCGCTCGAGATTGGCGCTGTGCTCGTTCACATTGATCTGGTGGATCGCGGGAGTGAGCGCTTCGACGCCGTTTTGCAAGTTCGCGAGCTGCGAGGGCGTGAGATTCACCATGTGGTCTGTGACATAGGAATCCATCAATTCCTTTTTCTCGTTGACTGGCTTGATGAGCTCGCCAAGCTCCGCGCTCAATTGCGTGCGCTCGTTTTTCAGGTCGTTGTAGGTTTCTTCCAGCTCGTCGAAGTTTTTGAACGTCTGTTTTTTGCCGTCGGGCATCTCCACGACGCTGGATTCGCTTTTGTATTCTTCGAGTTTGCGCTTTTTGCGCTCTTTTGCCGTGGGACTGGTTTCCGTCTCGATGTCGTAAGTCGACGCGTTGACGTACGCGCGCCGGTCGGTGAACACGTTTTGCACCGCAAGAATTCGCGCGCCCAAGTCGCGCAGCTTCTCGTCGATCTCCTTGATTGTCGGCGCCGCACCCTGGCTGGCCTGGTCGTAGTCCGCTTTCAGCTTCTGGTAGTCCGCGCTGCTCTCAATTTCTCTTTGGGAGTCGGCTGATTGCACCCGCGCGGTCTTCAAGAATGCTGAGTACCTCTCCTTCCACACTTCCTGATACCGTTTCCAGGGGCGCTGCCCGAAGTCCTCGTCCCACAGCGCCCAGAACAGCGTGATCATCAGGATGACCATCGAGATGACGTATGGTTTCGCCAGCGACTTGCTGACTATCGGATCATCGTTATCGGCGATGGGCTTTTCTGGCACCAGTTCCTCCTGGACCTAAATGTTGAACCAGGGCGTGATCCAAACGTACTTAATGTGAAAAAGCAGGCGCAGCAGCATTTTGATCGGTAAAGCCACCATGGTGAGGAAAAAGGTCATCATGATGGAGTATTGCAGCAGGCTCATGCGCTTGTAGTCCTTGGCATTGTTGCGCCGGAAAAAGGCGTGGACGACCATGCCGCCGAGCGCGAAATATCCGCCGACGACGATGGCGCCGAAAATGCCCTTCCACAAATTCGACGTGATGCCGAAAATATCCGGCAGGTCTCGGTTCACTTCATAGATAAGCCGGTTGTGGTCCCAGGTCTGCCCGGGCCAGAACCACTGCCAACCCGGCCCGCGAATGAAAGTCCCGATGAAAATCATCGAGACCCACAGAATGATGAAACCGAAGAGGAAAGTACCGATGGCGAATTTGCGCTGCTTCCAGGTGTAGTAGCCCGCCCCTAGGGGGTTCGTATCAATATAAGGAATCACCATCAGTCCGATAATGATGAGCGTAGGCATCACCACTCCGGCGATCCACGGGTCGAAGTACACAAGCATTTCCTGGAGTCCGAGGAAGTACCACGGCGCTTTCGCCGGATTCATGGTCAGGTTCGGATTGGCCGGTTCTTCGAGCGGCGCGTTCAGCGTAATCGACCAGACCATCAAAATGATGGTCACGATGATGGCCGCGAGGAACTCCACGCGCAAAAGGAACGGCCAGACGTGGACTTCTTTTTGCCAGCTCGCTTTGAACGGCCACGCTTTGCGGTGATGCGTTTTCGCGAGCGCCGCGTCGCCGGCGAGCTGTTCGATTAGGACGTCGTTTGCGTGCGCCTGCCTCCACGCCAGAAAAATGTAAAACGCAAGGAGCGGGATCATCGCGATGATCGGAACATTGTCCGGAGCCGAGAGAATTTCCCACAGTTGTTTCCAATCCATGGCTATTTCCTCGCCTCTTTGACTTCGGAGTCGAGCATCACCTGCGCTGGCCCGGAAATGCCGCCATCCTTCCGCACCCGCCAGAAGTGCACGATCATAAATACTGACGCGATGATGGGAATCCCGATGCAGTGCCAGATGTAGGAGCGCAAGAGCGCGTTGGCATCAACAATCGAGCCTCCGAGCAGCCCGAAGCGCACATCATTATAGGGAGTCATGCCCAGTTGCGGACCGAACGGGCCTTCATGGCCGAGCAGGGGAGTGGCGCGCGCCATGTTCGTGCCCACCGTGACGGCCCAGAAGCCAAGTTGATCGTCGGGGAGCAGGTAGCCAGTGAAGGAAAGAAGCAAAGTGAGAACGAGCAGGATGACGCCAACGTTCCAATTGAATTCGCGCGGCTTTTTGTATGAGCCGGTAAGAAACACGCGGAACATATGGAGCTCGACAGCGATGACCATCAAGTGGGCGGCCCAGCGGTGCATGTTGCGAAGGAGTTTTCCGTAGGGCACATCGTGCTCAAGGTATAGAACGTCGCGGAAAGCCTGCACTTTGCTGGGATGGTAGTAAAACATCAAGAGGACGCCGGTCAAAGTCAGCACGAAAAACAAATAAAAAGTGATGCCACCCATACCCCAGGTGTAAGAGTAGCGCACAGCGTCGCGATTGATTTTCGCAGGATGGAGATGGAGGAAAACGTTGGAGAGAACGCCGAGGGCGCGGTTGCGCGGCGTGTCGTCGTGCTTATGGCGGAAAATCGAAGTAAAAACCTGAGTCTTGGTGGGCTTGCTGAGAATCTCGATTTGCTCTTTGGCTTTCGCAGGCAGGTCGGTCTTGAGTGACTCGAGATCGTCTTTTACGCCAGTCTTGACGCGATCCAGCAGTCCCAGTGACTTTCCGTTCTTTCCGTTGCCGTTTCCCTTGGTTTCCTCAGCCATCGCTCCACTCCCCCGTTTCGCTGGCTAAATTTCTTCTGGCCATCTGCTCAGGACAGGCGGGGCAAGCCCCGTCCCTACGATTGGCACGACATCTACACAGGTAAGAACGCTCCCGGGTCGTTGAATTTGCTGGGCTGGCCTTTGGGCCACGAATAGAGCCGCGACGTATCGACAATAATTTGGCCATCTGGAGCCAGTTGTACGTTGGCACGATCCATCGGCCGCGGCGCTGGCCCTTCGAAATTCACGCCCTCGCTGTCGTAGCCGCTGCCGTGGCACGGGCACTTGAATTTGTTTTCGCTGGCTTTCCAGTCCGGCGTGCAGCCCAGATGCGTGCACCGGGCGTAAATCACGAAGATGCGATCGGGAGTGCGGTCCACCCAAATGCGGTATTTTTGCTGCCATTTGGTGTCGACGCCTAGTGCGTAATCCGAGGGATACCCGATTTTGAAAACAGTGGGGGGTTCGAAAAGCGTTCGCGGAAGGAAAAAACGGAGGAACGCGATGAACCAAGCGCCGAGAAAGGCCGTGACCGCGCACCAAACCAGACGCCGCCGCCCAACATTGGTTTCGCTTGGCTCCGGCCCGACACTAGCGACGCCTCCGGCAGCAGCGGCCTTCGAGGTGCCTACGGCGGGGGTCCCCACGTATTTGGTTGGGTCTGCACCACTCGCACCACCGGTTTTTGCTGCATCCGGTTTGGCCTTCACCTTGTCCGATTCCGGGGCCGCCATCGAGTACCTCCTGGCTATGGTGATGCAGAAAACTTGTTCGAGGGTGCCGATTCTCGGGCAGCCCTCTAGATCATGGGCCTGTGGTCCCCGTGCGATTGCAAAATAACGGAGCGGACTCTGCGTGCTGGCGCGCGAGTACGCTCCACGTCGGTCGATTGCAAGAAAAAGTTCTGGAATAGATAGGGAAATCACACCTGAAGGGCCGCGAGGCTGCTAGCGCCAAAGGCCCGTCGGATTGGAAATATCGAAAGCATTGCGAGGCCCCAAACATTTGCACCGGCCCCCCAGATTCGAACCGGATATTACTCAAATCGAAAAAATTCGTCAACGCAAGTTTCAAAAATGAATTTGCGCTGCGTCAAAGAGATAAGAAGTCTTCAAAGCGAGCTGATTCTTCCGCTTTGATCAGCCGGTCACGAGTCACGAACCACGAGTCACTTCAGATTGCTTTCGCAAGAACTTGCTTGCGCTCAGAAAAACCTGTGATATATTCGGCGCGATTTACGTCCCCACTTCTCTGATCTTGGGGAATTAGAGGGCCTCAGTGGGGAAGGCCGAGAATCCTGACTCGGGAGGTTCGCGCTCCATGGGCCTCGTTCTGCTGGTAGTCATCTGGTTGATCACTCTGATCAGCACTTATTTTTTCATTGCCAAGACGTGGTGGTTGCCCGTCGGAGCCTCAGCGGCTGCCGCAGGCATCGATCATCATTTCTTCGTCAGCTACATCCTGATGGGAACGGTGTTCGTCGCCGCGCAGCTCGCCCTGGGGTTCTTGGTGTGGAAGTACCGCGACCGCGGCGGCGCTTCCAGCGCTAAGGCGGAATACTCGCATGGCAACACCACGCTGGAAGTCATCTGGACGGCGCTGACCACCGTGCTCTTCGTCGGCATGAACCTCATGAGCAGCTCGATCTGGGCCTCAGAGCGCTTCCAACCGGCAGAATCGAACGCGGTGCACGTGGAAGTGACGGCAATGCAATTCGCGTGGTATTTCCGGTATCCCGGCCCTGACGGCAAATTTGGTGCCACTAGGCCGGAACTCGAAGACGCTTCCGCGGGCGGCGAAGCCGCCCTTGGCTTGGATACGAAGGATCCCGCCTCGAAAGACGACGTTGTGACGGGCACCATGGTTGTTCCTGTCAATCGCGAGATCGAAGTGATCCTGCGTTCTCACGACGTCATTCACAGTTTTTTTGTGCCGGATATGCGCTTCAAACAGGACGCCGTGCCGGGTCTTGCCATTCACATGCATTTCACGCCGATCCAAACAGGCGATTTTGAAATCGCCTGCGCCGAACTCTGTGGGCTCGGGCACTACAAAATGCACGGCATTCTAAAGGTCGTCAGCCAAGAAGAGTTTGACAAATGGCTGGCAGCACGGGAGGCGGAGAAACAATAAAATGGCTACCCACGAATTCGCGGCCCACGCTGCTCACGCGCACGCAGCTCCCCAGGGATTCATTCGAAAATATATTTTCAGTCTCGACCACAAGGTCATCGGCATCCAATACATCCTCCTCGCGCTCACGGCGGTGTTTACCGGGATGTTTCTTTCGCTGCTGATGCGCATCCACTTGATTTGGCCGACCGCATCTCTGCCGCTGATTGGTGAAATTAAGCCCGAAGCTTACCTCAGCTTGCTCACCATGCATGGCACGATCATGGTGTTTTTTGTGCTCACCACGGCGCCCCAGGGCGGCTTCGGGAACTACTTCTTGCCCATTCAAATCGGCGCGCCGGACATGGCATTTCCCGTCCTGAATATGTTGTCCTTCTGGACCACCTTCCTCGGATTCATCGTGCTGCTCGCCGCGTTTTTTGTAACCGGTGGCGCTCCGCTCCATGGTTGGACGGGCTATGCGCCGCTGAGCGCCGTGCAGTCCGCAGGTCCCGGCGAGGGCCTCGGTGCGGATCTTTGGATCGCCAGCATCGCCATCTTCTGCATTGGCGCGCTAATGGGCGCGCTGAATTTCATCACCACAACGCTCGACATGCGCGCGAAGGGCATGACCATGATGCGCATGCCTCTGACCGTTTGGGCGTGGTTCATCACCGCGATTCTCGGACTTCTCGCCTTCGGCGT
>Ga0187778_10000741_pt1 | contig 23234 bp, 17 predicted proteins | sample 1015_Q2_SP5_20_M_FD_132418 | JGI IMG/M metagenome (GOLD analysis project Ga0187778, IMG submission 132418) | Tropical peat soil microbial communities from peatlands in Department of Meta, Colombia - 1015_Q2_SP5_20_MG | ecosystem: Environmental > Terrestrial > Soil > Wetlands > Peat | place... | reverse complement strand
GCGACCCGACCCGTCGCGACCGGGCTGGGCGAGGGCCGTGCGCGCGTCGGGGTGCGCCGCACTGGGCGCGGTCGCCGTCGTCCTGGTCGCCTGTTGGACCCTGTTGTGGCCGGCGACCCGCTGGGGCGTGCCGGACATCACCACCTGGCGCAGCGCGATGTCCTGGTTGCAGGAGGCGGGCGCCGTCATCACCGCCGGGCCCACGCCCCTGGCCCCAACGACCGGCGTGGTCCTGTGCCTGGCGCTGGGCGCGGGGCTGGTGGCGGTCATGGGACGGTGCCTGCTCGCCTGGTCCTGGCGCTCCGGGCGCGTGCCCCCGCTCGTCGCCGTGCTCCCGGCGACCGGGTTGTTCGCCTACGCGGCGCTGCTCAGCTCGGATCGGGCCCGAGTCGGCGCCACCCTCGCCTTCGCGCTGGCCGTGGTCCTGTTCGCGCCGGCGGCCCGGCCGTCGATCGCCGCAGAGCCCCCGGGGCGGCCCCGCCCGGGGGCGCGCCGGCGACGGGCGCACCGCCCGCCGGCGGGGCTCCTCGCATCGAGTGCGATGCTCGCCGTCACCGCCGCGGTCGTCCTGGGCATGGGGCCGGCGCTGGGCAGCATGCGGGTGGACGCCTTCCCCCATCCGGTGGCCGGCGTGGGCGCTGGTGGTGGCGGTGGCTCACCGGGGACGGTCGCCCTGCTCGACAGCCTGGCCGCTCCCAGCGGGGCCAGCGACACCACGCTCATGTTCCGTGCCCGCTCGCCCGTCCCCACCTACTGGCAGGTGGCGGTGCTGACCCAGTACGACGGGGTGGAGTGGACGGCCCAGGAGTCCACCCTGTCGTCGCGGCTCCCGGAGCCGACCGCGGGCACGTTCGTCGCCTCGGTGCAGGTGGAGGGGCTGCGCAGCACGCTCCTGCCGGCCCCGCCCGGCGCCACGGCGGTGGCGGGGGAGGACGCGGGTTCGTTGCGGGTGACCGCGGGCGGCAGCGTCGAGGCCACCGCCTTCTCCGGCGCCGGGACCCGCTACGCGGTCCGGGCGCGGGTCCCCCCCGCCCCCGACGCCGGCGGCGGCAGCGCGGCCGCCCTCTACACAGGGGTTGCTCCGAGCGCGCTGGGACCCTACCTGGCGCTGCCCGCCCTGTCGCCGGCCGTGGTGGCGCTGGCCCATCGCATCGTGGCCGGCAGCACCGGCCCGCTCGCCGAATCCGACGCGCTGGTCCGCTTCTTCGACTCCGGCCGGTTCCGCTACACGTTGCAGCCCCCGGTCAGCGGCGGCGCCGACCCGCTGGCCGCCTTCCTGTTCGACACGAGGGCCGGGTTCTGCCAGCAGTTCGCCGGCGCCTTCGCCGTCCTGGCCCGCGCCGTCGGCCTCCCCACCCGGGTGGCCGTGGGCTTCAGCACGGGCGAGGCCCACGGCACCACCTACGACGTGCTCGGCGCGGACGCGCACAGCTGGCCCGAGGTCTACCTCGGGCCGGGCGTGGGCTGGGTCTCGTTCGAGCCCACCCCCGGCGGGAACGGCACCCCGCCGTCGGTGCGCCTCGGCACCGAGGCGGCGGGGACGGGAGCCGACCGCACGCAGCCACGCGGCACCGACGTGACCACCCCGCCGGGCCTGGGCGCCGGGCTGGCCAACCTCGTCCCCGGCGGGGCCGCTGCGCGCCGCGTGCACCAGGGCACCGGCGGGCCGAGCGGCGCACCGACGATCCTCCTCGGCGCGGCCGCGGCAACGGCGGCGACGGTGGCGGCGGTGCTGCTCGTCGCCCGCCGGCGACGCGCGCGGCGACGCGCCCTGCGACGGTGGGCCTCGCACTGGGCCGCGCGCGGACGCCAGCGTCGCCGGGCACGCCGGCCGACGGTGCCGGCCGACGACGTCCTCACGTCGTTCCGCCACACCGAGGCCGCGCTGGCCCGGGTGTCGCTCGGTCGCCGCCCCGGCGAGACGCCCGCCGAGCACGCCGCCCGTGTCGACGCGGCGATGGCCGCCCGGGGCCACCGTCGCGGCCCTCCCTCCGGGCGCACGCCGGCTCCCGCCCTCGGCCCGCGCCTCGACGTCGGGGACTACCGCACCTTGGCCGCGCTGGCCACCACCGCGGCGTATGGCCCGCACCGCTGCACGGCGGAGGACGCGGCCCGGGCGCGGGCGCTCGAGGCCGGCCTGCGGGCCGAGCTCAGCGGGGAACGGACGTAAGAGGGCGCCCCGGCCCCTGCGGGGCGCTGCGCCCACGGTCGGCCGTCAGTCGGTGCGGAGGAACCTGTAGACGCCGGCGAAGTCCGAATCGACCGTGATACGGGTGTTGCGGTCGGCCGTCCGGGCGACCCGCGACCCCGCAAGACCCAAGGCTACAGTGGATCCGTCGCGACTGACGTGGGCGTCACCCGGAGAGACAGCGGTGCACCGGCACCCCGCCCGGGGGCCTGCGGCGGTCGCCCGAGCGAAGAGGGGGTTCGATGCGGGGGGGTCATCGGCGTGGTCGCGCGGCCCTGGCCGTGAGCATGGTGGGACTCGCGCTGGCGCTCGGCGCGTGCTCGAACGCCGCCGGAGGGGCGACCGCCGGCAGCTCGGGCGCTCCGGGTGTCAGCGCCACCGAGATCGACGTGGGGAGCCTGGCCAACATCTCCGGCCCGGTGTCCGCCGACTTCGCCCCCATCGTCAAGGGCGTGCAGGCCTACTTCGACATGGTCAACGCCCAGGGCGGCGTGTACGGGCGGAAGCTGGTGCTCAAGTACCAGCTCGACGACCAGGGCATCCCCACCCAGGACAGCGACCTCGCCCGCACCCTCGTCTCCCAGGACCACGTCTTCGCCGTGGTGGGCGTGGGCACCCCGTTCTTCTCGGGGGCCAAGTACCTCGCCTCCACCGGCACCCCGACCTTCGGCTACGAGGTCAGCGCCGACTGGTCGGCGGGCCCGAACCTCTTCGGCCAGCAGGGCTCGTACCTCGACACCACCACCATCTACGGCTCCGACGCATGGTTCGCCCACGAGATCGGCGCCCACTCGGTGGCCGTGGTCGCCTACGGCATCACCGCCTCGAGCGCCGGCTGCGCGCTGGTCGTGAACTCGCTGCAGAAGTTCGGCGTCCCCGTCGTCTACCAGGACCTCGCCGTCGGCTTCGGCGCCGACCTCAGCCCCGACGTCCTGCAGATCAAGTCGCACCAGGCCGACCTGGTTGCCAGCTGCCTCGACCTGAACGGCGACATCGCCCTGAGCCGTGCCCTCCAGCAGAACGGGGTCTCGGTCAAGCAGCTGTGGTTCAACGGGAACGACCAGGACTCGCTCAAGGCCTACCCCACGCTCATGAACGGGGTGTACTTCCTCGACCAGCAGGTGCCCTTCGCATCGGCCGCGCTGTACCCGGGTGCGTACTCCGGCCTCGAGCACTACATCGCCACCATGGAGAAGTACGAGCCCTCCGGTGCGTACAACGAGACGGCGCTCGACGGGTGGCTCAATGCCGACCTCTTCGTCACCGGCCTGCGAGCCGCGGGCAAGGACCCGACCCAGGCCAAGGTGGTGGCCGCGCTGAACAAGATCACGGACTACAACGGGGGCGGCCTCATCCCGCCGGTGAACTGGACCCTGTCGCACACCAGCTCGCCGCCCCCGTCGTGCATCGCCTTCATCCAGGCCGACGCGGCCAGCGACACGTTCAAACCCGTGCTCGGCACCGGCTCGCAGGTGTTCGTCTGCCACGGCATGGACTCGACGACGCCCATCACCGGCCCGGTCGGACTGCCCGGACTGCCCGGAGGATGACGCCCCGGTGGTCGGCCGCTCGGTGACGCCGTGAGCACCTTCGTCACCTACGCCTTGCCGGGGATCCCCTACGGCTGCGTGTTCGCCATCATGGCGGTGGGCCTGGTCCTGACCTACCGGGCCACCGGCGTGTTCAACCTGGCCTTCGGCGCGCAGGCCTACGTGTCGGCCTACGTGTTCGACCGGCTGGTGGTCGCCGCCCACTGGCCCAAGTGGGCCGCCTTCGTCGTGTCGGTGGTGATCCTCGCCCCGGCCCTCGGGCTCCTCTTCGACCGCGCCCTCTTCCGCTTCATCCCCAGCGCGTCGACCACCGCCAAGGTCATCAGCGCGCTGGGCCTGCTCATCGCCATCCCCCAGACCATGGCCATCATCTTCGGCTCCAAGCAGCCCCTGGCCCCACCGGCGCTCATCCTCGACCCCGACCACGTGTACTTCCGCGTGGGGTCGTACCCGGTCAACGGCCTCGAGCTCGCCGCCACCATCATCACGGTGGCGGTGGTCGTGGCGCTGGGCCTGCTGTTCCGCTTCACCACCGTCGGGCTGCGCATGCGGGCCGTGGTCGAGAGCCGCCGCCTGGTGCAGCTCGAGGGCATCAACGCGGGATGGGTGGCCGCCGGCGCATGGATGCTCTCGAGCCTGCTGGCGGGATTGGCGGGCGTGCTGCTCTCGCCCCTCTACGCGCAGATGGACCCGTTGTCGTTCACCACCCTGGTGGTGGCGGCCATCGCCGCGGCCGCCTTCGGCGCGCTGCGCAGCATCCCGCTGGCCCTCGTCGGCGGCATCGTGCTGGGGGTGAGCCAGAGCGTGCTCGGGGGCTATCTGCCCGCGGGCACGACGCTGGCCAACGGGCTGCGCCCCGCCTTCCCCTTCGTGGTGCTGGTGATCCTGCTGCTCGTGCACCCCGGGATGCGCAAGCTCGAGGCGAGCACCGACCCGCTGGCCGGGTGCGACCCGCCCCTGCCGCCGCCCACCACCGAGACCCGGGACCCGAGGCTGGACCGCCTCATGCGCTTCGGGTTCCCCGTCTTCGTGGCCGCCTTCCTGCTCTCGTCGATCACGTGGGTCCCCGCCAACTGGGTGTTCACCTTCGCCACGGGCCTGGTGCTGTCGGTGGTGTTCCTCTCCATCACCATGCTCACCGGCATGGGGGGCCAGCTGTCGCTGTGCCAGGCCACCTTCGCGGGCGTGGGGGCGTTCGCGGCCGGACAGCTGGCGTCGCACTTCGGCCTCCCCGTCCTCCTCGGCGCGCTGATCGGCGGGGTGATGGCGGCGGCCGTGGGCATCGTGGTCGCCATCCCCACCTTGCGCCTGGCCGGCCTGGCCGTCACCATCGTGACCCTCGCCTTCGCGCTGCTGGCCGACAGCGTGGTGTTCCAGTACACGTGGGCGGGCGGCGCGGCCCAGGGGGTGAGCCTGCCCCGGCCCAAGATCGGGCCCATCGACTTCACCGACGACAAGTCGTTCCTGGTGCTCGTGTTCGTCATCCTGCTGGCCCTGATCGGCATCGTGAAGCTCGTGCGCAAGGGCACCGTGGGCCGGTACCTGGCGGCCATGCGGGGCAGCGAGGTGGCCGCCACCTCGATGGGCATCTCGCCGGGGGTGTCCAAGATCCGGATCTTCGCGTTGTCGGCCGGGGTGGCCGGCGTGGGGGGGGCGCTGTACGGGTCCCTGCAGCAGACGGTCGGGCCGACCGACTTCAACTACTTCTTCTCGCTGGTGTTCGTGGTGGTCGTGGTGACCACCGGCGTCTTCAGCGTGGAGGGCGCGGTGCAGGCGGGCATGGCCTACGCCATCCTGGCCCAGCTCCTCTCGTATCTGCCGCAGCGCTTCACCGGCGTCGAGCCCATCCTCTTCGCCTTCGGTGCCATGACCTACGCCGCGCACCCCGAGGGGATCGTCGAGTACCAGAAGCGGCGCTGGCTGGCCCGGGTCGAGCGCCTCTGGCGCTCCTGGGACGAGCGCCGGGCCGGGGCGGGGCCACTGGAGCCGGGCACGACACCGCCCATGGTGGTGACCGATGCTTCCAGTTGACGCGCTCTTGGAGGTGCGCGACGTCTCCAGGCGCTTCGGGGGCCTGCGGGCGCTGTCGCACGTGTCCCTGGAGGTGGGCGGGGGCGAGGCCGTCGGCGTCGTCGGCCCCAACGGGGCGGGCAAGACGACGCTCTTCAATTGCGTGTGCGGCACGCTGCGACCCGACACCGGCTCGGTGTCCTTCGCCGGCGTGCGCATGGACCACCTGCCGCCGTACAAGCGGGCGCGCCTGGGGATCCGCCGCACCTTCCAGCGCGTCGAGGTGTTCCCGGAGCTGTCGGTGCGCGAGCACGTCCTCGTGGCCGAGAGGGCGCGGCGGGGCGACGGCCGCCTCTGGAAGGACGTGCTCAACAAGGGCGCGCCGCGTCCCGGCGAACGGGCCAAGGCCGACGCGGTGCTCGAGCTCGTCGGGCTCACCGACCTCGCCGACACACCGGTGGCGGCGCTGACCCTCGGCCACTGCCGTCTCGTGGAGCTGGCCCGGGCGCTCGCCGGCGAGCCGCGGCTGCTGCTGGCCGACGAGCCGTCGTCGGGGCTGGACCGCCACGAGACGGTCGCGCTGGCCGACGTGCTGCGCCTGGTGGGCCGCGAGCGGCAGATGGCAGTGCTCCTGGTGGAGCACGACCTGCCCATGGTGGCGCGCGCCGTGGACCGGGTGGTGGTCCTCGACTTCGGCGAGCAGATCGGCGCGGGCACGCTGGACCAGGTCATGGCCGACCCCGCGGTGCGCCGCGCCTACCTCGGCGGTGCGGCATGAGCGCCGTGGCCGGCACGACTGCGGGTGCGGCCGGCGCCACGCCGGGACCGGCACGGGCGCCCATCTTGGAATTCGACGACGTCTACGCCTCCTACAGCACCTATCGGGCCCTGTTCGGGGTGTCGCTGCGCGTGCCCGCCGGTGGGATCGTCGCCCTCCTCGGTGCCAACGGCGCGGGCAAGTCGACCGTGGCGCGGGTGGCCAGCGGCCTCGTCCCCGCCGTCGCCGGCACGGTGCGCGTGGACGGCACCGACGTGACCGCCATGGCGCCCCACCGCATCGCCCGTCTCGGGGTGGCGCAGGTCCCCGAGGGGCGCGGCATCTTCTCGACGCTGTCGGTGGAGGAGAACCTGGTCCTCTCCTTCGGCAAGAAGCTCCCCAAGCGCGAGGTGCGGGGTGCGCTCGAGCGCGCCTATGGCGCCTTCGGGATCCTCGGGGAGCGCCGGCGCCAGCAGGCCGGCACCCTGTCGGGGGGACAGCAGCGGATGCTGTCGCTGGCCAAGACGCTGGCAGTCCCGCCGCGCCTGCTCATCGCGGACGAGCTCAGCCTCGGGCTCGCCCCGGTGGTCATCGACGTCGTCTACCAGGGGCTCCGGGCCATCCGCGACCAGGGCTGCGCCCTGCTCGTGGTCGAGCAGCAGATCGACCGCGCCCTCGCCATCGCCGACCACGCGGTGCTGCTGGCCAAGGGCTCCGTAGCCTGGCAGGGCCCGAGCGCGGAGGCCGAGGCGGCCATGGAGCGGGTGCTCGCCACCGGTGGGCACGACGCCGACCTGCTGGAGGCGACGGCCGAAGGGCTGGTCGGTCCCGGCGGGCTGACGGGCCCGCCGACGACCGATCTGGCTCCGGAGCGCGGCTCGCTGGCAGAGTAAGGCGCCATGGGCATCCTCGAGGGCAAGGTGGCAGTGGTGACCGGCGCGGGCCGGGGGATCGGGCGCGAGATCGCCCGATGCCTGGCCGGCGAAGGGGCCAAGGTCGTGGTCAACGACCTGGGCGTGGGTCTCGACGGCGCGCGCAGCGCCGAGGACCCGGCGGCGGAGACCTGCGCGGCCATCGCCGGCGCCGGCGGCATCGCCGTGGCGGACTACGAGTCCGTGAGCGACTTCGCCGCGGCCGGGCGCATCGTGGCCCACGCCGTCGACGAGTTCGGCTCGATCGACATCCTGGTGAACAACGCGGGCATCGTCCGGGACCGCACCCTGCTCAAGATGGACGAGGCGGACTACGACGCCGTGGTGGCGGTGCACCAGAAGGGCACCTTCAACTGCACCCGCCATGCCGCGGAGCACATGAAGGCGGCCGGCTACGGGCGCATCGTCAACATCACGTCGTCGGCCGGCCTGCGGGGCAACTTCGGCCAGACGAACTACGGGGCGGCCAAGGCGGCCATCATGGGCATGACCTTCGTGTGGGCGCTCGAGCTCGGCCGCTACGGCATCACCGTCAACGCCGTGGCACCGGCGGGGCTCACCCGGATGACGGAGAACCTCTTCGGCGGGGCCGAGGCGCCGCCGGACCAGGACCCGGCCCTCAACGCCCCGCTCGTCGCCTTCCTGGCCTCCGAGGACGCGTCGTACGTCAACGGACAGGTGCTGGGCCGCACCGGCTTCGCCTACACGATCTTCCAGACGCCGCGCCAGATCGCCGCCATGTGGCGCGAGGGGGGCTGGAGCGCCGCCGAGGTCGCCGCCCACTTCCACGAGGTGCTCGGCCAGCACCTCCAGCCCGTGGGCATGCCGGCACATCCCCTGCTGGGGAAGAAGGGCGAGTAGGTCGGCTGCTGCCTCGGCGGCCAAGCCAGTCGCGAGGCGATACGTCCTCGGAGGTCACCTTCACCCTCGGTGTCCCCGTCGTGACGGTGGGACCGGCCCGGGGCCATGCACCCGCCCGAACCGGCCGGGTGCTCAACTGACGGGGATCGCCGGTCCCGGCGGGCCACGCCGAGCACGAGGGGTGGAAGATGACGGACACGGCCACGTTCACCTACGTCCCCCACGAGCGGACGACCGCGCACGAGGCGGGGACGCTGCCGGGGCCCGTGCGCGTCCGCGACCAGCGCCGCATCCACCACCCCAACCCGGTGATCCGCTTCAACGCGCGCTTCGGACTGTTCGTCACCGTGATCGTGGGGACGATGTGGTGCGCCTACATCTTCACCGGGATCGCGCTGATCAGCCTGCCGTCGGCCATCACCAGCCACAACCTGACGATCATCATCGCCTGGATCAGCTCCAACTTCCTCCAGTTGGTGCTCCTCCCCATCATCATCGTGGGCCAGAACATCCAGGCCCAGGCGGCGGACAAGCGCTCGGAGCAGACGTACAAGGACGCCGAGGCCGTGCTCCACGAGGCGCTGCAGATCCAGCAGCACCTGGAGGCACAGGACAAGGTGCTCTCCGATCTGGTCGCCAAGGTGGCCGCGCTGGGTGCCGCGGGGTGACGCGACGGCCCTCGGCGCCGTGTCGTCGACTCGTCGTTGCAACGGCTCAGACCTGCCCCTAAGGTTCGGAGCGTCGCGCCCCGTGGGTCGTTGCGGGCCGGGTGCGGCGGGTCGCGGTCGCCGAAGGAGAGGGGCTGACATGACGCTTCGGATGGATTGGCAGCGTCGGGTCGCGGTGGCCGTGGCCGTCGCCACCGTGCTCGCCTTCGCCCTGCTGGCCGGGAACGCCCGACACGACGTCACACGCCTGCATGCGTCCCCGAGCAGCCTGCTCTCACCGCCGGCCAGCAACGACGGGGCGGTGTGGGCGATCGTCGTGGACGGCCTCATCCACGACTACGTGGTGACGGCGAACGGCCACCTCACGGAGTTCGTCGACGACGGCGCCAACGGCCGTCACTGGAACGCCTACGACCTGAGCATCGGCGCCGGGGGCGGGGGGCCGGTGTCAGGGGTCCCGTCGGCCATCCTCTACCCCCACAGCGGCACGGAAGGCGACAACCTCATCCACGTCTACGGGCGCACGCCGAGCGGCGATCTCGTCGAGTACGTGGACAACGTCGCGGGCGGGCACCTGTGGAACGCGTACGACCTGAGCGTCGGCGCGGGCGGGGGCGGGGCGGTCGCCTCGGATCCGGGCGTGGTCCTCGGGTTCGACGAGTTCCTGCACGTCTACGTCACCACGCCTGCCGGCCACCTCGTCGAGTACGTGAACGACGGGGCCAACGGCCATCCGTGGAACGCCTACGACCTGAGCGCGGGGGCAGCCGGGGGCGGGGCGGTGGCCGGTGAGCCGACCGCCACGCTGGCCTTCGACTACCTCGTCCACGTCTACGCCAGGACGCCGGCCGGACATCTCGTGGAGTACGTGGACAACGACGTGGGCGGGCACCTGTGGAACGTCTACGACCTGAGCATCGGGGCAGGCGGGGCGACGCCGGTGGCGGCCGATCCCACGAGCGTCCTCAGCGTTGCCGACGACCTCGTCCACGTCTATGCCACCACGCCGGGCGGCCACCTCGTCGAGTACGTGAACGACAACGCCAACGGCCATCCCTGGAACGTCTACGACCTGAGCGCGGGGGCGGGTGGCGGCGGGCCGGCCGCGGGGACGCCCAGCGCCCTGACGCTCTTCATATCGCCGTACGACTTGATCCACGTCTACGTGCAGACGCCGGGCGGCGACCTGGTCGAGTACGTGAACGACAACGCCAACGGCCATCCCTGGAACGCCTACGACCTCTCCGTCGGCGCGGGGGGCGGCGGGGCGGTGAGCGGACGGCTGGCATCGGTGTGGGCGGAGAGCCAGTTCGGCAATCTGAGCACGTTGCTGATCCACGTGTATGCCCACACGCCGTCGGGCGACCTGGTCGAGTACGTGCCCGACAACGCCAACGGGCACCCGTGGAACGCCTACGACCTGAGCATCGGGACCGGGGTGCGCTGACACGCCGGTCGGGCCGCCCGGAGGGACCGGGCGGCGCGCCGTCCGGCGATCAGGCCGGGTCGCGGGTGAGGATGTTCACGACCGAGACTCCCGAGCCCCGGCCGCCGACGTTGTGCTGCAGGGCGAAGCCGCGGCGGATCGCCACCTGCCGGCCCTCGGCCTCCTCGCGCAGCTGCCAGTAGCACTCGGTGAGCTGCGCCACCCCGGTGGCGCCGATCGGGTGGCCCTTGGCCAGCAGGCCCCCGGAGGGGTTCACCGGGATCCGCCCGTCGAGGGCGGTCTCGCCCTCGAGCGAGGCCGGGCCGCCCTTGCCCTTCTCCACGAAGCCGAGGTCCTCGATGTCGAGGATCTCGGTGATGGTGAAGCAGTCGTGGACCTCGGCCATGTCCATGTCGCCGGGTCCCACGCCGGCCATGGCGAAGGCCCGCCGGCTGGCCAGCGTGGTGGCCGGCAGGCCGACGAACGTGGACTTCTCGTGCAGGTAGGGATGGTCGCTGGCCACCCCGAAGCCGGCCACGAAGACCGGCTTGTCGGTGAACTCGCGGGCGCGCTCGGGCGTGGTCAGGATCATGGCCGCCGCCCCGTCGGTCTGGGGGCAGCAGTCGAGCAGGCGCAGGGGCCGGCACACGGGGGCCGACGCGAGCACCTGCTCGATGGTCACCTCGTTCTGGAAGTGGGCGTAGGGGTCGAGGCAGCCGTTGTGGTGGTTCTTCACCGCCACCGAGGCGAGCATCTCGGGCGTGGTGCCGAACTCGTGCATGTGCCGGGTGGCGAAGGGGGCGAAGAGCACCGGGGCGGTCTCCCCCCGGTTGTAGACGGGGTGCCCGGAGGCGGCACGGGCCAGGAGCCCTTCGGCCGTCGACTTGTCGCGCATCTTCTCCACGCCGATGACGAGGACGACGTCGTGGACCCCGCTGGCCACGGCCATGGCCCCGATGCGGAAGGCGTCGGAACCCGAGGGACAGGCGTTCTCGACCCGGGTGCAGGCCACGCCGGCCAGCCCGATGGCGGTGGGGACGGTGTTGCCGCCGATGCCCTCCTGCCCCCACAGCGTCCCGCGCTGGGTGGCGACGATGACAGCGTCGATGGCGTCCTTGTCCATGCCCTTGTCCACGCTGCCGAGCGCGGCGTCGAAGGCCCCGGCCGCCATCTGCTCGTAGCTCTGCCCGAAGAGCTCGCCGAACTTGATGAGCCCGGCGCCCACCACCGCCACCTTGTTCCAGCTCATCGCGTGCTCCCTTCCGTGACCGCGGCACTGGTGCCCGCACCGACGCCGGTGCCCGCACCGACGCCGGTGCCCGCGCCGGCGTCCCCACCCGCATCGACGGCGCGCAGGGCCTTGTACCCGTAGACGGGGATGTGGCGCTCCACCGCGTAGCGGCGCAGGTGCAGCGTCACCGCGTCGCCGATGCGCAGGTCCTCGGCGTCGGCCGGCGATCCCTGGAGCATGACCCGCGCCCCGTCCTCGAGGTCGATGACCATCAGGGGCAGCGGCGCCTGGAAGGGCGGCGGCATGGTCTGGTTCACCACGAAGGTCTCCACCCGTCCGCGTCGGGCCAGGTGCACGATGTCGCGCCCCACGCCCCCGCAGCCGGGACAGTGCGGATGGATCGAGGGCGGTGTGGCGATCGTCCCGCAGGTCGTGCAGCGGGCCCCCTCGAGCGACAGCATCTCGACGGCGCCGCGGACGAAGGCGGCCGATGCCGGCGGCACGCCCATGGGGATCGGGTCGGCCATGGCCACGAGCTGGCCCCGGGCCTTGGCGGCCTCGGTGTAGCCCACGGTGCGCCCGCCGGACAGCTTCGCCAGCCCGCCGGCCGCGCCCGGCACCGGCCGGGCGACCTCGACCAGCAGGGCGCTGGCCCGGCCGCCGCCGTAGCCGGCGATCCCGACGGTCCCCGCCTCGCCCAGCGCGGGGAGCGCCCCGAGCAGGGACGCGGCCGCGCCGGTGTCGCCGAGCTGGTCCGTCACCGCCGAGGACACGAGCGCTGCGCCCAGGGCCCGGGCCGCGGCCCCCGCCAGCTTGCCGTCGACGTCGCCCACCGACCACCCGCCGACGGGCGTGGCCGGAGCGGTCGCCAGCTGCGCCCCGACGCGGGACACGAGCGGCAGGAACACCTCCTCGCGAAACAGCCGGCCGTCGTAGACGTCGCCGGTGGCGACCTGGCCGTCGCCGCGGTAGCGGTCGACCACCGCCATGTGCCCCCTCGAGCGGGCGACGAGGCGCGCCGGGGGACCCGAGCCGTTGGCCGGCGCCGAGCCGGCGCCGAGGAGCCAAGCCACCGCGCCGGCCCCGGTGGTGGCCTCCCCCGCCGTGCCCAGTCCGGGGACGAGGGCGTCCGACGCCACGACCAGCGCCGTGGCGCAGTGCCCCGCGGCCAGCGCGTCCCAGGCGGCGAACAGCGCTTCGAGGCCCGCGTGGGGCGATCCTGCCGCCAGGGCGCCGCCCACGTCGTCGGGGAGCCCGAGGGCCGTGGCCAGAAAGGCGTGGCTCGGTCCCTCGGCGAAGGGCGGGCGGGACGTCCCCCACCACAGGCCGTCCACCGCCTCGGGCCGGAGCGCCGCCGCCCTCAGCGCGTCGACGGCGGCCGCCCAGGCCAGGGTGAGGGTGTCCTCGTCGGCGTCGCACAGCGCCACGGCGTGCTTGCCACCTCCCGCGCCCCACACCGCACCGACGTCACGGGCGGCAAGCCGCAGCGAGGGGACGCCCACGCCCAGCGCCAGCAGGGCGACCGGGGCGACCGCCGGTGCGTCTCGAGTGGGGTCCGGTCGGGGTTCGGTGCTCACGCCGGTGGAGTCTTCCACCCGGGGCCCGCCGGCATCGAACCGCCGAGGAGCGCGGTGCCGATGAAGTTGCGCTGGATCTCCACCGTGCCCGCGCCGATGCACAGCCCGCGGATGTCTCGATACGCCCGCTCCACGGCGTACTCGCGGCTGTAGCCGTAGCCGCCGAGCAGCTGGATGGCCTCGTCGCACACCCGCTTGGCGGCGAGGTTGCAGGCCACCTTGGCCATGGCCGACTCGAGCGGCGGGGGCGTGCCGTGGGTGCCGGCGAGCACCAGCGCCCGGGCGAGCAGGAGGCGGGCCCCCTCGAGCTCGGTGGCCATGTCGGCGATCTTCCACTGCAGGCCCTGGAGATCGGCCAGGCGCTTGGTGCCCGAGGCGCGATCGCGCATGTAGGCCATGGCGTACTCCAGCGCACCCTGCGCCGCCCCCACGCACATGGCGGCGTTGCCGCAGCGTTCGTGGTTGATGTGCGCGAGGAGGGTCTTGATCCCGCTGTTGTCGTCCGGGTTCCCCGCCACGAGGACGTCCTCGGGGTCGATGCGCACGCCGTCGAAGGCCAGCTCCGCCTCGGTGCAGCCGCGCAGCCCCATCTTCTTGTGGGTCCCGGCGACGCTCACACCGTCGCTGGACAGGTCCACGAGCACCGCGCCGATCCCCTTGCCCGTCCCCGGTTCGGCTCCCGGGAACCGGCACCACACCAGGCAGGCCACCGACTTGTGGCCGCCCGTGACGAAGTTCTTGTAGGCGTCGAGGCGCCAGCCGTCGCCGTCCTCGACCAGCCGTGCCCGCATGGCGGTGGCCGCCGAGCCGGCGTCGGGCTCGGTGATCCCGATGCAGAAGAGCTCGCCGGCCGCGGCGCGCGGCAGCCAGCGGCGGCGCATCGCCTCGTTGCCCAGGTGCTCGACGGCGCGAGGCGGCCCGTTGAACACCAGTTGGCACAGGATGGCGCTGGCCACGTCGACGCGGGCGATCTCCTCCAGGACGATGGCGGCCTCCACGTCGCCCATGCCCATGCCGCCGTACTCCTCGCCCACGGTGACGGTGAACAGCTCGGCGCGGCGCAGGGCGGCGAGGGACGCCTCGGCGAACTCCTCCGTCTCGTCCCAACCGGCCGCGTGGGGGGCGATGTCGCGCTCGGCGACGTCGCGCGCCAGCTTGCGCAGCGCGGCCCGGTCGTCGTCGTCGACGAGGGGGATCGACGTCACGCCCGGCTCCCTGACACCATCGTCAGGGAAAGTTACTACACTGACCTCCCGCCTCCCCGGGGTGGGGAGTGCGGCCACCGCCGGAAGAGGGGAGCCGATGCGCCAGGACCGTCAGTTCGAGGGACCCTCCGCATGAGCGCGCCGCGCGAAGCCGTGATCGTCGACACGCTGCGCACCGCCTTCGGCAAGCGTGGCGGCGCGCTGTCGGGCTGGCACCCGGTCGACCTCCTCGCCTTCGCCCTCTCCAACCTGGTGGAGCGCACGGGACTCGACCCCGAGCGCGTGGACGACGTGATCGGGGGATGCGTGAGCCAGGTGGGCGAGCAGTCCACCAACGTGACCCGCAACGCGTGGGTCGCCGCCGGGCTCCCGCAGTCGGTGCCGGCCACCACCGTCGACCGCCAGTGCGGGTCGTCGCAGCAGGCGATGCACTTCGCCGCGGCGGGGGTGGTGGCGGGCCATTACGACCTCGCCGTCGCCTGTGGGGTCGAGTCGATGAGCCGTGTCCCCCTCGCCTCCAACGCCCGCGGCGGCACCGGCCCGTTCCCGCCCTCGTTCCTCGAGGTGATCGACAACCGCCTGTGGGCGCAATTCCGCGTGGCCCAGGTGCTGGCCGAGCGCTGGAAGATCAGCCGCGAGGACATGGACGAGTACTCGCTCGAGAGCCACCGCCGGGCCGCGGAGGCCACCGACTCGGGCCACTTCGCCCGCGAGATCCTGCCCGTCCCGGTCAAAGACGAGCAGGGCGCGCTAAGCGGCGCGGTGGTGGACGCCGACGAGGGCATCCGCCGGTCCACCACGCTCGAGGCCCTCGCCGCCCTGCCCCCGGCCCAGAGCTGGGAGCCCGACACCGCGCCCGACATCACCGCCGGGAACTCGTCGCAGACCACCGACGGCGCGGCCGCCATGGTCATCGCCGAGCGCTCGGTGGCCGAGCGACTGGGCCTTCCCGTCCGCGCCCGGTTCGCGCACGTCGCGGTGGCCGGCGAGGACGCCGCGCTCGTCCTCTCCGCCCCCGTCCCCGCCACCCGCAAGCTCCTCGAGCGCTCGGGCATGTCGATCGACGACTTCGACGCCATCGAGTGCAACGAGGCCTTCGCGGCCATCGCCCTCATGTGGGCCCGGGCGTTCTCGCCGGACCCCGAACGCTACAACCCCCGCGGCGGGGCCATCGCCATCGGCCATCCCCTGGGGGCGAGCGGGGTGCGGCTCATGACCACGCTGCTCAACCAGCTGGAGGCGACCGGCGGCCGCTACGGGTTCCAGACCATGTGCGAGGGCGGCGGGCTGGCCAACGCCACCGTCGTCGAGCGCCTGGCCTGACGGCCGACGCGGCGGGAGGGGCGCCACCGTGGACTTCGCCTTCAGCGACGAGCAGGAGGAGTTCCGCCTGGCCGTGCGCACGACGCTGGCCAACGAGGCGCCCGCGACCTACGTGCGGGCCATGATCGACGACCCGGTCGGCGTCACCGACGACCTGTGGGACACCATGGCCGGTCTCGGCTGGCTGGGCGTCCTCGTGCCCGAGGAGCACGGCGGCCTCGGCCTCGGCCTGGTCGACGTGGTGGTGCTCCAAGAGGAGCTGGGCAAGGCCCCGTTCCCCGGCCCGTTCCTGTCGTCGGCCGTGGCGGCCACCCGCGCCGCTGTCGTGCTCGGCCTCGACGACCTGCTCGCCGACCTGGCCGCCGGCCGTCGCCGCGGCACCGTGGCCGTGGAGGAGCCCGGTTACGGCGACCCACTGGGCGCCATCGCGGCGCGGGCCACGGCCCCGGCCGACGGGTCCGGCCGCTGGACGCTGGCGGGGGTGAAGCCCCTGGTGCTCGACGGGACCGGCGCGCACTGGGCGCTGGTCGTCGCCCACGACGACGGAGGGCTCGGCACCTTCCTCCTCGAGGCACCGGACGCCGTGCCCGTCCCCGCGCTCGACGTCACCCGCAAGATGAGCCGGCTGCCGCTCGACGGCCGCCAGGCCGTGCGGGTCGGGCCGGCGGGAGACCAGACCGAGCTGTGGCGCCGCATCCTCGACGACGTCACCGTCGCCCTGTGCGCCGAGATGGTGGGGACGGCCGAGCGCGCGCTCGAGCTGGCGGTCGAGTACGCCAAGGTCCGGGTCCAGTTCGGCCGGCCCATCGCCACCTTCCAGGCCATCAAGCACAAGGCGGCCGAGATGCTCCACCACTTGGAGCTGGCCCGGGTGGGCACGCACTTCGCGGCGTGGGCGTCGGACACCGACGACGCCGAGCGCGCCCGGGCCGCGGCAATGTGCAAGGGCTACGTGGGCGAGGCGGCGGACGCCGTGACGGCGGAGTCGATCCAGATCCACGGCGGCGTGGGCTTCACCTGGGACGTGGACTGCCACCTGCTGTACCGGCGGGCCAAGCAGGACGACCTGCTCTTCGGAGCCCAGGGGTATCAGCGGTCCCGGCTGGCCGACCTCATCCTCGGCCCGGCGCGCTCGTAGGGCGGCGGCGGCGATCAGGTGCCCGGCGGGGTGGCGGCGAGCAGCTGGCTCCGGAGCTGCGCCTTGAGCACCTTGCCGGTGGCGTTGCGCGGCAGATCGTCCACCACCGCGATGCGGCGCGGCACCTTGTAGTCCGCCAGCCGCTCGGCGCAGAACTCGCGGATGTCGTCGGGGGTGCAGCGTGCATCGGGTGCCAGGACCACCGCGGCGGCCACGTCCTCGCCCAGCACCTCGTGGGGGACGCCCACCACCGCCGCCTCCACCACCCCTGGCATGTCGTGGAGCACGGTCTCGACGTCCTGGGCGTGGACGTTGTTGCCGCCGCGGATGATGATGTCCTTCTTGCGGCCGACGATGTAGAGGTAGCCGTCCGCGTCGAGGCGACCGAGGTCGCCGGTGCGCAGCCAACCGCCCTCGGTCCACGTGGCCGCGGTGGCCTCGGGGTTGTTGTAGTACTCGCGTTGGCGCCCCTGCATGCGCAGGAGGATCTCGCCGACCCCGCCCGGGCCCACGTCCGCGCCGTCCTCGTCGACGAAGCGCAGCTCCAGGGGCGCCATGGGCTGGCCGACCGAGCCGATCCGCTTGAGGGCCTCGCCCTTGGGCATGGTGCAGTAGGCCGGGCCGGCCTCGGTCATGCCGTAGCTGTTGGACACCGCGGCCTCGGGCATCCGCTCCTGCATGGCCCGCAGCGTCGCCGGGGCCAGGGGCGCGCTCCCGATGGCGCACAGCTGGATCGAGTCGAGCGCCGCCTCGGCGAAACGGGGGTGGGCCACCAGCAGCTGGGCCATGGAGGGGACGAGGAAGACGAACTGGGGCCGGAACTCCTCGACGACCTGCAGCCAGCGCCCCGCGTCGAAGCGTGGCTGGTAGATCCCCGTCAGGCCGAGCTGCATGGGGTTGTAGACGAACCCGATGCCGGCGAAGGTGAACAGCGGGCTGGCGTGCAGCCAGCAGCCGCCGCTCAGGTTCGGGTTGGGCGCGCCGGGGATCAAGGCGATGTTGCGGTGCCGGATGGCCACGCCCTTGGGCAGGCCGGTGGTGCCCGAGGTGTAGAGGATGTCGGCCAGGTCGTCGTCGGCCAGCGCGACCTGCGTGGTGCTGGCGTCCTGGCCCTGTGTCACTTCGCCCCAGGACCACGGCGGCGCGCCTGTCTCCTCGCCCATGGGTGCGACGACGACGTGGCGGGCCCCGCCCAGCGCGCCCGCCACGCGGTGGGCGAGGGGCGAGAGCTCGGTGTCGGTGAGCAGGGCCCGCACGTCCGCGTGGCCGAGCAGCAGCTCGAGCTCGGTGTCGGCCAGCCGGGTGTTGGTTGGCACCGCCACCGCGCCGGCCTTGTGGACGGCCGAGTAGCCGACCATGAACCGCAGGGCCTCCTCGGCGCGCAGGTACAGCGACACCCGGTCCCCCTTGGCCACGCCCATGGCGGTGAGGGCCCGGGCCAGGCGGTTGGACTCCGCCTCCCACTCGCCGAACGTCACGGTGCCGCCGTCGACGACCCGGTAGGCGGTCTCCTCGGGGAAGGCGTCCGCCATGGCGCGCAGGTGATCGGTGAGCAGCGTGGTCATGGACGGGGTGCGGTCACAGGCCGCCGTCGAGGACCACGGTGCGCGTGGCGAAGCGCCACCCCGCGGGGGTCCGGAGGAGCTCGTCGGTGTAGTGCCCCGTGCGCTGCAGTGCCGAGACGCGCCCGTCGGGCGGCGCGTCGGGCGCCGGGCGGGCGAGCACGAGGAGCGTGACCTGCTGCACGGCACGGTCGCCGTCCACCTCCACGACCGGGTCGACCGTCACGTGGACGACGCCGTAGGGGGTGTGCCGGCACATCTCCTCCAGGGCGTGGCGACCGGCGACCGTGGGGCCCCCGGTGACGACCATCCGGCCGTCCTCCGTGAACGTCTCGGCGAACCGCTCGGGGTCGCCGTCGTCGAAGTACCGGTTGTAGCGCGCCGTGAGCTCGAGGATCTGCGCACGGTCCAGGAGCCACCGCGTGTCGGGGTCCACCTGCTCTCACCTCCCCGCGAGCAGGGGTCACGATAGCGTCCGCGGCCGCCGGCCTCAGGCGAGCGGCAGGGCGAAGCGGGCGATGACCGCGAAATGCAGCGTGGCGCCGATCACGGTGCAGAGGTGGAACACCTCGTGGTAGCCGAACACGGCGGGCCAGGGGTCGGGGCGCCGGCGGGCGTACGCCACGGCGCCGACCGTGTAGGCGGCACCGCCGGCGAGGAGCAGCCCGAAGCCCACCCCGCCGAGCGAGTGCACCAGCTGCGGGACCACCAGCAGCGCGCACCAGCCGACGACCACGTAGGGCAGGGCGACCGCCCACTTGGGGGCGTCGAGCCAGACCTGGCGGAGGGTGATGCCGGCGGCGGCGCCGATCCAGACGACGAGGAGGATCGTCGTCTGCGCCCACCCGGACAGGGCCAGGCCGGCCACGGCCGTGTAGGTGCCGGCGATGGCCACGAAGATGGTCGAGTGGTCGGCCCGGCGCATGCGCCGGCGGGCCGGCGGCGACCAGTGGACCAGGTGGAACGCCGCGCTCACGCCGAAGAGGGCGGCGATCGACAGCACGTAGACCACCAGCGCGGCGCGGGCGCCTGCGGTCGGTGCCTGGGCGACGAGGATGGGCCCGGCGACGCAGATGGCCACGAAGGCCAGCGCGTGCAGCCACCCGCGCAGGCGTGGCTTGGGCCGGGCCGTGGCGGCAGGAGCGCCGTCAGGGGCGACGTCGGCGGGCTCGAGGGTGGTGGGAGGCGTCACGGGTGCTGCCTTCGGGGCGGGCGTGCCCGGCACGCGCCGGGTGCGGACCGGGGGGGCCCTGCCGCCCGCCGCGGCAGTGTAGGCGCTACGAGTCGCTCGCCGTCAGTGCCGGTGTGGCGTCCTCGGCGTCCTGGTCGGCGAACTGCGTCCGGTACAGCTCGGCGTAGATGCCGCCCGCGGCCAGCAGGTCCTCGTGCCGGCCCTGCTGGACGATGCGCCCGTCCGAGACGACCAGGATCACGTCGGCCTCGCGGATGGTCGACAGGCGGTGGGCGATGACCAGGGAGGTCCGGCCCTGGAGGGCCGTGCGCAGCGCCTGCTGCACCGCGACCTCGGACTCGGAGTCGAGGTGCGCGGTCGCCTCGTCGAGGACCACCACGTCAGGAGCCTTGAGCAGCAGCCGGGCGATGGCGATGCGCTGCTTCTCCCCGCCCGACAGCCGGTAGCCGCGGTCGCCCACCACGGTGTCGAGGCCGTCGGGGAGCGATTCTACGAGGGGCATGATGTGCGCGGCCTGCAAGGCCTCCGTCAGCTCCTCCTCGGTGGCGTCCGGCTTGGCGTAGAGGAGGTTCGAGCGGATGGTCTCGTGGAACAGGTGGGCGTCCTGGGTGACGACACCGACCACCTCGTGGATCGAGTCGAGCGTCGCCTCACGTACGTCGACGCCGTCGATGCGCACCGCGCCGGACCGGACGTCGTAGAGCCGGGGCACGAGGTTGCTGATCGTGGTCTTGCCCGCCCCCGAGTGCCCGACGAGGGCGACGAGCTGGCCGGGATGCGCCGTGAAGGTGACGTCGCGCAGGACCTGGTTCGACGGCGTCTGGTCGAGGACGGCGACCGACTCGAGCGAGGCGAGGGAGACCTCCTCGGCCGTGGGGTACGAGAAGTCGACGTGGTCGAATTCCACCGTCGCCGGCCCCCGGGGGATGGGCGTGGCCTCGGGCCCCTCGGCGATCATCGGGGGGAGGTCCAGCACCTCGAACACCCGGTCGAACGACACGAGCGCCGTCATGACGTCGACCTGCACGTTGGACAAGGCGGTGAGCGGGCCGTAGAGGCGGTTCAGGTACGCGACCAGGGCCACCACCGTGCCGATCTGGATCGTGCCGTTGATGGCCAGCACCCCGCCCCAGCCGTAGACGATGGCGGTGGCAAGCGACGCGGTCAGCATCAGCGAGGCCATGAACACACGGCTGTACATGGCCTGGGTCACGCCGATGTCGCGCACGCGGCCTGCCTTGGTGTCGAAGGAGGACGACTCGTCCTTGGATCGCCCGAAGAGCTTGACGAGCAATGCGCCCGACACGTTGAAGCGCTCGGTCATCGTGGTGTTCATCTGCGCGTTGAGCGCGTAGGACTCCCGGGTGATCGAGGCGAGCCGCCTGCCGACCCAGCGCGCCGGCAGCAGGAAGAGTGGCAGGAGACAGAGGGCGACCAGGGTGATCTGCCAGGACAGGAACGCCATTGCCGTCAGGGTGATGCCCACGGTGAAGATGTTGCTCACCACCGAGGAGAACGTGTCCGTGAACGCCTGCTGCGCTCCCAGTACGTCGTTGTTCAGACGCGTGACCAGCGCGCCGGTCTGGGTGCGCGTGAAGAAGGCGAGGGGCATCCGCTGGATGTGGGCGAACACCTTCGAGCGCATGTCGAAGATCAGCCCCTCGCCCACGCGTGCCGATACCCAACGCTGCCACAGTGACAGGCCGGCGTCGGCGACCGCCAGGAGGCCGACGAGGACGGCCAGCGAGATGACGAGCGACGTGTCGTGCTTCTGGATGCCGTTGTCGATGATCGACCGGTAGATGAGCGGGTTCACCGCGCCGATGACCGCGTCGACGATGATGAGGGCGAGGAACACGCTCAACATGGCCCGGTAGGGGCGGGCGAAGCCGAGGACGCGGCGCATGATGCCCGGGGGCAGCTTCTGCTGGGTCACCGAACCGTCTTGGCGGAACGATCGCATGAGGCCCCAGCCCCCGCCACCGGACCCGCCGTGCCCCATCGCCATGCGCATGCTCATGCCGCGCCTCCTTGCCGGGTGGCGCCCGGCGCGCACGCCTGGCGATTGCAGAGTGCGCCGAGCAGTCGTTGCAGCTCGGCGCGCTCGGCAGCGTCGAGCGGGCCGAAGAGCTCGTCGGCGCTGGCCCGCCGCGCCCGCTGCAGCCGCGCGAGCAGGTCGTGGCCGGTGCCCGTCAGGGTCACGAGGACCGAGCGGCGGTCGCCGGGGTCCGGGGCCCGGGCCACGAGGCCCGCCGCCTCCAGGGTGTCGATCATGGAGGTCGCCGAACGGGGCACGACGTCGAGCCTGGCGGCGACGTCGGCCATGCGCAGCGGGCCCTCCGCCTCGGCCAGGACGCGCAGCCCGCGTGCCTGGGCGAAGGTCAGTCCGAGCGGAGTGAGCTGGGCCATCGCACCCCGCCGCAGGCGGCGCGAGGCGCTCGAGAGGAGCTCGGCCAGCTGGAGGGCGGAGTCCTCGGTCGGGGTGGCGGTGCGCCGTGGCGTCATCGGCCTTGCCAACACCGCCGAGATGCTGAGTATTCCTCCCTATGAGCCAGACTCATCACCCGGGGTCGACGACCCCCGTGGGGGCCGCCCAGCCCTACTCGTCGCGGGCGATCAGCTCGCCGACGAGGTCCATCACGGGGTTGCCGTTGGTCAGCCAGGTGTCGTCGACGCCCTGGCGCGTCAGCAAGCGCGCGGCGCGCACCATGATGGCGCCGCTGCGGAAGGCGGCGAACACCTCGTACCAGCGGAGGTCGTCCAGGGCCCGGCCCAGGCGCTCCTCGTAGCGCGAGCGCGTGGTGGCGGGGTCGGGGAAGCCCGGGAGGTCGCCGCCGCAGGACGAGACGGTCATGGCGTGCAGCACCTGGAACCACGCGACGTCGAGCTCCGCCGGACCGATCGCCGCCAGCTCGAAGTCCAAGATGGCGGCGATGCCCATATCGTCACCGACCACCATGTTGCCGAACTGCACGTCGCCCCACAGGACCGACGGCGGGGGCTCGTGTGCCGGGAGATGTGCCTCGCACCAGGCCTTGGCCTCTTCGAGCGCACTGGGCGCGTCGCCTTGCGCGGCCCACTCGAGGTATGCCGACCAGCGCGCCAGCGACGCGGGCAGAAGGCGCGCCGGCAGCGCGTCGAAGGCGTCGCCCCTGCCCGTCGTTCCCGTCGACAGGAAGCGCCGGCCCGGTTCGTCCCAGGCCGCGGCCTGCACGGGCAGGCGGTGCAGGTGGGCGAGGACGTCGAGGAGGTTGTCGTGCAGGGTGGCCTGCGCCTCGGGTGCCGCCTCGGCGAGCCAGCCCTTGCGCAGGAAGGGGGCGTCGTTGCGCACGGTGCGGCCGGGAACCCGCGCCATGACCAGGAAGGGCGCACCGATCCACGCCGGATCCTCCTCCACCGCGACCGGGTCCACGGCCGGGACCCCGGCGGCGGCAAGGTGGCGCTGCACGCTCGCCTGCCCGGCGAAGTCGTAGACGGGGAAAAGTCCGTCGCCCGTCGGGGGGAGCCTGGCGACCAAGGCGCGCGGTGCGGGCGCCCGGCCGGGCTCGGTGACCTCGGCCTCGATGAAGAGGGTCTCGGCGGAGAGCCCCGCGTCGGGCCGGCCGATCGGTGCG
>Ga0187778_10000740_pt1 | contig 23246 bp, 26 predicted proteins | sample 1015_Q2_SP5_20_M_FD_132418 | JGI IMG/M metagenome (GOLD analysis project Ga0187778, IMG submission 132418) | Tropical peat soil microbial communities from peatlands in Department of Meta, Colombia - 1015_Q2_SP5_20_MG | ecosystem: Environmental > Terrestrial > Soil > Wetlands > Peat | place... | reverse complement strand
TCCTCATGCTGCTGCTATTTCCGCTTACCCTGGCTTACGTCATCGTCGTGCAACGCGCCATGGACGTGCGGATAGTGGTGCGGCAAGGATTACAGTATGGGCTGACGACGACCGGGATAAGGGTTTTGCAAATCACCATCACCGCTGTGGTCATTATTGCGGCGGTCAACTTGGCCCAGGGACACGGCGCAAGTGCGAAGCGAAATCTTCTCCTTGTGCTGGTAGTAGCCGGGTTGCTTTTGACGATCCGGCGAGCCGCCGAGCGACTGCGCAGCTGGACAGATCGCCGTTTTTTCCGCGAAGCCTATAACGCAGAGCAAGTGCTGAGTGAACTCAGCGATCATGTGCGCAGTATGCTGGAAAGACGCCCGCTGATTGAGACTGTGGCAACGAGGATAGCTGATACCCTGCATGTCCACAATGTCGCCGTCTTACTGGGAGCGGGTGGAACTTATCGTGCTGAGTTCATGTTGGGCTACGCGGCATCCCCGGAGGTAGTATTTCCACTGCATGCAGGAACAATCCAGCTCCTGCAGGCGCAGAGGGAACCTGCACGCATCTATTTCGACGATCCCGATTCCTGGCTGTACCGCAATCCCGAAATCAGCGATGACGACCGATCGCGGCTTGCACAACTTCGCGCTGAGCTTCTCCTGCCTCTAAGCGGAAGGGACAAGTTGCTGGGATTCATCAGCCTGGGAGCGAAGCGTTCAGATGAGCCGTATTCCGGAAATGACGTGCGGCTGCTGAAATCAGTTGCGGCCCAAACCGGACTAGCGTTGGAGAATGCGCGGCTTATGGCCGCAATAGCCGAGGAAGTCGCTCAACGCGAGCGCCTGAACCGGGAAGTGGAAATCGCTCGCGAGGTGCAGGAACGATTGTTTCCTCAGACCCTGCCACCGATTACCGGATTATCATACGCGGGCGCCTGTCGTCCGGCACTCGGGGTGGGAGGAGACTACTACGATTTTCTGGCCCTGCCAGAGGGACAACTGGGAATTGCGATCGGAGATGTTTCGGGGAAAGGGATTGCGGCAGCTCTCATGATGGCCAGCTTGCAGGCGTCTTTGCGCAGTGAGGCCACGCGGGCACCAGATGACCTGGCCGCACTGGTCAGCAACGTGAACCGTTTGGTGTACGAGGCCTCATCCGCGAACCGCTATGCGACCTTCTTCTATGCACAGTACAACCCCGACTCGCTCCGACTTACCTACGTAAATGCCGGGCATAATCCGCCGATTTTGTTGCGTTGTTCAAACGGGCTGTGGCAAATCTCCCGACTGCAGACAGGTGGCACTGTGGTGGGCCTCATGCCGAATTCCACCTACGAGCAGGGAGCAGTCACTCTGGCGGCGGGAGACCTGCTTGTGGCTTTCACCGACGGCATCACGGAGGCCATGAATGCTGGTGATGAAGAGTGGGGTGAAGAGCGATTAGTGGAGGCGGTAAAATGCTGTGCCATCCTCGCCAGCGCCTCCGAGATCATTCCTCGTATCATGCAAGCGGCCGATGCTTTTGTGGCCGGAGCCAAGCAGCACGATGACATGACGCTGGTGATACTGCGCTGTGATTGCCAACCGGCTTGATTTCTTGCGCATCGGCAGCTGGAGGAATTCAAATCGTGGCCAGTGCCTGCGCATACATGCGGTGAAAGGCATGTACTCCCTTTTCTTGTTTCACGCTATAACGGCCGCGCTGATAGCTTCGCGAGTGCAGGTTCTTCTGTATGACTTCGCAAATGGCCATGTCTTCCTGTTGAATTTCGTCGCTGAAGCGAACTGCATCCCGGGCAGATTGGCTGCCGAGCTGTTCCTCCGGTAAGTACCATTCAAAAATAGCTAATGTCCGCTCGACTTCCAGCGGAAGGACAATATTTAACGACACATTGTCGGGATAGCAGTTCAACATCCAGTTGGGAAAAATCCAAAAATAATCCGTAGTCAAATCGATGCGAGCCTCGCGATAACGGCGCGGACTGGAATCTCCGGGCTGAGCGCCACGAATGGGACTGAATTGGCGAACGTGGCGGGCATAGCTTTCGACCGTGTATGCAGCATAATCCAATTCCCGGTTCAGTCCGGGATGCACGCTGGGCAAGTGATAGCCTTCGAGGTAGTTGTCAATGTAGGTTTTCCAATTGCACTTCATATCGTAAGTTCGCCGCTCGAACAGCTTCATCCGTCCAAACTCAAAACGCTGCGCCTGTTCGGGCAACTCGCCGAGACTCGAAAGAAGCGGCGGCGCATCCGGATCCAGGTTGACAAAAATGAGGTTGAACCATTCCTCGGCACGCACCGGCGTAAGCCCGAAGTATTGGCGATCGAAATCCTGCACCCCTTCGACCTCGGGGGCGCTAATCAACGATCCATCGAGTCCATAGGTCCATCCGTGGTACGCGCAGCGAAACAGTTTGCGGGAACCGCATCCTTCCGCTGGCGGCCCAGCGCGATGCCGGCAGACATTGTAAAAACCTCTAAGCGTGTTCTCGGCGTCTCGTACCAGAAGCAGCGGCTCGCCCTGAAGCTCGCTGGTGAAGAAGTCCCCCGGGGCAGTCAATTGCTGACGATGCCCCACAACCTGCCAACTTCGCACAAATATCCTCTCGCGTTCGCGGCAAAACACTTCCGGCTCGAAGTAAAACGGCGCGGGAATTGACCAAGCGCGGCTTATGTCGGGATCGATTTGAAAGGAAGCAGGCTGCAGCATAAGGCACGCACATTCTACATCTTGAACAATCGACACCGTTCTGGGCGCACGCGTAGATCCCACGCCACGACTCGGTACACGACCAGTTGACGCAAATTGGCAACACCGGCGACAGAATCTGTTACTGGGCCGTCGCCGCTGTGCGGCGGTAGCCCAGCCTTAAGTTACTAGAGAAACCGTCAGCTGTTGAGGATGAACGGTATGTCCAAATGATGACACCGTGACATTGGTAACCTTCGCGTCTGGCTAGAAAAGTGCCAACATAATCGGCAATTGGTCAATCAGACCACACCTTAATGGGAGAGAGAAGGGAAAACGAGATGCGGAAACAGAAGGGTTTTTCACTGATTGAGTTGCTGATTGTGGTGGCGATCATCCTGATCATTGCTGCCATTGCTATTCCGAACCTGCTGCGTGCACGTATTGCAGCCAACGAGTCGTCTGCGGTGCAATCACTTCGTGTCATCAACACGGCGGAGGTCACCTATCAGTCGCAGTTCCCGAACGTGGGCTTTGCCGCCACGATTTTGGCTCTTGGGCCGGGCGCCGGCAACACCAGTTGTCCTGCCGCTGGTCCGACGGCGGCTGCGGCCTGCTTGATTGACTCGACCTTGATGAATGCCGGTAACGGTGGCGCACCGAAGAGCGGTTACGGCTTCACTGAGCCCGCAGCCCCGCTGGCTGCTGGCCTTGTTGTCGACTACACTCTCAACGCGCTGCCCGCGCTGGCCAATCAGACCGGCGTACGCGGCTTCTGCTCGAACTCCGATGGCGTGATCCGTTGGAACAACCCTGCAGCTGCTGCGGCCACTAACGGTGCCTGCGCTAACCTGACAGCTCTGCAGTAAGTTTGGCGAAGTACCTGGGGGAGGGTACAAGCCAGGGAGCGATGGAGCAATCCATCGCTCCTTTGTTTTTGTCTATGGACTGTCTCTGCGGCATCTCCGTCCGTAGCCGCTCATGCTGGTTTACCTTCGTAACCTCACTAACCTGCATCTATTTTCCATATAATGTCTTACTGATTGAGTGGTAAGCCGCTTTTTCCCGCAATGGCCGCCATCGAAATCCTTGGACTGGAAAAGACTTACAGCGTCGGCTTCTGGCGCAAGCGCCCGAAGTGCGCTCTGCGGTCGTTGCATTTGAACGTAGAAGAAGGGGAAATCTTTGGCTTTCTGGGCCCGAACGGCGCCGGTAAGACCACCACCCTAAAGCTGCTGATGGGCCTGGTCTTTCCCACCGGCGGTTCGGCGCGAATCCTGGGCAAGGAGATCAACGATCCCAGGATGAAGGCCGAGATCGGTTTCTTGCCCGAGCAGCCTTATTTCTACGATTACCTGACCGCCAACGAACTCCTGGAGTATTACGCTCAACTCTCGGGAGTGGCCGCGCCAGAACGTCAACACAAGGTGCGATACGTGCTCGGACGGTTGGGCCTGCAGGATGCCGCCGCCGTACAGCTGAGAAAATTCTCCAAAGGCATGCTGCAACGCGTTGGCATTGCACAAGCTATTCTCCACGAACCCAAAGTTGTGTTCTTTGATGAGCCTATGTCCGGGCTCGATCCCATGGGTCGCCGTGAAGTTCGCGACCTGATGGAAGAATTGAAACGCCAGGGGAGAACTGTGTTCTTCTCTACGCACATTTTGTCTGATGCCGAGTCGTTGTGTGATCGCGTGGCGATCATTCACAAAGGCGAACTGCAGGGCGTCGGCGCAGTGGCGGATCTCACTTCGTCGGTGGAAGGCAAAGTGGAGATTGTTTGGCATGGCAGCGCAATACCGCCTTCGGTGAAGGGGTTGACCGCAGAGTGTCACGCAATCGGGGACACTGTTCGTGCGGTAGTTCGCGAAGCCAACCAGGATGCCGCGATTGACATACTGCGGCGCGAAGGTCTGCGGATCATCTCAGTGACGCCAGTTCGCGTTTCTCTGGAAGAATATTTCGTGCGCAAGCTGAAAATATGCGAAATAGCGGCAGGAATTTCGTCATGAGCGCTCGCGTCGTCCACATAGCCGCCAACACGTTCCGGGAAGCAGTTCGCGATCGTGTGCTATACAACCTGATCGCGTTTGCGTTGCTCATGTCGGCGGCCGCCGTTCTGGTTGGGCAGATCTCCATTGGAATCGAGCGGCTGGTCGTGGTGAATCTGGGCCTCACTGCAGTTTCGCTGTTTGGCGTGGTCATCGCCGTGATCATTGGAATCAGCCTGGTCTCGAAAGAAATTGAGAAGCGGACGCTCTACACGGTGTTGTCGCGCCCCGTCTACCGCTGGGAGTTCATCGTCGGAAAGTTCTTCGGTTTGGCAGGCACGCTTGTGGTGAATACGTTGTTCATGGCTATCGGCGTATTTGCTGCTTTACTCTACGTCGGCCACGGTTTCCAGAGCGGCGACGGTTGGATTGTAGTGGCCTTCTATTTCATCATCTTGCAATTCATAGTCATGACAGCACTGGCGTTGCTGTTTTCGTCGTTCTCATCCCCGCTCCTGTCGGCAGTGTTCGCTTTCTCGCTGTTCGTAATCGGAAGCTTTGCGGAAGACCTGCGAGGATTCGCCGGAATGGCTCAAGGGCTCTCGCGCTGGCTGGCAACCGCCGCGGCTTACCTGGTACCTAATTTGTCTTCATTAAATATCATCAGCTCTGTGGCGCACCAGCAACCCGTTAGCACACAGCTCATCTTCTCCAACACCCTCTATGCGCTGATGTACACGGGCATGGCACTTTGCGGCGCAGTTCTAATCTTCGAGCGTAGAAATCTGAAATGAAACCCTCGGCACGTATCACAGCCATATTCACACTTGTATTACTGGTGTGCCTGATGCTGTCATGTTTCATCCTGCGCCATCTTGATAGTTTGCGAAGCCAAGCCACCCTGGAGGAAGTGCTTTATATCCCTTCTCCAAAAGTTGTGAAGCGCCTGAGCCTGGGATACGACGGCCTGCTAGCAGACGTGTATTGGACGCGGGCGGTGCAGTATTTCGGCACCAAACATCATCTCGATTCGCAAGATTACCGGTTGCTGGCTCCGCTTCTGGAGATTACGACGACGCTTGACCCGCATCTCATCGTCGCTTACGAGTTCGGTGCCAGCTTTCTGGCGCCACCACCGCCGAATGGCGCCGCCTTGGCGCAACGAGCAGTTCAGTTGGTGGAATACGGCATCAGCAATAACCCCGACGAGTGGAGGCTTTACTATAATCTTGGCTTCATCTATTACATGGAGCTCAAGGATTATGCCAAGGCGGCCGATGCGTTTGCCCGGGGCTCCAAGGTACCCAATGCACACCCAGCTCTGAGGATCATGGCTGCTCAAATGGCGCAACACGCGGGCGAATTGCAGATGGCCCGCATGATGTGGACGACGACGTATCAGAGCACGCAGGATCCCAATGTGCGCGCCAATGCGATCACCCATTTGCGCGCCCTGCAGGTCGATGAGGACGTCACGGCTCTTGAAAACTTGATCTCCGACTACCGTCAGAAAACCGGTCAGTTTCCCTCGAGCTTCGCCGATCTTCAGGCTCTCGGGATGCTGCGGGCTGTACCGGTTGATCCATTCGGCAATCCGTACAAGCTGGCCCCGGCGGGACGCGTGGAGGTTGGTGAACCCGACGATTTCCCGTTCATCACCAAAGGCACCCCGCCCGGATATGTACCACGGCCCTTCAAGTTCCGGGCTTCCGACCTTGGCACGTCCTGGCGTTAAGCTTTGACGGATTGAAATTGCGTGAACCGCTCTCCAGGTGCCGACGATAGCTTCCTCCAGTGGTTCCAGAACGAGAGTAATCAACATGGCATGGCCATTGCTCTGTGCAAAGCTGTAGCTCTGTTATGGCAGTTCTGGCGTGAATCTTTGCCCGATCGGCGCCGGCAACGCTATGGCGACGTTGATTTCGACTGGGACCATCGCGTAGACACAACCAGTGCCACCGTGCCCTGGCGTGATCGCCTGCTGGGGCTTTTTCATTCGCCCTATCAGCCGAGTGAGCCAGTGTTATTTCACGAGATGGTCGCGACGCTGGATATCGATTTCCGGCAGTTTGTTTTCGTAGACATCGGCTCAGGTAAAGGACGCGTTCTGCTGATGGCAGCGGATTATCCGTTTCACAAAATCATTGGCGTGGAACTCCTGCCGGAGCTGCACCGAATTGCCGAGGAGAATATACGGAAATACAAGAGCGACTCCCAGCGCTGCTTTGAGATTCAGGCGCTTTGCGCTGATGCCTGCAATTTCGCCTTCCCGCCCGAGCCGCTGGTAATTTACCTGTTTAATCCGCTGCCCGAAGCCGGACTGACTACATTGCTTGCCAACCTGGAACGTTCTCTTGCGGAAAAGCCCCGGCGGGTCGTTGTGTTGTACCACAATCCCTTGTTGGAGCAAGCGTTGACCAGCAGAAAATGGCTACAGAAAATTCGGGGCAAGCAGCAGTATTCGATCTTCATCAACCAAGCTCCTGGGGTTTACACGCATATCGACTAGTTGATAGACTAGTTGAGAAGTTTTTTTGGGGGGGGAGCCTATATGAAAACCGTTGGCGCATTCGACGCCAAGACACATCTTAATGCCCTGCTGAAGCGTGCATCTAGAGGTGAGACGATCCGGATCACTCTCCGGGGCGAGCCTATTGCCATGCTGGTTCCTGTCCCCGACACGGAGAAGGCAGACCCCATTCTGTTGGTTCGCGACATTCGCAAACTCCGCAAGGGCGCTACCTTGGGCAAGATCAGCACGCGGGAGTTGATCGATGAGGGCCACCGCTATTAAGCGTCTAGTTCTGGATGCGTCGGTCGCCGTGGCGTGGTGTTTTGCAAACGAACATTCGGGCCTTGCGGAGAACGTTCTTGATCTGCTGTCGACAGGAACCGAGGTAGTCGCCCCTGCCGTCTGGCCCTTGGAAGTGGCCAATGCCTTGCTCGCGGCTGAACGCCGGAAGCGCATTACCCCTGCCCAAGTAACGGCGCTGCTTCAGCGCATTTCGAAACTGCCGATTGTGATCGAGCCGGTGCCTACTGCGCGCGCCTTCGAACAGGTCCTGTCCGTGGCACGGCAGCACCAACTCACCGAGTACGACGCCTCATATCTAGAGCTGGCTCTGCGCGAAGGCCTTCCCCTTGCAACGCTCGACTTGAAGTTACGCCAGGTGGCTCGGTCAGCGGGCGTCGCACTGATCGAGTGAAATCCTGCTGTCGAGCGCTTTTAGAAACTATGGCGGCCGGAGAAGGTCGTGGGATGACAAAAGACAAATGTCGATTCACGTCAATTCCAGCATTGGTGGTAGAAATCGATACGCGGGATCAAATCTGGTTGAACCCTGTGCAACGAGCACCCCTTTTAGTGATACTAATTGCGCTGATTGCTGTCATACTTGCGCAAGCCAGCGCCCGCGCCGCCGACGTTCACGCCATCGCCGATGCCGTTGATCGCCACTACAACCATCTGCACACGCTGGAGTGCGAATTTACAGAGATATACTCCGGTGCCGGAAGTGAGCGGACCGAATCTGGAACCCTATGGCTGAAAAAACCCGGCAAGATGCGCTGGGAGTACCGTTCTCCTAGAGCGAAGCTGTTCGTGAGCGACGGCAAGGACGCCTGGTTCTATATTCCAGGTGAGCGCCAGGTGCGAAAAACATCAATGCGAAAACTGGATGACCTGCGCTCACCGCTGGCTTTCTTGCTCGGCAAGACCAAGCTGGAAAAGGAGTTGCGTGGGCTGTCGCTGGCGCCGGAGGTGGTTCCATCAGCCCACGGTGATGTTGTGCTTAAGGGTGCTCCGAAGGCCATGGCAAACCGCGTAAATCAGGTTCTGCTGGAAATCACGCCGCAGAGCTGGATCAAGCGCATCGTAATTGAGGAGGCCGATGGTGCTACGACCGAATACCATTTCGCCGACCCTAAGGAGGATATACAAATCTCAAACCAGCACTTCGAGTTTGTGCCTCCCACCGGCATTGAGGTGATCGACGAGAACTTTGGGCAGTAACGCGGAAGTCATTCGTTTTCATAACGTTAGTCAATTCGTCATGCCCGGGAAGACTAGATTACTCACGGAATGGTTTGACTGCCATTTAACAAAGCATTCCAGGTTCAGAATGTTAAACTTGGGTGGGAAGCAGGGTAACTAATTACCTGATGGCTGAATTCCTGATCAAAGTTGCTGATGAGCGCGGCCACCTGCTGGAGCAGGTGGAGACCGGCTATTCCGAAGCCGAGGTCCGCGACCGCTTCGTGCAGCAGGGGTTTCTCGTTTACTGGGTTAAGCCACGCGGCGTTCTTTCGGGCGACTTCTCCTTTCGGCGCAGGGGGAAAGTTAAGCAAAGCCAGTTTTTGATCTTTAACCAGCAGTTTTTGACACTTATTAAGGCAGGGCTGCCGATTCTTCAATCGCTCGATCTGCTGATCAAGCGGCAGAAGAACCAATATCTGCAATCGCTGCTGCAAAACGTGCGCGATCGCGTGAAAGGCGGAGAATTGCTCTCTGACGCCTTTGCAGCCCAGGGGGTTTTCCCAAAAATTTACACCACGACCCTGATGGCCGGCGAGAAGAGCGGCAACATGGAAGAAGTGTTGACGCGTTATATCGCGTTTCAGCGGATGGCGTTGACCTTCAAGAAAAAGTTGGCAGTGTCGATGGTCTATCCGGCGCTGCTGGTAACCGTCGTTTTCGCGATGCTGATCTTTCTGGTCACATACGTGGTGCCGCAGTTCGCCAAACTTTATCAGGATATGGATGCGCAGCTGCCGGCGGTCACTCTAATCATGCTGAACGTCGGTACCCACGCGCAGAGATATGCGCCGATTGCTGCCGTGGTGGTGGTCGTCGGCGCTCTTTTGCTCTGGCAGTGGAAGAGAACTGACCGTGGGGCGGAAACGGTGGATCGCGGCATTCTGCGTTTGCCGATACTCGGCGATGTGTGGCTGAAGTATCAAGTAGCGAATTTCTCGCGCATGCTCTCCACGCTGCTGGCGGGAGGCATGCCGCTGGTGCCTTCTTTGGAAACGGCAGGCGCTTCCATGAGCAGCCGGCGAATTCTGAACGGGATCAAGGACGCTTCTGTGCATGTTCGGGAAGGCCAGGCCTTGGCGAAGAGCCTTGAGCAGCAGAACATGTTTCCCGACCTTTCGGTGGAAATGATTGAAGTCGGCGAGTCCACCGGCGCTCTTCCTGCCATGCTGAATTCAGTTGCGGAATTTTACGAGGAGGATGTGCAGACCGCGTTGGGTGCGGCAATGGCGCTGATCGAGCCAGTGATTTTAATAATTATGGCAGTGTTCGTGGGTGGGATACTGATTTCCTTGTATCTGCCCATCTTTACGTTGGGATCAAGCATCCACTAGTAGCACCGACTTCTTTTTGGGATCGTGCTAGGGTGAAGTAGGCGGGTTTTGATGGCAACAGTACCAGACAATAAGGCAGCATTGGCCGGCGGCGGAAATGGCGGACGTGTCGCTGGCGGAGTCCCGGACCAGGAACTCGAAAAGGCCCAGGATATTGCACGGCGGTATCGCTGCCAATTTGTCGACCTGCACAATTTCCAACTGCATCACGAGTTGTTCAAGAAGATTTCTCCCCACCTGATGTTCCGGTATGACTTCATTCCTCTAGAGGAGACCGAGGACGGGCGTCTGGTAATCGCCATCGCCGATCCCAGCAAGCTGATGCTGATCGACGAGATCAGCCTGCTGCTGGGTAAGCGCATTGTCACGAAAGTGGCGACCCGCGGGCAAATTACCGAGATCCTCAAGAAAACGGAGCAGTCGAAACGCGTTCTGGAAGACGCCAGTGAAGGCTTTGCCCTAAATGTGGTTCGCGAGGATGAAACCGGAACAGAAGAAAGCATCAGCATCGATCGCCTCACCGCCCAAGGCGATATCAGCCCAATCATCCGGCTGGTAGATACCACGATTTTTACCGCGCTCCAGCGGCGCGCCAGCGACATTCACATCGAAACGCGCGACGATTCTGTGTGTATCAAGTTCCGCATTGACGGCGTCCTGACCCAGGCCATGCCGCCAATCGCCAAAGAACACCACTCGACCATCATCTCCCGCATAAAGGTCATGAGTGAACTGGACATCTCCGAACGGCGCGTGCCGCAGGATGGCCGTTTTCGTGTGAAGTACGGCACTCCGGAACGGCCCATTGATTTCCGCGTATCGGTCATGCCTTCGATTCATGGCGAGGACGCAGTTCTGCGCGTGCTCGACAAAGAATCAATGAGCGAGAAGTTCCACAAGCTCACGCTCGACGTTGTCGGCTTTGACGACGAAGATTTGCGCAAATTCCGCCGCTACATCAAGGAACCCTATGGCATGGTCCTGGTTACCGGGCCTACGGGGAGCGGCAAGACGACCACCCTTTATGCTGCGGTGAATGAGATTAAAACCGACGAAGACAAGATCATCACCATCGAAGACCCAGTCGAGTATCAGATTCGTGGGATTACCCAGATTCCGGTTAACGAGAAGAAAGGTCTCACATTTGCCCGCGGATTGCGCTCGATTCTGCGTCACGACCCCGACAAGATCATGGTGGGCGAAATCCGCGATACGGAAACCGCCCAGATCGCGATCCAATCCGCTCTGACCGGACACCTGGTTTTCACCACCGTCCACGCCAACAACGTGGTGGACGTGATCGGGCGCTTCCTGAACATGGGGGTTGAGCCCTACAACTTCGTTTCTGCTTTGAATTGCATCCTGGCCCAGCGCCTGGTGCGTTTGATCTGCGAATCATGCCGCACGCAAGTGCATTACGACGCCGAAACCTTGGAGGCCAGCGGCCTCGATCCCGAGCAGTGGTCGAAGGTTCCGTTCTACGAGGGACAAGGTTGCATCGAATGCGCAGGTACGGGCTTCCGTGGCCGTACGGCCATTCACGAGCTGCTGGATTTGAGTGACCGCATTCGCGAGATGATCCTGCTGAAGAAGCCCACCTCCGAAATTCGCCGCGCCGCCCGCGAGGAGGGTATGCGGTTTCTGCGTGAATCCGCTCTCGATCGAGTAAGATTCGGTTTGACTACGTTGAAGGAGATCAACAAAGTTACGTTTATTGAGAGCAGCCGCTAGGCCGTGGGTCAGTGGCTTAAGTGCCCTTCCAGATATTGCAAATCTTAGGATTCCAGCGTTCTACTAATAGAGAGGGTATTTGTGTCGAAGATGGTTTCCCGATCCAAACCTAAACTCGCTTGCGAAGTCGCTGCTGACCGCGTGCTGGCAGGACGAGTCTCTGAAAGCGGAGAGCTGATCGAGATGTGCGCCGCCGGCGAGTTATCGCCTGGCAGCCTGGTTCCCGACCTCACGGAAACGAACCTACGCGACCGCAACGGCGTGTCCAAGACAATTCGCGAAACTTTAGGTGCCATCAGTGGCCGCTCCCGGGACGTAATTGCCGTGCTGCCGGACACCGCGGTACGCGTGGCTTTGCTGGATTTTGAGACGTTGCCTTCGAACCGCCAGGAGGCTGAGGGCGTGGTCCGCTTCCGCCTGAAGAAATCGCTGCCCTTCGATGTCGAGAAGGCAAAGGTTTCATATCACACGCAGACTGCCACGGGCGGCTTGCGCGTAATCGCCGCCGTAGCTTTGACCAGCGTGATCGAAGATTACGAAGCCGCTTTTCGTGAAGCCGGCTACACACCGGGTGTGGTCTTGCCCTCGATGCTGGCAGCTCTGGGGGCAACTCAGGCTGAGAAACCCGCCATGGTGGTTAAGGTCGATGCGCGAACGGCCAGTATCGCCATCCTGCAAGGGCAGCAGCTTTTGTTGTTTCGTACTTTGGAAAATGCCTGGGGCAACAAAATTACGGGTGAACAATTGGGTGAGGAAGTCTATCCCTCAATCGTTTTCTTTCAGGATACGTATCACCTGAATTTGGAGCAGATTTTTGTGGCCGGCCTCGCCGACTCTGCCGCCATTCCAGCGCTGAGTGCTCACACTGGCGTGGCGGTGCGGGAATTGGTTAGCGCTTCGCAGTTAGGATCCAGCTTCGGTTCGGTTCCGAAATCGCGAATGGCCGGAGTTGTAGGAGCACTGCTTTCTTAAATGCGTCTGGACATCAATCTCGCAAGCCAACCCTACCAGGATGCGCGGCGGTTCTGGTTGCAGTGGGGCGGCGCTATGGCCGCACTGGGACTGCTGACCATCGCCTTGCTCTACTTCACGTTGGTGGCTTGGCTGGGGGCGCGGAAGGACCGCATTTTGATTTCGCAGTACGGGCAGCAGATTGCTGAGCGCGACAAGGAAAAATCCGATGCCCAGACGCTCATGAACTTGCCGCAAAATGCCACCACCCGCGACCAGTCCCAGTTCCTCAACGAGCTCTTTTATCGCAAGGCGTTCTCCTGGACTCGTGTATTCGCGAATCTGGAGGATGTGATGCCACCGCGGGTGCATGTGGTGTCGATTCACCCCGAACTGGCCAACAATAATGAGTTGGCCATTAAACTCGTTGTGGCCGGGGACTCGCGGGAACGTGCGTTGGAATTGGTTCGCAAGATGGAAGCCTCCAAACATTTTCGCGAAACTGAGATTCAGCAGGAGAGCGCAGAAAGTGGCGGCAACGCGAATCAGGGAGACACCGTGAAGTTTGATATCAGCGCCCTCTATGTGCCGGAGTTGCAAAGCCAGACTGCGGAAGCGGGAGCACCCTAATGCCAGATTTGAGGGGAACAAAACGCAAGGTCAAAGTCGTGCTTGCCACTATGGCGCTGGTGGATGTGGCGGCCCTCCTTGTGTACTTCTCTCCTTTGATCGGCTCCGAGGCCACACGTCAAGCCCACATGCAGCAACTCTGGCAGGAATTGCAGCAGAAAACACACGAGGTCCTTCCACTTCGCGGGCTGGACCAGAAAATTCCTGTTGCACAGCAGCAAATCGATGAGTTCTACAAGAACCGCTTCCCTGCCGAAGATTCGGCCATTTCCGATAGCCTCGGCAAGCTGGCCACCGAGAATGGGGTCAAGATCGGCAGCTTTAAATACTCCATGAAAGATCCCGAGATGCTGGGTGTGCGGCGAGTCGAGATTGAAGCCGATCTTGCCGGTGACTATTTGCAATTGGTGCGCTTTATCAACGCTCTGGAACGCGCGCAGATGTTTTTCCTGGTAAACAGTGTCGAACTCGGCGGTGAACAAGGTGGTGTGGTCAGGCTCCAGATGAAAATGGAAACGTACTTAAGGACGGGTATAGCGTAGGTGAAATTAGGAGCGGAAAATCGGAACAAGCTCATTGCAGCGCTTGTGCTAATGGGGATTGCCGCGGTGCTCGTGCTGAGAATGCTGTTCAGCTCCGGGCCAACTCCGATACCTGCTACGGCAAGCAATACGCCCACCAGGGCAGTGACTTCGGATCGTGCAACCCGGGTCGTTTCGCGATCGAGGACAGCTACGGGCAGGGCTGGCAAAGGAAAGGCTAGCGCAGCCCCGCATTCCATCGATCCGACGCTACGCTACGATTGGCTGGACCTTAGCGAAAAAACGAAATATCAGGGCAATGGAAGAAACATTTTTCTGGCGCAGGCGGAAATTCCCAAGCCGATAACTCGGGTCAATACCGATCAGGCAAAGGCTCCGGTTATCCCCCAGGGCCCGCCGCCTCCGCCGCCGATTAATCTTAAGTTTTATGGTTTTGCCAGCAAGCCGGGAGAGCCCAAAAAGGTCTTTCTGTCGCAGGGGGAAGATGTCTTTATTGCGGGCGAAGGTGAAATCGTCGACCGCCGCTACAAAGTTCTGCGCATTACTCCAATGTCAGTCGAAGTCGAAGATGTGCTGAACAACAATCGGCAGAGTATCCCCTTGACCCAAGGCTAAGAAAATTTTGTAATTGGGTAATTTGGCAATTTGAAGGCCACGCCTCGACTGCATTCACTTGAATTGCAAATTTCAAATTGCCAAATTACAAAATTTTCCATGAAAGTCTCTCCACGTTTTCGCTGCTCAACTCGCCGCCGCTCCCGTCGCGGTGAAAGCGGCTACGTGCTCCTCACCATAATTCTCTTTGTGGCACTACTGGCCATTGCGATGACGGCTATGGCTCCAGTGATCACGCAGCAGGTAAAACGCGATCGTGAGGAAGAATTGATTCACCGCGGCGTGCAGTATTCCCGCGCCATTAAACATTACGTGAAGAAGTTCGGGCGCTATCCCACCAAACTTGAGGATTTGGAGAACACGAACAACGTCCGCTTCCTGCGCAAGCGCTACAAGGATCCGATCACGGGAAAGGATTTCAAGCTCCTGCACCTTGGCGAAGTACAGACCTCCTTCGGATCAGGGATTGCCGGCGCCACGTCGGTGTCAGCCCTGGCTTCGTCACAGGGGGCCGGCGGCGGGTTCGGAAACAATAGCTCATTCGGGGGAAATACTTTCGGCAGTGCCGGCGGAAACGCTTTCGGCGGCAATACTGGAGCCTTCGGCGGGGGCGCCTTTGGGAGTTTCGGCAGCAGCGGCAACCAGGCACAATCCGGAACGAATACAAGTCAAAGCAATCAGGATCAGAACCAGGCAACAGACGCTGGCGCGCCGAACCAGCAAGCCTCTGGCCAGCCAAATCAGCAGGGATCCTCCGCAAACAACGTTTTCGGTGGCGGGCCCATCGTCGGCGTAGCCAGCACCAGCAAGGAAAAATCCATCCGCGTGTTTAACAAAAAAGAGCATTACTACCAGTGGCAGTTCATCTACGATCCGACCAGGGACACCGGCGGCTTGCTTTCGACTCCCAATCAGCCTGGGTTGCAATCGGCGACAGGAGGTATGCAACCTGGAGCCCAGGGGCAAAGTGCGCCCAGCTCGCCGTTTGGAACGCAAAGCTCCGCTTTCGGACAAGGTTCGTCTTTGGGATTTCAGAATGGCCCAATGTCTTCTGGCCCCACGCAGCCGGCGCCATCGCAGCCCCAGCCGCAAGGCCCGCAATCTGCATTTCCTCCCGACCAATAGAAAAGCCTCATCGCTAGCGATGAGGCTTGTTAGCAGATCTATCTTCGAGCTTTAGACGTTGAATGAAGACCCGCAGCCGCAAGTGCTCTTGACGTTGGGGTTATCGAACTTAAAGCCGGCACCTTCCAGGGTTTCGACGTAATCCACGGTGCAGCCCTGCAGGTACATAACCGAAGTAGCGTCCACATAGACCTTCAGACCGTCCATATCGAAGGTCTTGTCCATCAAGCCGGCATTGTTCTCGAAGCTCATCGAGTAGGAAAAACCGGAGCAGCCGCCCCCCACAACTCCCACACGCAGCCCAGAAGGCAGGGGATCCTGTTGCGCCATAATCTCCTTCACCTTCTTGATCGCATTCGGCGTCAAGGTAATTGGGGCTGCTTTCGGCTTTGTCTCTGGAGTGGTGGGTGCGGTTGTTGTTGTCGACATGTTATCTCCTTGAAATTGTTGAATATTATAACAAAGGTGGTCAAAGTTCACCGCAAGCGCTGTTTAATCTTTAGATGAGCGCGGTTGCCCCCAGGTCGCGGGGTAAAAACAAAAAGCTTCTGGATTTGCATTCTGGAGCTATAATCCCACGTGGGGCTCTCCCCGAAGCTGGTTATGGGCCATGACCGGCGCAGGTTGGAGTCCCAGGATTTCGACTGATCAGCACCGAGGTGGCATATGATGTCCATGCTGATGTGGCCGCTGATTATCTGGGGTGTTCTGACCGGCGTCCTCGTCATCCTTTTGATCTATCGCAGCACTCTCACCATGCACGAGGACGACCAACTCTTTCTGGACGATTCTGCCTCCGGGATGGCACAGGAGCAGGCAGAGATCATGGCCAAGCTCAACAAAGTCACTCCCTTTGTGAAGTGGCTGGGCGCGGCATCGGGCGTTCTGATCCTGGTCATTGCCGGATTGGCAGTCTATCAGGGTCTAAACGCGGTACAGTGATCGTGAATCCAATTTCCAGCGCCCCATAAGTCTCGCTAGGGGTTTGCTCACGGCTGGTTCGCAAAGAATTACTGGCTCGAAGGAAGTCCTTTCTTCGCCGAGCGAAACTTGCGACTGCAAAGGTGTCCCCAAGACCTCGAACCGATGCTGACACCAGACCGTTCGAAAACCATTGCTATTGTGGGTGGCGGACCGGCGGGCGCGCTGGCCGGCGCAATGCTTTCACAAGCTGGCCGGCAGGTTCTGCTGTTTGACGAGAAGCTCGCCTGGGAGAAACCCTGCGGCGGTGGCATCACCCATAAAGCGCTGGTTAAGTGGCCTTTTCTCACTGACACAAATATTGAACGCAACTGGGTCACCCAGTGTGAACTTGTCGGCCCTTCGGGACGGATGGTTTCGTTTCACCTGCAGCAGCCGCTGGCAATCTTCTCCCGACGTGTATTGAACGGCCTTCTGCTTGGCCGTGCGCACAAAGCGGGTGCGCACATTATCCGCGACAGAATTGTTCATATCGAGCGGCGAGGCCACGGTTGGGGCCTGCAATCGCAAGGGGCTACCTGGGATGTGGACTATCTGGTCATCGCCGCGGGCGCTCGCAATCGCTTCCGAAAGCAATTCAGCAAGGCCTTCGCCCCCGACGATCTGATGGTGACGGCGGGCTACTTTATTCCAGGGCGAAGCCAGACTATGCAAATCCGCTTCCTGCACGATCTGCACGGATATGTTTGGATCTTTCCTCGTGCTGAACATTTTTCCGCGGGCATCTGCGGCAAGATGCATGCCAGGAGCACCGCTGAACTCCGCAATATTCTCGAGCAGGTGTTAGCGGAGCTTGGTTTGGATTACACGAACGCACAGTTTTACTCGCATATCCTACCGTCGTTGAGGGCTGAAATGTTCTCCGAAGCTCCAGTGGCTGGCGAAGGTTGGGCGTTTGTCGGCGATGCTGCCGGGTTCGTGGATCCTATAACCGGAGAAGGGCTGTACTACGCTATGCGCTCAGCGGAATTGCTCAGCCAAGCTCTGCTCGCGGACAATCCTGATAGTTATCGCGAACTGCTGCGGCAGGATTTTCTGCCGGAACTGGAAATGGCAGCGAAAATGGCTGATCGCTTTTACAGCGGGAAGTGGATGGGGGAAACGGTATTGGAGCGCACTATTCAATTTACTGCGGGAAGCGCCAGCTTTCGCTTGCTGATGGGAGATCTGTTCGCCGGCACCCAAGGCTATCGCGACCTGCGCTGGCGGCTTTATCGCACTCTGCCCAGAATGCTGGCTGAAAGCCTGGCCAGCGCGTTGAACCTGCAAAGATGCGAGCCAGAGCTGAAAACGAATTCAGAAGCGGAAGCTAGGAGCGTTGGGAGGTGATCAGTTATTCCTACGACTCAACGCCTTGGGTTTCGATGCGCGGGATTGCCGGCAGCGGGCAACCATTGTCCATGGCCTCACACCAAGTTCTCAAGGATTGCATAAGCGGGTTTAGTCTAATCCCACAAAAGCCTTCAACCTGCCCTTCGAGATTTTTCATTCCACGCTCCATGACGGACCGCATGCCGCACTGATTTCCCGTCGAATGATGGTGGAATGCGACCGCCAGCTGAACCAAACCCTGAAGAAACTTCTTCTCTTCCGCAGCCGCCGCGCGCCAGACGTCTTCCAGTAATTCGTGAGCTTCGAAGAATTCCCCTCGATTGAAGAGGTCGATCCCTCGCTGAAGTTCAGCGTAGTCCACAAACTGGCGGCCCATTCATCTCCCGAACATCGGGTAGTGGCTCGCTGCCCCCATGAAGAAAAGCAACGGCAACGATAGAAAGGCGTTAGTACGGGAAACCAGGAAAGCCATTCTCATCATGCTCTTGGATTTCTCCGGCATCGGATTCCCAGTGGCAGCACTCTCTTTCGTCCATTGAATAATGCGCTTCTGGATGCGCCAGATGACGCCCCACACGTTAAGCAGCATCATCCAGCCAATTCCGCCGCCGATTCCGATCGAAAGTAAACGATTGCTTTCCCAGCCGTGAGAGTTCAAATTCAGAAACAGCCAGGCAGCGACACCAACAAATGTTATGTCGAGGATTGCCAAGACCGGCCATTGATCCAAGAGGCCTTTCCCAGGGATCAGGATCACGTACATGAGGGCCCAGGTTACCGTCCAAATCGCGAAGAAACTGCCCATGACCGGTCCGGACGACCCTCCCCCATTGCGCGCATCAACCGCAACGATGTTACCGAAATAGAGCAATCCGGCAAGTACGGTTACCACCGCCGACATGCGGAACCACCACAGCGCCCTAGGCATAAGAGTCGGAACCACTTTAGCCTTGGTGGCCGGATCGAGTTCCTTCATAAACGGAACATTCACGAGATTGAAAAAGTAGAGTAGCCCAATCCAGGCAATTCCTGCCATAAAGTGGATCCAGCGATATGTCATCAAAATACCGGCATTGGTATCCGGAAGCTTAATGAGCGGGCTACCAACTATGGCCAAAACGATCGACTCGACCACAACCCCTCCCAAACAGACTGACCTCGGATTGTACAGCAATGGGCAGCAGTGCTTGAAAACTGACGAGCAACACCGTATCGTACGGATGTCACTTGGGGCGTATGTCACCATTGCGCCCTCAGCTCTCCCCCCATTCTCATGCCGGCTAGCGGCGTGGGATCAGGAACTTGTTGCGTTCACAAGGCTCTCTGGCTCAGAGAGTCAAGGAGATCGGCTATGGAGAACAAGCCGGCACAGAACATTCAGGATTCCTTTCTCAACACTGCTCGTAAGGAAAGAATGAACATCACCATTTACCTGCTGAGCGGCGTCAAGCTGAGTGGTCGAATTCGCTCTTTCGACAAGTATTCGGTAGTGCTTGAGACCAACAATCAGGAACAACTGATCTTCAAACATGCGATCTCTACGGTGGCCATGAACCGTGCGCCGCACGCGCACGGCGGAGACAAGCCCACGGTGGTTCCAGCTCCAGCCAGCGACATTAATTCCCCGCCCAGCGCATCTGGTACGGAAGGGTAGCGAGGTTCGCTTATGCTTAGTACCGAGCGGTGCGGGATGAACGGCGACTGACTCCAATTTTGCCCAGAGAATTTGCCCATTGAGCAATGAATCAAGAACCTTCCGCAATCGAGCAAGCACGCGTCGCCCGGCCGAACGAGCGTTTCTCGTGGGCATTGATTATCGGGTTCGACTACGAAGGCCAGCAACTGCGGGCAGTAAAGGCTCTTTAACCCCTGCATCACAAGCGGCGCGCGACAGTACAGTTCTGGGCAGCGTCGCTTCCAAAGCTCCCAGTATTCTGCAATTCAGCGCAGAGGAATCGCTGGAGGAGTTGCGCGATCTGGCGATGAGCGCGGGGGCGCAGGTGGCAGGCGAATTCTTGCAGCACCGCGATAAGCCCGATCCGGCCACCTTGATCGGCAAAGGCAAACTGCAGGAGATCGCCGGGGCGGCGGCTTCGGTATCTGCCGATCTTCTGGTGTTCGACCACGACTTGACAGCCTCCCAACAGCGCAATATCGAGAATGTGGTTAACATCCGGGTGATCGATCGCACCCAGCTGATTCTTGACATTTTTGCCCGGCACGCGCGAACCCGGGAAGGACAGCTGCAAGTGGAACTGGCGCAGCTGGAGTATCTTCTGCCTCGCCTCGGCGGACGCGGAATTGAGATGTCGCAGCTTGCCGGTGGCATTGGCACACGTGGTCCCGGCGAAACCCAGCTTGAAACCGACCGGCGCAAAATCTACCGCCGCATTCGACACGTCAAGGAACAAATCGAAAATGTGCGGCGTATTCGCGCCCAGCAGCGCCAGCGACGCGAATCGGTTCCGGTAGCCACGGTAGCATTGGTCGGCTACACCAACGCGGGCAAATCCACGCTGTTTAACGCGTTGACCCAGGCTGCCGTGCTGGAATCGCCGAAAATGTTTGCCACGTTGGATCCCACCATTCGAGCGGTCACGCTGCCGTCTCGCCGCCGCGCCCTGCTTTCCGATACCGTGGGATTCATTCGCAACCTGCCGCACACCTTGGTATCTGCGTTCCGCGCCACTCTGGAAGAGGTGCAGCGCGCCGCGCTCATTCTCCACATTTCCGACGCCAGCAATCCGCTTTCGGCGGAACAGGACGCGCAAGTCGAACGCGTGCTGCAGGAATTAGAAGCGGAGAAGAAGCCTCGTCTGCACGTCATGAACAAAATCGACCTGCTGCCGCCTAAGCAACGGGAGAGCTTACGTGATGATCCGAAGACCATTCACGTCTCCGCGGCCAAAGGGATCGGCATGAGCACGCTGCTGGAGCGCATCGACGAGATGCTTTCCGAAGATGCCATCAGCCGGATTCGCCTGCGCGTTCCGCAGAAAGAAGGAAAGACACTGGCCCTGCTGGAAGCGCGCTCCCGGATTTATTCCCGGGCCTATAAGGACGGCTTAGTAGAACTAGAGGCAGAAGCGCCGGAGTCGGTGGTGAGGAGGGTAAGAGAGTTCATCGTAACGCGCTGAAAATAAAGTGGTTGCGAATTTGCTTGACACGTAAATGCAACTTATAGTATATGTATAGATGGAGCTAGTAAGTGTCGGGCGCGAATAAACTACCTATACTAGAAGAGGATATCTAAATGAAAACGATTGGACAGTTGGAGTCAGAGTTCGAGCAGAAAGTCTATGACGCTTTGAGGGATCTTGATCTTCTCCCCGAAGGCTACACGCACCGCGTACGGTTTCACGGCAAAGCAAAGGACAAGAAGAGGACGGCATCCGCGGATAATTTCCCTTCGGAATCCGATTCCATTCGCATCTGGTTTGAGCCGGTTGAGAGTGCTCCTCAACAGCCGGAAGCTACAGTAATTGCCCCGGCGGGCGACTCGCGTGCAAATCCACGGGGCCAGCGCGCCACACCGGCTTCCGATCCCGTTTCTGATTTGGTTGGTGCGCTGGATCGTGCCGAAGCCCGTCCAGGATATGATTTCGTCGCGTTGAAGTGGTTTCGCGACGCGGCGCTACCAGCAGAGGGCTTTTCCTGGACCAGTTCTGACGCTGCTAGGCAGAACATACTACGAAGCGCGATAGAACGACGCCTGGTTCTAACCAGTAAGGTGCCAAATCCTAAGTCTCCCGCATTTCCCGTAACGGCGGTGAGGCTGAATCGGCTTATGCCCGAGGTTAAGGCCATATTAGGCCGCGCGGACGAAAGATCGCTTGATTTTAGTCCCGTCGAAATCCGTGGAGAGGGTCTGTCTAGTACGGTACTGCGTGAAAGGCGCTAATAGTTGCCGCTCTATTACCTGGAGACAAGTGCCCTGGTGAAATTGTACGTTCGAGAACCAGGGACAGATCGACTGCTGCGGCTCGCGGCCAATAGCGAGAATCGATTTGCAGTGCTCGCCTTGTCGCAAGTGGAGTTGCGTTCCGCCGTAAGGCGGCGGGAACGCACAGGAGATATCGCTGCCGGTGCTGCGACCCTGATTTTGGATCGCTTTCAGCAGCATCTCGAAACCCGGTTTATTCGACAGACGTTAACCGACTCGGTGCTCGACGGTGCTTCTGAAATGATAGATCGCTACGCTCTGCGTGCATACGATGCGATTCAGCTCGCCGGCTGTTTGGCATTGAAGACAACAACCGACGGGGAATCACCGACGTTTGTCTGCTCCGATCAGCAACTACTGGAAGCGGCCCGCTCCGAGCTGCTGCCAACACTTGACCCATGTGCGCCGAATTGATTTGGGGCTGAGGACTGGCTCTTCAACTTCACGACAATTTAAAAATGGTCCAGCGCCGAGACCGGTGGCATCCCTGGCTACCGGCCCATTCGACTCCGAATTGGATTGGTGGTGGGGTGAAAGGGCTCTTTGGAGGCGCAATCAATTTGAAAAAACTCACTGCCCGTTGCTTGCGCTGGCGGCGGCTTCCAAGACAACACTGACTTCGCTGCCCTTCCCTGTACCTACAATTTGCGCGGCGGCTGCGCGATTGGAGGCAATCTCCAGGTATCCCATGCTGCCGAGGATGGCGAACAACTCATTAGGCTCGCCTTCCGAATAGTTTTGGTGCAGGCCCGTAATCTCACTCTTGCCGACAACGATTTTGAACGGCGGCGGCGTAGGCTGAAACAGCATGGGAAGGTCTTGCGGGGTAAAGTTGGTGACCAGATTTCCGAAACGATCAACTTTCAGCACAACTCCGCGGTATGTGTTCGCGTCTACTGGCTTCGGTCTGGGCGCGTTGAAACGCACGTAGTCGGAGATTTCATCGCCAAATTTCGCACCATCCACCCCTTTGGCCAGCCATCCGGCAACCGGCGCAAAAATATCCCGCCCATGGAAAGTGCTGCTCACGGGATGCATGAAATAATGCTCCATGGTGATGTGGCGCACGCGGATACGTTCTTCGCGGCTGTAGACCAGAGAAAGCACTCCGTTGTCCGGAGCCACAAAATAGTACTTTTCAGTGGAAAGTAAAATCGGCCGCCGCGCTGTTCCAACGCCCGGATCTACCACCACCACATGGATGGTTCCGCTGGGGAAATAGGAATACGACTGCGCGACGGTAAGCGCTCCATCCAGCACGTCGAATGCCTGCACCGCGTGGTTGATGTCCACGATTTCGGCATCGGGGGCGATATTCAAAATCACGCCTTTCATCGTGCCGACGAACCAGTC
>Ga0187778_10000739_pt1 | contig 23250 bp, 19 predicted proteins | sample 1015_Q2_SP5_20_M_FD_132418 | JGI IMG/M metagenome (GOLD analysis project Ga0187778, IMG submission 132418) | Tropical peat soil microbial communities from peatlands in Department of Meta, Colombia - 1015_Q2_SP5_20_MG | ecosystem: Environmental > Terrestrial > Soil > Wetlands > Peat | place... | reverse complement strand
TTTGCGCACGCCGCGGCGCGCGCGGCCGCCGAGGAACGCGGTCACGCCGGGAAATATGCCATCACCCTCGCGCGCTCATCGGTCGAAAGTCTCCTCCAGTTCTCATCGCGTCGCGATCTGCGCGAGAAGGCCTTCCAGGCCTGGATCCGGCGCGGCGAAAACGGCGGCGCGACCGACAATCGTAAGCTGATAGCTGAAATGGTGATGTTGCGCGCCGAACGCGCCAAGCTTCTTGGCTTTGCAACCTTCGCCGACTACCGACTCGACGACCAGATGGCAAAGACGCCGGCCGCAGCCCGCAAGCTGCTCGACGAAGTCTGGGGTCGCGCCCGCACCAAGGCTGGGGTCGAGCGCGATGCGCTGCAGACAATGGTTGCGGAAGAGGGAGGAAACTTCGCGCTGGCGCCGCATGATTGGCGCTACTACACGGAGAAACTTCGCAAAGCAAAATTCGACCTGGATGAAGCCGAGATCAAGCCGTACTTCCAGCTTGAGAAGATGGTCGAGGCGGCTTTCGAGACCGCGCACCGCCTGTTCGGTCTTTCGTTCAAAAAGGTCGACGTTCCGCTCTATCACCCGGACGCGCGCGCCTGGGAGGTAACTGACGCACAAGGCCGGCATGTTGCGCTGTTCATTGGCGATTATTTTGCGCGCAGCTCAAAACACAGCGGCGCATGGATGACGACTTTGCGTGATCAGGCAAAGCTTTCCGGCGACGTGCGTCCAATTGTTCTCAACGTCTGCAATTTCTCGAAACCCGCACAGGGTGAGCCGGCACTGCTCTCCTTCGATGATGCGCGCACGCTGTTTCACGAGTTCGGCCATGCGCTGCACGGTATGTTGTCGAACGTGACCTATCCGTTGCTCGCCGGCACGGCGGTGCCGAGCGATTTTGTCGAGCTGCCCTCGCAGCTCTACGAGCACTGGCTTGAGGTACCGGAGATCTTGCGGGAGTACGCACGCCATTGCCGCACCGGCAAGCCCATGCCGAAAGCGTTGCTCGATCGCTTGTTGGCCACGCGCACCTTCAATCAGGGTTTCGCGACCGTCGAATACACGGCTTGTGCGCTGGTCGATCTTGATCTGCATTCGCTGCCGGACGCAGCGCACCTCGATGCCGCGGATTTCGAACGCAAGGATCTCGAGCGCATCGCCATGCCGGCGGAGATCGTGATGCGGCACCGCCTGCCGCATTTCCAGCATCTTTTCTCCGGCGGCGGGTATGCGGCCGGCTATTATTCTTACATGTGGTCGGAAGTGCTCGATGCCGACGCTTTTGCGGCATTCGAGGAGACCGGCAACGCTTTCGATCCAGCGACAGCGAAGCGGCTGCACGAATATGTCTATGGTGCGGGCAACCTGCGCGACCCGGCGGAGGCTTATAAATCCTTCCGTGGCCGGCTACCGACCGTAGATGCGCTATTGAAGAAGCGCGGGTTGGCGGATGTGGTGGCGAGTTAAGGACGTTTCCCGGATGCGGCGCAGCACGAGCGAAGCGAAGTGGTGCGACTCTGATCCGGGATCGCCACACACCGTAACGGTCCCGGTTCTGCAGCGCATCGTTTCACGCTGCGCTGCGCCCGGGACACGAGTTTTTCCATGACCCTTCATACCGCCGGTCACCGCCGTGGCGTGGTCGCCGCTCCCCACATGGCCGCTGTCGAGGACGGCCGCGCGATTCTCGCGGAGGGTGGCAACGCCGTCGAGGCGATGCTTGCGATGGCCGCTTCGATTGCCGCGGTATATCCGCATATGAATCACGTTGGCGGCGACGGCTTTTGGCTGATCCGAGAATCGTCGGGCCGCGTGCGGGCATTGATGGGAGCGGGGCGCGCCGGCGCCAAGGCGACGCCGCGTTTTTATCGCGACGCCGGCCATGATGAAATTCCTTCACGCGGGCCGCTCGCCGCGCTTACCGTGCCCGGCGCGGTTGCAGCGTGGATGCTGGCGCAAGATGCGGCCAGGGCACAGGGCGGCAAGCTGCCGCTTGAGATGTTGCTCGCGCCCGCTATCAAGCATGCACGCGAAGGATACATCGTGACGCGCAGCCAGGCCCGTCTGACGGCGGAAAAGCTGCCGGAAATGGACAAGGCGGTTGGCTTCAAAGAAGCCTTTCTGCCGGATGGCAAGGTGCCGGACGCCGGCGCGCGGTTGAAACAAAGCAAATTTGCCGCAACGCTCGAACATCTCGCCCATGCAGGCCTCGACGATTTCTATCGCGGCGACGTCAGCCGGGAGATTGCCGCCGATCTTGAGCGTATCGGAAGTCCCGTCACGCGCGGTGATTTCGAAAAATTCGGCGCGAGTGTCGATGAGCCGCTCAGCGTCGAAACGCAAGCCGGTACGCTTTACAATACGCCGCCACCCACCCAAGGCTTGGCATCGCTGATCATTCTGGCGCTGTTCGAACGGCTCCGTGTTGCGCAGGCGGAAAGCTTCGAGCACATCCACGGCCTGGTCGAGGCGACCAAGCGCGCGTTCCGCGTTCGCGACCGCGTCGTTACCGATCCTGACAAGATCACGGTCGATCTCGGCCAGTTTCTGCAACCGGCTTTTCTTGACGCCGAGGTGATGCAAATCGACCAAAAAAAAGCTGCTCGCTGGCCGATGCCTTACGGAGAGGGCGATACCATCTGGATGGGCGCTGCCGACTCGAGCGGGCTCGTTGTCTCCTATATCCAGTCGCTCTATTGGGAGTTCGGATCAGGCTGTGTGCTGCCGGGCACGGGCATTCTCATGCAGAACCGCGGCGCCAGCTTTTCGCTCGACCCGAAGGCGATCAACGTGCTGGCGCCCGGCCGCCGTCCGTTTCACACGCTCAATCCGGCGCTCGCTTCTCTGAAAGACGGACGAGTCATCGCCTATGGCACCATGGGCGGCGACGGACAGCCGCAAAGCCAGGCGGCGGTGTTCACGCGCTATGTCACGTTTCGCGAGCCGTTGGAGAAGGCACTGGATGCTCCGCGCTGGCTGCTCGGCCGTACCTGGGGCTCGGCCCACACGAATCTGCGTATGGAATCGCGCTTCGATGGCAACCTGATCGACCGCCTGATGGCGGCCGGTCACGATATCGCGGTTCTTGACGAGCCCTATTCCGACACGATGGGCCATGCCGGCGCGGTCATCCTGCATGCCGACGGCACATTGGAAGGCGGCCATGATCCGCGCGCCGATGGCGGCGCGGCGGGTGTGTGACCGTATTTACGCTAAAGCTACGTGCAACACTGTTACACGCCACCATTGTGCCGCAGTCCGTGTTATGGTGCGCGCATGATCGCTTCGCTTCGCATTTTCCTCCCAGCATTTCTTGCATTTCTCGTCGCCGGCCACGCGCACGCGCATCCGCATGTCTGGGTGACGATGCACACTGATCTCGTCTATGCGCCCGACGGCAGCATTACTGGCATTCGCCAGGCCTGGGCGTTCGACGACATGTTCTCGACCTTCGCTACTCAGGGGCTGGAGAGCAAGGAAAAGGGCAAGTTCACGCGCGAAGAGCTGGCGCCACTTGCCAAGGTCAATATCGAGTCGCTCAAGGAATTCGACTATTTCACCTTCGCGACCGCCGATGGAAAAAAAACCGAGCTTGCTGAACCCGCGCCGGGCTATTGGCTCGACTATGCGGACCAGGTGCTGACGCTCAATTTCACCTTGCCGTTCAAAAAACCGGTGAAGGCGAAAGAACTCAAGATCGAAATCTACGATCCGACTATTTTCGTCGACTTCTCCTTTGCCAAGGAGAAGCCCGCGCAATTGGTCGGCGCGCCGAAATGCAAACTCGATGTGGTGCTGCCACGCGAAATGACGTTTGCCGAAGGCAAGAAGCTGAGCGAGATCCCCGCCGACCAACCCAATACGACGATGGCGTGGGGCGCGCAGTTTGCCAACAAGCTCCTGGTCCATTGTCCGTGACATGACTGCAATCGTATGGCTGCGCGGGGCGGCGTGCGTGCACAGGGTTTTCTCATGATCGCGTCCGGCCGCCGCTCGAGTTTGTTGCAATGCGTGCTGCTTGCTCTCGGAATGCTTTTGCTGTTCGCGGCGATTGATGCCGCGCTCGCCCAGCCATTCGGTATGTCGCGCGCGCCGGCCACGGCGGAAGTCGGCGGCTTTTCCGGCTGGATCCTCGCCAAACAGGCCGAGTTCTATCGGATGCTGTCAGGCCTCATCCGCGCGGCCAAGGCTGATGGCAGCGCCGCATATACGCTGCTCGGCATTTCATTTCTGTATGGGATGTTCCACGCCGCCGGCCCCGGTCACGGCAAGGCAGTGATCTCATCCTATCTGGTTGCCAATGATGAGACCTGGCGGCGCGGCATCGTGTTTTCGTTTGCGTCGGCGATTTTACAGGCATTCACGGCCATCGCCGTTGTCGGTATTGCCGCTGCATTGCTCGGCGCTACCGCCAAGGCAATGGGCAACACAGTGCGAGTCATAGAAATTGTCAGCTACGCGCTGATCATTTTAATCGGCTTGCGCCTGCTGTGGGTCAAAGGGCGCGCGTTCTTACGATTGTTGCGTGGCGAAGCGCCCGCCCATCACGCGCATGGTCATGACCACGGGCACCATCACCACGATCACGCACATGGTCACGATCACCATCACGGCCATGCGCACGGTAATGGCCATCACGATCATGACCACGACGATGAAGCCTCAGCCTGGGGCCACGCGCACGCGCCCGAGCCGCAGGAGCTGACCGGCAAGCATTGGTTCAGGCGCGGGCTTTCCGCGATCGTGGCGGTCGGCTTGCGGCCGTGCTCGGGTGCCATCATCGTACTTGTATTCGCGCTGGCGCAGGGCCTTTTCTGGATCGGCGTCGCGTCGACGTTCGTCATGGGCATCGGTACCGCGATCACTGTTGCCATCATCGCCACACTTGCGGTTGGCGCGCGCGGACTTGCCGGCCGCTTGGCGAAGGCCAAGCCCGGCGTCGGGATGATCCTTGTGCGCGGCCTCGAAACCGCGGCGGCGCTCGTGATCGTGCTGTTCGGCGCCGCCTTGCTCACCGGCTACGTGGTGAGCGAGCGGCTGATGGGCGTTTAGCGAAAATCCTCGTCCCGTAACTCGATGGGCTGGCCGTGCGGAGTGCGGTCGCAGGCGTGGTCCCAGGCGTCGCGGTAGCGGTGCAGCGTCCCCGCCGTCGTCACGCCCTTTTCCGCCACCAGTCTCTCCAGCGCGTTGAGCCAGTGCGAATAGTATGTCTCACCGGTATCGGGATCGCCGGCGGCCTGTGCGTGCTTGATTTCGGCGGCAAGCGTGTCGGCCCATTCCTTCCAGGTGAAGATGCCCCGCTCGTGCAAAGCCAACGCCATGGCAAAGGCCTGCGCTTCCCATGGTTCACTAAACACGGGGCCTTCGGCATCGCGCGGCACGCCGGGCACGGCGATCGCGGCGCGCAACGCCGTTTGCGGATCCATGGCCATCGCATTCCTCTCCTTGTCATTCCGGGGCGCCGCGAAGCGGCGAACCCGGAATCCATAAACACAATCTGGACCAGCATCTGGATTCCGGATCGCCTCGCTGCGCTCGGCGTCCGGAATGACAGCTAGAGTTTCGCTAGATAAGGCTCCCAGGCGTCGACCGAGATTTTGATGCTCGGGTCGCCGCCGTCACCCCACAATTCGCGTCCGTCAAAGCGCACTGTGTAGAGCCACCGCGGATCCTCACCGGCGCCTGTAGAATTGCTATCGGGAAAAACATGGCAACCGATCACGCGTTCGATCGTGCCGACGTGGCCGCGCACGTAGCGTGGCAATCGCGTGTGGGTGAGCGGGTTGATGTTTTTCGCGCGCACACGGTCGCCGGGCTTGAATGCCGCCGACGTATTGGTGTCGCGTTCGGTCGGACTACCACGGTGTAGGGTCTTCGCCACGTCGCCCGGCGACAAAATCCGTTTGCCCGGTTTCGGCGGATGCAATGAGTGACCGGCGGAAATTTCATCGTCGCCGACCAGGCCGCGCTCTTTCAAGAGCGTCACCAGTCCCGCAAACCAGATCTGATAATAGGTCATCGACAGATATTCGGCGGGCGGCCGGTTCTCGCGCGCAAAACGCGACATATCGATATTCCATCCGCCGGGCATGCCCATAGCGAGCGTGAGCGCGAAGGCGCGCTTCTCCCAATCGCCGTGGAAGACCGGCTCGTTTGGTTCCGGCCTGACCGGGCCGTGACCGTGCGTCCCGCCGAGGTCCTGACCGCCGTTCATTTTGCGATGTCTTTCGGCGATTTCGGCAACCCGGTGCCGATCATGGAATCGCGCGTCACGAGCTCCGCTAGCTTTTCTTCGCTCCAGCCTTCCGTGCCGGCGGGACGCATTGGCAGGACGAGATAACGAATTTCCGCCGTCGAATCCCAAATGCGGATCTCGGTTTCTTTCGGCAACGTTACGCCGAAATCGGTCAGCACGCCGCGCGGATCGGCGACCGCGCGTGAACGATAAGGCGCCGACTTGTACCAGACCGGTGGCAAGCCGAGCACCGGCCACGGGTAACAGGAGCACAGCGTGCAGACGACCATGTTGTGCAGCTTCGGCGTATTTTCCAACGCGACGATGTGTTCGCCCTGCCGACCGGCGTAGCCGATCTCGGCGATGGCTGGCGTTGCGTCCTTGAGCAGCCGCGCGCGATATGCCGGGTCGACCCAAGCCCGCGCCACGACGCGGGCGCCGTTACGCGGACCGACCTTCTTTTCATAGGTCTCGACCAGCAGATCGAGCGCGGCCGGATCAACGTAACCCTTCTCGGTCAGCACGGTTTCTAGCGCGCGCACGCGCAGCTGGGTTTCCGACAGCTCGGAATGGCCGTGATCATGATCGTGGTCGTGGCCGGACATGTACTGACTATAAGCAAAAGACCGGCCTTTGTGCCATCATCGGCGCCATGAGTTTTATGCATATGACCGCACTCGCCGACCGTATTGACCGTCTGAATGCGGCCATCGGCCGCGCGGCTGCATGGCTCGTGCTCGTGGTTGTGCTGCTGCAATTCGGGCTGGTCATAGCGCGCTACCTGTTCGGACTCGGCTCCGTCCGACTGACCGAGACGGTGATCTACGCGCACGCCGCTGTATTCATGCTGGCGGCGGCCTGGACGCTGCATGCCGGCGGTCACGTGCGTGTCGATGTGTTTTATGCGGACGCGTCCGCGCGCACCAAGGCGCGGATCGATCTTGCGGGGGCAATTTTGTTGCTGCTGCCATTCATGCTTGTGCTCCTGTGGCTCTCAGTTCCCTACGCCGCGCGCTCCTGGGCGATCCTGGAACATTCACAGGAGGCAAGCGGCTTGCCGCTGGTCTTCGTGCTCAAAACGTTGATTCCGGTGTTTGCAGTGCTGATGGCGCTGCAAGGTTTGGCGCAGGCGATCCGTGCCGCGGCGGTTCTGTCGAGGGCGCGTTGATGCTTCTCTCGGAGATTCTGGCGATCCTCATGGTGATTGCGGTGGTTGCCGCGCTGATGGGCGGCTACCCCGTCGCGCTGACGCTCGCCGGCGTGTCGTTGATTTTTGCGCTGCTTGGCAACGCGCTGGGTGTCATGAGCTTCGCGATCCTCGGCGCGCTGCCGCAGCGGATTTCCGGCATCATGACAAATGAAGTCCTGCTGGCGATCCCGCTGTTTATTTTCATGGGAGTCATGCTGGAGCGTTCGCGCATCGCCGAGGATCTGCTTGAAACCATGGGACGGCTGTTCGGCACGCTGCGCGGCGGGCTCGGAATATCGGCGGTGATCGTCGGCACGCTGCTCGCGGCCGCCAAGGGCGTTGTTGGCGCGACCACCGTGACGATGGGCCTCATAATGTTGCCGGCGATGATCCGCTTCGGTTACGACCCGCGGCTCGCCGCTGGCACGGTCGCCGCCACGGCAACACTGGCGCAAATCTTTCCTCCGGCAACCGTTCTTGTTCTGCTCGGGGATCAGCTCGGCAACGCCTATCAGGCCGCGCAGCTTTCGAAAGGTGTTTTTGCTCCGCGTTCGCTCACCGTCAGCGATCTTTTCGCCGGCGCGCTGGCGCCGGGGTTTGCGTTGGTCGCGCTCTATCTTTTGTTCCTGATTGTTGTCGCGTTTGTGCGGCCGAAAGCTTCGCCGGCGCTGCCGCCGGACCCAAAAGCGCCGCACGGCCTTGCGCTCGCTCGCCAGTTGGTCGAGGTGCTGATTGCGCCGCTGGCGCTGATCGCTGCTGTTCTCGGCTCAATCCTTGGCGGAATTGCAACCCCAACCGAAGCGGCATCAATCGGCGCGGCCGGCGCTATTTTGCTGGCGGCGCGCAAGGCGCCACTCACCGGCTTGCTCAGGCCGGTGTGCGAAAAGACTGCGCAGATTGTCAGCATGATTTTTCTGATCCTGATCGGCGCCACCATGTTCAGTCTCGTTTTCCGCGCGCTCGGCGGCGACGACATGGTTCACCGTGCCTTGTCGAATCTGCCCGGCGGTCCTTCAGGAGCGGTGCTGGCGGTGATGCTGGCGATGTTCCTGCTCGGCTTCGTGATGGACGCCTTCGAGATCATCTTCGTGGTGGTGCCGATCGTTGCGCCCACATTGCTGACCATGCCGGGCATCGATCCGGTGTGGCTCGGCATCATGATGGCGGTGAACTTGCAGACGTCCTACATGCACCCGCCGCTTGGTCCGACGCTGTTTTTCCTGCGCGGCGTTGCACCGCCGCAGATCACGACCCGGCACATCTACGTCGGAATCATTCCGTTTGTGCTGATCCAGCTCTTCGCGCTCGTGGTGCTGTGGTTCGTGCCGGGGTTGGCAACCGCGTTGCCGCACGCGCTTTACCAGCACTAGCGAATTCACGGCCAGTACCAATCGACGGCAACCCAGATCCACACTACGCCTGCAGCAAGCAACGAGAGCCCGACTGCGGCAGAGCCCATGTCCTTGACGCGCTTGATGACCGGATCGTTTTTGCGCGTGACGCGGTCGCTCAGCTTCTCGATCGCTGTGTTGAGCAGTTCGACGATCATAATGAATACGATCACGCCGATCAGCGCAAAACGTTTGCCTGTATCGCCGGTCAGATAGAAGGCGAGCGGGATTCCAACGGCCAGCAGAAAAAGCTCTTGTCGGAAGGCCTCCTCCGATCGCGTCACCGCGACCAACCCGTGCCAGGTGTTGATGGCCGCCTGCCAAAGCCTTTTCACAAAAATCCATCCGTATTGATATTTGTCATCGACCAAAATAGGCGGCCAGTGTTTCGTAGTCTATTCATGTGCCCGTTTCTCGTGTGTATAAGGTCTGCATGAAGGCTTCGGAGATGTTCAGCCTGAAAGGCCGCGTGGCGCTGGTGACCGGCGCTTCCAGTGGTCTCGGCGTGCAATTCGCGAAGGCCCTTGCCGATAACGGCGCGGCGGTCGCGCTGGTAGCGCGCCGGCTGGATCGGCTCGGCACGCTCAAGAAAGAGATCGAAGGAAATGGCGGCCGTGCCGCTGCTATCGAAGCCGATGTCACCGACCGGGCACATATGATCCGCGCTTTCGAAAGCGCGGAGAAAGCCTTCGGCACGGTGACGATTCTCGTCAATAATGCCGGTATCGCGCATGGAGGCCGCGCCGTTGAAATGCCTCCCGAGGAATGGCGGAAAGTCCTTTCCACCGATCTTGATTCTGTTTTCTTCTGGGCGCAGGAGGCAGCACGCCGCATGCTGGCGGCAAAAAAGCAGGGGGCTATCGTCAATATCGCTTCGGTGCTGGGGGTCGCGGTCTCCAAAGGCGCAGTCGCGTATGCAACGGCCAAGGCCGGAGTGGTGCAGGTCACCAAAGCGCTCGCGGTCGAGCTTGCTTTTAAAGGCGTGCGGGTCAATGCCATCGCGCCCGGCTGGTTCGTCACCGAAATGAATGACGATTATCTTGCAGGCGAACATGGCGCTGTCCTCAAACGCGAAATTCCGATGGGTCGCTTCGGTAATCCGGGAGACCTGGACGGCGCGCTGCTGTTGCTCGCATCAGATGCAGGCAGCTACATCACCGGCGCGACGATCGTCGTCGACGGCGGTCAGGTGATCCAGATCAAGGGGTAGGGGATATTCCATGGACTTCACGCTGACGCCCGAGATCGAAGACCTGCGCCTGCGCGTCCGCGCCTTTGTCGAAGAACATGTGCTGCCGCTCGAGGCTGATCCGGAAAACTTTACGGATCACGAGAACATCCCCGAAGCGCGGCTCGCCAAGGTGCGCGAGAAAGCAAGAAAGGCCGGCCTTTGGGCGCCGCAAGCGCCCAAGGAATTCGGCGGAATGGCGTTGCCGATCGTCGCGTGGGCAGCGATCTACGAGGAATCGGCCCGCTCGATCTTCGGACCGTTATCGATCCATTGCATGGCGCCGGATGACGGCAACATGAATTTGCTGGCCCGCGCCGGCACGCTCGCGCAAAAAGAAAGATGGCTGCGGCCCCTGGTCGAGGGAAAGGCGCGTTCAGCTTTCGCCATGACCGAGCCGCATCCGGGCTCCGGGTCCGATCCAGGGATGATGATCACGCGTGCCGAGAAGAAAGGCGACCGCTACGTCATCCACGGGCGGAAATGGTTCATCACCGGCGCCGAAGGCGCTGCGCACCATATCCTGATCGCGCGCACCTCCAACGACAAAAGACGCGGTCTCACCGCGTTCTTGCATCACAAGGATCAGCCAGGTTGGCGCATCGTCCGGCGCGTTCCGATCATGGGCCCGCATGAGCATGGGGGCCACTGCGAGCTCGAATACGACGGGCTGGAAATCCCCGAAGAGAACATTCTGCTTAATGTCGGCGATGGCCTGCGTGTGACGCAGATAAGGCTTGGACCCGCGCGGCTGACGCACTGCATGCGTTGGCTCGGCTTTGCCAAACGCTGCATGGAGATCGCTCAGGAATATGTCGGCCGGCGCGAGGCGTTCGGGGCGCGGCTCGCGGACCGCGAGAACGTGCAGGTCAAACTCGGCGAAGTGGCGCATCAGATCCAGATCGGCCGGCTGCTCACCATGCACGCGGCCTGGAAGCTCGATCAGGGCTCACGCGCGCGCAAGGAAGTGTCGATGGCGAAAGTGCAGGTCGCCGATGCGCTCAATCTCGCAGCCGACGTTGCGATCCAGCTCAACGGTGCGCGCGGTTACTCAAAGGATACGATCCTCGAGTGGATCTATCGGTACGCGCGCTCGGCCAAGCTCGTCGACGGTGCCTCGGAAGTGCACAAGATGGTGCTGGCGCGGTTCATGCGCGAGGAGGGACGCGATTTCTGGAAATGGGGTCCCGATGAGGAACGGCGCAAAGAGCGCTAGGGCGCGTCTTTCGGGGCCTGGTGAACTTCAACGACGTTGCCATCCGGATCGTAGAAAAAGACCTGCTTCCAGCCGGTCATCGCCCAGTCGCCAAAGTCGGAATATTTGATGCCCTTTTCGTCGAGACGCTTTTTGAAGGCGTCGAGGTCGTCGGTGCGGAAGGCGATGTGGCCGTGTTGCACCGGATTGACTACCTTGCCGGTGCGAAAGCCGATATTCATGTCCTTTTCGGCGATGTGCATCTGGATCGCACCGTCGGTGACGAAGGCGACGTCGCCGGGATAGCCTTGATCCCGCACGCGATTGCGGCCCATGTCCGCAATTGGCTGCATGTCGAGGACGTCGCGATAGAATTTATCCATCGCGGAAACGTCCGTGGTGGCGAAATTGACGTGATGCAGCTTGAGTTTCATGACGTTGCCTTGCGTAGCGCCGCCACTTCGGCGCGCGCGGCCTTGAGCAGATATTGTATGTCGGATGCGGCGATCACAAAACGCGCACCAAGCTTTACCAGCTCGGCAACATGATCGACGTCGGCGCGGATGCCGCCGACGCCGAGATGCTTGTCGTGCGCCTTGCAGGCCTTCGCCGCCGTTTCATAGGCCGCCCGCAGCTTCGGGTTTTTCAGTTCGCCCGGAATTCCCATTGCCGTGCACAGGTCGTTGGATCCAATCAGCAACACATCGATGCCGCGCACGGCGGCGATGGCGTCAACGTTGGCGATGCCTTCCGGCGTCTCCAGCATCGCGATCAGGGTTGTCGCCGCATTTCCCTCTTTATTGACCTCGCCGAGCGGCGTCGCGCGATAACCTTGCAGCGGCCCAGCGCCGCCGACCGAACGTTCGCCCAGCGGGGGAAACCGGCAGGCGCGCACGAAAGCCTCCGCTTCCGCACGCGTGCTCACATTCGGGCAGATAATACCGAGCGCGCCCATGTCGAGGAGGCGCGTCGCATCCTCGAACTGGTGTCCGGCGATGCGCACGAGCGGCGTAATGCCGACCGGAAGCGCGGCGACACAGATTTGCGCCGCCGCATCGAGCGAAATCGGTGAATGCTCCATGTCGATGAAGATGGCATCGAAGCCGCACGATTCCGCAATCATGCCGATCTCGGCGGTGCGGGCGAGCCGCGTCGCCATGCACAGCACAACTTCGCCGCGCGCAAGTCTTTCCTGCATGCGGTTTGCGAACGCCACGATTTCAGCGCTCAGTTACGGTAGCTGCGGTCGATCTGGTCGAGCTTGCGCAGATAGGCCGCCCAATCCGCCGATCCGCGACCGGCATCGTGGTGCTCATATTGCTCGGCAGTCTTGGCGCAGACATCGGGCGGAATCTCGATCAGCTCGCTGCCGGTCGCTTCCATCATCAACTGAATGTTCGCGGCCTCCAGCAGGTGCGCCATCAGCACGAATGCCTCACGCGCGGTCTTGCCGACCGTCAGCATGCCGTGATTTTGCATGATTAGCGCGCGATTCTTGCCGAGGTCGCGGTTGATACGCTCGCGCTCGCCGAAATCCTCGGTGATGCCCTCGTACTTGTGATAGCCGATGCGGTTGTAAAAGCGGATCGCCGGCTGCGACAGCATGCGCAGGCCGCTCTTGAGGCCGGCGAAGGCCATGCCGATCTCTGTGTGCAGGTGGATCGCGCAATTGACGTCTTCGCGCGCTGACAGCACTCCGCCGTGCAGGGTGAAACCGGGCCTGTTGACGCCAGCCCTCTCGTCAAGGTTCTCGTCCATCGAAACCTTTACGAGGTTCGATGCCGTCACTTCAGTATAGAGCAGCTCGTGCTTCTTCATCAGGAACATGCGTGGCTCGCCCGGCACGCGCATGGAGGAATGGTTGTAGATCACATCGTCCCAACCGTAATGCGCGATCAATCGGTAAACGGCGGCGAGATCAACTCGCACCTGCCACTCGGCATCGGAGATTTTACCTTGTGAAATCTTATTCGCCTGGGCGTGCTTGTTCATGGGTTTCCTCCAATTGCGGCGAGCCTAGCATACCGCCCGAGGCGCCGGTATAGAGAGGCGCGCATGACAAAACCAATCAAGATCCGCATGGGCGGTTATGGGCCGCCGACAACCGGCTTCAGCAAGTCGTTGAAACTGATCGGCGACAAACTCGAAGCGCAGTTCGGCAAGGATGTGGTTGTCGACTACGTCTTCAACATTATGGACCACGGCTACAAGGCCGAGGATATTCTCACCCTGGTTGAAAACGGCGAGATGACGCTCGGCTATCAGTCGTCGAGCTATTTGACCGATCGCGTGCCCGAGCTTGGTTTCGTCGATCTGCCGTTTCTGTTTTCCAGCAATGCGCAGGCGCGGGGCGCCATAGATGGCGCGCTTGGCGAATTTCTCGCACGCAAGACGGAAGAACGCATCAACTATCGCATCCTGGGCTGGTTCGAGAACGGCTTCCGTCATATCTCCAACCGCCTGCATCCAATTCATCTGCCGGCGGACATGAAAGGGATGAAGATCCGCGTGCTGCCGAGCGAGATCCATAAGCGGACATTCGAACTGATTGGCGCGGTCGCGATGCGCATGGATCTCACCGAGGCAATCGCCATGATCAAGGCAGGTACGCTCGATGCGCAGGAAAATCCGCTCGCCAATACCGTCACCTATGGCGTACACAAGTTCCATAAATTTCACACGCTGAGTTACCATTTCTATATTTCGCGGCCGATCTTCCTGCACCGCACCTCTTTGGATTCCTGGCCGGACGCGCTCAAGCACGCGATGCGCGCAGCGGTCGTCGAAGCGGTGGCGCATCAGCGCGAACTTGCGGTCGAAGAACATGATGAGTCCTATAAGGCGATCGAAGCCGAGGGCTGCAAGATCAACGCGCTGACGCCAAAAGAGCACGAGGCGTTCGTTGCGGCGGTACAGCCGCTGCTTTCAGATGCACGTGCCACTTTCGGCGATGCCATGTTCAAGATGGTGCCGAAGCCCTAAGTGGAAAATTTAAGCTCACTGAATACTTAACGCGCTTGCTGCAATTCGAAGATTTACGGCACTGAAACAACTTCCCGGTAAAGAGCGGCAGTCTTGCGTACGGGGCGCCGAATGAATTCGCAGAACTATCCCATTGCACTCGCGCTGCGGGGGGTGAGCAAACGCTTCGACCGTCCGGCTGTCGATGCGCTCGACCTCACCGTTTATGGCGGCGAGTTTTACGCGCTGGTCGGCCCGAACGGCGCCGGCAAGACGACAACCTTGCGCATGGTGGTTGGACTCTTGCGGCCCGATGCGGGTTCGATCTGCATCGAAGGCATTGACGCGTTGTCGGATCCGATCGCCGCAAAACAGGTCACTGCCTGGCTTTCGGATGAGCCGATGATCTACGACAAGCTCACGCCTTATGAATATCTCGAATTCGTCGCCGGGCTTTGGCGCATCGAGCCAGTCGCCGCGGAAGCGCGCGCAAGGGAATTGATCGGCTGGCTGGGGCTCGAGCCGCACGCGCATGAGCGCTGCGAAGGATTCTCCAAGGGCATGCGACAGAAGGTGGCGCTCGCCGGCGCGCTGGTACACGATCCGAAGCTCATCATCCTTGACGAACCGTTGACCGGCCTCGATGCCGGGACCGCCCGTCAGGTCAAGGACGTGCTGCGCGAGCGCGTGCGCGCCGGCGGAAGCGTGATCATGACCACGCACATCCTTGAGGTCGCCGAACGCATGGCCGATCGCATCGGCATTATTGCCGGAGGCCGATTGATTGCCGAAGGCACGCTCGACGACTTGCACCGGCAAACCGGCAAGACCGCCGCAAGCCTGGAGGATACCTTCCTCATGCTGGTTGCCGAGCAAACGGTAGCCGCGTGAATCAAGCGGCCTCTCTGACCTGGCTGGCCAGCCACGAATTCCGCCTCGGATGGCGCGATTGGGTCGCGCTAATGACTGCGGGCGGCCGCGCACGCGCGCGCAATGCGGGCATTGCACTGATCGTGGTCGCGGCGTTCATGCATGTATTCGCCTATTGGATCGTCGCTCGCTTTGCCGATGCAAATCTCGCCTCTGATACCACCGCGCTGGTCGGCATCACCGGCACGCTCATGCTGTCTGGCTCGCTGCTTCTGTCGCAGGCGATGGAATCGGTGACCCGCGCATTCTATGCGCGCTCCGATCTCGATCTTATCCTGACCTCGCCGGCATCAGCGCAGAAAGTCTTTGCCGTGCGTATGGGTCGTATTGCCGCCGCCGCCGTGGCGGTTGCCGTGCTGCTGGCTTCGCCGTTCATCAACGTTCTTGCTGCGCTCGGCGGCCCCCGATGGCTTGCGGCCTACGGCGTGGTCGCCGCCATGGGTGCAGTTGCGACCGCTGCCGCGCTCGCACTGACGATTTTTCTGTTCCGCACCATAGGCGCCAAGCGCACACGCTTGATCGCGCAAATCGTCGCTGCGGTGATCGGCGCCGGATTCGTTATCGGCCTGCAGGTCGCGGCGATCTTCTCTGCCGGCAGTCTCTCGCGTTACGTCGCGCTGCAATCGGACTGGATGCTCAGGCACGCGCCAGACACCGGCAGCGCTTTCTGGTGGCCGGCGCGCGCGGTGCTTGGCGATTACGCTGCGCTTGCTGCGGTAATGGCCTTCGGCGTGAGCATTCTGGCTGCGGCGATTGTGCTGTTCTCGCGCCGGTTCGGCGAACATGCCGTCGCGGCCGCCGGTGTCTCAAGCACGATTGTGCGCCAGCGCCGCTGGTCGCGTGGATTTCGCCGCCGCTCTGCCAGCCGCGCGCTACGCCAGAAAGAATGGACGCTTCTGCTGCGCGACCCCTGGCTGATTTCGCAAACCCTGATGCAGATTCTCTATCTGCTGCCGCCGGCGCTGCTGCTGTGGGTTACTTTCCGCCAAGGCAATGACTCCTACATTGTGCTGATTCCAGTGGTCGTAATGGCGGCCGGCCAGCTAGCCGGTGGCCTTGCCTGGCTGTCGATTTCGGGCGAGGACGCGCCGGATCTCGTTGCGACCGCACCGATCACTGCCGATCGAATCCTTGCTGCCAAGATCGAAGCAGTCATCGGAATGATCGCGCTGATATTCGCGCCGATCGTGGCAGTGCTGATCTTCGATGACGTTTTCGCCGGTGTTACCTGCGGACTTGGCATCCTGTCGGCGGCGGCCGCAGCGACGATGATTCAGCTTTGCTTCCGCGTGCAGGCTCGGCGAAGTCAATTCCGCCGAAGGCAGACCTCGTCGCGCATTGCGACGTTCGCCGAGGCATTTTCTTCGATCGCCTGGGCATCGACATCGGCGCTGGCCGCTGCGGGCCTTTGGCATGCAATCGGGCCTGCGGCAGTTGCCTTTGGAATTCTTGCCGGCGTCTGGTTAGTGAGCCCGTTGCGGAACTGACGATCAGGCGAACGCCGCGCGCAAGCGTTGCCGGCCGACGAGTATTCCGATCAGAAGCAGATTGAAAATATTAGCGCCGATGCCGGCGGCGAAAGCGGGCGCGTAAAAACCGAAATAATCGTACAGCGCTCCGGCAAGCCAGCCACCGAGCGCCATGCCGCATCCGCTGAACAGCAGCAATGTCGGAATTCGCCAATATGCCTCGGAAGCCGGAAACAATTCGCGCAACGCCAGCACATAGGCCGGAATGATGCCGGAAAAGCCGAGACCGAAAGCGGCTGCGATGGTGAAGAGTCCCGCTTCGTTTTGCGTGAAGAGGAAGGCGGTCATCGACGCCGCTTGCCAGGCCGAGCCAATCAATACGGTCGCGAGACCGCCGATGCGATCTGAAATCGCCCCCCAGATCTGCCGGCTGAAAAAAGCGGTGCCGAGCAACACTGACAGCATAAGAGCGCCGACTGAGCGTCCCATGCCAAGATCGCTGCAAAAGGCCACTAGGTGGCCCTGCGGCATTGCCATCGGTATGCAACAGAGCACTGCGGCCGCGCACATCATACCGAACACGAGATTTGGCGGCCAACCGAGCACGCGCGTGGATGCGTCGCCGCCTTCGGCCGTTGCCGGTGCAATCGCTTCCGGTGGTGCGCGGAAATAGATGGCCGCCAACGGAACGATAACGACGCACTCAAGGAGCGCGTACCACAACATCGTCTCGCGCCAGCCGAACGTGGCGATCGCCCGCTCGAATATAGGTGGCCACATCGCCCCGGCGAGGTAGCTGCCACTGGATATGAGCGCCAGGGCGGAGCCGCGCCGGCGGTCGAACCAGCGGCTCACATAGATGTACATCGGCGCATTAATGCCACCGAGCCCAATCAGTCCGATGAAAAGCCCGTGTCCGATCCAAAGTGGCCAGGGCGGACCGAACGTCGAAATAAAGAGACCGAGGCCGATCATCAACGCGCCGCCCATGACGGTCCAACGCGTGCCTATTGTGTTGGCGAGGCGGCCCATCAGAATTCCGCCGACGCCGGAACCCAGCCAGGCCAGCGCGCTGGCGAGCGCCGGTATCGAGCGCACGCCTTCCACCTCGGCGGCAATGTCCTTGAGCGCCACCGCGGTAATCCATGCGGCGCCAAATGCCATCAGCATGGTGACGAGCGCCACCGTTGCGACAGCCCAGGAACTCTTCGTTTCGATCGAGGAAGAAGATTGCAGCATCAAGCGAGGATCCGACCGGCCGGTCTTTTGGCAGGCGGTACAATATTTGACCAGCCACGCTCGCGCGGGGCTGATCTGCCCTGCTGCGTTGCGCCAAAATGCGTAAAGTCGCCACGGCCGGAAATTTCCTTCCGGAACACGCATCAACAATGAAATTGACCAAAAAGGCCCGCAGTATAGGTTTCGCGGGACCTGCGGCGCTTTGCGCAGCCGGGCCCAAGCCTATATGAGTGAGGCGCGGCGTCGCATCGCCGTGCCGACAAGGCCAACCATGCCGCTTCGACCTGTCAGTCTCGACGACAAATACGACCTCGGCCAGTCCCATGTGCTGGTGACGGGTTATCAGGCGCTGATCCGTGCCTGCCTGATGCAAAAGGAACGCGACTGCCGCGCCGGCCTAAGCACGGCCGGCTACGTCACCGGCTACCGTGGTTCGCCGCTCGGTGGGCTCGACCAGCAATTCATCCGCGCCGCGCGCCAGCTCGCCGCCGCCGACATCAAGTTCCAAGCCGGCTTGAACGAAGATCTCGCCGCCACCGCTTTGTGGGGCACGCAGCAGGCGGAATTGCGCGGCGAAGGTAAGTTCGATGGCGTATTTGGCATGTGGTACGGCAAGGGCCCGGGCGTCGACCGTTCTGGCGACGTGTTCCGCCACGCCAACTTGTCGGGCACTTCAAAGCACGGCGGTGTGGTGGCCCTGATGGGCGACGATCACACCGCGGAATCCTCGACGACTGCCCATCAATCAGAGTTTCACTTCGTCGACGTTATGATCCCGATCCTCAACCCGGCCGGGGTGCAGGAGATTATCGATTACGCCCAATATGCTTGGGCGATGTCACGCTTCACGGGCGCGTGGAGCGCACTCAAGTGCATGCACGAGACGGTCGAATCGACCGGGGTGGTCGATGGCTCTCTCGAGCGGTTCCAGATCGTCACGCCCCTCGATTTCGCGATGCCGCCGGGCGGCCTGAACATCCGTCTCGCCGACAGTTTTCTCGGACAGGAAGCGCGCCTGCACGATTTCAAACGCGACGCCATGCTTGCTTTCGTGCGCGCCAACAAACTGAACAAGATCATCACGTCGGGCGGGCGTAACCCGAAAATCGGAATCATCACGACCGGCAAGGCGTACCTCGACGTGCGCCAGGCCTTCGATGAGCTCGGCATCGACGAACTAAAGTGCAACGATCTTGGTCTCCGCCTGTTCAAGATCGCCTGTGTCTGGCCGATTGGCCGGCAGGAACTCGCCGAGTTCGCGCATGGCCTCGATCTGATCATCGTAGTCGAGGAAAAGCGTTCGCTGATCGAAGTGCAGGTGCGCGAGGAGCTTTACGGCACGGCCAACCAGCCGGTCTGCATCGGTAAAAAGGATGAACAGGGAAACTGGCTCTTTCCGGTCAAGGGCGCCCTTGATCCAAACGACATTGCAATTTGCATTGGCGAACGGCTGCTGCGCTATGGCACGAACGAAGAGCTGGCGGCGAATGTGGCGCGGCTGAAGTCGGCGCAGCGCGCGCTTTCTGAGACCACCGATGTTGCCCAGCGCATCCCGTATTTCTGTTCAGGTTGCCCGCACAACACGTCAACGCGCGTGCCGGAGGGCAGTCGCGCTTATGCCGGCATCGGCTGCCACTACATGGCGCAGTGGATGGACCGAAAAACGCTCGGTTACACCCAGATGGGAGGCGAGGGCGCCAACTGGATCGGCGAGGCTCCCTTCTCCAGGCGTGATCATGTTTTCCAAAATCTCGGTGACGGCACGTATAACCACTCGGGATACCTGGCAATCCGCGCCGCGATCGCGTCCGGCGTGAAGATGACCTACAAAATCCTGTTCAACGACGCCGTCGCAATGACCGGCGGCCAGGCCAACGACGGCGGGCTCACCGTGCCGCAGATCGCTGCGCAGGTGGCGGCCGAAGGCGCAACCCGGGTTGTCGTGGTCAGCGATGAGCCGTGGAAATATCCCAAAGACACGCAGTGGCCGCGCGGTTTGACCGTCCATCATCGTGAAGAACTCGATGCGGTGCAGCGCGAGCTGGCGACCGTTCCCGGCGTCAGCGTCCTTATTTACGACCAGACCTGTGCCGCCGAGAAGCGCCGGCGCCGCAAGCGCGGCGCTTTCCCTGATCCCGACAAGCGCGTGGTGATCAACGATCTTGTTTGCGAGGGATGCGGCGACTGCGGCGTGAAATCGAACTGCGTATCGGTACAGCCACTGGAAACCGAATGGGGCCGCAAGCGCACCATCGACCAATCAGGCTGCAACAAGGACTATTCCTGCGTGAATGGCTTTTGCCCGTCTTTTGTGACGGTGCATGGTGCGAAGCTCAAGCACGGCGAGGCTGTCGCCATGCCCGAGAATTGGCCGGCACTTCCTGAGCCGAACAGGCCGCTCGCCAATCACCCCTACAGCGTCATTGTCACCGGTATCGGCGGCTCAGGCGTCGTTACGCTCGGTGCGATCATCGGCATGGCAGCGCATCTTGAAGGCAAGGGCGCCGGCATCATCGACATGGCAGGCCTGGCGCAGAAAGGTGGGGCGGTGTTCAGTCACATCCGGGTCGCAAATCGCCCGGAGGACATTCACGCCATTCGCGTGGCGGCGGGTGGCGCCGATCTCGTCATCGCCGGCGACGTCGTGGTCGCGGGCACCAAGAAAGTTCTCAGCGCATTCAAGCCGGGGACGAAGGTCGTTCTCAATACCTTCGAGTACATGCCCGGCGATTTCACGCGCAATGCCGATTTCTCGCTGCCGATAGAGCGCATCAAACGCGCCATCACAAAAGCTTCCGGACAAGAGCTGCGCTATGCGGTCGACGCGACCAACATGGCAACGCGGCTGCTCGGCCGCTCAATCGGCGGCAACATGGTCCATCTCGGCTATTGTTATCAGATCGGCGCGCTGCCGGTGTCAGCGGAAGCGATCGAAAAAGCGATAGAACTTAACGGCGAGGAAGTGGCGATGAACATTGCCGCCTTCCGCTACGGCCGTCGTGCGGCCGCCGATCCGGCTGCGATCGCGAAACTGATGAAGTCCGAGCCGGAAACGGAAAACGACTCGCTGAAGCTCTCGCAATCTTTTGCCGAGACCGTGAGCCGCCGCGTGGAATTTCTCACCGCTTATCAGAATACCGCGTACGCTCGCCGCTACCGCAATTGGGTGGAAAAGGTTCGCACCGTCGAAGCAGAAAAGACTCCGGGCCGTTGCGGCCTGGCTGAGGCAGTCGCCCGTTATCTGTTCAAGTTGATGACCTACAAGGACGAATATGAAGTGGCGCGTCTCTACAGCGAGACGTCGTTTCTCGATCGCGTGCGGTCGACGTTCGATGGTGACAAGCTGCGCTTTGAATTCCATCTGGCGCCGCCTCTGCTGGCCCGGCGCAATCCGCAAACCGGCGAACCAAAGAAAATTTCCCTTGGTCCCTGGATGCTGACGGTGTTCACGCTATTGGCGAAATTAAGATTCCTGCGCGGCACCGGATTCGATCCGTTTGGCTATACCACCGAGCGAAGAATGGAGCGTCAGCTGGTCGCCACCTATGAAAAACGTCTCGACGAAATCCTGGAAAACCTGACCGCGAACAATCATCAGGTTGCGGTTGCGCTCGCGATGCTCCCGGAAAAAATCCGCGGGTTCGGGCCGGTCAAGCAGCGACATCTGGCCGCGGCGAAGGCGGAAGAAGCCGAGTTATTGGAGCAATTTCGCGCTGGCGGCGCGCCGTTTCTCAAGGCTGCGGAATAGGTTAGCCCGTCACTACAACCAATTGACAGACCGCCGGATACTTGACCGCCTCAGGGCGGTGTTTTCATATCGACATAACAAGTTCGTCCACGAAAGGACGGCGAGGGGACTGACTCGCCGCCACCGCGCGGTCACACGGGAGGGAGGATCGGGCTGTGGCGAATGCCGCCCTGGGCGCAGACACGTTTTCCAAGCTGTTGGTTCGCAATGCCCGACTTTATGGGTCGCGCCCGGCCATGCGGCACAAGGACCTCGGCATCTGGCAGTCCTGGACGTGGGGTCAGTCGCTTGAACTTGTGCGCGCCTATGCCGTCGGTTTGCACCGGCTCGGTGTCAAACGCGGCGAAACCATCGCCATCGTTGGAGCAAACCGGCCAAAGCTTTATTGGTCAGTGATGGCTGCGCAAATGCTGGGTGCCGTGCCGGTGCCGGTCTATGCCGATGCGGTGGCCGACGAGCTCGCTTATGTCCTTGCTCACGCGGACGTGCGGTTTGCCGCGGTCGAAGATCAGGAACAGATCGACAAGATCCAGTCGGTCATGCAGCGTGTTCCCAAGCTCGAATTCATGGTCTACGACGAGAAGCGTGGGTTGCGCGACTACGACCATACGCGCCTGCGATCGATGGACGATGTCATCGACGACGGACACAAGGCGCTGGCCGGCGATCTGTCAGTGGCCGCGTGGCTCGATGGTGAAATTGCGGCAGGCAAGGGCTCCGACCCGTCCATTATTCTTTATACGTCAGGGACCACGGGCGCTTCCAAAGGCGTGGTGCTCTCAAATGAGCGATCCATTCGTGCGGCGACCGATACCGCAACCTTCGACAAATTGAACGAGAAAGATGTGGCGCTGGCATATCTGCCACTGGCGTGGGTCGGCGACCACTATCTCAACTACGCACAGGGCATGGTGTCCGCGTTCTGCATGGCTTGCCCGGAAAATGCCGACACCGCCATGCAGGACCTGCGGGAGATCGGCCCGACTTTCTATTTTGCGCCGCCGCGCACGCTCGAATTGCTGCTGACGCGCGTCATGATCCGGATGGAAGACGCCGGGTTCATCAAGCGCAAGCTCTTTCACTACTTCATCGATGTCGCTCGCCGCTATGGCGAACGCATTCTTAATGGCCAGCCGGTTTCGATCGCCGGCCGTTTGCTCTATTGGCTCGGCAATATTCTTGTCTATGGCCCGCTTAAGAACGTTCTTGGTTTTTCGAAAGTGCGCGTGGCCTACACCGCCGGCGAAGCGATCGGACCGGACTTGTTCAATTTTTATCGCTCGATCGGCTTGAACCTGAAACAACTCTATGGACAGACCGAAGCATTCCTCTACGTGACGGCGCAGCCGGATGGAGAAATTTATTCCGACACGGTCGGACCGGCCTGCCCGAACGTCGACATCCGCATCGCGGACAATGGCGAGGTACAGTTCAAATCGCCCGGCATGTTCACCGGCTATTTCAAGGATGATGCCAAGACCGCCGAGGCGATGACGCCGGATGGATACGTAAAAACGGGCGACGCCGGCTTCTTCGACGAGAAAACCGGACACCTGAAGATCATTGACCGCGCCAAGGATGTCGGCCGTCTCAAGGACGGCACGCTGTTCCCTCCGAAATACATAGAGAACAAGCTGAAGTTCTACCCCAATATTCGCGAAGCCGTGGCAC
>Ga0187778_10000738_pt1 | contig 23253 bp, 22 predicted proteins | sample 1015_Q2_SP5_20_M_FD_132418 | JGI IMG/M metagenome (GOLD analysis project Ga0187778, IMG submission 132418) | Tropical peat soil microbial communities from peatlands in Department of Meta, Colombia - 1015_Q2_SP5_20_MG | ecosystem: Environmental > Terrestrial > Soil > Wetlands > Peat | place... | reverse complement strand
CAGCAGTTGGGATATGAATTTTCGCGCCGCGACCTGGACCGCATCTACAAGCGCTTTGTCGCTCTCGCCGACCAGATCAAGGTCGTGGAAGACCGCCATCTGCTGGCCATCATCCAGGAGGAAGTGCCGGCGCTGGTGGCTCTCAAGGAAATGGCGAAGTCGAACAGCGTGCCCAGTCCACTGGGCACGGCTTAGCGAGTTTCTAGTTTTTCGTTTCTAGTTCTCCGAGAGCACACGTTTCTGTTCATGCCTCGTCCGAGAAACAAGAAACAAGCAGTTTCTAGGGTACGGACCATGAAGTTGCACATCACGGTTCTGCCGGGCGATGGGGTTGGCCCGGAGGTCACGCGGGAAGCGGTGCGCGTTCTGCGTACTGCCGCCGATCTATACGGCTGCGAAGTAAGCTTGGAAGAGCACGTTATTGGGGGAGTCGCAATCCGCGAGTGTGGCGCACCTCTGCCGGAGGCGACGCTGCGGGCCTGTATGCAGAGCCAGGCGGTGTTGCTGGGCGCCGTAGGGGGGCCAGAGTTCGATTCGCTGCCTGCCGGACAGAGGCCCGAGTCCGGATTGTTGGCTTTGCGCCAGGCGCTGGGCGGTTACGCGAACCTGCGCCCGGCGATCGCCTACAGTGCGATTGCTGATTGCTCGCCTTTGCGCCCCGAAATCATCACGGGCGCCGATGTCCTCATCGTTCGTGAACTGCTGGGGGGAATCTATTTTGCCGAACCTCGTGGCTTCGAGGGCGGCTCTTGCCCCAGTGCCTATAACACCATGCGCTACTCGGAAGCGGAGATCGAGCGTGTGGCGCACGTCGCTTTCCAACAGGCGCGGATGCGCCACCGCAAGGTGACTTCGGTGGATAAGGCGAATGTGCTCGAGACGTCGCAGCTCTGGCGAAAGACGGTCACGCGCATTGGCCGCGAGTACCCGGAGATCAAGCTCGATCACATGTACGTGGACTCCTGCGCCATGCGTCTCATCACCCATCCCGGTTCTTTCGATGTGATCCTCACCGAGAACCTTTTTGGCGACATCCTCTCCGACGAGGCGGCGGTGATCAGCGGATCGCTGGGGATGCTGGCCTCGGCGACCATCGGTGGCAAGGTGGATCTCTACGAGCCGGTTCACGGCTCGGCGCCCGACATCGCCGGGCGTGGCATCGCGAATCCGCTGGGCGCGATTGCCTCCGCCGCCATGCTGCTGCGCCACAGCGCCCGGCTGGAGCAGGCGGCGCGGGACATCGAGGACGCCATGCGGGAAGTACTCGACGCCGGGCATCGGACAGCCGACCTCGCTCGCGGCCGTGCCAAGCGCGCGGTTTCCACTTCCGAAATGGGCGCGCTGGTGGAAAGCGCGGTGGCCGATGTCACCGACCGCCGGCGGGCGTATCATGCTGTGTGAGTAATTATGATTGTCATTCTGGGTGATGCCCGAACCGCGCACAAGCGAGGTGAGGGCGGCGCTCAGGATGACAATTCTGCTTTCGGAAGAAGCTTTCATGAATAGCGCTGCGGCTCCGCGTACCTTGTTCGACAAGATCTGGCAGGAGCATGTTGTGTGCGAACCGCCCGGGCAGCCGCCACTGCTTTATGTGGACCTGCACCTGGTGCATGAGGTCACTTCCCCGCAGGCGTTCGACGGTTTGCGTGCGGCGGGCCGGCGGGTGCGGCAGCCGCAGCGCACGTTGGTCACGGTGGACCACAACGTTCCCACCACGCCCGGACATCTGCCCATCACCGACCCCATCGCGGCGCGCCAGATGGAAGCGCTACGCCGGAATTGTCGGGAGTTCGGCCTCACGCTCTACGACATCGATTCCCCCGATCAGGGCATCGTCCATGTCATCGGTCCCGAGCTAGGCGCCACTCAGCCGGGAATGACTATCGTATGCGGCGACAGCCACACTTCCACGCACGGCGCTTTCGCGGCTCTGGCCTTCGGCGTGGGGACGTCGGAAGTCGAACATGTCCTTGCCACCCAATGCCTGCCGCAGCAGAAGCCGCGAACCATGGAGATTCGTACCAACGGCCCACTGCCCGAGGGCGTCACCGCCAAGGACCTGATACTGGGCATCATCGGGACGATCGGTACCGATGGCGCTACTGGCCACGTGGTCGAGTACACAGGCGAGGCCGTGCGTGGACTCTCGATGGAAGGGAGAATGACAGTCTGCAACATGAGCATCGAAGCGGGCGCCCGCGCCGGCATGGTTGCTCCCGACGAGGTGACCTTTGCTTATCTTCGTGGCCGGCGCTTCGCCCCGAAGGATGTGGCTTGGGATAAGGCAGTCGCGCGCTGGAGCGCCCTGCGATCCGATCCCGGGGCGCGCTATGACAAGGTCATCGAGATTGACGCCGCCGGCCTTGCCCCGTTTGTCACATGGGGCACGAACCCAGGGATGGTCGTTCCGGTGACCGGCAGCGTGCCGGATCCGGCCGCAGCCCGCACCGCTGCAGAGCGCGGCGCGGGCGAGCGCGCTCTCGCCTACATGGCGCTTGCACCGGGCATGGCGATCGAGGACATCAGCGTGGACCGCGTGTTCATCGGCTCCTGCACCAACTCACGGATCGAAGACCTGCGGGCCGCGGCGCGCGTGGCCCGTGGACACAAAGTCAATCCCAAAGTGCGCGCCATGGTCGTACCGGGGTCACAAGCGGTGAGGCGCGAAGCGGAGGGCGAAGGACTTGACCAGATTTTCCGCGCTGCCGGATTCGAGTGGCGCGACTCCGGCTGCTCGATGTGCCTGGGGATGAATCCCGACGTTCTGCAGCCGGGCGAGCGCTGTGCCTCTACCAGTAACCGCAATTTCGAAGGCCGCCAAGGACGTGGCGGGCGTACGCACTTGGTCAGCCCCATGATGGCCGCGGCAGCCGCCATCGAAGGCCACTTCACCGACATCCGCAGGTGGCGTTTCCAATGAAAGCATTTCGCGTACATACAGGGCTGGTGGCGCCGCTCGATCGCGCCAACGTCGATACCGACCAGATCATTCCCAAAGAATTTCTCAAGCGGATCGAGCGCACCGGCTTCGGAGAATTTCTGTTCTACGACTGGCGGCGCAAGCCCGATCGCACGCTTGACCCGGCCTTCGTCCTCAACCAACCGCGCTACAAGGGCGCGAGCATTCTGGTTGCCGACCGCAATTTCGGCTGCGGCTCCTCGCGCGAGCACGCGCCCTGGGCGCTCGATGATTTCGGCTTCCGCGCCATCATCGCGCCCTCGTTCGCCGACATCTTCGCCAACAATTGCGTGAAGAACGGGCTGCTGACGGTGGTGCTGCCCGAGGCTCAGGTTGCCACGCTCATGAAGCGCGCACAGGAGACCGAGGGGTACTGGATTACGGTGGATCTCGAGAAACTTCAAGTCCGCGATGATGCGGGATTCTCTGCTTCCTTCACGATGGATGACTTCAACCGCCGCTGCCTGCTCGAAGGCCTCGACGACATCGGCCTGACCCTCCGGCACGAAGCCGAGATTGCCGCCTACGAAGCGCGCCGCTTCGGCACGCGCTGACCCTCCTTTTGCTGCAACCTTGCACGGAACTGTGAATCCCAATGGCGGTGCCTTATGACAATCCAGGCCCTCGCCTTCGACGCCTACGGCACGCTTTTCGACGTGCACTCCGTCATCTCGACCTGCAACCAGGTATTTCCCGACAAAGGTCCTGCGCTGAGCCAGCTCTGGCGCGCCAAGCAACTCGAGTACACCTGGCTGCGCAGCTTAATGGGCCGTTATGAAGACTTCTGGCAGGTGACGGAATCGGCACTCGCCTTCGCATGCCGCAGCTTGAAACTCGACTGTCCGCCGGTGACCCGCCAAAAGCTGATGGACGCCTACTTGCACCTCGATCCATTCCCCGAGGTTCGGCAGGCGCTGCAGTCGCTCTCTCGCTACAAGCTTGCGATCCTGTCGAATGGCTCGCCACGCATGCTGGCGGGGGTGGTCGAGAGCACGGGTCTGAAGGGAGTTTTCGCCGATGTCATCAGTGTGGACGAGGTAGAGATCTTCAAGCCCAACCCGCGCGTGTATGAGCTGGCGCCGCGCCACCTCAAGGTCCCGCAGGCTGCGATCGGGTTCATCTCGTCCAATTTCTGGGACATCGCCGGCGCAAAAAGTTTTGGGCTGTGGACTTGCTGGATCAACCGCGGCAAAACGCCCGAGGATGAACTCGGATTCCGGCCGGATGCGACCATCGCCAGCCTAGCGGAGTTAGTACATCGACTCCGTGTTTCGCACTTGCCCACAATGCCGGGGGGTTCTTAGAATGCATGGCGAATTCTCTGTCTGGTTGCGGAGAGAGGGGTTGCGTCCCAGGGGATTCACCGATGAAAGTACTAGGGTTCATCTTCATATGCCTCGGGATACTGGCCTGCCTCACGTTTGTTTTCTTGATGCCGGGGCTCGCCATGATTGGCGTAGGCGCGCTACTCTGGATTGCTGGTGCTCTATCGTCGCGCCGGAAGCCCACGCAGGTGGGGTAAATGCCCTACCCGGCGCGAGGTAGAATCCGCGCCACCGAGGAGAAACCAGGATGATCAATGAAGGGCTGGTCGACCCCCAGTTGCAGCGAGTACTATGGGCGTGCCTCAGTTACTGGAACAGCGAGCCGAATCCACCTTATGAACGCGTAGTCTGCTATTCGTGGGTAGCTCGGTGTTACAAGAATAGGTTTGGTGGGACGTTCCACCAGTCGAGCCTTCAGCACCTCGCCCGGTTGGGTCTTCTAACAAAGCACGACACCTCCCGTGGTGGGAACCGCCGGTATTATCGCATCACCGAACCTGTACAATTGGCCGAATTCCTGAGCCGTTGCAACTTGAACTAGCGCCCGCGGGGCCCAGGCAGCAAGAGCCCTCTGCTACTTCTATTTTCCCGCCCAGCACGCCGTCCGCTTCTCCAGAAACGCCGAGATGCCTTCCTGAGCGTCGCTGGCCATTGAATTCATCGCCATGACTTCTTTGGCGTAGGCGTAGGCCTTAGGTTGGTCGAGATCGATCTGCGCATAAAACGCCTGCTTGCCGATCCCGACCGTCAGCGGACTGGCATCGGCGATGCGCTTGGCGAGCTTGCGAGTTTCTTCCTGGAGTGCGCTCGCCGGCACTACGTTGTTCACCAGGCCCCACTCCGCGGCGATGGTCGCAGGGACCATGTCTCCGGTGAACAGCATCTGCAGGGCGCGCTTGCGGCCGATGGCGCGGCTCAGCGCTACCATGGGCGTCGAGCAGAACAACCCGATCTTCACGCCGGGCGTTGCGAACGCGGCTTCTTCGGAAGCGATAGCCAGGTCGCAGGTGGCAACCAGTTGGCAGCCGGCAGCGGTAGCGATGCCCTGCACTTCGGCAATCACCGGCTGCGGGATGGCTTGCACCTTCATCATCAGATCTGAGCACACATCGAAGGTGCGGCGATAGTAATTGATGTCCTTGCCGACCATCTGCCCGAGATCGTGGCCGGAAGAAAAGACTTTCCCCGCTGCAGCCAGAATCACCACCCGCAATGCCGAGTCCGGCCCGACCGCATTGAGGCAAGCGATCAACTCCTGCATCATCTCGAGCGAAAGCGCGTTGCGCCGCTGAGGACGGTTTAGCGTAATGACCCCGATCGGGCCTTCGGTCTCGAATAGCAGATTTTCGTAAGTCATCCCCCACCTCACGAACGCCGCGCATCAAACAGCCCGGCGCCAGGGGCACAATTCTACCAACAAAAAGGCGCCGGACGAGCGCCGGCGCCTGTCCGCAAGAAACTGGGCTACCGCGACATGGCCTTCACCACAGAAAATCTCGAGGTGTCGATCTTCCGCAGCTCGTGCCCGACGTAAACCTGACGCGGACGCGAGATCTTCTGGTCCTTGTCCTCCATCAGCTCGTTCCATTGGGCGAGCCAGCCGGCAATACGCGGGATGGCGAACAGCACGGTAAACATCTCCGGCTTGAAGCCCATCGCCTGGTAGATGATCCCGGAGTAGAAATCCACGTTGGGATAGAGCTTGCGCTTGATGAAGTACTCGTCTTCCAGCGCGATCCTCTCCAGCTCCAGCGCGATTTCCAGCTTGGGATTCTTGCCGGTGACCTGGAAGACCTGGTCGGCGATGTGCTTGATGATGCGCGCACGCGGGTCGTAGTTCTTGTAGACGCGGTGCCCGAACCCCATCAGCTTGCACTCTCCGTCTTTCACCCGCTTGATGTAGTCGGGGATGTTGTCTTTTTTCCCGATCTCCGCCAGCATGACGAGCACAGCTTCATTGGCACCACCATGCAGCGGTCCGGCCAGCGCAGCGGATGCAGCAGCCGCTGCCAGGTAGGGGTCTGCCTCCGAGCTGCCGGCGCAGCGCATGGTGTTGGCCGAGCAATTCTGCTCGTGGTCGGCGTGCAGGATGAAGAGAATATCCAGCGCCCGCGCCAGCACCGGGTTGGCGGCGTACTTGGGCTCCACCATCTTCCATAGCATGTTCATGAAGTTCTCGGCGAAGCTCAGGTCGTTGTCCGGGTATACATAGGGGAAGCCCAGGCTGTGCCGGTAGCAATAGGCCGCAATGGTGGGGAACTTGGCGATCAGCCGCACGACCTGGTGCATGCGGTTTTCCCGGTCGCGAACATTCTTGGCCTCCGGATACACGGTGGAAAGTGCCGCCACCGTGCTGGCCAGCACGCCCATGGGGTGCGCGTCGTAACGGAAGCGCTGCATGAACTCCTTGGTGGTCTCATGCAGCATGGTGTGGTGGGTGATCTGCTTGACCCAGTCTTTGGTCTGCTTCTCATCCGGCAGTTCGCCGAACAGCAGCAGGTATGCCACCTGCAGGTAAGTGCAATTCTCTGCCAGCTCCTCGATGTTGTAGCCGCGGTAGCGAAGGATGCCGCGGTCGCCATCGATGAAGGTGATCGCGCTCTTGCAGGAAGCTGTGTTCATAAACGCCGGGTCGTACGTCATCAGACCGAAATCCTCGGGACCAGTCTTGATCTGGCGCAGATCCATGGCCCGGATGGTTCCGTTCTCAACCGGCAGGGTATATGTTTTGTTGGTGCGATTATCGGTAATAGTGAGACTGTTCTCTGGCATTGGCCACTCCTCCTCGAGTGCCGGATCCGGGCGGTTGCACCGGAGCCACGACCCGTGATTCAGAATCAGTGCTGGACACCGTGCGCCGGCCCGTTGGAATCCGGTCGAGCAACGGCGCGGAAAGGCCCGGGAAAACCCCTTTAGGGCAGGGTGAAACCTGCCTTGCCCGACATATCCTCTAAATAAGATGCATAGAATGCGGTGACTCCAATCACGCTCCAAAGTGACGAGTGCAGAACCCTGCCGGCTCAGCCCGTTTGCAGCACTACGATGAGCCGTCGCGGGCCGTGCGCGCCCATGATCAGGATCTTCTCGATATCGGCGGTGCGGCTGGAGCCCGTGATCAGGCATACATAGGAGTTCTTGGTGGCGATCCCGCGCTCGTGAATCCGGGCCATCACGGCCTCCAGATCGGGCACGAGCTGCTCGAGCTTGGCGAAGACGATGTGCGCCGGCGCGATGACCGTGGCCTGGCGCCCGCCGTTCGACGCAGAAACCAGCACCGAGCCGGTCTGCGCCACCAGGGCTTCGCAGAGGGTGATGGTGGCCTGCGAAGCCTCATTGGGCGGGCCTTCGCTCGACCAGCGCAGCGGGCGGCCGTCCTTGAAGCTGGTGACCAGGGCACGGAGTTCCGGCGCGTCCTGCACAAAGATTTCTCCTGGCGGAAGTGAGGCCAAAACATTGGCGATGGCCGCGGCACTGGCGGCGGCGTTGGCCGTCACCGTGCATTCCGTGATATTGGCTACGCACTCCTTCTGGAAGCGGTCCAGCGGGTCCGTCACCGGCGCGAACATCGGTCCGGCAGGACCGTCGTGGTGCCGACCCAGGGTCTGGACGGCGGTGCGGATGCGCCCCAGGATGCGTTCGCGGCTCGGATTGTCAGCGGCTGCCATTCTGCTTCCTCCACAAGTCGCGGAAAGACTCGCGTGGGATCGCCAACGCGGCGTGCTCTTTGGTCCAGGGATGCATTGGGTCCAACGCCGTGCCTGCCAGACCCATGCCGTGGATCGTCCGCAGCGCCGTGCGGCCCAGCGACCCGAAGAAGCTGAAGCGGCCAGAGCTCATCATGGTCCAGCGAAACAGCTTCATGCCCAGCCGCTCCCCCGCGGAATGCGTGCCCTCATGGATGGCGTTGCGCCGGTTCTGCAGCAGATGATGATGAAGCTCGATGTGTACCGGGCAAACGTCGGTGCAGGCGCCGCAAAGCGACGACGCGAAGGAGAGGTGTTGGTACTCCTTCAAGCCGAGCAGGCGCGGCTCGAGCACGCTGCCGATGGGGCCCGGGTACGTGACTCCGTAGGCGTGCCCGCCGATGTTGCGGAATACTGGGCAGGCGTTGATGCAGGCGCCGCAGCGGATGCAGTGCAGTACCTCGCGCTGTTCGAGGTCTGCCAGCAGTTCGCTGCGCCCATTGTCCACCAGCACCACGTGGAACTCTTCCGGGCCGTCCACCTCGCCCGGCCGCCGCGCCCCGCCCATCAAGGTGTTGTAGCAGGTGATCGGCTGGCCGGTGCCGGCGGTGGCCAGCGTGGGCCAAAGCGTCGCCAGGTCCTGCAGGCGGGGGATCACCTTCTCGATGCCTGTCAGCGCGACGTGGATCCGGGGCACGCTGGTGCTCAAGCGGCCATTGCCTTCATTCGTGGTGATGGTCACCATGCCGGCATCGGCGATGATGAAATTAGCGCCGCTGATCCCCATTTCGGCCGAGAAGAACGATTTCCGCAGCCAGCGCCGCGCGATCGCCACCAGCTCTGGCGGATCCTGCGTCTCCTGCGATCCCAGTTTTTCGTGGAACAGCTTCGAGACCTGCTGGCGGTTCAGGTGCATCGCCGGCGTGACGATGTGGTAGGGCGGCTCGTTGCGCAACTGCACGATGAATTCGCCGAGGTCGGTCTCCACCACCTCAACGCCAATCTTTTCCAGAGCCTGGGCCAGGTGGATTTCCTCGCTGACCATCGACTTCGACTTGACCACCTTCTTCACGCCGCCGCGCTTGGCCACCTCGCAGATGTACTGCCGCGCCTCTTCGCCGTTCTCCGCCCAGAAAACGTGTCCGCCGTTTTCCTTCACTTTCTGTTCGAACTGGAGCAGGTATTTGTCGAGATGGTTGACGGCTTCCCACTTGATGTCGTGGCAGCGCTGGCGCGCTGCTTCCCAGTCGGCGAAACGCGTCTTGCCGCGGCCCACACCGGTGTCGTACTGGTCGATGTTCCAGCGGACGATGCCGCGATGCACCAGGTCAGCGGATTTTTCCGCGGCTTTGCGCTCAAATTCACGGGCAGCTGTGCTCATCGCGATGCGCCTCCTACGGCTGCCGTCTGCGCCAGGATGCTGGCCACGTGGATGGTGCGCGCCTTCGACTTCTTGCGGCGGAGAACGCCGTCAATATGCAGCAGGCAGCTCGGATCGGCGGCGGTCACGTACTCCGCGCCGGACTTCTCGATGTTGCCGGCCTTGGTGTCGCCCATGGCGGCGGAGATCATGGCGTACTTCACCGAGAACGCGCCGCCGAATCCGCAGCACTCCTCGCCATAGGGCAGATCAACCAGCTCCAGCCCGCGCACGTTCTTCAGCAGTTCGCGGGGCTCCCGTTTGACGTGGAGTTCGCGCAGGCCGTGGCAGGAATCGTGGACCGTGACCCTGTGCGGGAAGCTTGCGCCCACGTCGGTGACCTTGGCGACGTTCACCAGGAACTGAGTGAATTCGTGCACGCGCTGGCCCAGCTTGACGGCGTCGTCGTGCAGCGGCGTTCCCGCCAGCAGCTCGGGATAAAACGTCTTCACCATGGTCGTGCATGATCCGGAAGGGCAGACCACAGCTTCGGCCGAGCTGAAGATGCGTACGAAACGCTCGGCCAGCGGCCGGGCTTCGTCCCAATAACCGGTGTTGAAGGCAGGCTGGCCGCAACAGGTCTGGGCTTCACGGAAGTCGACTTCGTACCCGATCCGACGGAGTACACAGACCACGTCCATACCCACCTGGGGGTTGAGCTGGTCCACGAAACACGGGATGAACAGGGACACCTTGGGCATGGCGACCGGCTATGGTAGACCTGCCCGAGCTTTGCGGCAAGCTCCACTTGCGGGGCCAGAGGGCAAGTGGATGTACCCCCCTGTCATGCTGAGCGAGTGCGGGTCGGTTTTGCCGGCACGAGATCGAAGCACCCCTACCCTGCCGCATCTATTGAATAGGGGTCCTTCGACTCGCGCGCCAAAGGACGGGCGCGCTAGCTCAGGAGGCCAAAGAGGGCACACCAACCGCAACGTTGCCCTAAGCGTTCGCGCACCCCCCGATATCAGCGCTGGCAAACGCGGCCGCCGCCCTGACGAACGCCACTACCACCGGATGCGGCTGCTTCTGTGCGCGCTGCGGCTGGAACAGCATGGCCACAAAAAAGCGCCGAGTGGGAAGTTCGAACGCCTTCAGCTCGCCCTGTGGTCCCCAGGCGGCGAGTCGCATCCCTGCGCGTTTGAACCGCTCCACGTATTCAGGATTCACTTCGTAATTACAGAAATGCTCCTCGACTGCCTCGGCTCCGCCGTAGATGGAATGGAGCGCCGTACCCGGCTCCATGCGGATGCCCGCGATCGGACCGACCAGCTTGGGATCGCCCGGGTTGCGGTTGGGGACCGCGCACAGCACGGGCGTGATGACGATGTGTTTGGAATCGGAACTGTTCTCTGCCGTGTCGGCGTCGGCCAGTCCCATGACGTTGCGCGCATACTCTACCAGAGCATATTGAAAGCCCCCTCAAGTGCCGACGAACGGCCAGTCACGCCGCCGCGCGAACTCGATGCCGTCGAGCATGCCCTCCATGCTCTGGTACGGACTCGCCGGCGCCGCCCACAGCCCGTGGCATCCGGCCATCAGCCGCTCACCCCCGGCTCCCACCAGCGAAGGCGTCGCCAACCATTGCGATTCGACTTCAACCCCCAGCGCGCGCCCGGCATGCTGCAGGCTGGGAGCGATCGTGGTGTGTGAGGGGAACTCCGAATTGAAGTCACCTAGGATGCCGATGCGAATGGGAACAGAACCTCCTTGCCTATCTTATAGCGTTCTTACGCCCGCTTCGCGGGCTTGATCTCCCACTCCAATCGGTCCCACGGCTTGCGCCGTGGGCTACGATATCGCGCCCGCTACGCGGGCTAGGCCCCGGCGGTCTGACCCAACCGCCGTAGGCAATGATGGGGTCTTTCGGCCTCTTGTTTTCCTTATCAGGTACTTTACCTTCTCCCCAGACAGATCACCGTAAGGCCGGGCGAGGCCGACCAGCGCGCGAAGCGCGCGTTAGAGCATAGCCCACGGCGTAAGCCGTGGGAAGGCTGGGGAGAGGACACCAGCCCGCTAAGCGGGCGAAAGAAAAATGCCGCACAGCTACTCGACCCTGCTGGTTCACGTGATATTCAGCACCAAAGACCGAAAGCGCTTCCTGGACGCAGAAATCCGGCCTGACCTCTTCGCCTACATGGGCGGCATCGTCCGCGAAATGGGAGGCTCGGCCCGCATCATCAATGGCCTTGAGGACCACGTCCACATGTTGATCAGCCTCGCCGCCGATACGGCAATCGCGGATTGCCTGCGGGTGGTGAAAACCAATTCGTCGCGCTGGGTCCATGAGAGGTTTGGGAATCATCGGAATTTCGCATGGCAAACTGGATACGGTGCATTTTCGGTAAGCGCGTCGAACGAGAAGCAGGTCATCAAATACATTCGGGACCAGGAGCGGCACCATCGCAGGATGACGTTTCAGGAAGAATTCATCACATTGCTGCGGAAGCATGGGGTTGCGTTCGATGAACGGTACCTTTGGAAATAATTCTTACGCCCGCTTCGCGGGCTGGATCTCGCGGCGCAATCAGTCCCACGGCTTACGCCGTGGGCTACGTTATGGTGCCCGCTACGCGGGCTAACCGGATGCCGGACCTTGGTCGTTTTAGATTTGGTCGTCTTTGATAATGTGGGAACCTTCTGCGACGTGTTCTCTAGCCGGTGCCCTTGTTCGCCCTTTAGGCGTCCATAATCAGACGAGGGGGCGCAGCAGCGTGCGAAGCGCGCGTTAGATCGTAGCCCACGGCGTAAGCCGTGGGAGGGCTCAGGAGAGGACGTCAGCCAGCGAAGCGGGCGAAAGACCCCGGCGCGCGCCCGGCAAGCTGCAGGCTCGTGCCGATGGTGATGTGTGACGGATACTCGGGATTGAAGTCACCCAGGATGCCAATGCGAATGACCACGCAGCCCTCCCCCGCACGTCATACAGACGGCGGAATCGACGACGAACGCAATTGATTCAAGCCGATGTGACCCGATGGATTCACACCAACCTGCAACGCTGAGAATGGCACGGTAGTAGAACGGGGTTCCAATGGGCGTTTTGCAATGCGGACAAGCTCCGGCTGTTCTGCGAAGGTGTCGCCACGCGAACCGATGCTGGCAGAGCGGACAAGACAAGGGTCGACCGATCGCCCTTACTTTCTGCCGCATCTCCTGCCAGCGTTGATTCATGCTGTAGCAAGCCTTTTGTGGATGCTGTGCGCACAAGTATGGGCGCATGGGAGCTGAGAATCAACAACTGGCGATGACAGCACTTTTTCACAATCCCACCTTCCCGTTACACGGTCTTATTCGCGGGATGCTGGTAAATTATCTGGGGCCGAGGTGCCGTAGCATATGAAGACAACCATCGAGCCATTCCGCATTAAAAGCGTGGAGCCGATCCGCTGGACGAGCCGCGCCGATCGCGAGGCGCTGCTGCGCGCTGCACACTACAACGTGTTTCTGGTCTCGGCTGACGATGTCCTGATCGATCTGCTGACCGATTCCGGCACCGGCGCCATGTCCACGCACCAGTGGGCCGCGATCATGGAAGGCGACGAGAGCTATGCCGGCAGCCGCAGCTTCGACCGCTTCCGCGCCTCGGTGCAGGAGATCTTCGGCTACGCGCACGTGATCCCCACGCACCAGGGGCGCGCCGCCGAGCGCATCCTGTTCAGCGTCATGTGCAAGAAGGGAGAGGTGGTGCCCAACAACACGCATTTCGACACCACGCGCGCCAACATCGAGTTCGTGGGCGCCGAGGCCGTGGACCTGCCCATCGCCGAAGGCAAGCAGCCGGCGCTGGTGCATCCCTTCAAGGGAAACATGGATGTGGCGGCGCTCGAAGATCTGATCGCGCGCGTGGGCCGCGAGCGCATCCCGCTGGCGATGCTGACCATCACCAACAACTCCGGAGGAGGTCAGCCGGTCTCGATGGAGAACGCTCGCGCGGTGAGTGCGGTTTGCCGCCGCCACCGCATCCCGCTCTACTTCGATGCTTGCCGCTATGCGGAGAATTCCTACTTCATCAAGCTGCGCGAGCCGGGCTACGAATCCAAAACTCCAAAGCAGATCGCGCAGGAGATGTTCGCACTGGGCGACGGCTGCACCATGTCCGCCAAGAAGGACGGCCTGGCGAACATCGGCGGCTTCCTCTGCACCAACAACGACGTGCTGGCAGCGCAGGAGACCAACCTGCTCATCCTGACCGAGGGCTATCCCACCTACGGCGGCATGGCGGGCCGCGACCTGGAAGCCATAGCTGTCGGCCTGCAGGAAGCGCTCGACGAGGATTACCTGAAGTACCGCATCGCCTCCACCGCGTATCTCGGCAATCACATCGCAGAGCACGGCGTTCCCATCGTGCAGCCCCCGGGCGGTCACGCCATCTACCTCGACGCGCGCGCCTTCCTGCCGCACATTCCCCCGGCGGAGTTCCCCGGCGTTGCCCTGGCAAACGAGCTCTATCTCGAAGGCGGCATCCGCTCCGTGGAGATCGGGACCTTGATGTTCGGCGCCGCTGCCAAGATGGACCTTGTTCGCTTGGCGATCCCGCGCCGCGTCTATACGCAGAGTCACATCGACTACGTGATCGAAGTGATTCTGGAAGTCTGGAAGCGCCGCGACCGGATCATGGGACTAAGACTGGTAGAAGGAGCGCCGTTTTTGCGTCACTTCACCGCGCAGCTCGAACCCCTGCAGACAGTTCGCGCTGGCTGATCCGAAATCCCCACCCTTGGCAAAAGAGGCCAAGGGTGGGGCACCCCGCTTTGCGATAGACTCCCGCTTATGCGCGCGATGGTGCTTGAACGGCCGCGGCCTGCCGAAGAGGCGCCGCTCCAGGTCAGAGACATCCCCGAACCGACGCCCGGGCCGGGGGAGATTCGCGTGCGCGTGCGTGTGTGCGGCGTCTGCCACACCGATCTGCACATCGTCCAAGGCGAACTGCCGATGCACAAGCTTCCAGTTGTGCCGGGACACCAGGTGGTCGGCGTGGTGGATGCAGTCGGCGAGGGCACCGAGGGATTTCGCGAAGGCGATCGCGCCGGCGTCATCTGGCTGCACTCTACAGACGGAAGCTGTGAATACTGCGCGCGAGGTCAGGAGAACCTGTGCGTCGCCGCGAGGTTCACAGGATATGACGTGGATGGTGGATACGCCGAAGCCGTGACCGTTCCTGCAGCCTTTGCCCACCACATTCCGCAAGACTTTTCCGATGAGAATGCTGCCCCGCTGCTGTGTGCAGGCGTGATCGGATACCGTTCCTTGAGGCTGAGCGGCGCTTCGAAGTCCGACCGGCTTGGCCTCTACGGCTTCGGCGCCAGCGCCCACATCGTGCTCCAGATCGCACGGCACATGGGGTGCGAGGTGTACGTGTTCACGCGCGCGGCGGCGCACAAAGAACTGGCGTCGCGTTTGGGTGCGGCATGGGTCGGTGATGCGAAGGACCGCCCGCCGCACGAACTCGATGCCGCCATCGTTTTCGCGCCCGCGGGCCCAATTGTGCTCGACGCTCTGCGTGCGCTGCGAAAAGGCGGCACGGTCGCGCTGGCGGGCATCACCATGACGCCCATCCCGCAGGTGGACTACTCGCTGCTCTACCACGAGCGCGTGGTGCGCAGCGTCGCCAACAGCACCCGGCAGGACGCCCGCGAGCTGCTGGAGTTGGCCGCCGAAGTCCCATTGCGCACCGAAGTCACCCTCTACCCGCTGGAAGAAGCTAATCGCGCTATCGACGACATGAAGCACAGCCGCATCGAAGGCGCGGGCGTGCTGCGTATCGGCTGACTTCAGGTGCTTGCGGGTTGTGCCAGCACGTAGCTGGAGCTGAGCTGGATGGCTCCGTGCAACGTGCGATATAGCGGGCAACGCATAGCATACATGCCGTGCACGCGCTCCACGGTCTCGCGGGCTTCCTCGGGCGCCACCACCTGATATTCCACGTGAATGCGCTTGATCACCAGGACCTTTTCATCAGTTTCCACTTCGCCGCGGACCTTGCCGATCAGACGCCCACCGCTGGCATCGATGTTGCGCGCCTCCAGCGCGCCCCCGAAGGTGCCCAGCATTCAACCAGCAGTGGCGGCGATGACGTAGTCAATGGTGGCGGCATGGGATTCGCCGAGCTTCTCCTTGGGAATCTTGTAGTGCTCGGCAATTGCCCCGTGAACACTGAAGGTGACCGGTTCTTTTTCGCCTGGCAGCCATGCCAGGCGGACCGGCCCAGCTACCCGCTCGATGCGGCAGTTCGAAACGTATACGACATCGGACATAGTTCTACCTCCGCGTTGAACAGTAGGATGCGCCGCCCGTTAACTCGTTACAAATTCGTCTTAGACCATGACCTCGAGCGCGTTCGGTAGGACCTCAAGCTTCTGACATTCCAGCTTGAGTACCTCGCCGTCCACCATCACATTCACCGGCGCACCCAATTGAAACTCGATCCGGCGCGCTGCTTGTCGGTAAGCGAGCGGATGTTTGACGTGGGTGCCGGTGTAAAGCGTGTGCAGGTTGGCGATTAAGCCGAGGCGGCCGATTAGCCCCCAGCGGACGTATTCGATCAAGCCATCGGCGGGGTCGGCGTCGGGTGCGATCATCATCTTTCCGCCGGTGAATTTGCTGTTATTGAAGGTGAGAAACAGGCATGGACGGCAATCGTACTCAGCCTGATTGTCTACGCGCAGAGGGAACGGGCGCTGTTCCAGGCGCGCCAGACACGTGAATAGGGCCAGCAGGTAGCCCAACTCGCCGTATTTCTGGAAACGCTCGTGGCGAAGGAAGGCCACATCGGCGGCGAACCCCACGCTCAGCAGGTTGATGTAGTAGAGCAGGCCGTCCTTGTGGGTAACGCGCAGGACGTCACAGTCGCGGCTGCGGCCCGCGAGCAAAGCCTCGCGCGCCTGCTCGGCGCCGTGAGTGCTGAAGTCCCGCAGGAACGAATTGCCCGTGCCCAGTGGCAAGAAGGCGAGCTGAGGACGCTCGCCGCTGAGCGCCTCGGGGAAGAGGCCGTTGACGATCTCGTAGGAAGTGCCATCGCCGCCCACCGCAAGGAAGCGCCGGAAGCCGGCCCGGTAGGCATCTCGTGCGAGCTGAATACCGTGGCCGGGGCTGTGGGTCTGGTGTGCCTCAAGGGAAATGCCCGCAGCACGCAGGCGATCAAGCGCCGGACCGGCGAGCTTGCCGCAGCGGCCTCCGCCCGCGGCAGGATTCACAACGGCGAAAAAAGGCAGGTTCACAGCGCAGCCACCGCCGTGGCGCGCTCGCTCGAGGCGCGGATCTGCTCCGCGAGTTCAATACGCTTGATTTTGAGTGAGGCCGTGCGCGGAAAATCATGATCCAAGATCGCGTAGCCGCGCACGCGCTTGAAATCCGGCAGACGCCGGTTGCGCTCCTCCAGCTCGCGCCGCAGTGCTTCGTCGAACTCGTGTCCGGGCTCCTGGCGCAAAACGATTACGAGCGTCTCTCCCGTCATCGAGCTTTCAGGCCACAGGTAATTCGCCGCGAATACACAGAATTCTTTTACTGGCAGACCTTCGAAGGCGGTCTCGATATCCTCGGGATAAATGTTCTTGCCACCTTCCGTGACGATCATGTTCTTCTTGCGGCCGAAGAGTTGAAGGTGGCCAGTGGCGTCCACGCGGCCGAGATCACCGGTCATAAGCCAGCCGTCCATGATGGTCTCGGCCGTCATCTCAGGATCGTCGAGATAATGCGACATGACGGTCTTGCTGCGCACGGCCACTTCGCCGATGCCGTCATCACTCGGATCGACGATGCGCACTTCCATTCCCGGCAGCGGCCTGCCTACGGTGTCCGGGCGAAACGGATTGAAATCATTCAGCGTGACTGCTGTGCCCGCTTCGGTGAGCCCGTATCCGTTGGCGACGGGGATACCGAGATCGTAGAAGAACTGCAGCGTTGTCGGCTCGGTAAACGCGCCGCCTACGAACAGGGCACGCAGCTCTCCGCCGAATGCCTGGTGAACCTGCTTCAGCAGCGTACGGCTGATCTTCAGATTGGGCCGTTTAGTGGTGAGCAGCTTGTTCAGGCCAATTAATCGGTCGAGCAGCCAGCGGCGGTGCGCCGGCAGGTCGGCGAAGCGCGCCCGCAGGCCTTTTTCGAGATTCTTGAGCACCATCGGCACCAGCGACATGTAGGTGATCTTGTAGCGCGGAAAGGCCTCGCGGATATATTCCGGACGCAGCGTTCGCAAATGCACCACCGCAGCGCCACAAGTGAACGGCCCGATGAAACCTACCATGAAGTCGATGGCGTGGTTGGTCGGCAGAATGCTCAGGTAGCGCACGCCCGGCCAGAACGGATACCACGATGTTAGCGAGATGCACTGCTCGAGATAGTTCTCGTGGGTGAGCACGCATCCCTTGGGGCGGCCGCCTGTGCCGGATGAATAGACGATGCAAGCTGGATCCTCGCGGCGCCGGGACACAAAGCGCGGCTCGCCTTCCGCTGTGAACTCCTCCCAGCGCTTCGCACCGGCGATGTCGGCGTTGGCAGGAGCTTCGGTTACCAGCACCGTTTCTGCGCGGAGATCCTTGAAACCCGGGCTGGCCACCATCGCCCGCCACAGATGATGCTCGATCACCAGCACCGTGGCCTTCGAGTGCCCCAGCAGAGCGAGATGCTCGCGTGCGGTCAGCTTGTAGTCGAGTGGGATGAGCACTCCGCCACAGTAGGAGATAGCGTAGGCCGAGACGAGCCATTTCGACTGGTTGGTCATGATGATGGCGGCGCGGCTGCCTTCGCGGAAACCCGAATCCTGAAGAGCACGTGCCAGTGGTAGTGCCATCTGCTTGAAGTCGCTGTAGGTCAGTCGGCAGTTCTCACGATCACGGTCTGTCTCGATCAGGCACACTTCATTCGGCCAGCGGTCGAGCGCGTCGCGCAGCGCCGCTCCCAGCGACTCGTATTGATGGAGATCCAACATTAGAGGTAGCAGGAGGCAGGATGCAGGAAGCGGGAGACGTCTAATGCCCGCCGGTTTTTCTGCTGTTTCCTGCGTCCTGCCGCCTGCCTCCCCCCAGCAGATGTCACAGTCTTGACTGGATACGTTCCGCCAGGACTCGAAAGCTGGTGACGCCCTGCATCTCGTAGTCGGGCAGCTCGACGCGGAAGTGGTTCTCGAGCCGTGTAAGCAGTTCGAGCGCCTGCAGGCTGTCGATCTTCAGCTTCTCGAAGAAGTCGTCCTCGGGCGAGAGCCTTTCACGCGCCACCTTGAAGTGAGTGGCCGCGAGCTTCAGGATCTCATCCGTGGTCTGTTCAAGAGTGGGCATGTTTCTCTTCCAATTTACCAGACGCATCAGGGCAAATACGGCTGCCGGTCGGTGCTTTCGGCGAACTTGCGCAAAGCCTCTTCCACAGCGGGCCGTGCGAACAGCGCGCAGAAGGTTTCGATCTCGCGGCGCAGCTCATTGTACGGAATCGGCTTGATGAACTGCTTGGTGCTGACACTGGTGTGCCGGTCGAACTTGCCGATCTGTACGGCAGTCGAGCGGGCGATGGACAGAGCTTCGCCTTCCGCCGCCACCTGGCAGACCAGTCCGATGGCCTGCGCCTTCTGCACGTTGAAGCTGCGTCCGGTGAGCAGCAGGTCGCGCACAACAGCGTTACCGAGGTCGCGCTTGAGGCGCGGAATGCCGCCGAACCCCGGAATCAGTCCCAGGCGCAATTCGGGGAAGCAGAAACGCGCCATCTTGTCCGCCACGATGAGGTCGCAGGCCAGCGCCAGCTCGAAGCCGCCGCCGAAGCAGACGCCATGCACGGCGGCGATGGTCGTAAGCGGCGAGGCGTCGACAATGTTCAGCACGCGATGGATGCGCTCCAGGAATTGACGCACGCCAGCCACGCGTTCACCAGTCGGCAGCTTGCGGCCTTTCGCGTAAAGCTCGCGCAGGTCTGCACCGGCAGAAAATCCACCCGGCAGCCTGCTGTAGATGATCAGCGCATGCGCTTGGCCGGTGACCGTCTCCAGCTCCTCCACGAATTCTTCCAGCTCGTCCAGGGTGATGGAGCCGATCTCGTTGAGTGGCTCGCGGTGCAGCGCCAGTTCAACGACGCCGTCGGTCATCTCCCAGGAAAGCGCCTGGCCACAATGTTTCTTCATGCCGGTTTGGCCGATTCCATGGCGGTCGCATAGATCCTGTCAATTTCGGAGTGAAAGCGCGCGGCGATGGCATCGCGCTTCAGCTTGCCGTTGGCGGTGAGCAGCCCATTCTCCGCGCTGAAGCCTTCAAGCGCGAGATGGAACGCGCGGATGCGTTTGTAATGCGGCCAGTCCTCGTTCAATTGCTCCAGCACCCGTTCGACCTCCTGCCGCGTGCAGTTGCCCGCGACGATAGCGGCGAGGAAGCTGCAGCCGTTGCCCACGAGCACCACCTGCTGCGCGCCGGGCAAGCGACGGAGCAGTTCGTCCTCAATCGGCTCGGGCGCGATGTTATGGCCGGAATTGAGGATTATCAGATTCTTGATGCGGCCGATGATTCGCCAATTGCCGCTGGCGTCCACTTCGCCCTGATCACCCGTGTGGAACCATCCGTCGCGCACAACCTTGGCCGTTTCCTGCGGACGGTTCCAATAGCCGGGGAAAAGGTTTGGTCCGCGCACAAGGATCTCTTCGTGCTCACCGGCTGTCATTTCAATGTCGGGGACGGCTGGGCCCACTCGTCCGGGCTCGACGTTGCGCGGGTCGTCCATAGTGCAGATGGCGGTCGTCTCAGTGAGCCCGTACACCTGCAGCACCGGGATGCGAAGCATTATGAAGAACAACTGTGTCTCCACGGCCAGCGGTGCCGAGCCACAGATGATTGCTTTGAGGTTCGGGCCGATGCTCGCGCGGATCCTGGGGAACAGCAGCGCGCCCGCCAGCATAAGCCAGAATGCCTCCCGAACCCCGGACTCCCCGCCATGTCCCCGGAGGTATGCCTTCCTGGCGTGTTCGAAGATCGTCTGCGCCAGCCCGCCGTGCTTGCTGATCTGGTCGGAAATCCCCGTGCGCATGCGCTCCAGCAGCGTCGGAACATTCAGGAAATAATCGGGCGCGGCGAGCTCGAGGTCCTGCTTGAGGCGGTCGAGGTCGGTATTGATGGTGAGGACGGCGTTGCGCGAAAGGCAACTCAGTAGCAGGATCCAGGACCCGGCAAAGCAGAACGGCAGGTAATGGAAAACGCGGTCAGGCTGCGCCATCTTGCCCATCAGCAGATCGAGCCGCTCGGTGGTACAACGCAGCATGTGGTCAAGGTTGCCGACGTTGAGCACCACGCCCTTGGACTCGCCCGAGGTGCCGGAGGTGTAGATGATAGTCACGGGGTCGGATTCGGAGAGCGGGATGGGGCCGCACCCATCGTCGGCGGTTCCCGAACCGCGCACAAAAATCTCCTCAAAGAGAGCGGCGCGCGGCATCTGTGGCCAGACTTGAGCTACACCGTCACGCAGCGTCGCCTGGCTGCAGGCGACCAGCGACGGCGCGCAGTCCTTCATTATCCCCGCGAGTTCCTTTGGCGACTGGCGAGCGTAAAGCGGCACGACGATAATGCCTTCGGCCATCGCGGCCAGGTCCAGCGCAGCCCAGCGCACGTCATTTGGTGCCAGCAGCGCACAGCGATCGCCCTTTTTCAGACCTGCATTGATCAGAAAACTTCTAGCCGAATGCACCAGCCCGAGCACCTGGCGGCCGTTGCTGGTAAGGAGCTTGGCCTGCTCGACCTGCTGCAACACCGGACGCTCGGCGCTTTGGCGCAGACGGTCGAATATATGTTCGAGGAAGTTCATGCGGCACAGGTTTCGGCCAGCCCGCATAACGTAGGGCTGAGCGGCGGCAGGTAGTCCTCCCAGCTCAGCCTGCCCGTCCGTACGGGAAAATCGGGGTAGCGCCGCTGTATGTTCTCTTCGAAATGCACGCCCATGCGCGCCATGGTTTTCAAATTCTTCATCACGGTATGGGCAATTACGTCGCGAATAGCTGCGCGCTCCGTGCGCAACGTTTCCATGATGTCGATCAGCTTGGGCTCCAGTTCGGGATCGTCCACTTCCAGCAGCAGATGATCGTGGCCGCGCTCGCGCATGAGATTGCGGATGCGCTCGTCCATCGTGATACCGGCCGATGGCACGAGCCCGGGCATGGAGGTAACAATGCCGTGATAGCGCGAGGAAACCATTATGTCACCGGCGCGCAGGATGCTCACGAACTGGTACATGTCGTACTCGTCGGAGGTGACCACCGGAGCGCCGCCGAGCCGCGCAGAGATGCGCTCGCAGGCGTCCCTGTCCAGCCGCTCGGTCGCTACCAGCACAGGAAACACGCTGTGCTTCTTCGAAAATGCGTCGACCGCATTTCCGATGGCGGCCAAGTAGCGCGTGTACGCGGCGTCCACGTCCGGTCCGGAATTGTGAAAGTACACGGTCCGATAGTGGCTCGACTTGTAAGCTCCGGTAGCGACGCGCAGAAAATACTTCCCAACCGACGCCTTCACCGGCCACCAGAAGGGATTAATGGGACAAATGAGCAGCACCGGCCTGCTGCCGTCCCAGCCAATGGCGCGGAGTACCTTCTGCCCATACTCGGGACCCAGAGGTTCGAAGGTCCACGCGGTGTCGGTGCCAAGCTCCGTAGGGACTCCCAGTTCGCTGAGCACGGTCCGTGATTCGGCATTGCGCGTAATGACCAGCGATTCCCCGCAATAGCGCCGGCACATCGCCCTGAGCAATCTGTCCATGTCGCCGGCTTCCGCGCCATAGCCCACCGAGAGCTTGTTCTGCGCGGAGGCGATGCCGAGCGATCCGATCATCATGGTGGTCAGCGCATTGGCAAACTTGCTCTTGAACATCGAACCTTCGCACGCGACCACACCATGCTGCTGGCGAACTTCACGGTAAAGAAACGGCGGAAAAATGTCGGGCAGATGGACCTGGCGGGCATCGCCAAAATAGCCCCTCGTCCGCTCGAAGTTTTGCGTCATCACGCTGAGCGCAATGTTTTCCGCACCGAGCACGCGGCGCACCTGGCGCAGCATCTCTTCCACGCGCACGTCGGACCCGGTATTGCGCGTGCCGTTGTAACCGGCGAACAGCAGGCGGAGTTTTTCGCCCGGATGCCAGGGTGCGCCTATGCCGAACATCCATTGCAGCCGCGTGAGTTCAATGAGACCGCTGACCCAGGCCTCTAGGACGAAATCCATCATGTCCGCACCCCTCCGACGGCGTCTCCGGCGAACTCGATTCCAGTTTGCTGAGTTAAAGCAGGAGTTGGCCACTCCTGGTACGGATAGCTGAAGTGATTTTCGGTGGAGAACTTCAACAGTGGATAGCTGTACTCGGAAAACGACGCCGGCGACGCGCCAAGCTCGGCGACGACACGGGTGTTGTCGAAAACCGTGTTCCACACCAGGTATGGCATGAATACCTTCATCAGCGAGGCCCCGAGGCCGAGAGCTCCGCGGCGGTTCGAAAGCCAGTTCACCGTGGCCGTGAATGGCTTTTCAAGGCTCGGCATGAAGAGTGGCGGCCGTTTCCCGCGCGCGCGATTCAGCGCTATCGTCAATTCGCGGTACGTCTGCGATTTCATCCCGGAGGAGAGATGATAGATCTCGTAGTCCGGCCGCGGCTTCTGATGCAACGCGACTACTGCGTCCGCGACATAGTTCACCGGCACGATATCGACTCTATCACCGGCCCGGAACGGCAGCACCGGCAAACCGGCGAGGAACACGAAGGCACGCACCATGTCGAACTGCGTGGTTTCGGCGTGGCGGCTGTCGCCCAGCACGATGCTGGGACGGAAGAATGTGCGCGCGACGTTTGGCAACAGCTCGCGAATCATGTGCTCGCAGAACTTTTTCGTGCGGGCGTAGGGATCGTAGTCGGAGCGGTCCCACT
>Ga0187778_10000737_pt1 | contig 23270 bp, 21 predicted proteins | sample 1015_Q2_SP5_20_M_FD_132418 | JGI IMG/M metagenome (GOLD analysis project Ga0187778, IMG submission 132418) | Tropical peat soil microbial communities from peatlands in Department of Meta, Colombia - 1015_Q2_SP5_20_MG | ecosystem: Environmental > Terrestrial > Soil > Wetlands > Peat | place... | reverse complement strand
GGTGTGAGGGTGTAGGGTGTCGCGATCGCCGCCTACACCCTACACCCCACACCCCACACCCTGCTTCTCAGCAGATCCTCGGCAGCTGCTCCCCGCTCAGCAGATCCAGCACCCGCTCGCCGCCGGCCCGCGTCTTCAGCGTGACCAGTCCCGGCGAGCCGGCGCCCACGGTGCCGATGCGGGCCGCCGCGGCGGTGTCGGGGCGCGCGCGGAGCAGCGCCAGGGCCGCCTCCGCGTCGCCGGGGGCGACGAAGGCGATGAACCGCCCCTCGCAGGCCACGTACAGCGGATCGAGACCGAGCACCTCGCAGGCGCCCGACACGTCCTCGCCCACCGGGACCGCGCTCTCGTGCACCGCGATCTCGCACCCGGCCTGCGTCGCGATCTCGTTCAGGACCGTCGCCACGCCGCCGCGCGTCGGATCGCGCAGGCAGTGCACGTCGAGGCCGGCCTCGAGCAGCGCCAGCGCCGGCGCGGCCACGCTGGCGCAATCGCTCAGGATCGGCGAGCTGAACCGGAGGCCGTCGCGCACCGCCATCACCGCGACGCCGTGCTGGCCCACCGGCCCGCTCACGATCACCGCGTCGCCGGGCCGCACCCGGCCGGGGGAGACGGGCTGCTTCGCGACCACCGCCCCCACGCCCGAGCTGGTGATGTAGACGCCGTCGCCCTTGCCCCGCTCGACCACCTTCGTGTCGCCGGCGACCACCGCGACGCCCGCGTCGCCCGCGGCCCGGCGGATCGACGCCACGACGCGCGCCAGGTCGTCCACCGCCAGCCCCTCCTCGAGGATGAACCCGAGGCTGAGGTACAGCGGCCGGGCCCCGCTCATCGCGAGGTCGTTGACCGTGCCGTTCACGGCCAGGGAGCCGACGTCGCCCCCGGGGAAGAACATCGGGTGCACCACGAAGCTGTCGGTCGTGAACGCCAGCCGCGACCCGGGCGAGGCGAGCACCGCCGCGTCGTGCAGCTCGGCGAGCGCGTCGTTGCTGAACGCCGGGACGAACAGGCGCTCCACCAGCTCGCGGGTCAGCCGCCCGCCACCGCCGTGCGCGAGCAGGATCCGTCCGCCCGGGGGCAGCGGCACGGGGCAGGAGAGCTCGCCGCCCATCTCAGGCCGCTCCCGCCCCTGCCGCGGCGCCGGCCGGATCGCGGCGCCGCCGGTACAGCCAGTAGGCGGCGCACGCGCCCTCGGAGGACACCATCGGCGCGCCGAGCGGGTGCTCGGGCGTGCAGCGCGTGCCGAACGCCGGGCACTCCCGCGGCCGGAGCCGCCCCTGCAGCACCAGGCCGGCGCGGCACTCCGGGTCCTCCCGCGCGGCCGGCGCGTCATCGGGGAACCGGCGCTCGGCGTCGAACTCCGCGTACCGCGCGTTCACGCCGAGGCCGCTGTGCGGGATCGGGCCGAGGCCGCGCCAGGTGCGGTCCGTGACCTCGAAGACCTCCTCGATGGCGCGCCGCGCCACCGGGTTCCCCTCCGGTCGCACCACCCGCGCGTACTGGATCTCCACTTCGTGCCGGCCCTCCTCGAGCTGCCGCACCGCCATCGCCACGCCCTGCAGCAGGTCGAGCGGCTCGAAGCCGGTCACCACCACCGGCACGCGGTGGCGCTCGACCAGCGGCCGGTACTCCGCCGTGCCCATCACCGTGCACACGTGCCCGGCCGCGAGGAACGCCTGGACCCGGCACTCCGGCTCGGCCAGGATCGCCTCGAGGGCCGGGGGCACGCGCACCTGGGCCACCAGCAGGCTGAAGTTCCGCAGCCGCTTCTGCGCGGCGAGCTTGACGGCCATCGCGTTGGCCGGCGCCGTGGTCTCGAACCCCACCGCGAAGAACACCACCTGGCGGTCCGGCTCGCGCTCGGCGATCGCGACGGCGTCGAGGGGCGAGTACACCACGCGCACGTCGCCGCCCTCGGCGCGGACGTGCAGCAGGTCGTCGCTGCTGCCCGGCACGCGGAGCATGTCGCCGAAGGAGGTGAACACGACCTCCGGGCGGCGCGCGATCCGGAACGCGCGATCGAGGATCCCCACCGGCGTGACGCACACCGGGCAGCCGGGCCCGTGCACCAGCGTCACGCCGGGCGGCAGCATCTCGTCGACGCCGTAGCGCACGATCGAGTGCGTCTGGCCGCCGCACACCTCCATCAGAGTCCAGGGACGGGTGACGATCGCCCGGAGGGTCTCGGCGTAGCGCTGCGCGGCCGACCCGTCGCGGTACTCGTCGAGGTACCTCACGGCACCTCCGACCGCTCGATCGCCTGCTGCTCGCCCTCCAGCTCGGCCAGCTCCTGCATCTCCTCGAGGTAGCGGAACGTCTCCTCGGCGTCCTCGGGCGCGATCCGGCTGAGCGCCAGGCCCACGTGCACGATCACGTAGTCGCCGACGACCGCCTCCGGCACGTACTCCAGGCACACCTCGCGGCTCGCGCCGCCGAACCGGACGGTGCCGTACCGGAGCCCGCCGGGACCGGCGTGCGTCTCGAGGATCTCGCCCGGGATGCCGAGGCACATGCGCTTACCCCTCGCCTTCCAGGAGGCGGTGCGCCGCGACCATCGCCTGGCCGATCGAGAGCCCGCCGTCGTTCGGCGGCACGCGGCAGTGCGTCACGGCCGTGAGCCGGCGGGCCCGCAGCTCGCGGGTCGCGAGCGAGAGCAGCGCGGCGTTCTGGAAGCAGCCGCCGGTCAGGACCACACGGCTCACACCCATCCACTCGGCCGCAGCGCCGATCATCCGGGCCATCGTGGCGTGGAACCGGCCGGCGACAACCGGCGCCGCGGTGCCCCGCGCGAGATCGGCGAGGACGCCGTGGACCGCCGGGCGCCAGTCGAGGTCGACCAGCGGCTCGCCCGTCCCGCCCGGCGCCTCGCGCAGGACGAACGGGTAGGCGCCCGCCGACACCGGCGCGGCGATCTGCTCGAGCAGCATCGCCGCCTGCGCCTCGTAGCGCGACTCCTGCCGCAGCCCCAGCAGCGAGGCGACGGCGTCGAACAGCCGGCCCGCGCTCGAGGTGCGCACGGCGCCGCTCCGGGAGACCAGCAGGGACTCGATCACGTCGCGGCGCCCGCGCGCCTCCTCGACCGGCGGGAGGCCGAGGCTCCACAACTGCCCGCCCACCGTCTCGTGCAGCACGCCCAGCGCCGAGCGCCATGGCTGGCGCGCCGCCGCCTCCCCGCCGGGAAGCCGGAAGGGGAGCAGGCGCGCCACGCGCACGAAGCCGGTCGCCGTCGCGCGGAGGAATTCCCCGCCCCAGATCGTGCCGTCCGTGCCGAGCCCGGTCCCGTCCCAGGCGACGCCCAGCACCTCGCCCGCGAGGTCGTGCTCGGCCATCGCGGAGGCGACGTGCGCGTGGTGGTGCTGCACCCGGATCACCGGCAGCCCGCTGGCCTCCGCCAGGCGCGTCGTCGCGTAGTCCGGGTGGAGATCGCAGGCCACGGCCACCGGCTTCAGCCCGTACAGGCGCTCATAGTCCCGCACCGTGCGGCTCAGCGCGTCGAGCGACAGGCGGTGGTCGAGGTCGCCGATGTGCTGGCTCGCGACGATCTGGCCCCGCTGGCTCCAGGCGACGGTGCTCTTGAGGTGGCCGCCCAGCGCACGCACCGTGGGCAGATCGCCCGAGACGGCCACCGGCAGCGGGGCGAAGCCGCGCGCGCGCCGCATGACGAGCAGCTCGCCGTCCACCACGCGCGCCACCGAGTCGTCCACGTGGCGGGCGACCGGCCGGTCGTGATGCAGGAACGCGTCGGCGATCGAGCCCAGCCGGGCGCGGGCGTCGGCGGCGTCGACGGCCATCGGCTCCTCGGAGAAGTTCCCGCTGGTGCACACCACCGGGAAGCCGAGCCGCGCGAGGAGCAGATGGTGCAGCGGCGAGTACGGCAGCATCGCGCCCACCGAGCGGAGCCCCGGCGCCGTCTCCGGCGAGATCGCGCCGCGGTCGACGAGCGGCAGCAGCAGGATCGGCGCCGAGGGCGAGGTCAAGAGCTCGGCCTCGCGCTCGCCGACCCGCGCCGCCCGGCGCACTGCCTCGAGGCTCGGGAACATCACGGCGAACGGCTTCGCCTCCCGGCCCTTGCGCGCCCGCAGCCGCGCCACGGCGGCGCCGTCGCGCGCGTCCACGACCAGCTGGTAGCCGCCCAGGCCCTTGAGGGCGAGGATCCGGCCGGAGCACACCACCGCGGCCGCCGCCTCGAGGGGATACGTCGCGCCGGGCGGCGCGCCCTTCTCCTTGCCCTCGAACTCGAGTCGCGGGCCGCAGCGCGGGCACGCGACCGGCTGCGCGTGGAAGCGCCGGTCCCGCGGATCGTCGTACTCGGCGGCGCAGTCCGGGCACAGGGAGAACGAGCGCATCACCGTGAGCGGCCGGTCGTACGGCAGCCCCTCGATGATCGAGAGCCGCGGGCCGCACGCGGTGCAGTTGAGGAACGGGTAGCGGTAGCGGCGGTCGGCGGGGTCGTTCAGCTCCCGCAGGCAGTCCGGGCAGGTCGCGAGGTCGGGTAGCATCGCCACCACGGGCTCGGGGCCGGTCTCGCTGGCCAGGATCTCGAACCGCCCGGCCCCCACGGCCGGCACCCACTCGACGTCGACGCCCCGGACGACGGCCGCGGGCGGCGCCTCGCGCTCCAGCCGGCGGGCGAGCTCGGCGACCCGGTCCTCGGGACCCTCGACCCGGATCACCACGCCGTACGGCGTGTTGCGCACCGAGCCGGCGAGCCCGAGCGACTCGGCCAGCCGGAAGACGAACGGACGGAAACCGGTGCCCTGCACCGCGCCGGTGACGGCGATCCGCGCAGCGAAGGGCTGCGGGGCGAAGGGCGCCGCCACCGCCGTCACCGCGCCTGCAGCTCCGGCACGGCCTTCGTCGCCGCGCGCTTGGAGGCGATCCGCCACTCCAGCCAGGCCACCACGTCCTCGATGCCCGCGCCGGTCCGGCACGACGTGGACAGGATCGCGACGCCGGGATGCACGTCGTGCACGGCGGTCTCGGCGGTGCGCGGATCGAAGTCCGTGCGGTCGAGCAGGTCCACCTTGTTCATCACCACGAGGTCGGCGCGCCGGAACATCAGCGGGTACTTCTTCGGCTTGTCGTGTCCCTCGGTCACCGACAGCAGCATCACGGCGTCGTCCTCGCCGAGATCGAACTCGGCGGGGCACACCAGGTTGCCCACGTTCTCGATCACCACCACGTCGCAGCCGTCCTCGGCGAGGTGGTGCAGCACGTGGTGCACCATCCGCGCGTCGAGGTGGCACGCGGCGCCGGTGTTGATCTGGTGCACCGGGCAGCCGAGGCCTCCGAGACGGTCCTTGTCGGCGCTGCCCACGATGTCGCCCTCGACGACGCCCACGCGGTGCCGCTCCACCAGGGCCGGCAGCACGCGCTCCAGCAGCGAGGTCTTCCCCGATCCCGGCGCGCTCATCAGGTTCACGGCGTAGATCCCGTGCTCCGCCAGCAGCTGCCGGTTCTCCCGCGCCACGGCGTCGTTGGGCGCCAGCAGGCCGGCCTTGACGTCAATCTCGTGCATGCGCCACCTCGATCTCCTCCTCCAGCTCCAGCGTCCGCACCTCGAGCTCCCGGCCGCTCACGATCCGCGTGCGCTCCGACCCGCACACGCCGCAGCGGAACACCAGGTCCTCGACCGGGCTGGTCCGTCCGCAGGCGTCGCACGCCACGACCAGCGGCACCGTGTCGAACACCAGCTTCGCGCCGTTCAGGGGGGTCGCCGCCGAGAGGCACTGGAACGCGAAATCGAGGGCGTCGCTCGAGACGCCGGACAGCTCACCGACCCGCACGTGGATCGCCGCCACCCGCGCGCCCGGCGTCGCCGCCAGGCGCGCGGTCACCGCGTCGATCAGGTTCTGTGCGATGCCGGCTTCGTGCATGTCGGAACCCCGAGCACTTTCCACTGCATTAGCTGTGCCTCGACGCGCCGGACCAGCTCCGGCAGCGCTGCCTGAACGGCAGGGGTCAGATGTTCGCCGAACACACGGGTTTCCGTGGCCTCGACTGCGAAGAAGACCGTCTCGGCGGGCAGGGGGATGTCCAGCGTGCGGCCCAACGCCAGGGCCGTGCCGAGGCTCACGTCGTGGTAGGAGACCGCCCGGAGCGTCGGGATCGCCTCGTCGGGCGTGAGGCGGTAGATGGTGCCGGGAGGGCCCTTCCGCCACTCGATCGCGTCCACGATGACGGCGCGGTCGTAGCCGGCCAGCAGGTCCACGAAGCGCATTCCGCCCCAGGCGGACTGCACCACGTCCACCGCGCGGTTGCCGGCGAGCCGCTCGGCCAGGACTTCGGCCGCGCGCACGCCGACCGCGTCGTCCGTCAGGAGCGGGTTGCCCAGCCCGACGACGACGACGCGCTCGACCGATCCGCCACCAGTCACGTTCCTTCCCTCACCACACCCTACACCATCACCGTCCTCGCTTCAATCCCGCCTCAGGACCTCGACGATGGTGCCATCCGGATCCCGCAGCGTCACCTCGAGCGGCATCTCGCCCAGCAGGCTGTGCGTCGCGCATCCCAGGCACGGGTCGTAGGCCCGGAACGCCATCTCGACCATGTTGAGCAGCCCGTCCGAGACCTGCTTGCCCGAGATCAGGCCCTTGGCCGCCTTCTCCACGCCCATCGCCATCCGGGCGGCGTTGCCCTGGGTCGCGACGATCAGGTTCGCCATCGTGATGACGCCCCGCTCGTCGGTCTTGTAGTGGTGGATGAGCGTGCCGCGCGGCGCCTCCACCACGCCCACGCCCTCCGACGGCTTCGCCGTGGGCAGGGTGCGGACGTTCGGGTCCACCAGCACCGGATCGTTCGCGATCTCCCGCATCCGCTCGGTCGCGTAGAGGATCTCGATGACGCGCGCCCAGTGGTTGCCGAGCGTGTGGTGCACCGGCTTGCCGCCGAGCGTCGCGTACATCTTCTCGTAGGCCTGCTGGGCGAGCGGCGTCGCCATCCCCGACGCGACGTTGAGCCGGGCCAGCGGCGCGACGGCGTAGATCCCGCTGTCCGCGCCCTCCGTGAAGCCCTTCCAGCCGACCGGCTTGAGGTAGCAGAACTTCATGTAGCTCCACGGCTCCACGTGCTCGGCGACGTAGTCGAGGTACTGCTGGATCGCGAAGCGCGCGACTTCCTTCCCTTCCGGCGAGACGACCTTGACCTTGCCGTCGTAGAAATTCGGCCGGTCCCGGTCGTCGACCAGGCCCAGGTAGTGGGTGCGGTGCGTGAACGTGTCGGAGGTGATGAGCTTCACGTACTCCGGGTTCTTGAGGACCACGTCCTCGAACACCTGGAGGGTGAACTGGGCGAACTTCACGGCGTCGTCGGCCAGCACCTGGAACTGCTTCTGCTCCTCCGGCTTGATCGCCTTCGCGACGCCGCCGGGCAGCCCGAGGACCGGGTGGATGACCTTGCCGCCCGCGATGGCGATCAGCTCGCGCAGCCGCCGCCGCATCGCGATCACGGTCTTGCCCGTCTCGGTGCCGACCTTGGCGATGACGCCGAGGATGTTCCGCTCGGCGGCGGGCGCCTGCGGCCCGACGACGAAGTCCGGCCCGCCGAGGAAGTAGAAGTGCAGCGCGTGGTCCTCGGCCATGAAGGCGTTGTAGACCAGCTCGCGGATCGCCTTCCCGGCGGGCGGCGGCTCGACCTTGTAGAGGTCGTCCAGGGCCTTGGTCGCGGCCATGTGGTGCGCGGTCGGGCAGACGCCGCAGATGCGGCTGGTGATCTGCGGCATGTCCTCGGCCAGGCGGCCCTTGGCGAACTGCTCGAAGCCCCTGAGCTCGGGCACCTGCATGAAGGCGCGGCTCACGTCGCCCCGCTCGTCGAGGAAGATCTCGATCCTCCCGTGGCCCTCGAGCCGGGTGATCGGGTCGATGCTGATCTTGCGCCCCGTCGGGGCGGTCTGAGTGGTCGGCGGCGTCATGGTCATCCCACCTTCGCTGTTGGGGCCGCGGCGGCCGCGACGGCGGCCGGCTTGCGCGCGACACAGTCCAGCACGGGCTGCGCGGACACCAGCTCCGTGCCGATCCCCAGCTTCTTGGGGCTGATCCCCATCGCCAGTCCCATCAGCTGGGTGAAGTAGAGCACCGGGATCTCGTAGGTCGTGCCGAACTCCCGGTTCACGTCCTTCTGGTACGCCTCGAGGTTCAGCTGGCAGAGCGGGCACGCGGTCGCGACCACGTCGGCCTTGGCCTGGGCCGCGCCGCGCAGCAGGTCCCGCACCATCGCGAGCGCGGCGTGGCGCTGGCCGATCATCAGCGAGGCGCCGCAGCAGCGGAGCCGGTACGGGAACGGCACCGCCTCGGCGCCGATGGCGCGGAGCAGGTCCTCGAAGTAGGTCGGGCCCGCCGGGTCGAACCCGTCCCCGCGGTCGGGGCGGACGAGCTGGCAGCCGTAGTAGGCCGCGACCTTCAGCCCCTTGAGGGGATGCGTGACCTTCTTCTTGATGGCCTCGAAGCCGACGTCGCGCACGAACACGTGAATCAGGTGGTGCACCTTGGTCGTGCCCGCGTAGTGCAGGTCGTCGGCCTCGAGCGCGTAGTTGAGATGCTCGGCGAGGTCGGCGTCGGCCCGGAGCTGCTCGTTGGCGTGATGGAGGTTCTTGAAGCAGGCGTTGCACGGCGCCACCACGTCGAGGCCGGTGCGCTCGGCGATGGCCAGATTCCGCGCGCACAGCGCGTTGGCGAGCAGCTCGTCCACGTTGGTGTAGGGCGTGGCACCGCAGCAGTTCCAGTCCTCGATCTCCTGGAACTCGATGCCGAGCTTCGCGCCGGTCTCCACCGTGGAGAGGTGGTAGCTGGCGGACACGGTCTCCGCCGAGCACCCCGGGAAGTAGGCGTAGCGCTTCATTCGATGCCTTCCAGTGGAACGATCCGGCTGAGCATGCGGCGGAAGTTGTCGAGCCGCTTGATGCGGGACGGGACCAGGGGGATCCGTCCCTTGGCCAGCATCTTCATGCCGAACTGCATCTCGCGCAGCATCCCCTGCACGCCGCCCTCGAAGATGAACGCGGGCGCGTAGCCGGGCTCGTACGACTTGCCGTTGCGCATGATGGTCTTCACGAACCGCCGCGAGAACTCGGGCCCGACCATGTCGCTGCGGTAGCGGTTCTTCCAGATGGAATAGCGCTTGAGGACGTACATCAGCTCGGACGGCTTGATCTCCTTCGGGCACCGCTCCGAGCACGCGTAGCAGGACGCGCACATCCAGTAGGTGTTGCTGTTCAGGACCTCCTCGCGCATCCCGGCGTTGATCATGCCGATCAGCCGGCGCGGCGTGTGGTCCATGAAGTCCACCGCCGGGCACGCGGCCGAGCAGGTCGCGCACTGGATGCAGCAGTTCAGGCCGCGGGTGCCGGTCGCGTACATCTCGTTCGAGATCTCGTCGGCGAACGACAGCGTGCTGTACATGGGCGCTCCCCTCAGCCGACCGGCTGGCCGCGCGACTCGGCGGCCTTGAGCAGGGCCCCGACACGCTCGAGCAGCAGGTCGGGCTCGACCGGCTTCTCGATCAGCTCGTTGAGCGCGACGAAGCTCGGATGCACCGCCTGGCCCGGGAACATGAAGGCGATCTGCTCGCGGATGCCGGTGATGATGAGGATCGGCAGGTCCTTGAGCGCCGGGTCCTTGCGGATCTTGCGGGCCATCATCACGCCCTCCGCGCCCCGCCCCATCATGATGTCGAGCAGCAGCAGGTCGTGCGGCCGGGCCTTGAGCGCCGCGAACCCGTCCTTGGGATTGTGCGCGACCTCGGTCTCGTAGCCGGCGCCGTCCAGGATGGCCCGGATCCCGGAAACGAAGTCGGGATCGTCGTCAATGATCATCAGCTTCTTGCGCTCGCTCATCGGCGGCCTTCTTTCTGGGCTGCGGCCGCTGGCGCGGCGTCCCGGCCCAAGATGCCGGGGCCGCCCTCGCCGAGGGCCGGCAGCGTAATCTCGAACGTGCTCCCCGTGCCCGGGGTGCTGCGAACCGTCACGGACCCGCCGTGCGCCTCGACGATGCGGCGGCTCACCGGCAGTCCGAGACCCGAACCGCGCTCTCCCGCCGCCCCGGACTGGGCGGTGTAGAACGCCTCGAAGATGTGCGGCAGGTCCTCCGGGGCGATGCCGATGCCGCTGTCGGCGACGGCGATCCGCACGTCGTCGCCCTCGACGGTGACGGTCACCGACACGCGGCCGCCCTCGCGGGAGTACTTGACCGCGTTGCCCACGATGTTCACCAGCACCTCGGTCAGGGTCGCCTGGTCGCCCCACACCACCGGCGAGGGATCGGGGACCGCCGCGGCGAGCGTGACCGACTTGCGCGCGGCGTGGCCCGCCAGGCTCTCCACCGCCTTGTCCACCGGCACGCGCACCGGGACCGCAGCGAACCGCGCCTTGACGGCCTCGAGGTCCACCGAGCCGCGGCGCCAGGTGTCGATGAGCTGGAGGAGATCGCTCACCCGCGCCTTCACGCGCCCGAGTCTGGCGCGCTGGTCCTCGCTCGCGACCGCGGCCAGCTCCCGCTCCAGGACGAAGAGGTTCTGCTGGATGGCGGCGAGCGGCGCCTTGAACTCGTGGGCCACGATCGCGGCGAAGTGGTCGCGCAGCAGCTCCCGCTCCCGGCGCAGCGCCTGCGTCTCGAGCACCAGGGCCCGCTTCTCCGCCCCGCGCCGCACGATCAGCCGGAACTCCTCCGGCGTGAACGGCTTGGGGAGGAAGTCGTAGGCGCCGCGCTTCATCGCCTCCACGGCCGAGCTCACCGTGGCGTAGCCGGTGATGACGATCGGCACGATGGTGGGATCGGCGTCCCGGATCCGCTCCAGCACGTCGAGGCCGGAGAGCCCGGGCATCTTCAGATCCACCACCACCAGGTCGGGCCGGAACTCGCGCACCCGCTCCAGGCCCCGGGTGCCGTCGCCGGCCGTCGCCACGTCGTACGGCTCGCCGCGCAGGATCTCGGTGCACGAGTCCAGCACGATCTCCTCGTCGTCGATCAGCAGGAGACGCGTCGCCCCGGCCACGGCCTAGGCCTCCCCCGCCGCGCCGTTCACCGGCAGGCTCACGGTGAAGGTCGTGCCGCGGTCCGGCTGGCTCTCGACCGCGATCGTGCCGTGATGCTCCTTCACGATGCCGAAGCTGATCGCCAGCCCCAGGCCGGTGCCGTGGCCGACCGCCTTGGTGGTGAAGAACGGCTCGAAGACGCGATCCAGGTCCTCCTTGCGGATGCCGTGACCGGTGTCCGCGAACTCGACCTCGACCATCTTCGTGACCGCGTCGAGCCCGGTCCTCAGGGCCAGCCGGCCCCCCTCCGGCATCGCCTCCGCCGCGTTGATGATCAGGTTCATGAACACCTGCTGGATCAGCGACGGGTCGATCACCACGCTCGGCAGATCGCTCGCGAACCGCTTCTCGACCTGGATGTTCTGGAACAGGGCCTGGTCCTCGACCAGCGCGATGCACTGCTCCAGCAGCGCGTTGACGCTCACGGGCCGCTTGTGCGGCGTCTGGGGGCGGGCGAAGTCGAGCAGCCCGCGGATGATCTTCGTGGAGCGGTCCGCCTGGGTGACGATCTTCTCGATCCACGCCCGGCCGCCGTCGCCGTTGGCCCCGCGCTCCTTGAGGAGATGCGAGTAGGTGACGATGCCTTGGAGCGGGTTGTTGAGCTCGTGGGCCACGTCCGCGGCCAGCTGCCCGATCAGCGCCAGGCGCTCCGATTCCATGATCTTCCGCCGCGCGAACTCGTGCAGCCGCTCGTCGCGGGCGCGCAGCGCGGATCCCATGGCGTTGAAGCTCTCCGCCAGCTCGGCGAACTCGGTCACCGCCGGCATGGCGACGGTCGTGTCCAGCTCCCCGTGGGCGAGCCGGCGCGACGCGGCCACCAGGCTGCGCAGCGGCACCGACAGCCAGCGCGCGATGAGGTAGGAGAGCCCGATCGTCAGCACCGCCCCGCCGAGCGTGATCGCCAGGAACAGCAGCGTGGAGCGGTGCCGCAGGTCGAGGTACGGCGCCTCGAGCAGCCCCACGCCCAGCATGCCGACGGTCCGGCCGGCGAGGTCGCGGATGGGCTGGTAGGACGCGATGTACCACTCGTTGACGGCGAACGTCCCGGCGACGTACGGCCGGCCCTCGACCACCACCCGGCGGTACACGCCGCTGTCCACCTCCGTGCCGGTGGCGCGGGTCCCGTCGGCGTTGAGGATCGTGGTGGCGATGCGCACGCCGTACAGGAACACCGTCGCGGCGCCCACCGCCTTGCCCTGGTACTGCACGTCCTGGAACACGCCGTGTTTGAGGCGGTCGACCAGCCCGTAGCGATCGTTGAGCAGGATGCCGCCGTACACGACACCGAGCAGCCGGTGCGAGGCGTCCTCGACCGGGGCGGCGGCGGCGAGCATCAGGCCGGCCGTGTCCTCCGGCGGCCGCGCCGGCGCCGCGGCGGCGCTCGGGGACACGGCGACCGCGTGCGCCGCCAGCCCCGGGCTCTCCCGCGCCAGCTCGGCCGCGCCGACGACGATCGTGCCGGCCACGGGCTGGCGGCCCCGCATCGCCTCGCGCACCAGGGGGTCGTCCGCCCGGACGTCTCCGATCCGGGACGGGTTGGCCGGCCGCCAGATGACCCGGCCCCTGGCGTCGGTCACCGCCAGGACGTCGAGGCCCTCCTTGCGCTGCACGTCGGCGAGCACGTCGCCCGCCTGCGCCCGACCCGCACCCCCGAGGGCCTCCCTGAGAAACAGCCGGTCGGCGGTCAGGCGCACCACCTGTTTCACGCCTTGCAGCTCGTTGGCGTACATCTCGCCGGCCGCCATCAGCGACTCGGCCACGCGTCGCTGCGCCTCGCCGACGACCCGGCTCTCGATGAAGCGGATCCCGACATAGCCGAACATCGCGCTGATGATCACGATGATCACCAGGAACCCCGACATCAGCCGGCCGGCGATCGACTTCAGCACGGCGTCACCCCTCGTGCGCCGCGGCGCCCACGGCGATGTGCTTCCGCCGCAGCAGCGACGCCGGGAGACTGTAGCGGTACAGCGTGCCCACCGGGTCGGGGATCTCGCTCAGGATCCGCTCGATCTCGGCGCCGTCGTTGCTGGCGACGGTGGCGGCGATCGCCGACAGGGCCTTGGCGCCCTGGTCCTTCACCCGGCTGGTGGGACCGAAGCACCCGGTGCACGGCATGTTGCCCTTCACGCACACCGCCTCGCACCCGGCGCGGGTCGCCGGCCCGAGGCAGAGCACGCCCTGGGCGAGCAGGCACTCCTCCTCGTTCAGCACCACCTGCGACGGGCGCTTGAACGCGCTCAGCGCGAGCTTCTCGGGCTTGGTCTTCTGGCGCGGGCACTCGTCGCACAGCGCCACGTCGGGCGCGAGCACGGTGCCCTTGGGCGGCAGCTTCCCGGACAGCAGCGCCATCACGGCGTTGGCGATGAGCGCGGGGGTCGGCGCGCAGCCCGGCAGGTAGTAGTCCACGTCCGTTACCTGGTCGAGCGCGCGCACCGTGTCGTAGAGACCCGGCAGGCTCACCCGGTGCCCGTTCTCGGCGTAGCTGAGCTGCGGCACCGTGCCCTCGGGGTTCACCAGGCTGGGGCTCTCGCGGTAGGCGGTGGCCAGCATCGCCGCGCGGTCGGACAGGTTGGCGAGCCCGGGGACGCCGCCGAGGTGCGAGCACGACCCGAAGGCCACCAGCACCTGCGCCTTGCGCCGGAGCAGGTGCACCATCTCCTCCTGCTCGGTGCTGCGCACGGCGCCGTTGACGAACGCCGCGGCGAGCGAGCCGTCCGCCATCGCCTCCACGTCCTTGCGCTTGAAGTCGAGCGCCACCGGCCAGAACACGATGTCCACGGCGGCCACGACGTCCAGCACCTTCTCGGCGAGGTCCACCACCGCTTCCTCGCACCCGCCGCACGAGGCGCACCAGTAGAACGCGACCTTCGGCTTGTCCGTCATGGCACCGCCACCTCCTCCACGTCCTCGGCGAACCGCTCGGCCGGGACCTCCGTGTGCAGGGGCCCGAGCTTCCGGATGCTCTCCACCATGCTGTTCACCACCGTCTTGAGCGGCTCCGCTTCCGACGCCGAGATCCACTCGAGCCGGAACCGCTCGTCCTCGATGCCCAGCTCGTGGAGCACCCGGCGCAGCAGGTGGTAGCGCCGCAGCGTCTTGTAGTTGCCCGACTCGTAGTGGCAGTCGCCGGGATGGCACCCGCCGATGAGCACGCCGTCCGCGCCCTTGGCGAAGGCGTCGAGCACGAACTGCGGGTCGATCCGGCCGGAGCACATCACCCGCACCACCCGCACGTTGGGCGCGTACTTCATCCGCGTCGTGCCCGCGAGGTCGGCCGCGAGGTAGGTGCACCAGTTGCAGAAGAAGGCGACGATCCTCGGCTCGAACTGCGCCGGCGCCGCGGCCTTGTCCATGGTCGTCTCAGGCATACGCCAGCACCCCCTCGATCTCCTCGTAGATCTCGTCGTCTTCGAACAGGTTCTGCCGCGCCGAGCCCGACGGGCAGACCGACACGCAGGTGCCGCATCCCTTGCACAGCACCTCGTTCACGCGCGCCACGTTCTTCTCGGCGTCGAAGCCGATGGCGCTGTACGGGCACATCGCCACGCAGGTCTTGCAGCCGGAGCAGTCGTCCTCGACGATGTAGGCCGTGTTGGGCTCCAGCTCGATGTGCCCGGCGTTGATCAGCGACAGCGCCTCGCCGGCCGCCGCGCCCGCCTGCGCCACGGTGTCGGGAATGTCCTTCGGACCCTGGCAGGCGCCGGCGATCCAGATGCCGTCGGTGAAGGTGGACACCGGCGCGAGCTTGGGATGCCGCTCGGTGAACCAGCCGCCGGCCGCGCAGGTGATGTTGAACATCCGGCGCACGTCTTCCGCGTCGGCCCGCGGCTCCAGGCCCACGGCCAGCACCACCATGTCGACGGGCACCCGGCGCACCTTGCCGAGCAGCGTGTCCTCGGCCTGGAGCATCAGCCGGCCGTCGTTCTCCGGCGCGGGGTAGACGTCGGCCACCTTGCCCCGGATGAAGTGGGTCCCCTCCTCCGCCACCCGGTTGTAGAACTCCTCGAACGCCTTTCCCGGCGTCCGCATGTCGATGTAGAAGTTGTAGACCTCGGCGCCGGTCCGTTCCTTCAGCAGGTGGGCCAGCTTGAGGGAGTACATGCAGCACACGCGGGAGCAGTGCTTGTTGGTCTTCTCGTCCCGGCTCCCGATGCAGTGGATGATCCCCACGCTGCGCGGCTTCCGGCCGTCGCGCAGCACCACCTCGCCGTTGGTCGGCCCGGACGCGTTGAGCAGCCGCTCCACCTCGAGCGACGAGTACACGTTCGGGTAGGTGCCGTACCCGTAGTACGGCAGCCGCCTGGCGTCGAACACCTGGAAGCCCGTCGTCAGCAGGATCGTGCCGACCTCGATCTGCTCGATCGTCTCCTTCTGGTTGAAGTCGATCGCGTTCCGGTCGCCGCACGCCTCCACGCAGGTCTTCTTGCACTTGTGCGACTTGAACTCGATGCAGGCCTCGGGATCGATGGTCACGTACTGCGGGACCGCCTGCGGGAAGGAGAGATAGATCGGCCGGCGCTTCGACATCCCGAGGTTGAACTCGTCGGGCCACTTCGGCGTCTGGTAGATGCAGGCGTCGATGCACTCCTGGCAGCCGATGCAGGCGTCCTCGATGATGTAACGCGGCTTGCGCCGGACCTTCACGTCGAAGTTCCCGACGTAGCCGCTCACCTCCTTCACCTCGCTGTACGCCCACAGGGTGATGTTCTTGTGGGCCTTCACCTGCGTCATCTTGGGCGTGAGGATGCAGGCGGCGCAGTCCAGGGTCGGGAACGTCTTGTCGAACATCGCCATGTGGCCGCCGATGGTCGGCTCCCGCTCCACGAGGTAGACGTGCCGCCCCGCGTCGGCGAGGGTCAGCGCGGCGTGGATGCCGGCGATCCCGCCGCCCACGACCAGCACCGAGTCCTTGACCGGCACGCGCCGCGTCTCCAGCGGCTTGTGGTGCCGCACCCGGCGCACCGCCGCCCGCACCAAAGCGTCGGCCTTCTCCGTCGCCGCCGCCTTGTCGGTGTGCACCCAGGAGGCGTGCTCCCGGATGTTCACCATCTGGAACTGGAACGGGTTGAGGCCGCCGCTCCACACCGCCCCGCGGAACGTCTTCTCGTGCAGGTGCGGCGAGCAGGACGCCACCACGATCCGGTCCAGCTGGTGGTCCTTGATGTCCTGCTTGATCAGCTCCTGCCCGGGATCGGAGCACATGTACTTGTACTCCCGGGACACCACGACCCCGGGCAGCTTCGCGGCGTGCTCCGCCACGGCGTGCACGTCGATCGTGCCCGCGATGTTGGTCCCGCAATGGCAGACGTAGACCCCGATCCTCACGCCCTGCCCGTCACCCTGTTCAGGCGTACGCATGTGCGTCGCTCCTCGCGACCATGGCGCCGGCCGACTCGACCAGCTGCACCAGGTCCTGGACCACAAGAGAACCCTCGAGCTGCGCGGTCTTCACCGCGTCCTGGAACATCACGAGATCCTTCGGACAGCTGACGACCAGCGTCCGCACCCCGCGGACGCCCGCCGCCTCCTTGACCCGCGACTCGGCGGGCCGCTCCCTGATGCCCGCCACGTCCTCCATCCAGATCCGGCCGCCGCCCGCGCCGCAGCACAGCGCCGCGTCGCGGTTGCGCGGCATCTCCCGCAGCTCGGCGCCGAGCGCCGCGAGCAGCCGGCGGGGCGCCTCGTAGACGTCGTGGTAGCGCCCCAGATAGCACGGGTCGTGGTACGTGACCGTGCCCCGGACCGGCGTCTCGAACACCAGCCGGCCCTCCGCCACCAGGCGGGCGAGCAGCTCGGTCGCGTGCACCACCTCCACCCCGGCCAGCGGCCCCGTGCCGTCGCCGTACTCGGCCTTGACCGCGTGGTAGGTGTGCGGGTCGGTCGTGACGATCGCGCGGAATTTCGCCTTCTCGAGCGCCTTGAGGTTCTTGTCCCGCAGGACGCCGAACAGCCCCTCCTCGCCCACCCGCCGCACGTCGTTGCCGGCGTTCTGCTCCGCGTCGTGGAGGATGCCGAAGTCGAGGCCGGCGCGGTGGAACACCCGCGCGGCCGCCCGCGTCACCTCCTGCACCCGTGGATCGAACGAGGCGTAGTCGCCGACCAGCCACAGCCAGTCCACCGGCTCCTTGCGCGCGTCCTTCACCGGGAAGTCGAGCCCCGCCGTCCACGCCGGACGGGTGCGGGGCGACTTGCCGAACGAGTTGCCGTAGCGCTGCAGGTTGACCAGCACGTCCTGGAGCCGCTGCTCCATCGCGCCCTGCGAGACGAGGTGGCGGCGCATCTCCACGACCAGCGGCACGTGCTCGTTGAACACCGGGCAGCGGGTCATGCAGGCGAGACAGGTGGTGCAGGCCCAGATCTCCTCCGGCCGCACGACGTCGCCCACGAACGACGGCGCGCCCGCGCCGCCCACGCCCGCCGCGGTGCCGGCCGGATCGCCGGCGGGAGTCGCCGCGGCCGGCACGGCCGCGTGCGCCGCCGCCTCGGTCACCAGCAGCTTCATCTTGTGGACCAGCTCCCGCGGCGACAGGGCGAAGCCCGCCCCGTGCGCGGGGCAGGCGCGCTCGCAGCGGCCGCACTCGGCGCAGGTGAGCCCGTTGAACAGCTGGCGCCAGGTGAAGTCCTCGAGCTTCGCGGCGCCCTCGGACTCGGCCGGCATCGCGCCGCGCTCGAGCGACGTGAAGAACACCCCGAACGGCGAGAAGATGAGGTGGCCGTGCTTCGAGTAGGGCAGATAGGCGAGGAACCCGAGCACGGTGGCCATGTGCGCCCACCACAGCGCGACGTACAGCGTCGCCCCGCCGGCGGCCGTGAGTCCGAGGCCCGCCAGCGCCCGGCCCACCGCGCGGCCCACCGGCAGGGCGACCCCCGACCCGGCCACGGCCTTCGCTCCCTCGGCGCCGAGGAAGGTCACGAGCACCAGGGTGATCAGCGCCAGGACGATGCTGGCGTCGCGGGTCCGCTCCAGCCCCGGCGGCGTCCACACGTAGCGGCGCAGCGCCGCGACGGCGAGGCCCGCCAGCGCGAGGGCGGCGAGGACCTCCATCGCCGCCGCCATCCACACCATCTCGTCCGCGTACGGCAGGGGCAGCGCCGGCACCAGCGCGCGCACCAGGTTCCAGAAGAAGCTGGTCGCGAAGAAGACGAACGCCCAGAAGATGGCGAGGTGCGCCACGCCGATGGCCCGCTCCTCGACGAGGCGCGGCTGCCCGAAGACGTTCGCGAGGGCGATGGCGAGGCGGCGCGGCGCCCGGTCCCAGCGCACCTCGGCGCGCGCCCGGTGCAGCACGCCGACGATGCGCGCCACCCGGCGCCCGAAGAGCGCGAAGGCCGCGGCGGCCAGGACCCACAGCGCCACCCACCCCGGCACGCCGACGTAGCGCGACAGCGCGGGATCCGGCATCGCCGTCACCCCTTTCGCGCCTTGACGGCGTCGGTGAGCGCCGGGAGCACCTCCAGCGCGTCCGCCACGATGCCGTAATGGGCCACGCCGAAGATCGGCGCGCCCGGATCGGTGTTCACCGCGATGATCAGCTCGGCGCCCTTCATGCCCTCCACGTGCTCGGGCGCGCCGCTGATACCGGCGGCGAAGTACAGCTTGGGCTTCACCGTCGCGCCGGACTTGCCGACCTGGCGCGTGAGCGGCAGCCAACCCTGGTCGATGACCGGCCGCGACGCCGACACGACGCCTCCCAGCGCCGCCGCCAGGTCCTCCGCCAGCGCGATGTTGTCCTGGGTCTGGATGCCGCGGCCCACCGAGACGAGCACCGCCTGCTGGGTGACGTCCACATCCCCCGGCGCGGGATCGAGGTACTCCTCGAACCGGACCCGGCCCTCCGCCGGCAGGTCGGCGGTGACCGCCTCGACCGCCGGGGATCCGCCCGTCGCCGCGGCGGGCCGCGAGCCCGGCAGCAGCCCGACCAACGCCGGCGCCGCCGCGACCGTCACCGTGGTCTCCAACTTGCCGCCGTAGAGCAGGCACCGCGCCTCGAGCTTGCCGTCCACGACGCGCGCGTCGCGGCAGAAGTTGAGCAGCGCCGCTCCGAGGCGCGCCGGCAGCAGACCGATCACGTCCGCCGAGACGTTCGACAGCGGCACCAGCACGACCGCCGGCTGGCGCGCCTTGATGAGGGCGGCCAGCGCGCGGCAGTACGCCTCCGGATTGGGCTCCGCCAGCGACGGGTGGTCCACGCTCAGCACCTTGTCCGCCGCGCCGAGGCCTGTCGCCAGCGCGGGGCCGCCCAGCAGCACCGCTTCCAGGGGGCTCCCGAACCCGCTCGCGAGCTCCCGGCCGAGGGCGAGCGCCTCGAGCGTCAGGTCGGAGAGGCGTCCCCTCCAGTGCTCCGCCAGCACCCAGACGTTTCCGGTCATGGTCGGTGCCTCCTCACGCCAGTCCGCGCGCGGCGAGGATCTCCACCAGCTTCGCCGCCACCGCCCCGGGATCGCCTTCGAGCATCTCGGCTTTCCCCGCGGCTTCGGGCTTGGTCATCGCCGCCACCTCCACGAGCTGTGCGGCGCCCCCGTCGCCCGCCGGGATCTCCTCGAGCGTGCGCGCCTTCATCGCCGCCCGCACCTTCGCCACGGGCACGTAGCGCGGCGGCTTCTCGGCCGCCTGCACGCCCAGCACGGCCGGCAGGCACACCGTGTAGCGGCCGCGGGTGCCGCCCGCGAACTCCTTGAGCACCGAGGCCGTACCGCCCGCCCCCGCCGCCTCGACCGTGATGCCGGTGACGATGCCGAGGTACGGGACGCCGAGCCGCTCGGCGAGTGAGGGCGCCAGCACGCCGTCCAGATCGTCGATGGCCTGGCAACCCGCGAGCACCAGGTCCACCGGCATCAGGTTGGGGACCTTCGGCAGCACCGCCGCGAGGACCGCCGCGGCGGCCGCCGTCGGCGGCGCCGGCTCGACGCCGGTCAACTTCACGGCGCGGTCGGCGCCCTTCGCCAGCGCCGTGAACAGCACCTCGTCGACCTCGGGCGCCTCCAGCGCCACCACCGTCACCGTGGCGCCGGCGCGCTCCTTGAGCAGCAGCGCCTGCTCGAGCGCGTGGTCGTCGCGCTCGCTGACGATCGGCCGCACCGCGTCGAGGTCCAGCGACCGGCCGTCCGCGCCGATCTCCAGCTCCTCGACGATGTCCGGCACCATCTTCATCAGGACCAGGACGTTCATGCGGCCTCCGGGGCTCCCAGCGCCTCCGCGAGCAGCTCGGTCACGTCACGCACCACCATCCGCTTCTCGTAGCCGAGCACCTTGAGCGAGTCCTCGAACCGCGACACCTCGTAGGGGCACGAGACGGCGAGCACGTCCGCGCCGGTGGCGACGGCCTCCTTCACGCGCCGGTCGGCCAGCCGCTCCTGGCCCCGCGCCTTGAAGAAGGTGTCGAGCCACATCCCCCCGCCTCCGCCGCCGCAGCACGTCGCGTTGACGCGGTTGTGCACCATCTCCACCAGCTTCACGCCGGGAATCGCCTGCAGCAGCGCGCGGGGCTCGTCGTACATCCCGTTGTGCCGCCCCAGCGCGCACGAATCGTGGTAGGTGACCGTGACGCCCAGCTTGCGCCTGAGCAGCGGCTTGAGGCGATCCAGGCGGCGGGCGAAGAAGGCGGTCGTGTGCTCGACCGGCTGGTCGAACCCCAGCGCGCGGTACTCGTGCGTGAACGCGTCGTACGCGTGCGCCCCGGAGGTGACCAGGCGCGCGAACTCGTACTTGCCCAGGACCTTCAGGTTGGCGTCGGTGAGCGACTCGAACAGCCCGGTCTCGCCCGCCAGCCGCGCGCACTCCCCGGCGCACTTCTCCTCGTGGCCGAGGATCGCGAAATCCACCCCGATGGCGTCGAACAGCTTCGCCGTCGCCCGGCAGGTGTCCTGCCCGCGCGGGTGGTAGGCCGTGTAGCACTCGGTGAACCACAGCACGTCCACCGGGCGCGAGTCGGTCGCGAGCACGCGCACCGGGACGGGCGAGCCGGCCGTCCAGGCGGAGCGCTTGCGCGGCGACTCGCCCAGCGGATTGCCGTAGCGGTGCGTGTTCTGGAGCGCCTTCTGCAGCTCGGCCGGCACCTCGGGCAGCCTGCCGAACACCTGCTCCTTCACCAGGGGCAGCAGCACCTCGGTGAGCCGGAGGCCGCGCGGGCACTTCGCCATGCACGAGTAGCAGGTGACGCAGAAGAGCAGGCTGTCGCTGGCGAGCACCTCCTCCGCCAGCCCGGCGCGCAGCATCCCGATGATGCGGCGCGGCGGGTAGTCCATCGCCTCGCCGTACGGGCAGGTCCCCGCGCAGATGCCGCACTGGATGCAGCTCTGGAGCTCCCGTCCGCCGGGCGAGTCCAGCAGGTTGTCGAGGGTCAGCGTCGGGCCGGTAGCCGGAACGGGCATCGTCAGGGACATGGGTTCCGTCTCCTCCTGCCTCGAGGCGGACGGGCGGCGGGCGCCCTTCACGCACCGTCGAGGGCGGTCGTTCCAAAGCCGTGCAACCCGTTCGGGGAGCAAGGGATATGCCAGTAAGGCTGGTTGCGAGTTGCGGGTTGAGAGTTACGAGAACGGCCAAGACAAGCCGTTTCCAGCCCTAGAGAGCCAAACCGGACAATCCTGCGCGGCAAAAGGGCACAGACCGGCGACGCGGGTCGGGTGCTTTTGCTTTCGAACGAACGACCGCCCCGAAGTCGGGTTTCTGACGCCGGGGCGGACGGTTGCAGGGCCGGAAGACCGACTGGTTCTGTCGTCTATCGCGCCTTCGCCGCCGTGGCGAGCACCGGCGTCAGCAGCTGGTCGAGCGTCACGCCCTTGAGTGCGATCGAGTAGCTCACGCGGGTGGCCGGGATCGGGATCCGGATCAGGCGGGCGAGGTCGATCGGGGTGCCGATCGCGACGGCCTCGACGCCGCCCTCGGCGGCGCGCGCGATCGTGGCCTCGAGGTCCTTCACCTGCTTGTCCCCGTAGCCCAGGGCCGGCAGCGCGCGCTTGACGTGCTGGTACCTGCTCAGCGCCTCCGCGATCTCGCCCACCGCGAACGGCCGCGGATCCACCAGCTCCCGCGCGCCCGCGTCCCACGAGGCGAGCACCGCGGCGCCGAACGCCATGCCCCCGTGGGTGAGCGTCGGGCCGTCGTCGATCGCCAGCACCTTCCTGCCCTTCAGGACGGCCGGGTCGGCCGCCTTCACCGGGCACGCCGCGTCGACGATGCGCGCCTTCGGGTTGAGCTGCTTGACGTTCTCGCGGACCTTGGCGACCGCCTCCGCCGGGGCGGTATCCACCTTGTTGATCACGACGACGTCCGCCAGGCGGACGTTCGTCTCGCCCGGGTAGTAGCTGGTCTCGTGACCGGCCCGGTGCGGGTCGACCACCGTGCAATACAGGTCCGCCTGGATGAACGAGGTATCGTTGTTTCCGCCGTCCCACAGGATGACGTCCGCCTCCTGCTCGGCGGCGCGGAGGATGGCGGCGTAGTCGACGCCCGCGAACACCACCGAGCCGGTGGCGATGTGCGGCTCGTACTCCTCGCGCTCCTCGACGGTGACCTTGTGCTTCACCAGGTCGGCTTCGGAGGCGAACCGCTGCACCCGCTGCGCCTCGAGGTCGCCGTAGGGCATCGGGTGCCGGATCACCGCCACGCGCTGGCCGTGCTCGCGCAGCCACGGCACCACCGCGCGCGACAGCGGGCTTTTCCCCGCCCCGGTGCGCGACGCGCAGATCGCGACCACCGGCCTGGTCGAGCGCAGCACGTGGCGCGCGCCGAGCAGCACGAAGTCGGCGCCCGCGGCGTTGCAGCGCGCCGCCAGGTGCATCACGTCCACGTCCGCCAGGTCCGAGTAGGCGAGCACGCACTGGTCGGCCTTGAGCGACCGGACCAGCTCCTCGAGCTTCTGCTCGGGGTGGATCGGGATGCCCTTCGGGTGGCGCGGACCCGCCAGCGACGCCGGGAAGCTCCGCTCGGCGATGTGGGGGATCTGCTGGGCGGTGAAGGCGACGACGTCGGCTTCCGGGTCGTCGCGGAAGACGGTGAGGTAGTTGAAGAAGTCCCGTCCCGCGGCGCCGAGGATGATGATCCGCTTCACGCGTTGCCCCGCTTGTCGATCGGCACGTAGGCGCGCTCGGCGGCCCCGACGTAGACCTGCCTGGGCCGCGCGATCTTCTGCTCCTTGTCCAGCAGCATCTCCTGCCACTGGGCGATCCAGCCGGCGGTCCGGGCGATGGCGAACAGCACCGGGAACATCGCCACCGGGAAGCCCATCGCCTGGTAGAT
>Ga0187778_10000735_pt1 | contig 23288 bp, 22 predicted proteins | sample 1015_Q2_SP5_20_M_FD_132418 | JGI IMG/M metagenome (GOLD analysis project Ga0187778, IMG submission 132418) | Tropical peat soil microbial communities from peatlands in Department of Meta, Colombia - 1015_Q2_SP5_20_MG | ecosystem: Environmental > Terrestrial > Soil > Wetlands > Peat | place... | reverse complement strand
GTGATCGCCTCGATCGCCTACATGGATCCGGGGAATTTCGCCACCAATATCCAAGCCGGCGCGAAATACGGCTACGGTCTGCTCTGGGTGGTGGCGCTTGCCAACATCATCGCCATGCTGTTTCAGGGCCTCTCGGCCAAGCTCGGCATCGTCACCGGGCGCAATCTGGCGGAACTGTGCCGCGATCGCTTTTCGCCCCCGATCGTGTGGGCGATGTGGGTCGTTAGCGAAATCGCGGCGATGGCGACCGACCTCGCCGAATTCCTCGGCGGTACGATCGGGCTGTCACTGCTGTTTCACCTGCCGCTCTTCGTCGCAATGATCGCGACTGCCGCGATCACCTACGGCCTATTGATGTGCGACCAATTCGGCTTCCGGCCGCTCGAACTCATCATCGGCGCGATCGTCGGCCTGATCTGCGTTTGTTACCTTGCCGAGGTGTTCATTGCGCCGATCGATTGGACCGCGGCGGCCTATCATACCGTGACGCCGCACCTCACCGATGCCGGGGCGCTGTTGCTCGCGGTCGGCATTATCGGCGCGACCGTCATGCCGCACGCCATCTATTTGCATTCGGGGCTGACGCAGGCGCGCGTGCCGGTTCGCGACGACAAAGAACGCCGCATCCTGCTGCGTTTTTCCAATCGAGAAGTCGTCATCGCGCTCAGCGTCGCCGGCCTCGTCAACATGGCCATGATGATGATGGCGTCGAGCGCGTTTCATGCCGGCCATCCCGAAGTGGCGGAAATCCAGACCGCCTATCACACGCTCACGCCGCTCCTTGGTGCGGCCGCCGCGGGAATCTTCCTGGTCTCGCTCATCGCCTCCGGTATTTCGGCGTCGACGGTCGGAACCTTGGCCGGACAGATGATCATGCAGGGCTTCGTCGGGTTCCGTATTCCAATCTGGCTGCGGCGTCTGGTGACCATGCTGCCGGCTTTCGCCGTGCTGGCGCTCGGCGTCGATCCGACCAAAGCCCTGGTCATCAGTCAGGTGGTCCTGAGCATCGCGCTTCCGCTGCCGATGATCTCGCTGATCATCTTCACCAGCAGGGCCGACGTCATGGGCGTATTCACAAACGGCGCGCTCACGCGCGCCTTTGCGGTCGTCGCCACCGCGGTAGTGCTCGGTCTCAACGCCGTTTTGATCGTTCAGACTTTGAATTTAATGTGACCGCCCAAAAATGCGATTGCCCCAAGCAAGAGCGCAACCCGGTCGGCTGTGGACGATAAATCCCGGCAATTCGTGAAACTGGAAACAAACAACTCCGGAGTGCGGACCTGCAATCCGGAGTCGAAAAATTGGTGCGCGATCGCTTCCGCGACCGCGCCCAATCATCAGACGGTTCTCAGATTCTCAGCCGCCGACTTACCGGTCTTGCGGTCCACCACGACTTCAAAGGAAACGCGCTGACCTTCCTTTAGTTCGCGCAGGCCGGCGCGTTCGACGGCGCTGATATGGACGAAAACGTCCTTGCCGCCGCCTTCGGGTTGAATGAATCCATAACCCTTCTGCGCGTTGAACCACTTCACGGTGCCGTTGTTCACGGGTCTCTCCTTGTAGACATGCATATATGAGCCGCGCGAATGTGCCCGGCTCGGTTCGCTCGAGATTTTGGTGAAAGATCGTCAGTCAGGCGCGCTTATCAGTCGCTGCAAGGCCAAGTCATTCGGCCGAAAACTCGATTGCAGATATTTAGCCGCAACGCGCGGCCTCCGCAAGACCATGCACGCGCCGAATATGACAGTCGTGCGATGGTCAAAAAGCCTTAACAAGATGATTCGGCGCGGCAATCGGCGGCGCCCGGCCGTCAATATCCTTGCCGAGCAGCGTTATCGATGCGACAAGGCCGGTGCTGGGGCGGCGCAGACGATCCGAAGCATATCGGGATCAGTGATCGCAAAATTCGTATGACAGTGTGACCTGCAGCGCCTTACCGATCCCGGACGCTAGGACCACTGCGCCGGTTCACCACACGGAGGAAATCTTTCATGCGTACCGTTGCCCTTGAGGAACACTTCTCGGCGCCCTCGCTCACCCAGCGCATTGCCAAAGACATTATCGCCCGTCGCGGCTTTCGGCCGCGAAACATTGCACCCGGCGCGCCAAACCCCATGGAGCTATTGCCCGAGATCGCCGAGATTCGATTCAAATCGATGGACGATGCCGGCATTACGGTACAGGTGCTTTCGAATGCCGGGCCGGGTCCCGACCTTCTTCCCGGCAACGACGGGATCGCGCTTGCCCGCGAGATCAACGATCATCTGGCCACGGCCGTCGCACGCCGCCCCGATCGTTTTGCCGGCTTTGCCTGTTTGCCGATGCAAAGCCCCGACGCGACGGCTTTGGAGCTCAAGCGCGCGGTGAAAGAGCTCGGCTTCGTCGGCGCGATGGTCAATGGCACGACGGAGGGCCATTTTCTCGACCACCCGAGTTATGACGGCTTGCTTGCGGCAGCGGTCGAACTCGACGTGCCGATCTATATTCATCCGCATATTCCTCCCGAGCCGGTGCGCCAGGCTTATTTTTCCGGGCTGCCGGAGGGCGCCGCCCGCGTGCTTGAGACCGCCGGTTGGGGCTGGCATTCGGAAACCGCGGTGCATCTCCTTCGCATGGTTGTCGCCGGCACGCTCGACCGCCATCCGCATCTGCGCATCGTCATCGGTCACATGGGGGAAATGCTGCCGATGATGATGGCGCGGATCGATCAGGTCTTCACCCACGATATCGGGCATCTCAAGCGTCCAGTCACCCGCGCTATCCTCGACCAAGTCTGGCTCACCACGAGCGGAATATTCGACCAGCCGCCGTTCCTGACGGCTTTACTGACTTTCGGAATCGATCGCATCATGTTCTCGGTCGATTATCCCTTCGCTCCGAACGCGGCGGGCCGAAAATTCCTCGATCGCGTGGCGCTGGCGCCGGCCGACAAGGCCAAGCTCGCTCACGAGACTGCCGACAAGCTGTTGAAGCTGAAGCCCGGCAAGGCATAGCGAAAGGGCACCGCGGGCCCGCAAGCGCCGAGGCGCGGAAAATCGGCGCGACGGGCTTGTGGCTCCGCCCGCTATTCTTGCCCGCGCAGAGGCTTGATCTGGATCAAGGTCGGCCGCTGGCGCGCCGTTATATCTGCTTGCCTCGGGATTCGACTTCAGGCTACTCAGATGGGGCAGACGATGACGCAGCAAAAATCGTATTCCAATACGGATGACATTTTCATCCTGTTCTTCCGCCTTACGATGGGTTGGACCTTTCTGTGGGCCGCTATTCATCATTTCGGCGACGACAAGTTCGTTCTCGGCTTTCTCAGCCATGTTAAAACGTTTCACGATGCCTATGCGCCATTGACCAACCCGACAATCGTTCCCGCGCTGACTTTTCTAGTGGAATACGGACATCTCCTGATCGGACTGTCGCTGATCTCGGGCCTGTTCGTGCGGATCAGCGCGCCCTTCGCCATCATGTTGATGTTGCTTTATTGGACGGCGCATATGGATTTCCCCTACATCGAGAACGTCAATAATTATCTGATCGATTATCACATCGTTTACGCAGGCGTCCTGGTTTATCTGATCGTCAAGCGAGCGGGTCACGTCTTCGGCCTCGACGGCGTGCTGGAGAGGCTGCATCTGGTCGAGCAATATCCGGCATTGCGCCCGCTGGTCGGCTGAAGCTCAAATATCGCGGCGCGAGGACCGACCAAAGTGCCCGGCGCAATCGCCGGGCATTCTGTCTTGAGACCGTTAGCGAAGCCGTTTAAAGCGGACGAGTCGGTTCGAAAAATTTGGACGAGCGGCCGAGCGCCGAAAGGCAAATGTCGACTTATCGTCTCGACAAGCTGTTTGCGCCGCGATCCGTCGCTGTCGTCGGTGCCAGTCCGCGCGACACGTCGCCGGGTCGCGCGGTTTTGAGAAATCTGCGCCGCGGCGGCTTTAGCGGCCGGATCCATCTCGTCAATCCGAATTACGACAGGATAGAAGGCGTTGCCGCCGTCAAATCCTGTGACGCCCTGCCCGACGCGCCCGATATCGTGGTGATCGGCGTCCCGCCGCCTGCCGTGCCGTCGGTCGTGAGCGCCGCGGCGGCAAAAGGGGCAGCCGCCGCCATCATTCTGACCGCGGGTCTCGGCCGCGGAATAGGTTCGCTGGCCGACCAATGCGAGAAAGCCGCGCGCGCGGCCGGAATGCGGCTCGTCGGACCTAATTGCATCGGACTATTGGCGCCATCCGCCAAACTCAACGCCAGTTTTGCCGCCTCGATGCCGGAGCCCGGCGATCTCGGTCTCGTTTCGCAATCGGGCGCGATCGCGGCGGGGCTGATCGAATGGGCTGCGCTGCGCGGCATCGGCTTTTCCGGAATCGTTTCGATCGGCGACTGCATCGACCTCGATTTTGCTGACCTGCTCGATCATTTCGCCATGGATCGCGGCACGCGCGCGATCCTGCTCTACATTGAGTCAGTCAAGGATGCGCGCAAGTTCATGTCGGCAGCGCGCGCCGCCGCGCGAGCCAAGCCCGTGCTCGTCATCAAATCGGGTCGCCATGCGGCCGGCGCCAAGGCGGCCATGACGCATACCGGAGCGCTTGCCGGTTCGGACGCCGTCTATGACGCCGCGTTCCGCCGCGCCGGATTTCTCCGCGTGTCCGATCTTGACGAACTGTTCGCCGCCGCGGAAACGCTGGGTCACCTGACCGCGGTTGGTGGCAACCGGCTTGCGATTTTGACCAATGGCGGCGGCATCGGCGTCCTTGCCGTCGATCGACTTGCCGATCTCGGCGGCGAATTGGCCGGCATTTCGCCCGCGACCATGAAAAAGCTCGACACGGCGCTGCCGCCGATTTGGTCGCGGGCCAATCCCGTCGACATCGCCGGCGACGCCGACGACAAGAGATACGCCGCCGCTCTCGACTGCCTGCTCGACGACGACGCAAATTCCGCCGTTCTGGTCATGAACGTGCCGACCGCGCTGGCATCGGCCGCCGACGCGGCAAAATCGGTCATCGCCGCGACCGAGCGATATCGCGAGCGACGCGTCCCGGCAAAGCCGGTTTTCGCCGTCTGGGTCGGCGGCGGCGACCGTGCCTCGGAAGTTTTCGACAGCGCGGGCATTCCCGATTATCCGACCGAATCGCATGCGGTGGCCGGCTTCATGCATCTGGTGCGATACCGGGAGTCCCGTCAGCAGCTCATGGCGACGCCGCCGAGCCTGCCGCGGGATTTCGCGCCCGACGCTGCGGCGGCACGGCTCATCATCGATGCGGCATTGCGCAACAGCGGCCGGGATCGGCGTGCATGGCTCGATCCGGTCGCAATCGGCAAAGTCTTGGCCGCTTACGGCATCGCCGCGACTGCGGCCAGCCTCGCGCACGATCCGGACGAAGCCGCCGCCGCGGCGAAGCCGCATCTCGCCAAGGGTGACGCTGTCGTCGTGAAAATTTTATCGCCCGACATCGTGCACAAATCTGAGGTCCGCGGCGTGCGGCTCGGTCTCACCGGCGAACAAGCAGTGCGCGAGGCTACGGCGGAAATTCTCAACCGCGCTCGAGCCGCCAAGCCCAGCGCGCGGATTATCGGCGTGACCATCTTCCCCATGATCGTTCGCCCCAAGGCGCGCGAGCTTATTGTCGGGCTCGCCGACGATCCGACCTTCGGCCCCGTTATCGTCTTTGGCCAAGGCGGCATGGCGGTGGAAGCGATCGGCGACAAGGCGCTGGCGCTGCCCCCACTCGACCTCGCGCTGGCGCGGGACCTGATCGCGCGCACTCGCGTCTCGCGCATTCTCAAAGCCTATCGCAACGTTCCGGCGGCCGACGAAGCGGCCATCGCATTGCTCCTGGTCAAGCTTTCGCAGCTTGCAGCCGACTTTCCGGAGATTCGCGAGATCGATCTTAATCCGGTACTGGCGGACGAGACCGGCGTCATCGCCGTCGACGCAAGAGTCTTGATCGCCGCCGTCGAGCAAGGCCGCCGTGGGCCGTCCGGCCATCCCCGCTTCGCCATACGGCCCTATCCGGCGAACTGGGAGCGGCACATCACATTGCAGGATGGAATGATGATTTTCGTGCGGCCCGTTCGCCCGGACGACGAAGCCCTATATCCGCCGTTCTTTACCGCCGTGACGCCGGAGGATTTGCGGCTTCGCTTCTTCGCTCCGGTCAAGGAATTCAGCCACAATTTCATCGTGCGATTTACCCAGATCGACTATGCGCGTGCCATGGCGTTCATTGCCATTGACGAGGCGACCGGCGAGATGCTCGGCGTCGTGCGCATTCATGCCGACTCCGCCTACGAAAGCGGCGAATATGCGATTCTCATCCGCTCCGATCTGAAAGGGCACGGTCTCGGTTGGCTCTTGATGGAATTGATGATCGAATATGCGCGCGCCGAGGGATTGAGGTTCGTTCGCGGCCAGGTTTTGCGGGAGAATACGACGATGCTGCAGATGTGCCGTCAACTCGGCTTCGAGATCGCATCCGATCCGGAGGACTCCTCCATCGCGGTCGTGACTCTGCCACTCGGGAGCGCGCAGCCGGCGCCGAAAAAGGCTTAGGGCATGATTCGGAAAAAGCCTGCCCCGGACGCGATCCGTGGTGGAAACCGCTTTTCCGAAAAGACCATGCCCGTCAAAAATCTAGGGCCGCACGATTCAGTTTGAAACGATTGCGTTCTAGCCGTTTTAGTATTGCAGACCTTTATTCGTATCGCTCCCGCCCGCAGTCAGTGTTCGAGCGATTTCAAATACGCGATGATGTCGCCGACCTGCCCCGGATCGAAGCGGAACTCCGGCATTGTCGGATGACCCGTGATGATCCCCTCTGCGAGCGGCTCTTGAAGATCGTCAACGGGGTAACGCTCATGGAGCGTGCGGAACGGCGGCGCGATGCTGAGCGGACTCTCTCCGACCTTGCCGATCGCATGACAACGCGAACAGTTGGTCCGGACAATGACCAATCCGCGCTGCGCGGCCGGCGATAGCACATCCTCGCCCCTCGCGCTCGATGGCGCGAAAACCAGAAATATCGCTACGGCATTCGCAACGCAGGCGAGGCCAATACACAATTGCACTATTCTTTGCATTTCGATTTCCCCCGTCTTTCCTCGGACATTCCGCGTCTTCGCGCCCGCTTTAGGGCGCCGCGCGCTTTGTTTCGTCTTCGGAGGAAGGAAACGCCATGCCGGATATCGGTTCCACCCAAACCAACCGATCGTGCACCTTTTTAACCCCGGGGACGTTCTCAGCCGCGACGACAAGGCCTTGACGCTCGCGATCGTCGGTGACGACGCCGTGCAATTCGGCGACCCCGTCCTTGACAATCACGTTGATGTGCGGCGCCCATTCCTGTTTCGCGATCGCCGCCAGAATGTTGGCGCGAATCGCCGAATCGCCGCCGGCCGGGGCGGGCAAATCGCGGGCAAGCGACGCGAGCGCATGCATCAGATTGGCGCGGCTGACGATGCCGATCATACGGCCGCCGCGGGTAACGGGAAGCCGCTTGATGTGACGGCGCTCCATTGTTTCGACGACCGCCTCCAGCGATTCGTCTTCGCGAATGGTCCACGGATCGGGAGTCATAACCTCTTCGACTTTTCTGCCCGACGTGTGCACGTATTCCTCGGCGAGCTTGCCGGGCCCGATGACGAACTCGAGCCATTTCGGCCGGCGCCGCTGCGTACCCAGTTCGCCGCGCCGGAGAAAATCGCCTTCGGTGACCATCCCGACCAGTTCGCCCTCCTTATCGATGACGGGCAGACCGCTGATGCGGTTCTGCAGCATCAAACGCGCAGCCTTCACGACCGGCTCGTCGGCGCCGATCGAAATGACATTGGTCGTCATGATGTCTTTAACTTGCATGGTACGATCCCACCCCAGGTTATTAAGGCCCCCAAGAACATTTCGTTTGCAGGCGCGTCAGCCGTTCATGCGCGACAGCGCCGACCGGTTGCGCAAGACGATGCGCCGCGATGTCGGCACCTCGATCGCCGCCGCGCATTCCAGCGAGGTCAGCGTGCGAGACACGGTCTCAATCGTCAACCCGAGATAATCGGCAATGTCCTGGCGCGACATCGGCAACTCGATCGAATTGCCCGAAACGCGCTCCGCCATTTCCAAAAGAAAGCTCGCGACCCGCTCTTGCGCGCTCTTGACCAAAAGCAAAATGCGGTCTTGCACGCGGCACAACTCGCGGCCCGTCAGCGTAAACAACTGCTGCGCAACCGACGCATCGCGCCCGGCAAGCGCGGTGAGCGTGCTACGCTTGACGACAAGGACTTTGGTATCGCTGATCGCCTCCGCCGACAGGGTGTGCTCATCGGCGAATTCGAGACCGAAAATGTCGCCGGGCAGATAGAATCCCCCGACTTGCCGGCGTCCGTCGCTTAGAATTTTGTAGGTCCGCACGCTGCCGCTGACCACTTTGTAGAGGTAATCGGCGGGTTCGTTCTCGCCGAAGATTTCGGTGTTGCGCGGGTACACCATCGTCGCGCCCATGAGGTTCATCGATTGGCCGAGCGGATCAACGACGACCGCACCAGCATCTGAACGACCCTCGATAGCCGGCTCAGGGCGGCGGGCTAAGGCCGTGGGATGGATGTCGTCGATGTGGGCTGACGCGCGCATTGGCTTACCTCCGGGGGAATTTCTGGAGATATCGCTAAGCCTTGCGTGGGGTGCGGAAAATTCCGGTATTGACCCTAAGGGGTTTCCCTTAATCGGCGCGGGGGTTTGCGTCAAACCGTTGAATTGGCGATTGTATTTCTGATTTAATGGGCAGGCTTTGGATAGACAGCGGCTCGCTTTTGATGGCTGACACGGTTCATCGTTCGCAAAGCTATGCGCCTGGCGCAGCGCTGCTGCGTACGTCCTGGCGCCGCATTGCATGGCAATACGGAATCGCGGTCCTGGCCGTCGCTCTCGGGCTTGCCGTGAAACTCGCTTTTGCGTCGGCGCTGGCCGGCGAAGCGTCTTACATATTGTTTGTCCCGGCAGTCCTGATCGCTTCGGCATTGGGGGGCTGGGGACCCGGGTTGCTCGCGACCGCTCTCAGCCTTGCGCTTGGGCTTTACTTCGCCGCAGATGCTCATCCGCTCGCCGCCGGGGAAGCGGTGAAGGGTATATTGTTCGCGCTGGTCGGCGTCGCCGTATCCTGGCGCGGCGCAATTCTGCATCGTTTCCGGCGCGCCGCGACCGTGAGCGCAGCAGACGCCGAGGCACGCTCGGTTCACCTGCAATCAGTTCTCGACAGCATTCCCGATGCCACGATCGTCATCGATGAGCGCGGCATCATCCAATCGTTCAGCGCCGCGGCGGAACGGCTATTCGGCTATGCCGCCACGGATGTGGTGACGAAAAACGTCAAGATTCTGATGCCCTCGCCGTACCGGGAAGATCACGACGGTTATCTTGAACGCTACTTGCACACCGGTGAGCGGCGAATTATCGGCATCGGCCGCGTCGTCGTCGGCCAGCGCCGCGACGGCTCGACGTTTCCCATGGAGCTCGCCGTCGGCGAGATGCAGGTGCGCAATAAGCGTTTCTTCACGGGCTTCATCCGCGATCTCACCGAGCGGCAACAGACCGAAGCGCGCCTGCAGGAATTACAGGCCGAGCTCGTGCACATGTCGCGGCTTACCGCGATGGGCGAAATGGCCTCAGCGCTGGCCCATGAACTCAATCAGCCGCTATCGGCAATCGCCAATTACATGAAGGGCTCGCGCCGGCTGCTCGAAAACCCTTCGGACCAAGCGGCAGGCCTGATCCGCGACGCCATGGACAAGGCGGCGGACCAGGCGCTGCGCGCGGGTGAAATCATCCGTCGCCTGCGCGACTTCGTCGCTCGCGGCGAAAGCGAGCGGCGCGTCGAGGACGTGAAAAAGCTGGTCGAGGAAGCAAGCGCGCTGGCGCTGGTCGGCGCCAAGGACAAGGGCGTGCGGGTGCAATTTGCCTTCGCTCCGCGGCTCGATTATGTGCTGGCGGACAAGGTTCAAATTCAACAGGTTCTACTCAACCTCATTCGCAACGCGATCGAGGCGATGGAGAGCGAACCCACTCGCGAACTCGTTGTCTCTACGTCGCCCGCCAGGGATAATATGGTCGAAATACGCGTCGCCGACACCGGCCCCGGAATAGCGCCAGAGATAAGCGCGCAACTGTTTCAGCCGTTCGTAACGACGAAGAGCCAGGGCATGGGCGTGGGACTGTCGATTTCTCGAACCATCATCGAGGCTCATGGCGGTGCGATAGTACAACGACCGAACCCCGGCGGCGGTACGGTGTTCGCCTTCACCTTGCCCGCTGTGACCAAGGAGGAGGCCGGCGATGGCGCCTGAAAAATCGACCGCTCAACGGGTCGTCCATGTCATCGACGACGACGAGGCGCTTCGCGAATCGCTGGCATTCTTGCTGCGCACGGCGCAGTTTGATGTGAAGAGCTATGGGTCCGCCAGGGCGTTTCTCGATTCCCTTCCCGACCAATCGCTGAGCTGCATCATCACTGATGTGCGAATGCCCGACATAAGCGGAATCGACTTGTTACGGCGGCTAAAGGAGCTCAAGATTGCGATCCCGGTGATCGTGATCACGGGCCACGGCGACGTTGCGCTCGCCGTCGAGGCCATGAAGATCGGCGCCGCGGATTTCTTCGAAAAGCCGTTTGACGACGACCTGCTGCTTGCCAGCGTCCGTTCGGCGCTGCGCGAGCAGGAGGGCGAAAAAAAGCGCTACGCCGAACGCGCCGAAATCGAAACGCGGATCGCGGCGCTGTCCCCGCGCGAACGAGACGTGCTCGCCGGTCTCATCGAGGGCCGCGCCAACAAGCAGATCGCATTCGACCTCGGCATCAGCCCGCGAACGGTGGAAATCTATCGGGCGAACCTGATGAATAAAATGCAAGCCGACAGCCTGTCCGACCTCGTGCGCATGGCGTTAATGGCCGGAATGCTCGGCTCCAGTTGAATTCCTTCATAACTACAATCGCTTGGGATTGCGGACTCGGATCTCCCGCTTGATCCATATCAATGCGGATATCCTCGTATTCTTCACGCTTGCATTTGGATCAGCGGATTTAAGTGCAGCTAAAAATGAAGCCGCAATCGGAAACGGCAAGGGAGCCCATCGTCGCAGTCGTCGATGACGATCCTGCCGTTTGTAATGCACTGAAGTTTTCCCTCGAGCTGGAGGGCTTCGCCGTCCGGATTTACCGTAGTGCGGCCGAATTCCTTGCCGCCGGTTGCTTTCGCGAGTGCGGCTGTTTAGTCATCGATCAACGCATGCCCGAAATGACGGGCATTGAGCTGATCGCGCACTTGCGCGAGCGCAAAGTCGCGACTCCGGCCATTCTCATTGTCAGTCACCTCAATGCGGCGCTCAGCGCGCGCGCGGCAAACGCCCATGTGCCGATCGTCGAAAAGCCGCTTTTGAGCAATGCGCTGGTGGAGAAAATCCGCGAAGTCTGCGAGTGCCGGTGAGGAATTATGCTTTCAGTTCCGTGGTTCGCCCCCGCCGCTGCTTCCAAGGGCCTGGTGGAGGCACGCGATCAAAGCGTCCATGTCGAAAGGCTTGTCCAAAACGCTAACCGCGCCGGCCTTCAGCAGCCGGGTTCGTTCCTTTTCGGGACAAACCGCGGTCACGAAGATAATGGGAATGCGGTGGCCGCTGGCGATCAGGCGGTCTTGAAAATCGGCCCCATTCATGCCGGGCATCTGCCAATCGCTGATCAGGCACGACGTCTGCGCCACAAGATCTGAACTGAGATAGTCTTCGGCGGAGGCAAAAGCGGCGACATTGTAGCCCAAGGAAATAATGAGGGCTTCCAGGGCGTCGCGGAAGCACTCGTTATCGTCGACAATGCAAATCAAAAGCTTCTGTGACATGACGCTCGTTACGCCGCAAAAATGAGGGATTGGAAGTCTGCAAATAGGGATTTCGGCAACTGCATGTCGTGTCATCTGACGCCAAAGAATTGATCGCACGCGCCAGCGGCGCGTTTGGACGGATCGCTGCGGGAAGGCCATGCGCAATAGACCGCGGTTCAGCTCAATTCCGACCGCTACCGGCGGCATCACGAGAGCCGCCTATAGCCAGGCTGTCGAGGCGGGCGTGGATGTCGAGCCGCTTCTTAAAGCTTCCGGCTTGACCGTTGGGCAGGTCGAAAATCCCCGCTCTCGGATTGCGGTAAAAAGTCAGATCAAATTTCTTGATCTTCTGGCCGACACCTTGTCGGACGAATTTCTCGGTGTTCATCTCGCCGAGAGAATCGACCTTCGCGAGCTGGGACTGCTTTATTACGTGCTGGCTTCCTCCAAAACGCTGGGCGACGCATTGCGGGCGGGGTCGAGATATTCCGCGATCAATAATGAAGGGATTCAAATCACTTACCGGGAAAGCGATAGGAAGATGTCTATCGTCTTCAGATATATCGGCGTTCCCCGGCTCAACGATCGGCATCAGATCGAATTCTTCGTTGTCACGCTTTTGCGCATCTGCCGTCAGCTTACCGGTCGTCATGTGTCGCCGGTCGCGATCAAACTCATGCACCGCCGCACCCAGCTGCCTGCCAGGCTTAAATCGCTTTTCGGCTGCAAGGTCGTCTTTGGCAGCGACATCGATGAAGTCGCTTACCGGCAACCCTTCAGAGATACCCCGATCGTCGATGCTGATCCCTATCTCAACTCGCTTTTAGTGAAATATTGCGAAGAGGCGCTTGCCAATCGCCGTATCGGGTCGGGGACCTGGCGGTTGAGGGTTGAAAACGCCATTGCCCCGCTGCTTCCCCATGGGCGAGCGGAATTGGCGGAGGTCGCCCACAGGCTCGGCATCAGCCAGCGGACGCTGGCGCGCCGGCTCGCGTCGGAAGGGCAAACCTTTGGCGAAATTCTCAACGGCTTGCGATTTGATCTCGCAAAACGCTATCTGCAGGAACACGACCTGCAGATTTCCAAGGTGGCTTGGCTCTTGGGCTATCAAGAGACCAGCGCTTTTTACCACGCGTTCAAGCGCTGGACCGGCAAGACGCCCATGCAACTCCGTTCGGCCGCGTGAAATACATCCGACACCGCAGAGCCCAGGCGATAGCCACGGGCGATCAGGCAACGCCAGGTCCGGTCGACATGTCCGGTCGATCAGTAAATGCCGCGCAGATCTTCGTTTATCTTCTGAGCGATCGGATCGTCGATTCGATAGGCCACGGTTCCTTGTTTCAGCGGAACGGCGCCCGCCGGCGCCGACTGCGGCGCGCGTCGTGCATCGGCTACGGCGATGGAATCGACGCCGGGCGGACAAGGCCCGCTTGGATCGAGTTCGCCGGTAAGGATCGGATTGAACACATAGCGCTGATCGCACACGGCGACCGTCGGCGGCCGTCCCACCGCGGCAAACGTATCGCTGCCGGTCTTGAGCATTTCCCAAAACGGCATATTGGGATCGCCCGCGTGGCTGGCGAGATTTTCCGCCGTCATGCGGAAGGGAAAGGCCTCCAGCTGGATTTTCAGCTGGCCGCCTTTGAATGCTTCGTCAAGGAGGCCGTAGATTTCCTCCATGGCGTAGTCAGTCATCGCGTAACAGCCGACCGATTGGCAGCCGCCATGCACCATGAGAAAACTCCCGGTGCGCCCAAGTGAACGATCGTAGGCGTTGGGATAACCGGTGTTGAAAGCGAGAAATTCGCTTGAATTTGGATTCATCTGGTTTGGAACGATATCGTAGAATCCTTCAGGGGCTTGGTGATCCCCTTCCGCAATCTTCGGCCCCAAGTGTCCCGAAAATTTGCAGATTGGATATGTATTGAGCAGCGCAAACTTGCCGGTGCGATCCTGCTTCCAAATCTCCAGCGTGCTTTCTTCCTTGTAGATGCGCACAAGGATCGGCGCCGCACGATCGATGTTGAGACTTGCCATGCGACTCAGCGTCGAGGCCCGAACGGTGCCTGTTCTGACTACGGCTTTGGGCTCATAGAGCGCGCTCGAACAACCACCGAGACACGCCACGATGACCGTTAAAATCAAAGCTCTTGCAGAAGCAGACGCGACTTGACTCAAAACGCACCCCACCCGCTCCGTCCTTTAGTACCAGACAATTTCTTTACGGCGTTTTTAGCCCGGGGCGATGGTGCGAGCGTGGAAATGCCCATTATAGGCGCGGGAGCGGCCGCATTTACCTTCTGTTAACCATCCCGGCCTACCAATTGGGCGTATGGACATCGACGCCCCACACCCCCATTGCCCGTTCTGCGGCCTGGCCATGCGGTTTGAGCGCACGAGCCCCAATTTTGGCGCCCAACCCGCTTTGCAGACGTTCGTTTGCAATTGGTGCGGCGTGGTGCTCAACGTTCCGCCGCAAGCCGCCTCGGAAATCGCCACGCCTGTTTTTAGTTTCCGCTGAAGACGCGGCGAAGAAACAGGGCTGGACCGCAAACTCAACCCGGCCGGCGGCGTGCGCCGTTTTCCGTGACCAAATCTTCCGCGCTCTTGAGCGCGCGCATTGCCGCAGTTGGCCCATCGCGCTTACGGCCATGGACCGCGACAAAGATCGCGCAAATGCTATCGTCAACCCCGGACTAAAGCTGCGCCGGCCGCCTGGTGCAAATACGAATAATTCTGCGGATATGCAGATATGAGCAGTTCTCATGGCCGCTTTGTCTGGTACGAGCTGACGACCTCCAACGTGGCGGGCGCGAAGGCGTTTTACGCCGACGTCATCGGCTGGGGCACGCGCGACGCGTCGACGTCAATGGCCTATACTTTGTTCACCACCGGAGGGGAGACCGTCTGCGGGCTGACCGGTTTGCCAGAACAAGCCAGACAAATTGGCGCGCAGCCGCGCTGGATGGGATATGTCAGTGTCGACGACGTGGACGCCGCCGCCGGCCGCATTAAGCAACTTGGCGGAACCGTTCACGTCCCGCCAACCGATATTCTCAATGTCAGTCGCTTCTCGGTCGTCGCCGATTCGGAAATGGCGACGCTCGTCTTGGTCAAGTGGCGGAACCCCGGCCATCATTCGTCTGCCGCAATCGATAAACCGGGCCATGTCGGCTGGCATGAATTGCTCGCCGCCGACTGGGAGCGGACATTTGCTTTCTACCGGGAAATTTTTGGTTGGCAGAAAGCGGAGACAGATGTCGGCCCAACCGGCACGTATCAGCTGTTCGCAGCAGCGGGCCAGACGATCGGCGGCATGTTCAACAAGCCTCCCACGGCGCCGACTGCTTTCTGGCTTTACTACTTCATCGTCGCCGACATCGACGCCGCAGCCCAACGCGTGCGGACAAGCGGCGGCCAGGTACTCGAGGGTCCGACCGAGATCCCGGGCGGCAGAGTTGCGCGGTGCACGGACCCGCAAGGCGCCATGTTCGCGCTAATAGGACAGCGAGGTTGGAAGACCGTCGGATATTTCGAGCACAACCCATCGCGCGATCCCGGCGGGCGCGGCCGGCAATGGTCGTGGTAAGGTTCTAGAGGGCAATCGTTTCAAGCTGAATCGATTACGGCTCCAGATATTTGATAAGGCATGTTTTTTTGGAAAACCGGATCCACTTTTCCGGATCATACTCTAGATTCGACAAATCGACGATCGTTTCGCCGAACGAATTTAACTCGGCGCTGCCGACGTTGCGGCGCGTCCAAGAGCAAATTGTCCGACCGCGCCCTCGACGTAAAATTCGAGGCCCGTCATCCGCGCGAACAGATCGATATTGATACTTCCAATCGCACAGCCGCCCAACCCCATATCGGTCGCTATCATGTAGAACGTTTGCGTCAATACGCCGACGTCTTTCAGAATGAGAGAATAGGCGATCGCACTGTATTTCCACGAAACCCTGCCAAAGCGCGCGGCCATCGTGATGAGAATTTGCGGCGTGGCGGACGCGCCCATGGCAAATTCGGCCGATTTTAAGAACGCTTCGAAGTCGGACGCGCGGACTTCGATCGGCGCCAGCGCGTGTCCGCCGGCATCGTAATGATAGAATCCGCGATCGAGTCCTTGGCATTTATCGACGGCCAAGTAGAGCTCGAGCGCGTGGCAACTGCCGCCCGACGGATAAGGCCTTGTGGTGTAGGCGATTGGCGGGGTGCTGTCGCCGTCGCCGAGGTCGAGCGTCCCGGTCCATTCCGATTGCACGCGCGCGGCGCCGTCGAGAAACCGCGAAAGCTCGGCCGCCGTAATCGGATTATGCTCATCGAAGCTGCGCACCGAATGGCGCTCGCGCAGAATCCCCGCCAGTGGCAAGTTCGTTTGCTTCTCCGCCGCGGTGAAGTCCCCGGAGAACTTCGCAAGTTCGATTGTCTCTCCTGGCCAGCGCGGCCGCACCGCCGGCAGAGGCGGCACGATTCCGGAATAGGGGCAAATTCCACCGAGTGGATTGGCGTGCCGACCCTCGGTGCTGCGCGCGTGGAACAAAAGATCGTGAAAGTCCCAGAGAACAAGACTCTCATCGCCCTCGGTCGGCCGCAAGCCGGCGTCCTTGATCGCGTCGACCTTGAAAAGGATTCGGCAATCCACCAGCAAGCCAAGAAGCGCGACACCCGGGAAGCCAGCGTGCCGGCGCAGTTTCTTGACCGTTTGCGGCGCAGTGAGCAGCGCCAAAAAGGCGGCGATCTTCGGATCGCAAATTCTGAATAATGCTTCAGCGCGCGGCGACTCCAGCACCAAGTCGCTGCCGCGCCGGCGCAAATAAGCGAACCGCGACATGACGAGAATGTCGGTTTCGGCAAGCGGCGAAGTCCGCGGCCAATAACCGGCCGCTTGCGGCTCGATGACGACCTGGTCCGGGCCGCTTCGCGAACGCCCGAGGCGATATTCCAAAAGACCGCGCCTGGCCAATCGCCGAACCAAAAGCGCAATCTCTTTATCGATGTCGGTTATGCCGGATGCGAGTGCAGCGAGCGGCAGTCCGCCGCGCAGGTCTTGCGCGCGATCCACCGCAGCGGCGCTGAACGTCCCCAGCGCGGCGAAATGACCATAGAAGAGCGCCGCGATGTCCCCGTTGGGCTGCGTTTGCAGCGTGACATGGCCGGCGAGCCGGACGGAAAGCGACGGCGGCGCCGGTTTTCGTTCTCTCTTTGTTCGCGAAGCGTGCAAGCCGAGCGACCCCGTCAGGTTTGGGGGTGCAGCGGATTGAGCTCGCCTTCGGTGAGCGGCCGATCACGCCATCCGAGCTTGACCGGAACGTCGTAAAGCCGGCCCGGCGCGAAGCGGCGGTAGAAGTGCCGCAACCCGGGCACGATCACGCGCACGACGGGGACTTCGATGTCGGGCCGGGTCTGATCGAGCACGAGGAAGTCGAGACCTTCCTGCTTGACGAGGTTGACACAGGCCATGACCTGCGCGCGCTTGTCGAGACGGCCGAACTCTGCGCCGAAGTCCGGTCGCATCTGCGCATACCCCTTCGGCATCAAGTATGGATGTTCCCGCAGGCTAAACGGATTGCCGTCCTCATGACTCGACGGGCCGGCGTTGCGGGCGCCCATAAGGCCGATGGACAGAAATTGGTTCACCTCGGTCAGCGCGCGCAGGAGCGCGATACGCGCGTCGAAATGCGAACCGGAACCATACTCGACGAAGTCATGCCCGTTTTGCGTCGCATGCGACAGTGCCACGAAGCTTGGAATTCCAAGATCGCTGGTGATGTCGAGCACCCAGAGCCGGCGGCCCGTCTCGGCAAGCTGGCTTTTAAGATCGCGGACGTAGGGATCTTCGAACTGGCTAAGGTTCAACTCCGTCCGCTGCAGGCGATTGTACCACCAGATCGCGTATGAATCCCGTTCCACCAGTTCCAGGAATCCTTGAACGATAGCTTCCTCGATCGTGTTGCCGGCGGCACAGCCATTGGAATCCGCGTGAATTTGTCCGGCGCCGGGACCGCTCGTGTGAAAAAAGTATAACAGGCTCGTCGGAAGATATTTAAAGCGCTCGTCGCGCAGCGACCAGACCGGCGACCATTCGACTTTGGCCGTTGGATCAAACGGAGGCGACGTCGGCGTCACATCCGGACCGAGGATCGCCACATGCTCGCCGCGGTATTGCGCGCCGCTAAACAATAGGACGTCATTCGGAAGAATGGCTTCGCCGGGCGGAAAATCCGCAAACCGCTTTGTCACCCTGATTTCGTCGCCCTGAAAAATCCCGGAATAGCGCTCGATCGCCTCCATCAACGCGCTCGCTTCTCCCTGTTCGGCGGTGCTGCCTTTGCCGAAACTGCCGCCGCTCAGTCCGGCCCTTAGCTCGTTGACCGACATGGCGGGCGCCGAAAAATTATGCGCGGCATAGTAGTTGGTGTTCAGCGGCAGGTCGGCCTCGATCCGCTCGAGCCGCGAGACCACGCCAGTGAGCGGGCTCACGTGCTTGCGAAAACGCGACACCGTGGCCCGCGATGGGACGGTCCGGTAGCCGCCGCTCGTCATTACCAGTTTGGCGCCGGCGGTCAGCGCGACCGGCGCCGGCGCCCGCCGCGGGTCGCGCAGCCTCTTATGGCCGCATTGCGGACATTGCGGGCGGGCCGCCACATAGTGCCTGGCGATGGTCGAGCCCAAGAGATCGAGACTGACGATGTGATCGTTCAAATCCGTGCGGAAATCCGTGGCGATCGCTTTGGCTATTTCGACCGCTGCGAGCTGAATACCGCTTTGTCCGAGCATGTCTTTGGTAAGCGGCGCAACTGCGACGCGTCGCGCCTGTTTGCGGTCGAGCAGCGCCTTGACTTCTCTGTTTCGTATCATCCGATCGGCGAGACAGTTCCAGCAGGCGCCTTTGCCCGGTCTGAATACGGGACCGACCAAAGGAAAAATGCCCGAAGGCTGAACCACCAGCCAAGGCGTGCCGTCCGACAAATGCTTCCGGTTCACTGCGAAGAGTCGCGCTTCGAGATAGTCGTTCACCAGCGTGACCGTCAGATCGGCTGAGCCTTTCACGACGCGCACGCCGAGTTTGCTCAAAGCGGCGCCAAGCTCCTTTTCGCCCTTCACGTCGATCGATTGCAGACGAACGCGGCAGTTCCGGAGATTTTTCTCGGCCGCCTCCGGCGCGAGACCGAGACTGGCCCAATAGGAGGCCGCGGCGCCCGCGGCGGAGCGCCCCTTGACGACGACGTAGCGCCGCTCGAACAAGCGCTTTACGGCTTCGTTGACCTTATCGGCCGGAAACTTTTTTGTAAGTTCGCGAACGATCCGCCCGAAGCTCTTGCCGGCTCCTATCGCCGTCGCCAGCGCCGAATAGAGCTCGCCATGGAGAAAGAACTTCCGGTGTTCGGAATAAAGGCACACAACGTCGTGCGGCAGCAGATAGACGGAGAAATTCGGCGCGAATTGCAGAACGTCTTTGCCGTCAATCTGGGTCAGTGGGTCGCCACGATTGGGGACCGCAACGCCGACGGGCTGGCTCTTGAGCCCGCTCTTTGACCTCTCGTCGCCAGTGTGGACCGCCATCGTAAGACAATATTCTTATTTGTTGAGTTGATATTCTTTGAGTTGACTCATTGCGCCGAGACGCCGCTAGAGCATTTGACGAGCATGATCTTTTTCGGAAAACCGGTTTCCACTTTTCCGGATCATGCCCTAGAGTCGCAATCGTTTCATGTTAAATCGATTGCGGCGCCAAGTTGCGGCCGTTGGTACGGCCACTATCCACGGCGCGGATTTGCAATCCTCGCCGGCCACCGCGTCCATAGAACAAAAACTGGCCGGGTCGAGCAAGACCCGGCCATCCGTCGTTGGTTTCGTAAGGGTCGTCGGAAGACGCTCCGATCTAGCAGGCCCGGCAAAAGCCCCAAGACCAGCAGCAGCCGCCACAGCCGCCACAGCCCCAGCAGCCTCTCCAGCCGCATCGGCAGCCACCGCATCGGCAGCCGCCGCAGCCGCATCGGCAGCCCCACGCGACCTTTTCGCCAACCTTAGGCGTGGCGGCGTTTTCCTTGTCGAAGACGTAGAACGTCGACAAGCTAACGTCAGAGATTTCCTCCTCACCGAGAAAGATTTCGTGATTCGGTGAGACGTTTTGCGGCGCTATATCAGCCGCCGGCCCGCTGGTTGATGCGGACGCTCCACCCGCCAGTGTTAGCGATAAACCGGCAGCCCCCAATACCGGTACGGCTTTACTCCGACGGTTTCGCTTCGAAGCTTGCTTCGGACGCGCCATTGAGAGTTCTCCATACCTTTGAGCAGGTTTCTCGCTCGATCCTATGAGCCTTGGAATTTTACGCTCGGCGCTGCGCACTAGCAAGCCGCGAGCACGACTGAAATCTCACGATACCGTCATGCAATTATTAATGGATGTTAATCATCAAGGCTCGCTCAGCCCCACCTTGCTTTGACCGTTCTGGGATTGAAGCTCGACAAAGCATGTTGCCGACCGATCCCAATTTTGGTCGATAAAATTGTGGCGCCGAAAATTTTTCAAACGATTTTGCCGAACTGCGGAACAGGCGACGGCGGCTCATATCGGTGTGACGCATTTCCAACCTCGCACGGCCTGCAATGCGCGGACCACTTTTCGAGCGTCACGGCCTCTTTTCAATCCTTTTGGCACATAGAGGTCGACAACTGGGAAAACGGGCTCGTTGGCATCGGCCGGTACTTGCAGGCTGATGAGAACGCCACGATCGTCGCCGCCGCCCTGGATAGAGATCGAGGGCTGCGTCGCGTCGGCGAAGGATGCGGTCGCCTCGTACCAGCAGGTCGGCGAAATGCGCAGCTCAAACCGCGCCGTGCGCGCGTCGCGCGCGGATTCGTCGGGCTCCTCGCCCGGATTGGAGAAACTCTCGACAAATTGGTCGTACGATTTCGTGCACAACCCATCGGTGATGAGCATGACCACGCGCCCTATCAGCTTGGTGCGCTGTTCGATCGCGGCCCTGCGTTTGCGGCCAAACATATGGAATTAAAGGGATGTACGAAGGATGCCCATCACCCAGAACGGGAATGCCTTGCGAAGGTTCCACGATGGCCTCCCGCCAAAGGCGGAAAGCGCAAATTTGTGCTCTACGTCACATCTGAACCGGCGGGCCGGGATTTAACTTTTGTTTTGCGAGCCGGGATGATGGCCTCCCGCCGAACTACCACCTGGGCACGTCATCCCGGCTCAGACCGATCACATGGAAGACAAGGCGGGGTGATCGGCCCGGAAATTCACGGCCGGGTCGGCGGCTTTTTTGTGACTTTGGCGGGGACATTTTGCAATATCGCGCGGACATTGATGCGCGAATTAAGAGGCCCAATGTGGGCCACGGGGCCGCTTGTCCGGCCGGGATCAAACTAGTCCCCCTGTCTTAAGGGTATTTCCTCCGGGTCTGCCGCCGATTCGGGGCTACTTAAATTATTTGCTTCCTCCACGACGAGAAAAAGCAAATATCTCAAAAAATGCATCGATGAGCTATCGGCCATCTTTGCCATTTCGCGAGCCATATCGCGGATATACTTGACGAGTTTGGCAGTGTCAGCGGACATGGCATGCAGCTTCGTTTCTGTGCAAATTATCCCGGAAATCTAGGATGGATAGGGGTAACTCGATGCTCATAATGAAATCTCGCCTAACCGGATCGCTTGCGGGATCGCGTGGGGACGACGGAAAGTGTCCAGCTTGCGTTTGGCGTTCTCGATGTGGCTCGCCACCGTAGACGTTCCGAGTCGTCAGGATTTCCCCGATTTCGTCGTCGGTCTTGCCCGCGGCGACCCATTGCATGATTTCACGCTCGCGCGGCGTCAGCGGCGTGTGCGCAACCTTTTCGCGTTGAAGTGCCAGCAGTGCGCGTCTTAGCGCGTGATGCGAATAGATGGCGATGACTTCAAGCGCTGCGCGGGCGCGCGGCGACAAATTCGGCTCAAAACCGCAGGGACAGAAAACCGAGACCGATCCGGATCGCGCGACAATTGGAACCATGAAGCCGTCGCGGGCGCCCCACTCTCGCGCCTCGTCGATAATCGCCTTCTCGGCCTTCTTTAATCTCTGCTTGATACGAATGTCGCCCCAAGAATACGGATGGATATTGCGGCGAAATTCGGTGACGACTGGATCGTGGAGAATGTAGTTTTTTTCGGAATAATGGTCGATGTAGTCCTGCGGACGGTTGTTCATCACAGGCAATTCTTCAAGGTCTGGCCGGCTGTGGGAACTGAAAAACTCGTCACGCAGGTAAATCCGAACCACTCCATTTCCTTGAGAATATGAGCACAAATCTCCTCGTATTTGCGTAGCTGTTGTAGCCGCTCGATGAAATCGAGGGTGCGCACCGCGTAAATATCGTTCCCGTTATTTCTCACTATCGCCCCTCCCCACAACGAGCAATTTTTCCTTGATGGAAAAATATTTGTTGAAGCTCGAACTATCGAGCCCGCCTCACGCGAGGGTTGCCGCGACCGAGCCTGGCTTGAAGAGTGACAAGTGCGCGGCCGGAGACGCCATGAAAAGCGCGCGTTGATTCGAGTACGGACTCGTCGATTGGCATTTTAACCGCCACCGACCACTCACCGCTGATCAGCTCGGGAAGCCCGAGCGGAATGAGTTTCCAGCCCATCGCATGAAAGAGGGGCATCCAGAACATCTCAATGAGCGCCGTAAGGCTGGTAACACCGTTGTCGAGGCAATGTTCGAGCACACCGCAGATCACCATCCCTCGGGTCTGTTCTCCCATCGTGCGGCCCTCACGACGGCTCTTGATCACGAACATCCGCGTCCATTCGTAGATATCCGCGGCTCTTGGCAAACCTCGAACCGATGTCAAATGTAGAAAGACTTCACTGAGAAGATGCGGGGATGTTGTGGGAATAAGTCGGGAGCCCCCTACGACCTCGTCCTTGTCGATCGCCAAGACATAAGTGGCGTTTTGATCGTCGAATTGATCGCGTTCGCACCCGTCCGGGCGCGCAAGCTCCTGCCATTTTCGCTCGACCACGTAGATTTCGTGACGCAATCGAAAGTGCGCCAGCAATTCTGCATCGTAGAGATGCCGATTGGCATTTGTGATAACGTGAATCGTGCTTTCACCCCCGATATTTCCTCGGTGGAGCAAAGCGCGTTTATGTGGATTGGATGACTGTCAGAACTGACAGTTGACAGAATTGAACTTAAATTTCACCCGATCGAAGGGCCTTAATGACAGCTTGCGTTCGCGTCACGGCGTCGAGCTTTCTCTTGGCCTGTTCGACATGCCAGTTCACGGTGCGCTTGCTCAGACCGAGAATGGTCGCAATTTCCCAGCTCGATTTTCCCTCCGCCGTCCAAGCGAGTACATCACGTTCCCTCTCACTAAGAATGCGCCGGCGCTGACCTTCGGATTCGCATCCCATAAGCGCGGTACAACGTGCGT
>Ga0187778_10000733_pt1 | contig 23310 bp, 22 predicted proteins | sample 1015_Q2_SP5_20_M_FD_132418 | JGI IMG/M metagenome (GOLD analysis project Ga0187778, IMG submission 132418) | Tropical peat soil microbial communities from peatlands in Department of Meta, Colombia - 1015_Q2_SP5_20_MG | ecosystem: Environmental > Terrestrial > Soil > Wetlands > Peat | place... | reverse complement strand
TGTACTTAATTCGACGCAAATTGCGCAGAAGACGTTGCCGCAACCGCCGTAGATTCCTACAATCAAAGTTCGTCCCTTTTGGAGAACAGAACCATGCCCGACGGTAAGCGCCTGAAGCCGCAGCACGCACCGAAGCCACCGCACGAAGATCCCTCTTTCCTGAAGAGCACGCCCGCGAGGCCCATCCGCATTCTCGGCGAATATTTTCATCCGCTGGTTCAACTGAAAAAGGAAGGCATCGGCGACACCATCGTGATGTTCGGCTCCGCGAGAATCGAATCGCACGAAACGGCGCAAGCGCGCTATACGAGGCTGAAGCGGCAGAAAACCGGAAAGATGACCGCAGAAAAACTGGCGAAGCATCGGGCCGATCTGCGCGGCGCGAAGAGCGCTCTCGAAATGTCCCGCTATTATGAAGAAGCTCGCCAACTCTCCCACAAATTGACGGCGTGGTCGCTGACGCTCGGGCCACGGCCCAGACGCTTCGTGATTTGTTCGGGCGGCGGCCCGGGAATTATGGAAGCGGCAAACCGCGGCGCGTACGAGGCAGGCGGCAAATCCGTGGGGCTTTCGATTGAGCTGCCGCACGAGCAGTTTGCCAATCCCTACATCAGCACCGAACTGAGCTTCAATTTCAAATACTTTTTCATGCGCAAATTGTGGTTCGCGCAACTCGCCAAAGCGCTCATCGTGTTTCCCGGCGGCTTCGGAACGATGGACGAACTCTGGGAAATGCTGACGTTGCTGCAGACCGGCAAGCTGGCCAAGCACAACCTCATCCTGATTTACGGACGAAAGTATTGGAATGAGGTGTTGAACTGGAAGGCCATGGTGCGCTGGGGCACGATCAACGAGGAAGAGTACAAAATGCTGCAGTTCGCGGACACTGTGGATGAAGCGTTCGACCGCGTGCGCGCCGGACTCGAAAAATATCACATGCGCGTGGATTCTTTCCTGCAAGCCTATTAACCTGCATCTTTCACAAGCCAAAAAAACGACGTGGGGCAGCACGCTTGGAATTGCCAGGGACCGTGGTTATCTCTCCGCGACATTGCTCCCACCGCGGTGTTGGACAAAACAGGACCACCCCCATCCCAGCAGGGGAACGACTGGAGGATGGAGAGCACATGACGATCCATTTGGGAGGGAAGACGTTTCTGACACGGTCGTTGCTGGCGGCCGCCGCATTCGCGGGCTTCTTGTCGCTGGTGGCAGCGCCATCTGTGTTTGCTTACGACTACGATGGCTGTCAGCGGCGCATCGCTAAAGCCGATCACAAGCTGCACGAAGCCATCGAGCATCACGGCGTGTACAGCCGGCAAGCGGACCACGCGCGGCACGAATTGCGCGAGGCCCGCGAGCGTTGCTGGGATGAAAACCATCGCTGGTGGGATGAAGACGGCCACCGCTGGCGCATGGACCGCGACTGGGACGACCACGATCACGACCGTTGGTGATCCAGCCGCAGCAGAAGCACAAGCCAAAAAAGCAAAAGGCGGAGCGCGATCAAAACCACGCTCCGCCTCTCTTTTTGTGCTAGGTGACGCTCAGTTTAGACTAACCACGTGCTGTTCCGCGAACACGGCTTCAAACCGTCGCGTTTCGTCCTGGTCGTGAAGCATCACGATCGGCACGACGCGCAGCCAGTGTTTGCACGCATGGCACTGGGTCATCTCGCCTTGCAAATCTTGCAAGAAGCCATCCGTAAAGTGATACAAAGCGCGCTCGCGCCGGGCATTCTTTTCGTCCCGCGCACCGCAATAGGGACAGACAAACTCGATTCTGTCCTGCTGCGGATCGCGGTCCAAAGCAGCCCAGCCGGTGCGGCGCACGCCCACCGTTTCCAAATTGCGCCGGTCCATAGCAGCTGCCCTCCTGGGATCCACGTCCTCGAACAATAAGATGCGTGTGGCGGCAAAGAGGGTACTGCTTTCTGTAACTATATGATTTACAAACACTTAACAGACAGTACCGCTCCGGCATGTGGCCACAGCGTGAATCTCTATCAAATCCGGGTTCGTGCGCAAGGGAACTTGTCACATCCTGTGGTGTCCAAAGCACGGAGGACGCGCGCAACCTCACATCCCTGCGAGCGCGGCGCTGGTCTCCCGGAGAACTAGAGCAACCCCGGGAGGCCGGCGTCGCAAAGTCTGGAAACTCGCCCCTTTGCGGACGGTTCCAGAAAACTCGCAAAGAAAATTTGTGGAGGTGTGTGATGCCGTCCGAGCCTCGAAACGATTCAAACGCAGTCCCCGAAGAAAGCCTTGGTTCGCTGCGTGCCTGTTTGGTGGAAGGTGACCCCGAGCAACGAAATCGCGAGCGCCGCGTCCGCCGCCGCGCGCTAGTGATCTCGATTTTTGTGCAGTGCGCCGCGTTGGTTCTGGTCGTCTTCGCGCCACTGTTTGCCAAACCTGAGCGAATCGCTGCGAAAGAATTCATTCCCATTCCGCCCTACGGACGTGCGCGCCAAGTCGTTCGCGGTGACAAAACCCGTAGAAACGCCGGCACGCGTACGCTGGACCATTCGTTCACCTTCAATCTGAACCCGGGTAGACGGCTTCCACCTGCGCCGACCAGCGAGACTGAGGGTACCGAAGGTCCTTCGGACATCGATGGGCTGGTGAGTCCCTCAAACAACGTCCCTGTCTGCACATGGTGCGTCCCCGGCGACAAGAATTCCGGCCCGCGGCCTCCTCAGCCTGCCGTTAAGGCTCCTGAGAAGCCGAAGATTCTTCACATCACGCAACTCGACCCAGCGCGCTTGATTCGCCGTGTCGAGCCTGTCTATCCTGCTTTGGCGAAGCAGATTCACAAGGAAGGCCATGTCGAATTGCGCGCCATCATCGCGACCGATGGCACGATTCAGTCCCTGGAAATTGTCGGCGGCGACCCGATCTTCTACCTATCCGCAAAGGAAGCCGTCAGTCAGTGGCGTTACCAGCCGACGATTCTCAACGGACAGCCCGTCGAGATCGATACGTACATCACGGTCATCTACACGATGCAGCACTAAGCCGTCGCGCGGAAGCGGCTGGCACAAAAGGTGGAAGGGGCCGCTCCTTCTCTTGGCGGCCCCTCTGCCTGCACCCGGCAACCGATTTCTGCCGTGTTTGAGCTGGTGCTTCGTTTCTAGCGCTCGCCGATAGGCTAAGCCGGGCAGGGGCGCTTCAGCGCGTCCCCTCCCCGTCACGGACGTCTGAGACAGCACGTTAAAAGCGAAACACAAAACCGGTGGAGAGACGCAGGTTGTTTTGATTCTGTGTCCCTGTGGTCCCCACACCGAAGCGCGTCAGGAAATATTCCGCCTGAACGGGTCGAATCGAGAAGTGTTCAAACAGCTTGTAATCCACGCCGCCACCCGCCGTCATGGCGAACGAGTTCTGCGAATTGCCGGTGCCGAAGGCGTTGGAATTGGCATGCGCCACACCAAAAAGCACCTGGCCAAATGGAGTAATCCTGCGAAAATGGCGGAAGGAATAGCGCGGTCCGAAAAGGTAGGACGAAAGCGTGCCGCTCGCGTGAGTCCCGAGGATATTTCCGTTGTTGTAGCCCCCGAAATCGCCGACCACGGTAAGCGAGCTGGTCAGATTGTAAGCCAGCGAAGCGCTTCCACCATTCAGGTGAAACGCGTCGACGCCGGTCACGCCCGGATTGGCTTGCAGGTAGGAATATCCCGCGAAAATATCGACTTTCGGAGCGCTCTCCTGCGCGCAAGCAGAAAGTGCCGCAAATGTGAGAACAGCGAGTAAGCACACCAGTAGCTTCAACTTCATGATTCCTCCAGTGAGTTTAGTTTTCTGCGCAGGCCCGCAGGATCCAGGCGCGGCCGCGTTTCGCGGTGTGCCTCAGGCAGGGAGGCAGCACTCCGCATCTCTCTTTTGTCTTGCTATAGAGATGCATCCGCAAGGCGCGTAGTTGCAAGCAAATCGAAATAATTCTGGGAACTTTTGTAACAAGCTGGATGCCTAACACGCTAGGTCCGCGGATGCAAACGTTAGCGCGGGATTTTGGGCACAGTCTTGATCCAATCGCGAAAAAACTGGTCCGTGTGAAGGGAAGGCGGCAAAGCTAGTTTACGTTTGCGTTTGTCAGAGGGCACAAAGATGTAGGCATAACCGAAAGCGAGCCGTGAATTGCCGGTAGTTTGGCGGCCGCGAATTTCCGCAAAGGGCAGCTTGCGGCTATGAAACCACCCCGCCACTTCAATGGCATCGCGGTGAAGAATGACTCGCTTGTTGTAGCTCGACCCAAGCCAGGCCACGAGGGCTGCGACGATGAAATCCACGACAATTAAGTCGCCCAGCGGGCCTTTGCGGGGGAAGCCCAACCCCTGCAGCACTGTGAAAGATAGCAAGAAGCCCGCGAAAACGAACAAAAGCATGTTGACCACGCGGCGCGTGCGCGCGTCCACCCGGTAGATACGCGGGAAACCGTCTTCGGAGGCACTTTGCTTTCCGAGCGCGTCTTGGGATTCCAAGTTCCCCATTCGACTAACAACCTTCGACTGTCAACCTCTTCGCGCTTGCCGCCGTGACTCGTTCACCGTGAGTACAGACGAAGGGCAACTTCGTTCTTCCTCACAGCAGCGGTTCGCCGGAATCGCGCAAGATGGCTTCGCGGGTGGCGTCCCGCAAGCGAATCAATTCGTGCCACTCGGAAGAGTTAGCACCCGCCGGAGTACTGTGCGTATTCGGAAAAATGGGCGGATGAAGCGTGATGGTTACGTTGCTGGGACGCGGAAGGAATGTGCCATCGCGCAGTACCCTTCGCGTTCCCGCGAGAGACACGGGAATAATCGGCGCGCCGGTGGTCACTGCTGCTTTGAACGCGCCTAGCTGAAACGGCCGCAAGCCATCCTCCGGCGTGAAGGTGCCTTCCGGGAATACGAAAACCGATTCGCCTTGACGGAGAAATTCCTCCATCTCCTGCGCCTGACGCAAACGAGAGTCCGCATCCTTGCGGTCAAACTTCAGATGACCCATGCGATCCAGAAAAGTCCCGATAAACGGCATGCCGCCGACTTCGATTTTTGCAATGAAGCGGTACGGCACGCCCAGGCCCAGCATCAACGGCAAGACGTCGAAATAGCTGGCGTGGTTCGACGCGTAAATCTTTGCTCCCGGCGTGTCCATGAACTCCTTGCCTACCACGCGCACTTTGCATCCGATCAGTGAAAACAAGATTTTCAGCGCGGAAGAAGTGAAGCGCCCGGCCGCGCGATGGTCCTTGTAGAACGACACCATCGCCCAACTGGGAACAATCCACAGGAAAAATACAATGTAGAAGTAAACGCCGTACAGCTTCTCGAGTCCGCTCTTTGCTGCGGCAAGAAGTTCCTGGCCGAAATGCGCAACCGTGCTTTTCGTGCCGAGGCGCGCGATCTGCACCCAACCCGGCGCGCGAGGAGAAGAGAGCGTTCCCGCAAGATAAAGCTGCTTGGTTTCTTCGCGCCGCAATTTTCCGCTCGAGGTTTTCGGGATGTTCCCCAGCGGAACCAACTCGACACGATCCGGAGGCATGCCCAGGCCCTGCGTCACAAGCTCCGTGACCTTTGCGGCGATGGCCGCGCGGCGCCCTGGATCGCGCTCGCGCGCTTCCGCTACTACCACTAATTTTTCCGTGCCGCTCGCTTCGTCGGTCAATCCAAATGCCACGATGCACCCTTTGCGGATTCCCTCGGCGCGCGCCGCAAGCTCTTCGGCTTCGTGCGGATATAGATTTCGCCCGCCCTTGATTATGATGTCCTTGACGCGCCCGGTAACGAAGATCTCTCCCTCGGCGCGATAGGCGCGGTCGCCGGAATTTACCCAGGTATATTCTCCGTCGTTGGACTCCGGGCCAAGCGGCAGCAGCGCCTCTGTCGCTCGCGGGTTGCGATAGTAGCCGCTCGTTGCGGAAGGGCCGCGGAACCACAGGAATCCTTCAGTACGGTCGGGAGTTTCTTTGCCGTTTTCATCGACGATGCGCACTTCATGGCCGGGGATGGGCATTCCGGAGGACACAAAGGAAATCGCCGTGTCGTCGTCCGGCGCCACGGGCACCGCGCGTCCCTGAGACGTGAAGGTTGTGCGCTCGACCCGGTCCACGAGAGGGCCGCGATTCAGAGGCGGCACGGTGACCGCTAACGAAGCTTCAGCCAAGCCATACACCGGGAGTTGCGCCGTTTTTCGGAAGCCATATCTTTCAAACCGCGCCGCGAAACGTTCCAAAGTATCCGGATTCACTGGCTCCGCGCCGTTCAATGCCGCGCGCCACGAGCTCAGGTCGATGCCTTGCATGTCTTTGTCGGCCACCTTGCGGGCGCAAAGCTCGTAGGCAAAGTTGGGAGCTGCCGCCACGGTTCCACGATACTTGTGAAAAGCGTGCAGCCAGCGTTCCGGGCGCGTCAGGAAAGCCAGGGGCGACATCACGATGACGTGGATTCCGAAATGCAAAATGGTAAGCCAGGCGCCGATCAAGCCCATGTCGTGATACAGCGGGAGCCAGGTAACGACGACGTCGGAAGAACTGAGCTGCACGGCTTCGCCAACGGCCCGCATGTTGGCGAGCAGGTTCGCGTGCGTCAACATCACGCCCTTGGGATCGCCTGTAGACCCGGATGTGTATTGCAGCAGCGCCAGGTCGCTGCCCTTTCGGACGCGGCTCCCGGTGACATGCGGCGAAAGCGCGCCGGGCGCCAGAGGCGGAGCGTTATCGGCTGAGGCAATCAGTTTTTCCGCGTCCACAACGCCTTCGAGTGAGCGCACGCTCGGCCGCAGCAGCTTCGCAATCGCTTCCGCGCGCCGGAACGTGAGCAAGAGACAAGCTTCCGCGTTGTTCAAAATCGCGGACTGCCGCGCGGCGTATTCCTCGATGCGGTCGGCGCGAAACGGCGGATAGATTGGCACCGGGACGGCGCCGGCAAGCAGGATTCCTGCGTACGAAATGAAAAACGCGCGCGAAGTCGGGAGCATCAACGCGACGCGGCCGCCGGGAGGCACGCCACGGCGCGCCAACTCGGCTGCGCAACGCTGTGCCGCCGCATAAAGTTCTGCGAAGGTCAGAGTCGAGGTGCGGTCGCCGGCCTCGCCCTCTTCGGTGATGGTGAGATGGGTTTGCTCGGCGTTGTGAACCGCGCGATAGCGCAGTACATCGATTAGCGTCTCGGCGGTGTACACCCCCGCATCTTCCGCTTCGCGGTGAAGCTTTTGCGCCGTGACGGACGCGCGGACGGCGAGCTCCGGTTCAAGCTCCTCCCCAGCACTTCCTGGAGCTTCGAGGATAGCCCCCACTAAATCATCCGGGGTGTTTGCTTCCGAGGAAACGCGATCGGGCAGGCGCACCCCAAACGTGGTTTCCAGCCGGGCGAGCAACTCCACCCGCTCGAGGCTGCCCAGGCCGAGGTCGCGATCCAGTTGCGAGGAAAGCGCCAGCATCGGGAGCGCGCCCTGGCTGCCCAATTCTTCGAGCAGGACACGGATCACCTCGAGAACGCGCTCGCGCACGGTCGTGCGATCGAGTTGGGTAACGGGAGTCGCCACAGGTTTCACGGAACTCACTGCTCAACGGCGAGAGGCTAACACGCCAGCGGATGGATTACCATCCTGGAAACGGGCTCACGCGCTCCTCTTTGCAACTGGAGTGTCCACTTTTCTTCGAAGCGTGCTCATGCACTCTTCTTCGCTGCCAACGGCGGCGAATAGCCCTTCGGCAACAGCGCCGTTGAAAGGTCCACGCCGGAAAGGTCCGCGCCGGTCAAATCCGTTTCGCGCAAAATCGCCACGCCCATGTCCGCGCCCGAAAATCTGGCACCTTTCACGCTGGCCAATCGGAAATTAACGTTCCTCAGGCGGGCGCGCTCGAAACACGCGTTCGAAAGGTCACAGCGGAAAAATTCCACGCCGCTGGCCTCCGCCCCCGTGAGGTCCGCGCCCGAGAGCACCGCCTCGGTCATGTCCGTGTTCCGCAAATCGGCGTTTCGCAAAATGGCTCCGGTAAGGTCGGCGCCTGGAAGCCTGGCGGTGCGAAGGTCGGAAGCTTCAAGATTGGCGTTTCGCAAAATAGCTCCGCTGAAGTTGAGGCCGCGAAGGTCAGCATGAGAAAGGTCGGCGCCGGTCAAATCGGCGCGCGCGCCGCCTTCCTTGGCGCGGAAAAACAGGTCGTGCGCCGCGAGAATGTCGGTAAGCCGCTTGCCGTTGTGCTTGATGCTTTTTGGCTTTTTCAGTCCCATGCCGCCACCATTGGTTTTCCTCCCAATTTTACCGAAAACGGGCGGGTCAGCGGTACTCCCGCCATGCCATTTTCGACCGAGAGGGCCGGGGGGCGAAATTCCAATCAAAAAGGTAATTCCCGTGAAATTCGGCTCGAAGGCTCGTAAGATTCTAGTAGAAATGCTCGAATCGCTGCCAATGCGCGAAAGGAAGAGGGGCGCGCTGCCCGCCGCACTTGCCGCGCCACGGATACTGCTTCTTGGCGCCGGATACATGGCGGTTGGCGCGTTGCTGGCGCTCTTTCTAGCCACTGGGATGGCGGCCCTTCCAGCTTCCGGCCAACAACGGGAAGACGAGATTGTGGCGAATCTGGCGGGTGGACGAGTGATTGTCCACGTGGCGCACGACGCGATCATTTTTGCCGCCATCGATCAGCCGGTGGAGCAAAACTCGATTCCGCCGCGGGTCGTGGATTTGGATTCCACGCACATTGGCGTGTTGCTGGGTGCCTCGGAATGGCGCAGCCCCGCCGATCCCAAACCCATCCGTTTGGACCGTAGCTTTCAGCGCATAGGAGCGAGGGATCCGCGGTACGAACAAGCTCCCGGCGAAGGCGATCCCGACCTGGAATCCATTGGCATTTCGTTTCTCGAAAAATTGCGGCCGCTAGTGGGCCAGCTTCATCAGAAACTAAATTTTCCGCCTGATGACGCCCTCTTCGAGGTAGTGATCATTGGCTACGCCCCGAACGATTACGGCCCGGAAGTCTGGCAGGCGGAATACCACATCGAACAAGAGGAAATTGCCACGCGCGGGGAGGAGGAGTTTTGGCAAACGAAGGTGCTGCGACCGCGCTTTACGCAGCTCTATCCTCCCGAGAAACACGCGCCGAAGACGCTCGTCGAGAGCCGTTACCCTCTGAACATGAAGGGCCCAACGCTCCTCGAGCTAATCAAAGGAAATGACCCGCGCATCACGCCTCTAGCCGAACATGACCCACGTTTTGAGAAGGTTTTGGAAAATCTGCGCGCAGGACAGGCGCAGAAAGCGGTCCTCGCAGATTCCGTGGATTTTCTGCGCGCCGTTTTGCCACTGATCGCGGACAATCAGCCGTTCATTCTTGGCACCATGGATGAACGGGAATTTAAGTGGATTGTGCCCCCCGAAGAACCAGTGGAAAAAGCGGAAGAAGACAAGAACCGGCCGCCCGAAGCTCCGACGCTGCGCAAAAGGGTTAAGCCGTAACGCTCAAGGGAGTTTTTCGATGGGGTCGCCGGGGCGGATGATGCCGCCGGCGAGCACGCGGGCCAACATTCCCCGGCGGCCCCAGAGTTCTTTCCGCAGGCCAGGCCGGATTTTCTCCATTTGGTCGCAGGGCGTACAAACCGAAGTGATTTCGATTTGCGCTTCACCGACGCGGAGTTGCTGGCCGATCTTCAACCCATTCACGTTGAGGCCGTCCGTGGTGATGTTTTCACGAAGAATTCCCGGGCGAAGATCCATGGCTTCGATAGTCTCGCGGTCGAGGAGTAGCAATTGGCGGTTTCCGGGTCGGGCATGCGCACAACCTTCCAAGCCAAAGTCGGCCAAAGCGCGAGCTTCCCGGAGTTCCTCCATGGGCAAACGCTTTTTCGGCGCACGAAACAGGTTTTGAACTTTCGCCACGGATGTCAATCCCCTGCGGCGCTGCGATGATTGGAATGAGCGCCGATATCGCGGCGGTAGTGCATGCCTTCAAAGTGAATTTTGGAGGCGGCCAAGTAAGCTGACTCTAGGGCTTCATTCAGGTACGGTCCGAAAGCAGTCACGCCCAGGACTCTGCCGCCGGTAGTAACAATCGCTTCTCCTGATTGCTTGGTTCCTGAGTGCAGCACTTTCACACCAGTAATTTGTTCTGAAGCGGTTAGGCCATCGATGCGCTTACCGCTTTCGAATTTTCCAGGGTAGCCGCCCGAGGCCAGCACGACACACGCGCTCGCACCGGGCTTCCATTTCAACTTGGAGGGCTCTAAAGCTCCTTTCGTTACATCCGCGAGGACATCAGCGAGATCGAAATCCATTCGAGCCGCAATGGCTTGTGTTTCCGGGTCGCCCAGGCGGCAATTGAACTCGAGGACCTTGGGGCCGCAGCGCGTCAACATCAGGCCGATGTAGAGAAATCCTTGGTAGGGGATTTGGTCCGACGCGAGTCCACGCAAGGTGGGCTCGACGATGGTGGAGATGATGGTTCTTCGTAGCGGCTCCGGCAAAAGCTCATCCGTGGAGTACGCGCCCATGCCGCCGGTATTTGGGCCACGGTTGCCGTCAAAGACGCGCTTGTGGTCGCGTGTGGGCACGAGGGGCGCATAGTTCTTTCCGTCGGTGAGCACGATGAAAGAAAGCTCATCGCCCTCGAGAGTTTCTTCGAGGAGAATTCTGCGGCCGCCCGCACCCAGTTCGTTTTTCTCCATCACGCGCGCGATGAAATCGTGGGCAGTGGCGAAATCAGGGGCCAGGCAAACGCCTTTGCCCGCGCAAAGGCCATCGGCTTTGATGACGAACGGAAACGCGATGGAGCGGAGAGCAGCGTAGGCGTCGCTAGAAGAATCATAGGCGCCGTACATTTTCGCGGTGGGAATCCCGTGGCGGAGGAGAAATTGTTTCGAGAAGATTTTGCTGCCTTCGAGCTGCGCGGCTTGCTGCGACGGGCCAACAATGGGCCAATTTCGTTGACGAAACGCGTCGGCGAGGCCGTTCACGAGCGGCAGTTCCGGTCCTACCACGGTGAGATCCGGCTGGTGCTTTTCCGCCAGCGCGACGATCGCGGCCACGTCGCCCGCATCAACGTTCACGCATTCCGCTTCGGCAGCGATGCCAGCGTTCCCGGGAGCGCACCAGATCTTTTCGACGCGCGGGCTTTGCCTGAGCTTCCACACGAGGGCGTGCTCACGTCCGCCGCCACCGATGACCAGAACCTTCATTAGAAAGCCTCTTTAAGAACTTCCTTCGAACGATAGACGCCGCACACTGGCCTGTCAACCAGACTGCCAACGGAACTGAGGAAAAGGCGGCAGTTTCAGCTCGTGCCAAGCCACGCGCGGTGTAGAATTCGTGGCCAATCCTACAAGCACTTACCAGTAGTGAATACCTGTCCTTGCGGCCAGTTTCCTCGATTGGCGCGTCGCCATTACGCTGGACTGAACTTGGGAGAAGGACCGGGGGGGCCGCAGTGATTCTGATTCCACTCAAACACGAGAACATGGAGGGCCGCCGCTGGCCGATTATCACGTTCGCGCTGATTGCGCTGAACATTGTCATTTTCCTCGGCACCCATTGGACCATCGACAAGCAGGAGCCGGAACTTCTAGGAGTCCGCTTCGAGACTCTGATTTTTGCCGCAGCACACCCGGATGTGAAGCTGCCGGAGAATCTCCAGGAATTCGTGGCAGATTACCAGCAATCGAATCCCGAAGGTTGGAATCAAATCAGTTCTCGTTCCAAGCAGTTCGCGGAACTAGCGAATCTGGCGCCGCGAGAAGAAGAGGACCAGGGTCCCGAACTGCTACAGGCTCAAGTGGATTCATTAGCGCATCGCTTTCAGGAAGCTGAGCAGCATTCGATTCTGGAGAATTATGCGTTCATTCCTGGGCATAAGAAAGCGATTACCTATCTAACCTCTATTTTCCTCCATGCCGGTTGGATTCACTTGATCGGGAATATGTGGTTTCTTTGGCTTGCTGGATTCATTCTGGAGGACAACTGGGGCCGCGTGATCTACCCGGTATTTTATCTGCTCGCGGGATTTGCGGCATCGCAATTTCATGCCTGGGCCTATCCGAACAGCATCGTGCCTTGCCTGGGCGCATCAGGTGCGATTGCGGCATTGATGGGGGCGTTCCTGGTGCGATTTCCGAAATTGAAGATTCATATGTGGGGAACGGCATTCTTCATCCGCTTCCGATTCAAAGCGCCGGCATACACATTGCTTCCACTGTGGCTCCTCACGGAAATTTTTTATGGCGCAATGGTGGGAAAGATCTCCGGCGTTGCGCATTGGGCGCACGTCGGCGGATTCGTTTTTGGAGCGCTAGCGGCCTTGGTCATTCAGAAGACGGGACTGGAGCACAAAGCGAACACGGTGATCGAAGAGAAGATTGGCTGGACGGCGGATGCGGCGGTGGTACAAGGCACCGAACTGATGAACCAAGGAAAGGTGGACGAAGCCATCGCGATTTTGCAAGGACACGTCGCGGCAAAGCCTGATGCGGCAGACGCGTACTTCTTGTTGCAGCAGCTTTACTGGCGCAAAAACGATCTGCCGAAGCATCACGAAGCTTCTATCAAGGTCTGCCAATTGCACCTAAAAGCGCAGGACAACGAAGCCGCATGGCAGGACTATCAGGAGTACATCAACACCGGCGGAAACCGCATGCCAGCGGCCACGTGGCTGGATCTCTGCAGGGTTGCTGAGGGTAAGCAAGATTTTGAGCGCGCTGCGGCCGAGTATGCACACCTTGCGGAAGCTTGGCCTAGCGAACGCCCATCACTCCTGGCTTTGCTGTCTGCGGGGAGGTTGTGCTTGAAGAAACTGAATCGCCCTTCGGATGCGCTGCGGTATTACAAAGCGGCCGCAGCTTCACCGGTGCCACACCTCGATTGGCAGACAAACATTGAAGCGGGAATTCGCGATGCCGAAAAAGCGCTAAGCGGATCCTACGAACCCGCAGTTAAGTCCTAAGGGGATATTCGCGAAGTTAGTTGGCGCCACCGGCGGCGCGAATGGGAATGGTTACGGTCGAAGCGGTATCGGAAGACGCTAGCATGTGGCAACGGCCGTCGAAGATTCCTCCCGGATCGATGACCATACAGGGGGAGTGAACCTCGCCCGTAACGACGCCCTTCGCTTGAATCTCGACGCGGCCCTTCGCGAAAATGACTCCGTCAAAACGGCCGGAAATCACGACGCGGTTCCCTTCGATTTGGCCTTCGACTTTGGCGGTGTCACCCAGAACGACGGTTTGTTCCGAGATGATGTTGCCCTTCACGTTTCCGTCAATGCGAAACGTGCCGGTAACCGTGAGCGTTCCTTCGAGAGTGACGCCCTGGTCGATAAATCCTGTCCACTCTTCGCTGGCGCCGTTCTTTGCGGCCGCCGGCCACTTCCATGCCATGATGATATCCCCCAACGTTCGACACCTTTACTTTAACTGTGCAAGCGCACAAGTCAACGCAAGTAAGAGCGGGTGTTGTCGAATGAAACGACTGCACCGACGGCCAGTCGCCGCGGCGCTCCCCGAAAGCTATTTCAGCCGCTATTTCATGAGGCGGTCGTAAAGCCCCATCAACTGCGCATCGTCGTAATATTCAAGCACCAGTTGCCCGGGACGCATTTTTGTTTTTTGCCGAAGCAGCACTTTGGTTCCCAAGTGCCGCTGAAGTTCTTCGAGCGCGGCGCGAATGTTGGCGTCCAGATGCGCTTCCGTCTGCGACTGGCTAGTGCGCGAACGGCGGGAAGCGAGGCGCTCAATCTGTCGAACCGTCAAACCACCACGGGCGGCGCGCTGCGCGTAGCGCAAGCGGAGTTGCGAGTCGGCGATGGCAAGCAGCGCCCGGCCGTGGCCTGCCGACAACTTTCCTTCCTCAATCCAGTCCTGAATGAGCGGCTCGAGTTTTAACAGGCGGATGGAATTCGCTACGGTCGCGCGATCTTTGCCCGTGCGTTCGGCGACGGCTTCCTGCGTCAGTTGGAATTCATCCATTAACCGCTCGAAAGCGCGAGCTGCTTCCATGGCGTTGAGATCTTCGCGCTGGATGTTCTCGACAAGCGTCATTTCGAGAGCCAGCTCGTCGGGCACGGCGCGTACAATCGCGGCCACCTTCTGCAAGCCGGCGCGCTGCGCCGCACGCCAGCGGCGTTCCCCTGCGATGAGCTGATAGCGATTGCCAATCGGCCGCAGGACAAGGGGCTGGATGATGCCGCTAGCTTGAATCGAGCGCGCCAGTTCGTCGAGAGCTTCTTCGCGAAAGCGCGTTCTCGGCTGGTAAGGGCTCGGCTCGATCTGGTCGATGTCAATTTGCAGCGGACCAGCGTGGGCCGCGTCACGAGCGGGAGCGGCCGCAGCGCCACTGGGAGAAATGGCGTGCGGCGCGTGCGGCTGGATTTGAGAGGGCTGCGGCGGAGCTTGTGGCTCAGGCTCCCGAATGAGCGCTCCTAGCCCCCGTCCCAGCGCGTTTCTCGGCATTGGCAATGACCTCCTGGGCGAGATGCGAGTAGCCCTCAGCCCCTTTGCTATGAATATCGTAAAAAATGATGGGTTTTCCAAAGCTCGGCGCCTCGGCAAGGCGCACATTGCGCGGAATCAGGCTCTGAAAGACCTGCGAGCCAAAGAAGCTGCGAAGGTCGGTGGCAACCTGCCGCGAAAGCGTGGTCCGTTCGTCGTACATCGTTAGCAAGATGCCTTCGATTTCCAAGCTGGGATTCAGGGTTCGGCGGATGCGCATCAGGGTATCCAGGAGTTCGGAAACTCCCTCGAGAGCCAAGTACTCACATTGGATGGGAATCAGCACGGCGCCAGCAGCAACCAGAGCGTTCAGAGTGAGCAAATCCAGGGCGGGAGGGCAGTCCAGCACGATGAACTTGTACTTGTCTTGGGTTGATTTGAGGGCAGCCTGCAGCTTGTATTCGCGATTTTCTGAGGTTACTAGCTCGACGGCAGCTCCGGCGAGGTTTTTGTCGGCGGGGACGACATCCAACCCCTCGACTTGCGACTTTTGAATGAGTTTGTCGATAGACTCACCCAGAATGAGTGCGTGATAGAGGGTTCTGCGGGACGGGTCCTTCGTAAAACCGATGGCGGCTGTGGCGTTTGCCTGAGAATCGCAATCAACCAAGAGCGTGGGCTGCTCGGCGGCGGCTAAGCAGGCAGCGAGGTTTACCGCTGTAGTTGTTTTGCCAACCCCACCTTTTTGGTTTGCAACCGCAATGATCCGAGCCAACGAGTCCCCCGCCAGCGAAAATCTAGCAAAGAGTCAAATGAGATGCAAGATGTTTCACGTGGAACAAAACAAGAGAAAGTGGAAAACTCGGGAAGCGATCCGGAAATGTTCCCTGTGGAACACTTAAGTTAGGCGGCGAGGGACATTCTAGAGTGTTTCACGTGGAACATCGGCCGCCCCCCGGTTACTCAAGCGCGCTCGTTGTTTCACGTGGAACAGAATTCTTTCTTCAGAGAGTAAAGGGCGACCGGAAATCCATGATGTATCGCCACGCCTTCGTACCGCATCCCCAGCTTTTCCATCACATGAATCGACGCGCGGTTTTCTTTCAGGGCCACTGCGACAATTCTAGGAAGCCCGATACGGTCGAATCCATCCCCCACTGCAACGGAGGCCGCCTCTGTTGCCAGACCTTGGCCCCATTGGTCTTGTGCCAGCCACCACCCGACCTCCACGCCCGGGAGGTCATCGAGAGGCTGGAGCCCACAAAAGCCGACCAGCCGACCGTCTCGCTTCAAAATGAGCTTCCAGAGGCAATAATCGAGTTCCTGATAGTGTCTCCGCTGGCGTTCGACAAATTCGCGGATTTTTTCCTCGGGCCAGGGCTTTCCGTCCCCGATATAGCGCATCACCACCGGATCAATAGCAATGGGCTTGAAAGTGGCCCAGTCGGCGCTTTCCCACGGAAGAAGCAAAAGTCTTTTGCTTTCAAGTCGTTGGGCCGACACTTCAGGCCTTCTTTGTACCAACCAGGAGCAGACGGCGCAGTGAGTTGGGCACGGGAATGGGTTCGCGCCAATCCCAAGTGCGAATCTTCTGGAGTTCGGGTAAGTCCCGTGCCCCAATCCAGAGGATAACCTGTTTGGCTGCAATCTGTTGCGAGCCAGCCCATTCGAGGAAAGACGGGAATTCTCCTAAGGCACGAGCGCAAAGGAAATCAAGTGGGGCGATCTCTTCCCCCAGCTCCTCATACCGCCGGACGAGCACTTGCGTGTCCGTAAGTTCAAGCTCACGAATGATTTCCGCGAGAAACGTGGCCTTTTTCAAGTTCGATTCGACAAGAAAGACACGCAACTCCGGCCGCAGGATTTTGAGCGGCAAGCCCGGAAAACCGCCGCCGGAGCCGACGTCGGCGAGCCGACCGTTTTCCACAGGCACTGCAGGGGCGGCGTACATACTCTCACAGAAATGACGATATAGTACTTCCAAGGGATCGCGAATCGCGGTGAGGTTCAGTTTTTCGTTCCAGGCCAGCAAAGTCTTTATATATTGTTGAATTTGCAGGATTTGCCGTTCATTCGCGGAAAGCTGGAATTCGCCAAGCGCGCGCACGATAGCGCTTTCGGTGGGAGGGGCTGGGCTGCTTGTTACCATACTAGTAAATATCTATCCCCTGGGAATCAGGCCGTCTCCTTAGCCAGGTTGTCGGGTTTGCGAGTCAAGTACCGTGGCCCGGCGATCCCGGCAACCATATCGATTGCAGTATGCCAGAAAATAGCGGGCACCAGACTGCCGTAGCCGATCCGGCTTGTCCCAAGCACTAACCCGATCGCGAAAGTCATTACCATTCCGCCCCGGCCCTGATAACTGTGCGCCAAGCCAAAAAGCACGGAGGAGCAGAGCACCACCAGCCATACCTGCAATCCGACGTTGCTGAGGACAGCCATGGTGAATCCGCGGTAAAGAAACTCTTCACAAATCCCCGCGGTAGTCGACAGCGCCAAATAAGGCAGCAACTCGACCGGTGATTGCGGAAGGATGCGCTCCGCAACAGCTTGCAAGGGGCCGCGCGATTCGACGGGAATGCGTCCCAAGCGCCGCAGATTCAGCCATTGTAGAGTCGAAATCGTTGCGGCGCCGACCATCGAAGCAATCACAATCTGTGCGCGGTTAGGGATGGCCAGGGCGAGTTGCGAGGCGTTGTATTTGTGCGCCCAGGCGCGCCATGCCACGATGGCAACCGCCAGCCACTGAAACGCAATCGTCGAGGCATAGAGCACCAGCCGGTCCATGGTGCTGACCGAAGGCATAGCCAGCAGCTTCTTCATTTTGACGCGGCCGCGCCAGGGCAAGATCACGCCGAGCGCCAGAAAAATTAGCCAGATATCCCAGGGCATGCGCAGATAAGAGCACTTCCTCCTGCACAGCGCAAGTATCGAGAGTCCTATTGCATGCAAGCGCGAAGTGCGACTCCTCGCTATAATCGAAGCGCTGTACAGCGAGGTGCGGCTTGACCCAATCCGTGAAGCTCACGGCCATGGTCAAGGCAGCGGGTTGAGCGGCGAAGCTGAGTCCAGGGTTGCTGGATTCCGTTTTGCGCCGTTTGCCGCGGCCATCTGATCCGAACGTGCTCGTTGGTTTCGACACCAACGACGACGCCGGGGTGTACCAACTCAGCCCCGAAATGGCGCTGGTGCAGACCGTCGATTTTTTCACGCCCATCGTCGACGATCCCTTCACGTTTGGCCAAATCGCCGCCGCCAATTCCTTGAGCGACATTTATGCTATGGGCGGAAAGCCGCTTTCCGCGCTTTCCATCGTGGGTTTTCCCGACAAAGGCGACCCGGAGATTCTCGAGCAGATTATTCGCGGCGGGCTGGCCAAAATGAGCGAAGCGCAGTGCAGCGTGATCGGCGGCCACTCGATCCGCAACGACGACATTCAATTCGGCTACGCTGTCACGGGTCTAATTCACCCGCAGCAAGTTTGGCGAAATGTCGGCGCGCGCACGGGCGACGTCTTGCTGCTGACCAAAGCGCTGGGCACGGGAGTGCTGTCTACTGCATTGAAGAAAGACTCTGTCGCGCCGCACGATTTACAGGCGGCCGTTGCTTCGATGTCCGAACTGAATCGCGCAGGCTCCGAGGCGCTGCAGGAATTCCAGAAAAAAGCGGGGGACGCCCAGCCCGTGCACGCTGTCACCGATATCACAGGATTTGGCTTGCTGGGACACGCCCGCGAAATGGCGCTGGGCGACCCGGCGCATCAGGTCGAGACTGTTTCTTTCGAGATAGACCACTCCACCATCCGCTATCTTCCCGGAGCCGTGGACGCCGCGCGCGAAGGGTTTCTCCCAGGCGGGCTGAAAAATAACCGCGACTTTATTAGCGATTGCGTGGGTTTCGAGGAAACTGTCGCTCAGGAATACCGCGATCTAATGTTCGACCCACAAACCTCCGGCGGATTGCTCATCGCTGTCGCGCCCGAATACGGGAACGACGCCCTTGCAACTCTTGAGCATCATGGGGTTTCCGCGCGCCGCATCGGCCTCGCTGTCCCCAAAGGCAAGCCGCTTTTGTTCGTGCGCTAGAATGGAGTGGCGGGCCTTTAGCCCCGTCTTTCGATCTTCATGGACACCATCACACACGGCATCGCCGGCGCACTGATCGGCAAAGCCGTATTTCGCGGCGAGGACATGTTCTCGTCCAAGGCGGTGAATCGCCAACGCATCCTGACCTGGTCACTGATGCTCGGCGCGATTTTTCCCGATTCCGATGTGGTCCGCGACATTTTCTCGCACGACAAGCTGCTGATGATCACCTGGCATCGCAGCATCACGCATTCGCTCTTGATGCTTCCGCTCTGGACGTTGCTGCTCGCCGCCATCACGCGCGCGTTCTGCAATTGGAGAAAATGGGAGACGCCGTCATTTGCAACGCTGTCGTTGGTCTACGCCGTCGGCATCCTCAGCCACATCTTGCTCGACCTGGTGACTTCCTTCGGCACCATGATCTGGTCGCCGCTCGATTGGTCGCGCCCGGCGTGGGATCTCATCTTCATTATCGACTTCACGTTGTCCGCCATTCTTCTCATTCCGCAGCTGCTCGCTTGGGCCTATTCGCAGCCCGACAAGATGAGGCGCCGCGTCATCGCCCTGTGGCTGATTATCACGCCGCTTCCGTTTTTGATTGCGCGAATGGGTGAGAATGTCGGCGCGCCGATTTCGGATCGCGTGGTGCTGATTCTAGTCGTGGTTCTCACCGGCATTCTTCTGCTGCCCACCCGCGGCGGTTGGGGCTTGAAGATTACGTACCAGAACTGGAATCGCGCGGGCTTTGCCGCGGCTTTGATTTACGTAGCGCTATCTTTCTTCACCCATCGCGCAGGCCTCGCGCGCATCAACAAATTCGCAGATCTTTATCATTTGCAAGTGGAGTCTATCGGAGCGCTGCCCCTGCCACCGTCGCTATGGCGCTGGGACGGCCTCGTGCGCACGGACCACGGCGTCTACGAGTTGCGGATGGACGTGAGCCAGAAGCCTGCGAGCGACTCCGAATTGCTGGCCCAGGAGCATCGCTACTATCCCGATGCCCCGCCGAATTCCTACATCGAAGCTGCGAAACGCCTGCCGCAAGTGCAAAAAGTGTTGTGGTTCGCGCGCTTTCCGGTTACGCAGTTCCACAAGGAAGGCGACGACGCCATCGTGGACATCTCCGATGCGCGTTTTCCCCGGACGCGCCCGGGACGTCCTCCCTCCTTCACCTATCGTGTGCGCTTCGGCGCGGCGGGCAACGTGGTATCCCAGGGCTGGGTCACGCGGTAAGTAGCACAGACTTTAGTCCGTGTCTGCAATCTGTGTCTGTGCCACTGTCCTTGAATCGCACGCATGATGTGCGAAGACGTATGCAACCCGCCATGAAATGGAATCAGTTGGTGGCAGCAGTGGATTGCTTGCCCCAAATTTCGCCAGCGACTTCGCAGACCATGCGCAGCTTCGCAAACTGGTCGGCTTCGGAGAGGCGGTTACCTTCCGAAGAACTCGCGAACCCGCATTGCGGGCTCAGGCAAAGCTGCTCGAGCGGAACGTATTTGGCGGCTTCGTCAATGCGCCGCTTGAGCAGGTCCTTCGATTCGAGCTGAGGCAACTTGCTCGACACTAGCCCGAGAACAACCGTCTTGTTCTTGGGGACGAACCGCAGCGGCTCGAACGTCCCGGCGCGCGCCGTCTCGTATTCCAGGAAATAGGAATCCACGTTGATTTGGTTGAAGAGCACATCGGCGATATAGTCGTAACCGCCTTCGCCAAACCACCCGCTTTGATTGTTGCCACGGCAGAGATGCATGGCGAGATGAAGCCCCGGGGGTCGGTTGGCAAAGGCGCGATTGATCATCTCGGGGTACAGCTTGTGCAGAGCGTGTTCCGGGTCATCGCCGCGCGCCTTCATCATGCCCTGAAACCTGGGATCGCATAAGGTAGCCATCGGTGGATCGTCCGTCTGCAAATATCGGCAACCCGCTTCGTAAAGTGAATTCATTTCCTTCTGGTACGCATCCACGATGTCGCTCCAGAAAAGATCCATATCGGGGTACGCGTTTTGCCGAATGGCAGCGCTGCCGCAGGTGAAGTGCAGAATGATGGGCGACGGGATGGTAACTTTCGGCGTGCGTTTGGTGAGCGAGCGAAGAAAACGGAAGTGATCGGCATAGATGGGCTTGCGCCATTGCATCCGGGAAACGACTTGTGTCCAGGGCACGGGTATCTTGCGGCCTTCGTGGTCGACGAAAAAGGCCGCGGTGCTTTCCATGCGGACTTCGACGCCGCCCAGGCCGCGCACATAAAAATCGGTGTAAAAATCCTCGCGGCGAAATTCGCCGTCGGTGATGGAATGCAAGCCCGCTTCTTCCTGCTGTGCGACAGCGCGGCGGATGAGGGAGTCTTCTAGTTCGCGGAGCGCAGCGTCGGTGATTTTGCCAGCGGCGCGTTGCTGGCGCGCGGCCTTGAGTTCCTGGGGCCGGAGCAGGCTACCGACCTGATCGGCGCGAAACGGCGGATTATGAGGAGCCGTTGCTGAGGACATAGGGGCCTCCCATTTGAAGCTTTGTGATGTGTTTGGATGCTGTCCAGGCCTGGGACGAAACCCAGCAACAAACGGCGGGAGCATAGCACCATTGAGGCAGGCTCGGAAGAGATAAACGAGAGTCAGCGGAAGCAGCGGATAAAGCGGTCGTTAAGCTGATTTCTTGGGCTTCGCATCCGCGGGATGGATGACCACCTGGCGCTCTTCGCCCACGCCGACGCTCTCCGTACGCACACCCGGCATGTCTTTCAAGGCTAGGTGGACGATGCGGCGCTCCCGCGAGGACATGGGATTCAATCGGAAAGGCTGCTTTGAGGTTTGCACTCGCTCCGCAGCCACGCGCGCGGTCATTTTCAATTCTTCAAACCGCAAGGCGCGGTAGCCGCCGCTATCGATGTGAATCTTTTCGTGGAACGCAGGTTCCAGCCGCAGCGCGCGAAAAGCCAGATGTTCGATGGCTTTCAAGACTTCCGCGCCGCGCTCGAGAAGAATTTCTTTGTCGCGGCCGTCCAGGTCGGCCAGCACTTCGGCGTCGCCTTCCGCCCCAGTCCCGCCGCTGGCAACGGGGCGGACGTTTACTTTCAACTCCAATCCGGCGACACGCACCAGATTCTCTAAAAACTGACGCAGTGCATCAGCCGTTGCCTGACGGTCCAGTTTTCCATCGTGGATGAGTTCCTGAGGCATGGTTTGGAGTGCGGCAGCCTTCCTGCCGCTTTTCTTGAATTCAATTCCCTTACGGCCTGGACCGAAAACCCGCAGGCCCTTGGATTCACAGCGCGATACACCGCCGCGAATCAAGAATCTGTCACTCGGCCTTTAAGACTTCTTGCCGCGCGCGGGTTTCGCCGGCGCCGCGGGCACAGGATGCTGCCGGTTTAGATACCACTGCTGGGCGATACCGACCACACTGCTGGTGAGAATATACACCGCCAAGCCGCTGGAAATGGGCGAAATCATGAAGATGGCAGCCATGCTGATGGGCATGATTTTCATCATCGCCTGCTGTTGCGGATCGGTCGCCGTCATGGGAGTCATTTTCGACACGAGGTACATGGACACGCCCATCAAGATGGGAAGAGCGTAGTACGGGTCCTTCGCCGAAAGGTCCGTGATCCACAGCCACGGCGCGTGGCGCATTTCGATGGCATAGCGCAGCGCGGTGTTCAACCCGAACCACACCGGCATCTGCAGAAACATCTGGAAGCACCCGCCCACGGGGTTGATGCCCTCGCGCTGGTAGACGGCCATCACTTCCTTGTTCATTTCCGCTTTGCGCGGATCGCGCATCGAGTATTTCTTGTACTTTTCCTGGATCGCCTTGATTTCCGGGGCGACGCGCTGCATTTTCAGCGTGGTCTTGTAACTGGAAATGCGCAGCGGGAATAGCAACATGTTGATGATGAGTGTCAGAACGACAATCGACCATCCCCAGTTGGGAATGTAGTTGTGCAGCCATTTCAACCCGTGAAAGAGCGGATCCGCGATGAATTCGAGCCACCCGAAATTCACCAGCCCGTGCAGCGGCGGGTTCATTTTCTTCAAATCGTCGTAATCTTTTGGGCCCACGTAGACGCGCAGCGCCAGGGGCTGCGCCGAGGAAGCCACCGCCACCTGCGGCACAGGCTCAGGAGTGTCCTGGCCGTTTACCTTGACATTGCGCCACGCCTTCCAATAACGCGTTTCCATCGTGCCGGGCGCGGAGCCGTTGGGAGGAAGAAACGCTGTCGTGAAATACCGGTCCTGAATCCCGGCAAAATCCAGCCCGATTTGCCAGTGCCATGACACGGCGCTCCATTTCTCGATTCCCTCAAGCTTCTTGTGCGGAAAACTCGTGATTTTTCCGCCCTCGCTGTAGTACGTCGAAACGGTCTCGACCGGAGCGGGATTCGTTACCGTCAAATCCCCAAAGCCTCCCAGCCAGCCAAGCCCGGCAACGATGGGTTTGCCGTCGAACTTGACGGAGGTCTCCACGCGCACGACATAGGAGTGATCGAAATGGAATTTCTTGGTGACTTCCAGGTGCCCATTGCTCCATGCAAATTCCACATCTGCAGGGGCATGCAAGTTGGTTCCATCGGAAACGACCTGGTAGCGGCCGTTGTTCGCGGCATTTTGCAGTGGCTCATCGTCGAGCACCAACGCAAAAGGCCACCCGCCGGTTTCTCGAGGGACATCCTGATCCTTGCTTTTGGAGCAGTCTTTCTGTCCATTTTGGACCAAGTCAAGAGTGCGTTGCCCGTAGCTGCAGTCGTCCTTATACTGTTTGAGCTGCCAGCTCTTCACCACCGCGCCGCGATTCGAGATCTCCACGCGGTAAAGTGCGTTTTCGATAACAATCGTGCGCT
>Ga0187778_10000732_pt1 | contig 23319 bp, 20 predicted proteins | sample 1015_Q2_SP5_20_M_FD_132418 | JGI IMG/M metagenome (GOLD analysis project Ga0187778, IMG submission 132418) | Tropical peat soil microbial communities from peatlands in Department of Meta, Colombia - 1015_Q2_SP5_20_MG | ecosystem: Environmental > Terrestrial > Soil > Wetlands > Peat | place... | reverse complement strand
GGCAGCAGAGTTCGCCCGGAGGGTCACCAGATGACCGGGGTGCTGATACGAGACTGCGTTGTTGGGGGAAAGAGTGGCTGCTCCGTCTACTGTGAAGGAGGTAGGATAGTCAAGATCGGAGACACGGCCATGGCATCCCCGAGGGACTCAGAGGTCATCGAGGCAAATGGGGGTTCGCTTCACCCCGGTTTCGTAGACTCGCACTGCCATCCCTTCGAATACTCATGGCTGAAACGGGGCGTGAACCTGACGGGAGTGGCCAACATGACTGGAGTAAGACTCCGGGTGCTTGCAGGAATCCAGCGCGCCAATCCAGGAGAATGGGTCAGTGGTATGGGCTGGGACCAGGAAGCCTTCCCCGGGAGAGCGATGCCCAGCCGGGGCGACATCGACGACATATCCCCTGAAAATCCCGTGGTGCTTTCTCGGGTCTGCGGCCACGTTGGGTTGCTCAACAGCAAGGGCATCGAGGCCCTGGGATTCGAAAATCGGACAGGGGAGGAGTACGATAGGGACGTGAAGGGGGCGCTGACCGGGATCGTCAGGGAGAGAGCTCTTGAGGAAGCCCTCGAGAGGCTCCCGAAGAGCGCTGAGCGGCTGGCATCGGACCTGCAATCCGTGGAGACAGAAGCGGCTAGGCTCGGGCTCACGACGCTCCACTGTATCATTTCACCGGGAGGGTACCGGGAGGAACTCGGCGCCCTGGCAGAGCTCAGCAGGTCTGGCTCTCTTTCGCTGGCTTACAGGGTGTACGTCCCGCCGGAGGCCCTCGAGCACATCGAAACGACGGGCTTGAGAAAGAAGTTTGCGGGGTCACGCTTGCGCATGAACGGTGTGAAAATCTACGCGGACGGGTCTCTCGGTGCCAGGACAGCGGCACTTCGGGAACCGTACTCCGACGATCCTTCTAACAGTGGCATTCTCAGGTACACCGACGATGAGCTCTCTGACATAGTTGAGAAGGTCGACGCCACGGGGATGCAGGCCATCATACACGCGATAGGGGACAGGGCAGTAGAACAGGCGGCGGAAGCCCTCGGGAGGGTGGCGGGGACGGGCAATCCTCGTCGGCACAGGATCGAGCACGCCAGCCTCCTGCCCAAAGACCTGAGGAGCAAAATGGCGAGACACGGTATCCGCGCCGCGGTCCAGCCCCTCTTCATTACCTCCGATTCTTGGGCCGCGGGCCGGCTCGGGGAGGACAGGGTTCAGGACCTGTATCCGCTGAAATCGATGTTGGCCGAAGGGATTGTCGCTTCAGGAGGTTCGGATTCTCCTGTCGAGTCGATGAGCCCCATCTTCGGCATTTGGGCCGCCATGACGAGGGGTGGCGCTGACCCCAAGGAGGCACTGAACCTTGAGGAAGCGCTCTCGCTCTATACTACAAACGGGCGGTCCAACGGGTTTGATTCGGCAGAGGGGGTCAATGAAGGCTCACCCGCGAACCTCACGCTTCTCGACTCCGACACCAGCGGAATGCACCCTGCTCTGTTCCGGAAGGTGGGGGTACTTGCCACCCTGGTCGACGGGGTGGCCGTCCACTCCTACGGAACGGCCTAGGCTTTGGTGAACTTGCCCGACTTCCCGTCGTATTTCAGCAAGCCAGCGTAGATGGCCCAGTGGATCATCAGCGCCCTGATGAGGGACTCGTTGATGTCGGGTTGATAGTGCCATTTCAGGCCCATCTCGGACAGGGATTCGGCCACCTGCGAGGCGGTCACCGGCTTCCCCTTCGCCGCCAGCTCCAGGGCAGTCCTGAAAGGTTCGATTGCTGCGATTCTGTCCTTCAGTATCTTCAGCTTTTCCTTCGAGGTCTTCTGGAACCTGTGCCCTAGTTCTGTGAGGTGAACGTCCCCCTTCTCGGTCCTTACGAGGCCTAGCATCTCGGCCGCGTCGAGTATTGGGAGAAGTACTGCGATGTCGGCACCCAGCTCGTCCGCAAGCTTCGGAGCGTCGACCTTGCCCCCGATGCTGCCCGCGACCTCGACGAGGCTGATCACCTGACCTCCCCTGACGGTGGCGGGCATCATGAGGGCCGTGGGGAGCGGTCTGTGGGGCTCAGCCAACTATCTCGTCCTCCCTCCGAGACGCGGCCATGATTTAAGGGGGAAGAAGGGCGTCATGATAGAAGTGAATACACTCTGTCCACCCACGCGAAGAACTCGTCTGACTTCTTGTTTCTCGGTCTAGGCAAATCCACCTTCAGCTCGCCCACGACGTGCGCCGGCCTGGACGACAGCACAACGACCTTGTCGGCCAGTTCTATTATCTCCTCGACGTTGTGGCTCACCAGGATCACCGTCTGTACCGACGTCTGCGGGTTGATCAAGATGCTGTACATTTCCTTCCTTAGTCTCTCGGCTGTTAGGTCATCGAGCGAGCTGAAGGGCTCGTCCAGAAGCATCACCCTCGGGTCGGTGGCCAGCGCCCTCGCAACGCCCACCCTTTGCTTCATCCCCCCGGAAAGTTCGCCCGGATAGACGCTTTCGAAACCCTGGAGGCCGGCGATCTGAAGGGCGTTCTCCGCCTTGGCCTTCCTCTGCTCGTCGGTGAGGTCGGTCCTCGAGCTCAGGCCGAAAAGGACGTTCTCGAGCGCGGTCCTCCAGGGGAGAAGCACGAAGTTCTGGAAGACCATCGATATTTCATCCCTGGGACCTTTGACTTCCGAGTCGAGCACCCTTACGCTTCCCGAGGTAGGCCTGATCAGTCCCGCCATTATCCTGAGGAGGGTGGACTTGCCGCACCCAGAAGGGCCCGTGACTGCGACGAGCTCATCCCTCGCCGCAGTGAGGGAAACGTCGACGAGGACGGGGAGGGGCTCCTTCTCCTTGAGGTAGTCGAGGCTGACGTGGTCCACCGTGACCACCGTGCTCCCCGAAGTAACCTGGACCTGCCCTTCAGACAATTCTCGCGCTCTCCTCCACCAATTGGTTATACGTGTATCGAGCACCGACGGGAAAGGAATCTGGCGTTGCCGATGATTTCCCGTGCCGATCTAATGCTTCCTTCCCCTCCAAAGATCTCGATGCAAACTGTAGCGAAAGGCGTGGGATTCAATTCGGTCAATCTTGGATGGAATCTCTAATGATTATGGAATGTTCTCGGAAACTGGATATTAACCAATTGGGGCTCAGAAATCTCGTAGGATCTTGGTCAGCAAGCTGGCTATTGGGAGCGTGGTTCTTATCGCCGTCGGGCTCGTTCTGATTACAGTAGGGAATCCGTCTATCCGCTTCGTTACAGGGGCCACTTCCCCGGGTACGTCGACGACTTTCACCAGAACATTCAACGGGAACTTCACAGGGATATTCCCTGGCAATTTCACCAGGGGCGGGGGCGCATTCGGAGGAGGTGGGAGAGTCACTTCAGCAGCCATCGAGTCTTTGGCAGGAATCGCCCTTGTGGGCGCGGGGCTCCTCCTTGAGGTCTTCACCATATTTCTCGGCCGCAGGCCAGGAACTGCCCCGGTGTAGGGAGCGAAGACGGGACCGCAAATGAGGACCGAGTCAACCGATGCCTCCATCCTAGCGGTGAATCTCGGCAAGCGATATGGCTCTGGTGCGACAGCGACCGTGGCTCTCCAGAACGTCAACTTCGAAGTGAAGAAGGGGGAGTTCGTGTCGATAATCGGGCCCTCGGGGTCGGGGAAGACCACCCTGCTCAATCTTCTTGGGGCGCTCGACCGCCCGACAACCGGGAAGGTCTACATTGACGGCACCGACATCTCCAAGCTTCCGAACGCAGAGCTGGCGATGATCAGGAACAAGAAGCTGGGTTTTGTCTTCCAGGATTTCAATCTGATTTCCCGCATGTCTGCGGGGGAGAATGTCGAGCTCCCCCTTCTCATCGAAGGGGTTCCGGGGGGAGAACGGGCTCAGAGGGCCAAGGTACTACTCGATCGCTTCGGCCTTGGGGAGAAGTTCGACAGGAACGTGAGCAAGCTCAGCGGGGGTGAGAGACAGAGGGTGGCCGTGGCCCGTGCCCTGGCCAATGATCCGGCGATAGTCTTGGCAGACGAGCCCACCGGGAACCTGGACACCAAGAATACGGAAGTGATGATGGAATTCATGAGGCAGCTGAACACCGAGTTCGGGAAGACTGTAGTGGTCATCACACACAATCCCGAGGTCGCCAAAAGGGCAGAGAAACTGATAGCAATCAGAGACGGTCAGATCGAAAGGGAAGAGTTTCTGAATTGACAAGATTGGTCAGGACCCTCATTGTTCTTGTGTTACTGGTTTCCTCGGGCATCCTCACAGTTGCCCCATCGGCGTCGGGGGCAAGCATTACCAGCTTCATTCGTGACGTAAACACCTCATGGGGAACTCCGAGTGCTCCCACAGGAGCGTCTCCCGGAGACAAGGACATCTCACTCACAGTGACTCTGCAGTACGTGTATCCCGAAGCTGCGTCGAGCATCCAGGGTCTTCTGTATTTGCCAAGGGGGTTCGCGCTCTATGACGGCACCAACGAGAGCTTCTCCTCAACGCAGGGCGGTGTCGACGTCGACTCGGTCTTCGAACTGACTTTCGGGGGCATATTCGTCTCCTCGACCCTGGTTCCAGGCGCCTACAACTTTACCCTGAACCTCTGGGCATATTCGGGTTCGCTGTTGTTTGAGCAGAATTCGACAGTAGCGGTCTACGTCGAGGGGGTGCCCGAGCTGCAGATTAGCGCCCCCGCGCCCTCCCTTGCTGAAGGCCAGGTGGATGAGGCCCAGCTAAGGGTGGCCAACGAGGGCTCAGGAAATGCCACGCAGGTATTCCTGACAGCTTCTGGGGTCGGAGTCAGCATCCTGAATCCTCTCCACGAAATCCAGTCACTGGGTGCTAACCAGTCGGCGTTTGTCGAGGTCTCCCTGTATGTTCCCACATCGGCGGCGGGCTCGGCGCTCTCAATTTCCGTCGCAGTTTCCTACCTAAACCCGTACGGCATCCCGCAATCCTCGATTCAAACCGTGGGGTTCTACGTCTCAGCAGCGCCTGCTCAACCGTTGGTGGTCTTCCAAGCCGAGGATGCTTCTCTCGTCCCAGGCGTGGCTAACACCGTTCCTTTCACTATCACGAATCTTGGCACCGACCCTATTTTCCAGGTCCACACCACCGTGGCCACCGCATCGCAGGCGAGCGTCCTGACCCTGCTCCCCACATTGGCTGAATTGGGACCGAACGCTTCCGTCACAGACTCGATTGAGATTTACGTGTCTGATTCTCTCGCCAATTCTCCGCTGGAGCTCACCTTCGCAACCTCGTACGTCAACGTTCAGGGGGAAACAGGTTCCTCAACGCAAAACTTGGGGCTATACACCTTGGGGTCTAACTCTTCCCTCCCCAGCGTACTCGTATCAGTGTCTCCCATTGCGAGCAAAGTTGGTGCCGGGACCCAGTCCCGAGTCACCTTCAGGGTAGAGAACGTCGGGCAGACTCCGCTCGATTCACCAGTTCTTTCTCTGAGCGTCTCCTCGCCTTTGGTGGTGGTTCAGAATTCCAGCTACGCCATCCCAAGCGGGGTACTCAAGCCGGGAGAGTCGGTGACCTACGAGGCGTTAGTGGGCGCGGGCACTTCCGCATCTCCGGGGTACTATCCCGCCTCCGTCACCATCACCTACCTAGATCAGTCTGGGGTAGAGCAGAGCGCGACATTTACTTCGGGGCTTGTCTTATCCGGAACGATCGAACTGGTGGTGCAGTCTCCGCAGGTCACTCAGGCGAACACCACGCTTAGTGTCAGCGGCGAGATACTCAACGAGGGGTTCTCAAATGCCTACTACGCCAGCGTGACCGGCTCGATGGGAGGCGCCAGAGGTTCCAGCCAGGCGGACTATGTGGGCGAAATAGATCCCAACACCCCCGTCCCATTTAGTTTGACTCTCCCCTACACCCCGAGTGGCTCGGTCAGGACTGCCAACATCCTCGTGAACATCACATTCAAGGACAGCTTAGGCCTCACGGGGACGTACAGCTCCACCATCCAGACTAGGCTGAACCCAGAGTCCGCTGGCGTGGGTTCTAGCTCCACGACCTCGGGTTCCTCCTCGGGAGTTGACCTTCTCACCTACCTCGAGCTGGGGGTGATATCAGCGTTGGTTGTTCTTGCAGTGGCGGGCTTCGTTTACATAAGAAGGAATAGGACGAAGATGTCTTCTGAGTCCAGAGAAAGGGAGGACAAGGGTGTCATCTGAGCCGCCGGTGACGGGTGTTTGCGAGCCACAGACCTGCTGAAGTTTTCCACCAGCGCCCTCACTGAAAGGAAGCTGAAGGCAATCCTCACCATCGTGGGCATAATGATTGGCCCAGCGACGATAGTCGCACTCGTGGGAGCGACGCAGGGGTACAGCAACGCTACGACGGGACGATTCGCCACTCTCGGCGCAACGACGATATTTGTCAGCCCCGTCGGCAGAGGGACCTCGCTTACTGCCGCAGATGCTTCGGCCATCCAGGCGATGTCAGGAGTTGCTCACGTCCTTGCCTATGACGAAATCAGCGGCCAGACCTCCCAGGGAGGGGAAACGGTTGGGGTTTCCCTCATAGCGACAGACCTCAGCCAGCTCCAGCAGGTCCTCCCTAGCCTCACCCTGGTGCAGGGGTCCATTCCTTCATCGTCAGACCAAGTGGACGCAGTGATAGGCAACTCAATCGCCTTCCCTGGAATCCAAGGAGCCACCAACGTTTCCATCGGCCAGGTCCTTACACTCGACAATGTCGGACGTTCGGCATTCGCTTTCGGCGGAGCAGGCGTGGCCTTCGGTGGCACTTCGTCTCCATCGAGCGCCGCCTCGACTCAGCGCTCCTTCGTTGTCGACGGGATCTACTCGTCTTTCGGCCAAGGTTTCGGAATCGACCCTGACACTTCGGTCTTCATTCCACTGTCCGCAGGGCAGCTGATACTTCACAGCTCCTCCTACTCCGGTCTAATGGTGGTAGCATCTGGAGCAAACACGGTCAATGCGGTGGTGACGGAGATCGAGGACGCCTACGGCCAGACCGTCAGGGTCACAAGCATCACCTCACTTCTGTCTTCCATCCAGTCGGTGACGTCGGGAACGACGACGCTGCTTGAGGCCGTGGCAGCGACTTCTGTATTGGTGGCCTTCATAGGGATAATGACTACGATGCTGACCTCTGTGATCGAGAGGACAAAAGAAATCGGGATTTTGAAGGCCCTCGGTACTAGCAGCAGGGGGATCATGTTCACATTCATTGCTGAAGCCCTTGTGGTAGGGATCGCTGGCGGAATCTTGGGAGCTGTGACAGGGGTAGGGCTGTCATATCTAATCATAAGTCTCCTAAGCCGGTCCACGCTTGGGCTGGGTGGGGGCGGGGGCGCAGCCGTTGGCTTCACGGGAAGGGGAGCGTCTGCGGCGGCTTCATCGGCCTCGACCACCCTAACCATCACTCCAGCCATCACGCCTGAAATTCTCGGCTTGGCGGTAGTTCTGGCTATAGCGGTCGGAGTGGTTGGCGGACTCCTGCCTGCCTGGAGGGCTTCGAGAATGAACCCCGTCGAAGCTCTAAGGAGGTCATAAGTCCTGCTGCGGCCACGAATTCACTATCGAATTCGATTCTGGCGGAACTCACCGCAGTGCAGCCGCGAGGCCCTATAGGTCTCACCTGTTGTAGGCGTACCGACTGGTCACCCGGTGGTATATCCTGCGCCACACCGTAAGGTTGAATGTCACAATCAACACGGTCATCGAGACGACCGCAAGCGTCAGCATGAGGTAGTCAGAGCTGTACGTCGCGACGTCGATGAGCTTGCCAATGCCGGTCGACACTTGGGACGCCACCACGGTCTGGCCTTTGACAGTCTCTGTGAAGTATTCCGAAATGATGAGGGCGTTCCAGGCCCCGCCGATTGCCGTGATGGATCCTGTCACGAAACCAGTAAGGGCTCCAGGAAGGTACACATTCCGCCACGCCGTCCACCTACTTACATGGTAGACGTTGGGAAGCTCCTTCAGGTCAGCGGGAAGGGTCCTCACCCCCGCCATCACATTGAAGATAATGTACCAGATTATCGCGAGCATGATGACGAGGGTGGACACCGCTTCCGGTGTCTTGCCCAGCGTAGGAATCTGCAGGATGGCCGGGAGGAGTATAGGGGCAGGGACTGAGGAGATCACCTCGAGGATGGGGGATACCGTGTCGTAAAGTCTGAAGTTCAGTGAAATCACTATTCCCAATGGGAGCCCGATCGCCACGCAGATTGCGTAAACGTACCATACCCGAACGAAAGAGGTTGCCAGGGCGACAAGTACCTGCGATTCGTCGCCAGCGATGAGCGACAGTGAAGGCATGCTCGGCATTGGCCCACCGGCGTGGGCCACAGAGCTTAGGAGCAGCAGACCGAACAAGACGAGGAAAATCAACACGGCATATCTTATTCCCCTGCCGAACCTGGCAATTGTCGAGGTGAACCTGCTGACACCCACGTCGTGCGCCAGCAGGAAAAGCTTCGAAACTGCCCTGTGGTTCACCCACGAGTAGAACCTCATTATGGGGTCCCTGTGTTGCTCCCTCGGTTCCTCCATCATCTTGTATTTCTCAGACCAGAGGGCGAATTCCCTTAGGAAGAGGAAACGCCAGACGATCACGGCCACCACAATACCCGCTATCAGCAGGGCGTAATCGGCGAAGTCGCCGTTGGCGAACTGGCTGGCGCCTATCCCGATGCCGTAAGGGATCGGGACCTGTTGCAGTCTTGTGCCCGACCCGACCACTATTATCTCGCTGGCGGTAAGGAAGAAGAGGCCAACTGCCCAGGATATCTGCGTGTTGTACGCGATCCTACTCAGCGACGCGGGGATGTACAGCGACCTGATCCTCTGCCAGCTGCCCGCGTGAGAAACGCTGAGGAGATCGATGTAGTCCTGGGGAATCGCCTTGACGGCTTCGTACACCCCAAAGGCGATATTCCACGACATACTCGTGAAGATGAGTACAATCACGGCGAGATTGGCGCCGACGAAATTTGGCATGGCGCCGTAGATTCCCCCGATCACGAATGGGAAGAACCCCAGGATGGGGATCGACTGGAATATGTCCAGGAGAGGGAGTATGACCGCCTCGGCCCTCTTGCTCCTGGCCGCCCAGATTCCCACGACAAGGGCGAACACCACGCTCAGCCCTAGGGCGAGTATCATCCTCAGCCAGGATGAGACAATGTCTAGGATGACCAGGCCGAACTGGAGAGTCACCGTGGGCCTTCGGAGTTTGACGCGACCCGCTATGCTATTTACAGTTTCTTAGGTCAGGCGATGTAAGAAGTGCTCGAGGAGTCGAACCTGCTCACGGTCTGGTACTCCCCCTTGTCCCTGAAGGCGGAGAGCTTCGACAAATCGGGGAAGAACTTGTCGAGAGGGCGAACGGCCATCTCCCCCGCGAGGTGCCGCCTCCCAAGGTACTCGTCGGAAATCCTCCTGCCAAGGGCCCTGACCTGCCTATCGTTCGTGTAACCCAGGCTGTGTAGGTACTCGTGAAGCAGTATCATGAATACGTAGGCGTTCCTTTTCGACCTCGTCTTCGACAGGTTCTCTACGATCCTGAGGATGTTCCTGTTCATCACGATGGCGTTGGATCCTACTTCGTGGTAGGCCCCCACGTCGTTTGGGATGTCTCCCAACACGAGAGTGAGACCCGCCCTGTGCATTCCTGTCGTCCTTTCGGTGGCGACCTTCACCATTTCGAAAATCGCGTCGAACCCGTCGGCTGAGGAAAGGGCCCTTTTGTTGTCGATGAGTGTCATGGATTTTAGTAGAGGAGGTCGTAATTAAATCACGCCCCGTGTCTCGGGGTAGAGGATCCGCTAGACCCCTTCGTCCAAGGCTTCTAGGTCCAGAAGGTTGATGCCAAGCTCTTCCCAGCGAAACGGACGCGCCCTCGGCGGTTCGATCTGAGCCTGGGTTGCCACGTTATCACCTGTGTAATAACTCAGATAATATATCGGCTTTGTGGGAACCGAGTTGACCTCTGCTGTCCTCAAAGTTGACAAACCGAGGTTTTTATTTGCGTAATAACCAGCCGCAAGGGTGCCAGTAGTCTTCCGGGTCATCCTGGGAAGGACGGGTAACAGCCTCAGGATCACCCTCCCAAGGCCCATCGTCGAAGGGTTTGACTGGAAGGAGGGAGATGAAATCGTCCTCTTCGTCTCCGAGGGCGAGGTCACCATAAGGAAGGCGCAGGACAAGACGAAGCGCTGACGCCGTGCACTAGGCGATAGATTTCCCGCACTTGGGGCAGAAGAGGGTGGGCCTGTCCAGGGTCGCACCGCAGAAGGGGCACACCACGCCTCCTTTCGCTTCGGTGCTGCCCGACTCGTCCGCTCTGTGGACGCTCCGTCTGCCGAGGAAGACCCCGATCTCTAGCAGGAATATCACGGGCACGAAAAGGATGACATCGAGGACAGGCCCGCCGTCCGGGGTGATTATGGCGGTCACGATGTATGTTATGACCCAGATCCAGACCCTGTTCTTTGTGAAGAGGTCGGGCGGAAGCACCCCGAACCTTATCAGAAGATAGACGAAGACTGGCGTCGTGAAAGCCACTCCGCTGAATACCACACTCAGGAAGACTATCGTGTAGAAGTCGACTGCCTGGATGTAGTATGGTGGCGTGATTCCCACCGCTGTATAGAAAGGTGCCATGGCGATGAAGACGAATTTCGCCAGGAGGAAGTAGCCGAATGCCAGGCCGACTATGAAGAGGGCGGTGGTCGATGCGATGACGGGGTATGCCATCCGTCTCTCTTCTGGCTTGAGCGCCGGATCGACGAACCTGTAGACCTCGTAGGTTATGATTGGCATGTCGACGGCGAGTCCCAAGACCGCCGCCGCAATGAGCAATATTTCCAGGGGCGCTGACACGGTGAAAGGGATCAGAACCCAGCCTGATGGGAGGGTGTACCCTACGATGTAATGGAGGAAGACCGACACGGGCGTAGTGTAGTAGACGGCGTTCAGGTTGAGAAGCTGGGAGGGGTTCAGCGGGAGGAGGAATACGACCAGAATTATGACAAGCAGGCTGATGAAGATAACCTTGAGCCTTTGTCTGAGCTCCGCCAGGTGCTCACCGATTCTAAAGCCGTTCGACAAGCGTCTGGCCTTTGTCTGAAGAGGGGAGATAATGGTTTCCGATTCAGGCCTACTGCAGCTTCTTGGCTACGATCTCCTGGGAGATCTGTTCTCTCGTCTTTCCTTCCGTGGAGATGCCAAGTTGCCTCGCGGTTGAGACCAGGATTTCGTCAGCGCTTCTCGGCGCTGGTGCGGCCGCTCCTGTCGTAACCGCCGATGAGACTTCCTTCGAAGCTGTGTCGAATTCCTTCTTCGCTCGCCCCAGCGCTCTGGCAAGCTCCGGTATCTTCTGTGGGCCCCAGAGGAATATGACAACCGCTATGACAGCTATGATGAGCAGCTCGGTCGGGTCGAGTGCCATGCTTCTCTGAAACAAAGACCCTCGTCCTTTATTTAAGGGTTCGACCTAAAGAAACGGAGCATAGGGCTTCAGGGGCAGGCAGATCGAAGAGAATTTGCTCCCAGGGCTGGGAATACCTCCTGTCCCCTCCTGCGCTAACGTTTTATCCGGGCTGCGCGCAGCTCGCTTCATGTCAATGCGGGGCAGGCTCGAGGACTATTGGAGGCTCACCAAGCCGCGCATCTGGGGCCTTCTGGTCTTCACCGGGGTCGTGGCCATGGTGGTTGCCTTCAGGGAGACCCCTGGCGCTTCGCTCACCCCTGAGCTAATCGTCATCTGCACGGCTGCTCTTGTGTTAGGGAGCGCCTCGGCAGAGGTACTCACGAATTACCACGACCGGGACATCGACGGTATGATGAAGCGGACGATGAAACGCGCCCTGCCCGCGGGGCGAGTGAAGCCGAGCAGTGCACTTACCTTCGGCCTGGTAATGGCATCGCTCTCGATACTTGTCCCGCTGCTCTTGATCAACGCCGTGTCCGCCGTGTTCATGCTTATCGGGCTACTCGATAACATAGTCATCTACTCCTTGCTTCTGAAGCGGAGAAGCTGGCTGAACATAGTCCTAGGCGGCATATCGGGCGGCATGCCAGTGCTCGTAGGGTACTCTGCGGTTGCCGGGACGGTCACCCCCATAGCCCTATACATGTCTGCGCTGGTCATAGTCTGGATTCCCACGCACATCTGGAGCCTTGCGATCTTCAACAGAAGTGACTACGAAGCGGCGAAGGTCCCGATGCTCCCAATTGTCTTCGGCGATAGGGTAGCTTCGATCTGCATAGCAGCCACCAGCGCCCTGCTGACGGTTTTCTCGGTCGTCATCTTCGTGGTCACGCCAATCAGCATCATCTACATCCTTACGGCGGTGGTCCTCGGGGGCGTCGTTCTGCTTTACAGCGCGAAGCTTGCCCTGACCCAGAGCAACAAGACGGCATGGACGCTCTTCAAACTGACGAGCCCCTATTTGGCGGTCATATTCCTGGTCCTAGGGCTGACCATTGGCATCACTTCCTGACTTCCGCTGATGTAAACGTATCAATCACATCATCAAGCACATTTGAGCCGTTCTCTTCTAAGGGGCGCGCGAGACTTCTCACAAGCCAGAATGGAATCTGTTGGCCAGACGAGAAGGCAGCTCGAGCTAGTGTCGGGGGCGAAAGAGTACACTCTGATAGCGAGTCTTCCGAAAAACAGCACTTCGCTGGCGTTGCAGGCGGTCGAGGGGGGAGCGGACGCTGTAATGTTGAACATTGACGGAGACGAGAGCTCGTCTCCGAACCACTTCGGGAGCTACGAGCTACACGACGCCTACATCAACGACGTGATCTCCACCATGTCCGTCCCCTGCGGCCTTTTCATAGGAGGGGCGAGGCTCCTCACGGACGAATACTGGGAGCGGATAATGTCCAGCGCGTTCAGCTTCGTGGAGATGTACGCGCACCAGATGCCGACGTTCGTCCTCTCCGACCAGAGGGTGAAGAAGGTGACTGCCATCTCCACGGGGTACATACTCGAGCAGGTGAAGCAGCTATCGGAGATTGAGGGGGTCGAAGCGGTGGATGTCGCCACTGTCCCGCACCAGTCTCGCGGCGCGCCATTCAGCGTTCTGGACTACGCGACGCTGGGGGTCATTGCGAACCTGTCGGCGAAGCCTGTCCTCCTAAGGACCCAGAAGAAACTGACCAGGGGGGACGTCTCCAACGTCGTCGGCCTTGGGATAAAAGGGCTGGTGGTCGACCCCTGCATCCTCTCGGGAACAGATGAAGCGTATAAGGCCGAAATTGCGAGCTTGAGCCCAAGAGGAAGGCTTGCAGAAGAACAGTAGAATTCAGGCGGTCATCCTCGCCGGAGGTCTGGGCACGCGGCTGAGGCCGTACACCCTTCTTCTTCCCAAACCAATGCTACCGGTGGGTCCACGGCCCATCCTCGAGCACATTATCTTGTGGCTGAAGAGCAATGGCATGACCGAAATCATAATCACCACCGGTTACCTCGGTAAGACCATCCAGGAGTACTTCGGGTCGGGGAAGGACTGGGGGGTGAGAATCCAGTATGCTTCTTCACCCCACCCTCTCGGCATCGCCGGACAGCTGAAGTCAGCAGAGAGCAAGCTCCGCGGTAGGTTCCTCTGCGTGTATGGAGATGCCATCCTTGAGATGGACCTCAAGAAGCTGATCGGGTTCCACTCGGCCCATTCGGCGATGGCCACAATCGCACTGATGAAGTACAGCACCAACCTGAAGTATGGATTTCTCGAAACAGCCAAGGACGGCCTTATCACGGAGTGGAGGGAAAAGCCCCTGATATCGGGGTACATCAACGTCGGGTGCTACGTGATGGAGAAGGCGTTCCTCCGGTTCATCCCGCCCAACCAGATGTACGGGATGAGGGAGGCCTTCGGGGAGGCCATGAAGCGTGGAAAGATCTACGGAGTGAGGATGGCAGGGAGCTTCACTGACATAGGAGACACGAAGTCCTACAGGGAGGCGAATGATGAGTTCACAAAGAAGATGGGCAAGCTCCTCTAGGGGGCCCGTGCGGACATGAAGGTCGTCGTCTTCGAGGACGACGGGCTGGCAGGGTTCGGCCCCCTGACGCTCCTCCGACACGCCAGCCTGCTGCGGTGGGGGACCAAGAGGCTCCTCGACTCTCTGGTGGAAAAGATAGCGGACGCCACCGAGGTGAGCCTGTGGGGGCGCCCCGAACTCGCTGCGGCCACAAAGGAGGCCACCCAATGCTCCTACAACGAAAAGGCCTACGGGAGCACCCTTTTCGTTAACGCGCGCGCAAAGCCCATCGAGGGAATCCTGCTTCCGGCTTCGAGGTCTGAACCATTTGTCGCTGTATCTGGGGGAGAGCTCGTGGCGGCAAGGCTCGACTCTGCCGCTCTGAAACCTGGGGTGATTGCGAAAAGGAGTGTCGCGGGTCTGGCGAAGAGACTGAAACGTGTCACCGTCCCCGCCGAACCTCTGTTCAGGGGTTACTGGGACCTCGTCGAAAGCAACGGCCTTGCCGTTGCGGAGCAGGCGCGGCCCTTCGAGGAGCCCATTCCGGTCCCACGGGCGGTGGAGGTAAAGGGGCCGATCGCCAACGTCATGATTAACGCTGGAGCGGAAATCGAAGGGTACGTCACCCTCGATGTGAGGCTTGGGCCAGTCATAGTAGACAAGGGCGCCTCGGTAGAGAGCTTCAGCCGGATAATGGGGCCCTGCTACCTCGGGCCCCGAGTCAAGGTCCTATCGGCGAGGCTCGGGGGTGGGACGTCCATTTTCGATTCGTGCAAAGTCGGGGGGCAGGTGGAGAACTCGATCTTCATGCCCTTCACGAACAAGGCACACCACGGCTATGTCGGCGATTCCTACATCGGCTCCTACGTCAACCTGGGCGCCGGGAGCACCTTCAGCAACCTGAAGAATACCTATGGCAACGTAAGGATGTTGGTCGCGGGCAAGAAGGTGGACAGCGGTATGCTGAAGCTCGGACCTGTCATCGGAGACATGGCGAAGTTCTCCATCGGGTCGCTCGTGTACGCTGGCAAGTCGGTGGGAGCCGGCTCCCACGTTTCAGGCAGGGTGTCAGGCGACGTCCCGAGTTTCACCTCCTTCGATTCGCGGCAGGGTCCAGGTGTCGAGTTGCTCCTCGAGTCTGTGATAGAAACCCAGAGGCGGATGATGGAGAGACGAGGGATGACACTCGGCCGTGCCGAAGACGGACTCATCAGGCGGGCTTTCGCTCTCACCTCGAAGGAAAGGAAAAGGGCGGGCGTGAGAAAGGGCCGCCTGAAGTAGCAACTGCGCCAGGCTCTCCGGTCTGTCGGCGTGCGCAAGGCTTATGGAGCCACCGAATCTCCCGCACGAGAATCTGAATTGGCGCACAAGGTAGTTCGTCGACCGTGGGGGCGCTTTACCGTCATCGGGAGCTGGCCGAGCAAGATCACGGTGAAGATCCTCACAATCGACCCCCATTCCAGGTTGAGCCTGCAGAAGCACAGGCTGCGCGATGAAGAGTGGCTCTGCCTCAGCGGCCGTGCGAAGGTGCAGGTCGGCGCGCGGACTTTCCAGCTCAAACCAGGTTCGAAGGTCTTCATTCCGCGCATGCACCTTCACAGGGTGGGGTCTGAAGTCGGTGCCGAGATTCTGGAGGTCGCATACGGCGCGTTCAACGAAGAAGACATTGTCCGCCTCGAAGACGACTACGGACGGGTCGGAGCGAAATAGGCGCCTGCCTCAGGTCTTCCTTCGCCTATCATTGTTTCCGACGCTGCGTCCTACGTTGCCCCTGCGAAGGGAGCTTCTCACCTTCGGCCGGGGCTCCTGATGCGTCGCCCTCCTTCCTTGCGGTGAGAGAGTGGCACCAGCACGTGCACTCCACCCAGGAGCATGTCTCGTGCCTGCCAACTGAAGCCTGGCACATCGGACTAATCATCGCGAACTGTCGTTCGTACTGTTCTCAGGCTTTGATATAGTTAGCCCTCTGGCCAAACGGTTCAGTTGGCTCCCCAAAGCTCAAGCAGACGAAGGGGAGCCTGAAGTTCCGCCGCCCAGCCTGGAAGCTGGGTCAGCCGGAACTCCGGTAGGGCCTACCGTCCCGCCAGAAGCGGCCCTCGGCCGCGAGAAGCCCATCGGCAGCACTCGGCCCCCAGCTGCCCGGTTCGTATGGCGCTGGCTTAGGCGAATGCGGTCCCTCCCAGTCGTCAAGCTGAGTCTTCAAGATTCTCCACGAAAGCGGGTTGAACCGAGCGTCGACGAATCGCGATTGATCGCCATTCATGGCTTCCAAGAGGAGGCTCTCGTATTCGTCCGCCGTCGGCTCAGGTGCTTCTGATGATATCGCTCTCACTTTCCCATTCGCCTCGACGGTTGCGCCAGCTCTAGGGTCGATACGAATCCTGAGAGAGGAAAGACCGCCTGGGGCCTCTTTCGACAAGGGCGTCGAGCCCCTAAACACAACCACCACTTCAGTCGCCGTCCGGGCAAGCGCTTTCCCCGTTCGCAGGTAGAAAGGAACCCCCGTCCACCGGGAGTTCTCGACGGCGACTTTCATTGCCGCGAAGGTTGGGGTGCGCGTATTCCTCCTAACGCCTTTGGCCTGATCATAGCCTCTGTACTGCCCCCAGATTACCTCTCCTGCGCGGGGAGCCTGCATCGCCCCCAGAACGCGAGCCTTGGACTTCGCGACCCCGGCGGGGCCGGGAGACTTGGGCGGTTCCATCGCGACCAGGCAGAGGAGCTGGAGGAGATGGTTCTGGACCATGTCCCTGACAACCCCTGTGGAGTCGTAGAAGGTGCCCCTCGCCCCCACGTCGGAGTCTTCGTCCGCCATGATCTGCACGTGGTCAATGAAGCGCCGGTTCCATACCTGCTCCAGTCGGGGGGTGCTGAACCGTGCCCGCTGGATCTGCTCTGTCCCCACTTTCCCGAGAAAGTGGTCGACCCGGAATATCTCCTGCAGGGGGAACGCGGACCTCAGCGTGCTTTCCAATGCCTGGGCGCTCTCCAGGTCGACGCCGAAAGGCTTCTCGACCATTATCTTCCGACGACCGAACTTGGAACGGTTCAGGCCCTCCTCCTTCAACCGCCTGACTATCTCGGAGAAGAGCTCCGGCTTGGTCGCCAGATAGAAAATAACAGGGGATACGGTGTCTCCTGTCCTGACCCCGAGCTGCCGACCAAGGGCTGAAAACGTATTCCTTGATCTAAGGTCCCCTCTGACGAATCGATATCCGGAGGCCCTTGCACTCTCCTCGGGGAGTCTGCTGTCGACGCCAAGAATCACGAAACGACGGGACACCAGGCTCTTCCGTCTGAGACTTAGCACCGCGGGGATGATCCTTGTTGTGGCCAGGTTTCCACTCGACCCGAAGATCACTAGAGCGCCTTCACCCCCGACACTGGTGCCCTTGCGCCCGCGGCGCCTCGATTCTCTCATCTACTGCCCACTGCTCGGTAGCTTAGCGCAGGCAGCACGACTTGCAAGTCCTTCGCGCCTGGTTAGACCAAGCGACGACAGTTCCAACAGACCAACCAAATCTGATTCTGTTGCCTCTGATTTAAGCCAACTACAGTTCAACCCCAGCAAGCCCTTTAGGTTGTTTTCACGAGTGGCCGTTCATACAAACTGCATCCTTTGATACGTTCGTATGGGCTGCAATGACCACAGACTGGCAGCGGACCTTTCCCTCATTGGTATCTTGTTTGGTGCTCTCTTCTATGTGTACGAATCCTTCACCGTACTGACATGCATGTGTCCCTAGGGAGCAGTCAATTGCACATGCAAGATGCCCTTCTCCTTCTACCTCCACGGCTACTACCTCCCCTCGCCATGATCAGTGTATCCACTGCAACTCGTCCTGAGCCTGAGGCACCAGAGGAAACTCACGAGGGCGTGAGACAACATCAATGGGTCGTTCTAGAGAGCAGGCGTGACTATGCCAAGTTTGTGTTGTTGCTTACGGCTGGCGGACTCACGCTTTGCTTTCGAGCAGCCTTTTGATGTCCAGAAGAGTCTGTTCTATCCGTTTCAAGGTCTTGTAGAACCAATAGACTACCCCGACGACGATGAGGAACCAAATGAGCGATAGCAGCGAAGTGATGTCCAAAGAGGGCACCTGGCGTGACGACCCCAGCATCGTCAGATTCAGAAGCGGACGATAGCTTAAGCGTTTTCCTTGAAGGCTGGGAAATTGGTCCCGCTATCCCGTCCCGCCATGATTGCATCGGCCGCCGCTCCCTTTCCTCTGATCGGCGTGCTCGGACTCCTTGCCACATCGAGAATTCCTTTCTTTGAACGACCCATTCCAAGCCCACCCTTCAAGACCCGCAATTTGCTTTGTTGAGGGAAAGGGCCCAGATGGCTCTCTGGGGTTGCCGGCCCTAGCCGGGACTGAGTTGCAGAGTACTGCTAGAACCGCGCTGCTATCTAATGCCCACCAGTTGCGCCAGTTCCTTCCTTGCGCTGGCTCCCAAGACCTGAGCCGCTGCTTCCGGGGACACCTCGCTAACGAAAATCCCGCCGCCCAGCTCCAGCCCCGTCCACTGCTGACGGCGCGGGTAGACTTCAATGTGCCAGTGTATCTGCTTGGTCGTCTTCTTCTCGGACGAGCTGTGGAATACCATGATGAAGCTAGGAGCGTCCAGTGCCCTGGACATCCCGCCGAGGGTTGATCTCAGCATGAGGGCAAGGTCCATCATCTCCTTCTGAGACAGCTTCAGGATGCTCGTCATGTGTCGCTTCGGGTAGACCCAGAACTCGAACGGGTGCGTTGAGACCCAGGGAGCAAACGCAATGAAGAAATCGGTGGCGAGTATCTGCCTCGGCCCGCCAGTCTCGGTCCCCACCACCTGGCACATCGGGCAGACTCCTAAATCGTTAAGGGAGGTCTGAACGGTCACTGCTTCCACCTCCACGGCCGGCGGCACTCTTGGAGTAGTGACCATCTGCATGCTGGGGTGCACGGCAGTGGGCGCCCCCTCCTTCTCGCTGTTCGCGTAGACCAGCACATAGCTCACTCCCTTCTGGGAGTAGAGCCAGCGTACCTTGTCCTGGAGCGAAGCAAGAATGTTGGTCCACTGCTCCACGTCTACCTTTGCGAAGGGCTGGTCGTGCTTGGGGGTTGCGACAAGGACGTAGTGATAGCCTACCGCAGGCTCGCTGTAGTGGGGAGACTCTCCGTATGAAGGCGGGGCGTTGGGGGTGACTACCGGATTCTTGGCAGGGAAGATCCTGACTGCCCAGTTCTTCACGACGTCTCCCTCTGAGTCGGTCTGCTTCAGGAGCGTGTCCCCCCTTTTCACAAGCACCAAGTCCGCGGGCGGCGTCATCTCCTCGTTGCCGGCGCAGTAGTTGCACTTCTCGGCTTTTTGCGAGATGACCTGTCCGGGCTTCAGCCCCCTGTCCGGGAGTATGATCGAGAGCTTGTCGGTGAAGTAGTCCTTGCGCATCTCGACCATGGGCGCGCCATCGCGAGGCGCTCGCCATATTAGCGTTTACAGGCGAGAACCAGGTCCGCGAAAGGAACAAATGCAGATGCAGGCTGCCCGGAGCGCTAACCAATGAAGGTAGGTTATGTGCTGCTCGACGGCTGCGCGGATCGGCCCGTGCCGAGCCTCAACTATACGACGCCCCTTGAGGCGGCATACACTCCAAACCTGGACAGAATTGCGGCCAGGTCGAGGTTGGGCAGCGTAATCACGGTGGGGAGGGGCATCGCCCCGGAGTCGGACATAGCGGTGTTCAACATGCTCGGCTACTCGTTCAAGGAAGGATACCCGGGGAGGGGAGTAATCGAGGCCTTCGGCTCTGGGCTTGAGGTGAGAAAGGGGGACCTTGCGCTTCGCGCGAACCTTGCCTCGGGCAGAAGCAGCAGGATACTTGACAGGAGGGCCGGTAGGAACCTCACCCAGCAGGAAGCGGAATCGCTGGCGAAGGATCTCAACACCGTCTCCCTTGATGGCGCCGAGTTCGAGTTCAAAGCGACCATATCCTACAGAGGGGTGTTGGTGATTAGGGGTGACAAGCTTCTGAGCGCGGCCATCTCCAACACCGATCCTGCCTACGCCCGGGTGGGTGGCTTTGGTGCCGCGAAGGAAACAGCAGGTGCAGACCATATCATGGAAAGCGTCCCCGAGTCCAAGGAAGCCGGCGCAATTCGTGCGGCGAAGCTAGTCAACGAATTCACCCGGAAGGCTCAGAAGGTTCTCGGCGCCAGCGAGGTGAACAAGGAACGGGTGCGGCAGGGGAAGCTCCCGGCTAACCTAGTCCTGCTCAGAGACGCCGGTGACCACCTGCCCGAGCCTGTGCCCTTCGAGAAGAAATACGGGATGAAGGGGACGGCTCTGGTTGAGATGCCTGCCGAAGTGGGTATAGCCAGGCTCCTCGGGATGAAGAAGGTTCCCATAAGGGACATGAAGGACATGTCCGAGAAGGCGAGGCTCTTTTCGTCAGAGCTGAGGGAAGGTGCCGTCGTCTATGTACACATCAAGGGACCGGACGAGTTCGGACACGACGGCGACGCCAGAGGAAAAAAGAAGAACATCGAGACAATCGATCGTGATTTCTTCTCTGCGGCGCTTCGCCATGTCGACGACGCGACACTCGCAGTGTCGTGTGACCACGCCACGCCTTGCACGCTGAAACGGCATTCCGCCGACCCCGTTCCCCTGCTCGTCAGCGGGCAGAGGGAGGGAGACGGGAGAAGGTTCAGCGAAGGTGACGCAGCCCTCGGGTCGTTGGGTCACCTGAAAGGGAGCGAGGTGTTAGGAATGGCCGTGAAAAGCGAATTCAAACGGCGTACTTCTTCAGCCGCCTGACGGCCCCTACGGCCGTGTCGATTGCGTCGTCCACCCCCGCCTCGGGCTTGAAATCGTTGGTTGTCCTGTTGGCTACGACGGCAAAGACCGCTGCTGCCTTGAGCCCGAACAGCCTCCCCAGCGTGAAGAGAGTTGCAGACTCCATTTCGAAGCACATCACCCTTGCGGCCCGCATTTCGTCCACAATCCCAGCGCGGGACGGGGGGAGGTACCCTCCGTACGACTTCCTCCCCTGCCCTGCATAGAATGCATCAGTGGATGCGGTGAGGCCCACTGCGTACCGCTTCTTGCTTGCCTTCGCCTCCTCCGCGAGCGCCATCACCAAGTCGGGCGAAGCGGCGGCGGGATACCCGAGAGGGACGTACTGTGCGCTGGCGCCGTCCATCCGCACGGCCGCGTCTGCGATAATGACCGAACCAGTCTTGATTTCAGGAACTATCGCGCCGCACGTTCCGACCCTTATCATCACCTTCACACCGAGGCGGGCGAGCTCCTCGATGGCTATGGCCGCTGCCGGGCCCCCGATACCCGTGCTGACAGCCAACACCTTCTCGTCCCCTATCCTCCCACCGAAGGCCCGATACTCCCGGTGGGAACCAAGGTCCTTCGCGTCCCTGAACCTCTTGGCGATCCTCGGCACCCTCCCAGGGTCTCCCGGGAGGAATGCTATTCGTCCGACGTCCTTCCTGTCTATCCGGATATGGTAGGGCCTTCCGTAGCCGTCCTTAGGTTCCTCGGCCAACTAAAGCGGCACCATCCTGGCTACTTGCTCAAAGGTGGTTATCAAGGGTTCCCGGTCCCCTCAGACGGGAGGAGCATAGCAGGCCCTGCAGCGGGGTTCGTAAATCTCCTTTCCACCGACGACTATGATGGGGGAGTCTCTTGGCGCCGGCTTACCGCCAATGAGCCTCTGAGTTCTTGTCGCCTCCTGGCCGCACACCACACAGACCGCGCTGAGGTACCTCACTCTGTCGGCTCTGGCTGCCAGCTGCATCGTTGTAGGGAACGGCTCCGCCTTGAAATTGAGGTTTAGGCCGCAGGCGATTACCTTCCGGGTGTCGGCAAGCCTGTCCAGAACTCCCACGAGTTCTTGAGGGAAGAAGTTCACCTCGTCCACGCCGATTGCATCGAGCCTCTTCGAGTCTGTCAGATCTTCGATCTTGCGCAGGCCCTCGGAAGAGGAAGACACCGTGTAGGCCCCGTACCTGAGCCCGTTGTGCGTGACCACCTGCTTGGCGCTGTATCGCTTGTCGAAGGTGACCTTGAAGATAGCACCCTTCCTCTTCGCGTAGACCTCCCTCTCCACTAGCCTGATCAGTTCCGACGTCTTACCTGAGAACATCGGTCCCATGATTACTTCGAGGGTCAACCTTGCCGGCGCGGCCGCGGGGTGGATTTATCGGTTCCCTTGCGTCGGCGTACATGATGACCTCATTCAGTTGCTTCCCGTCACGCACCACCTTGTTCGGGATAACGCCCGCCTTCCTGAACCCCATCTTGCTGTAGAGCCCTATCGCAACGGGGTTGTTCGCGAATACGGTCAGCTGGACCAACCATATGCCCATTTGGCCAGCCTGACACAGCACTTCGCCCATCAATTTCTCTCCCAGTCCGACGCCTCTGTATCCGTTAAGCACGGCTACTCCCAGTGTGCAAGCGTGCATCACATCGCCGCGCAATCTCCTCTTGACGTTGCAGTGTCCGACCAACCTGTTTCCATCGAATGCAGTGACGCTCACCATTTCCTTCCGTTTCATCCCTCTGACTAGTTCCGAGAGGAATTCCCTTTCTTCTGCCATCGCTGATTGTCTGTCAAAGGAGACGAGCCCCAGGTCCCGGTTGACCTTCTTCTCGTCGAACATCGCGTTTGCGAACTTCAGGAGGGAAGGTGTGTCGAAGGCGTTGAGGGGCCTGAGCTTCACCGAACGTCCGAAGTCCTGAAGGTACTCAATCGAGTCCCGGGGACCAATCGTGGGTCCCGTCAGTGTGTTGTTCCTTAGGTTTCAAAATCTTCAGCGAATCTCGAGATCGGGTCCGTGTTTCTCCCGGCGCCCCTATCGAGTGGTGTCACGAATCCCATATCCAAGCTCTGCGACTGTTTTTCTTTCAGGTTATTACGTGCCAGTGGGTGCGACGATACTGGGTCTACATCGTAAGGTGCGCGGACGGATCGCTGTACACAGGTTCGACAAACGCGGTGAACCGGAGGCTGCACGAGCACAACGCAGGGCGCGGTTCGAAGTACACCCGGTCGCGCCGCCCGGTCTTTCTTGCCTTTCTCGAGACGGCTCCAGACAGGCGAAGCGCTTTGAAGCGCGAGGTCAGAATAAAGAAGCTGTCGAGAAGAGAAAAGCTGAGCCTCTGTCGAGGATATGAAGAGAAGGGGAAAAACACCGTCCGTTAGCTTCGCCGAGCCGACGGGTCGCGATTGTCGTCGTTTCTACTTCCCGGCGGTTGGTCTGGGGGACTTACTGAAGCGGAATAGGTATCGCCGATATGGAAGAAAGCAGGGTGCTGTTCCCCACCAAAACGGAAATTAT
>Ga0187778_10000731_pt1 | contig 23322 bp, 17 predicted proteins | sample 1015_Q2_SP5_20_M_FD_132418 | JGI IMG/M metagenome (GOLD analysis project Ga0187778, IMG submission 132418) | Tropical peat soil microbial communities from peatlands in Department of Meta, Colombia - 1015_Q2_SP5_20_MG | ecosystem: Environmental > Terrestrial > Soil > Wetlands > Peat | place... | reverse complement strand
TACCTCGCCCGTATCAGTGAGCCGTAGTGCGCCGACTGCGTCTCGATGAGCGCGTACAGGGGCTGGCCCGTCGGGAAGATCTCGCCGGCCGAGGCGGCGCCGTCGAACTGCGACTTGTAGCAGTGGATGGCGCGCATCTTGGCCGCGAAGGTGGCCGAGATGTCCACGACGAACGTGGGCTTCACGGGGTCCTCTCGGTAGGCGAGGGCGTAGAGGATCTTGTGCGGCCGCCAGGCGCGGCCGGCTGCGTCGTAGCGCGCCAGGCCGGCGAGGTAGCACGCGTCGCGGGCGAGCTCCGAGGCGATCCGGTGATCCGGGTGCCGGCCGACGGGGAAGGGGAGGATCACGGTCCGCGGGCGGAACCGGCGGATCCACTCGACCACCACCCGTCGCTCCTGGTCCGTGTTGTGGAGGTGCGCGTCCGGGAGCCCGGCATTCTCGCGAACCTGAACGCCGAGCGCCCTGGCGGCGCGCGCCGCCTCCCGGAGCCGTGTGCCGGCGGAGCCGCTGGTGCCGGTCTCGCCCGCCACGAGGTCGAGGATTCCGGCCCGGTGCCCCTGCCGGACGGCCTTGGCGAGGGTGCCGCCGCAGGTGAGCTCGGCGTCGTCGGGGTGGGCGGCAATGGCGAGGAGGTCGAGCTTCATGCTGAGCCCAGGTGAGAGGTGAGGAGCGAGAGGTGAGACATTCTCCTCACGCTTCATTCATAGCGCAACGCTTCGACAGGATCCATCCGCGCCGCCCGCTGGGCCGGCATGATGCCGAACACGATGCCCGTGATCACGGACGCGCCGAGGGCCGCCACGATCGACAGCGGCGGCACGCGGGCCGGGATCGGGGTCAGGTGCGAGACCGCGTAGGCCAGCCCGCCGCCCAGCAGCATCCCGATGGCGCCGCCGATCAGCGTGAGCGTCGCGGCCTCCACCAGGAACTGCCACAGGATCTCGCCCTGGGTCGCTCCGAGCGCCTTGCGCACGCCGATCTCGCGGGTGCGCTCGGTGACGCTGATCATCATCACCGCCACCACGCCCACGCCGCCGACCATCAGGCCCACCCCCGACAACGCGATCATCACGATGAAGAACACGTTGGTGAGATTGCCCCACACGTCGAGGATCTTGTCCTGGGTCACCAGCGCGAAGGTGTTGTCCTGTCCGGGCCTCAGGCCCCGGCTGCGGCGCAGCGCGGCCGTCACGTCGTCCATCGCCTCGTCCACCGTGGCCGACGCGGTCGGGAGCACGGCCATGTTCGCCCACCCCCACCGCACCCCCATTTCCCGGTGGAAGGTCACCCAGGGCATGAGCACGATGTAGTCGTTGCCGCCGCCGAACAGGTTCGGGGGCGGCTCGTACACGCCGATCACGCGGTACTCCTGACCGCGGATCTTGAGGGTCTTGCCGATCGGGTCGAGCTGGCTGAACAGCCGCACCGCGAGCTTCGAGTTGACCACCACCACCCGGTCGCCGGCCGCCTCCTCGATGTTCGTGTACGAGCGGCCCTCGACCACGTCGCCCCCGGCGACCTGCGGCCAGCCGGCGCCTCGGCCGCCGACGAACACCTCGTCCTCGGTCTGCGAGCCGACCTGCACCGTCGAGTTCTGGGCGTCTTCCGACATGATCACGCCCTCGATGGTGGGCAGGTGCGCGACGAGCCGCGCCTCGTCCTCGCTGATCGGCGGGTTGTGGCGCCATGGCGCGTTCCGGTCGTCGCCGATCTGGATGCCGCCGGACCAGTAGCGAAAGAGGAAGAACGTCTTGGGGCCGACCGACTCGATCGCCTGCTCGAAGCTCGAGTTGATGCCCTTCACGGCGGCGGACATGCCCATCACCACCATCACCCCGATCGCCACGCCGACGATCGTGAGCCCCGCCCGCGTCTTGCTGGTCCGCAGCGAGTCGAGCGCGATGCCGATACCCTCGGTCAGGGTCGTGAGGACGGACGTGCGCGTGGCGGTCATTCGAACCTCAGCGCGGCGACCGGGTCGAGCCGGGCGGCACGGCTGGCGGGGTAGACGCCCGAGACGATGCCGACCCCCACGCCCAGGACCACGCCCACCACGAGCCAGGGCACCGACACCCCCATCGGCAGCGGCGAGACCGCCTGGACGAGCCGGGCCAGCAGCAGCCCCGCCACGATGCCGAGCACCGCGCCGGTCGTGGACAGGGTGGCCGCCTCGACCAGGAACTGGGCCATGATGTCGCGGCGCCGCGCGCCGAGCGACTTGCGGATCCCGATCTCCCGGGTGCGCTCGGCGACCGCCATCAGCATGATGTTCATGAGCACGATCCCGCCCACCAGCAGCGAGATGCCGACCAGCATCGGCAGGGCCGTGTAGAGCACCTTCGAGATCTTGGCCCAGAAGCTGAGCACGTCCTCCTGGGTGTCGAGGTGGAAGTCGTCCTCGTCCTCGGGGCGCAGGTGGTGGCGGCTGCGCATCACACCCTCGACCCGGTCCATCGCGTCCTGCATCGCGGCCGCGGTCGGCGACTTCACGATGATGCCGTCCACCACCTTGTGCGGGTTGACGACCTTCTTCATCTCCGAGGTGTAGGGCGCGATCGCGAACCGGTCGAGCGAGAACCCGAATACCTTGCCCTGCTTCTCGATGACCCCGATGACCGTGTAGGGAAAGCCGGCGATGCGGATGCTCCGGCCGAGCGGGTCAAGGCCGGTGAAGAAGCTGTCGGCGACGTCCTTGCCGATCACCACCACGTTGGCCGAGTGGCTGATCTCCTGCGGCGTGAACAGGCGCCCCTCCGCGATCCGGTAGTCGCGGATCTTGAACAGCTCCTCGGAGACCCCTGAGACCTGGATGTAGGCCGAGTGCTTGGTTCCGACGACTCCCTCGGCCTGGTTGTCGCTCTCGATGGCCACCATGAACTCTGGCGGGAGCGCGGCGCGGACGGCGTGGAAGTCGTCCTCGTACAGCTGCGGCCGGCGCCGCCACGCGCGTCGCTGCGACTCCGAGACCGGGCCCGCCTGGAAGCCCGGCCGCCGGGTCACGGTGAAGGTGTTGATCCCGAAGATCTTGGCGGCGAAATCCTCCTGCACGTACTTGTCCATCCCCTTCACGATCGAGACGACCGCGATGAGGAACATCACGCCGATGAACGCCCCGACCAGCGAGAAGAAGCTCTTGAGCTTCTGGGCGCGGATGGTGCCCAGCGCGAGCGTGATGGCCTCGTAGATCGGCATCGCGGGGCTAGGCGGCCTTGAGCCGGTCGGACGAGACCATGCCGTCGTGCAGCGTCACCACGCGCGCCGCGTGGCGCGCGATGTCGGCTTCGTGGGTGACCATCACGATGGTCTGGCCACGGGTGCGGTACAGGTCCTCGAAGATCTTCATGATTTCCTCGCTCGTCGTCGAGTCGAGGTTGCCCGTCGGCTCGTCGGCGAGGATGATGCTCGGCTCGGTCACGAGCGCGCGGGCGATCGCCACCCGCTGGCGCTGGCCGCCCGACAGCTCGGCCGGCCGGTGCTCCATGCGGTCGCCGAGCCCCACCGAGGCCAGCGCCTGGGCCGCCCGCTGCCGCCGCTCGCGCGCGGGCAAGCCGGCGTAGACCAGCGGCAGCTCCACATTGTGCAGCGCGGAGGCGCGCGGCAGCAGGTTGAAGGTCTGGAACACGAACCCGATCTGCCGGTTGCGGACCCGGGCCAGCTCGTCGTCGCTCATCCGGGACACCTCGGTGCCCGCCAGCCAGTACTGGCCGGCGGTCGGGGTGTCGAGGCAGCCGATCAGGTTCATCAGCGTGGACTTGCCCGAGCCCGACGGCCCCATGACGGCCACGTACTCGTTGGGCTGGATCTCGAGGTCCACGCCCCGCAGGGCGTGCACCGTCTCCCCGCCCATCGGGTAGTCGCGCGTCAGGCCGACGATCCGGATAACGGGCTCGCTCACGGCGTCCTCGCGCCGGCCCGGCCTCCCTGCTGCCCCTTCACCCGGCTCCCGTCCTTGAGGTCCTTGATGGCCGCGTAGCTGCCCGCGACGATCGTCTCGCCGCCCTTGAGGCCGCTCAGCAGTTCGAAGTACTCCTCGCCCGCGATGCCGACCTTCACCGGCGTGAAGTGCGCGACGCGCGTCGCCGTGTCGACCACGAACACCCCCTCGACCTCCTTGGCGCGGTGCGCCTGCGAGGTGTCGGTCACGGCGCCGTACTGCGGCGGCGTCTGGGCGCTCACCGTCCCGCTCGCCGGCTTGGGCTTCGTGCTGTCGGTAGGCGTCGGCTCGCGGACCGTGAGGGCGATGATCGGCACGGACAGGGCCTGCTTGCGCGTGTCGGTGATGATGCGCGCCGTGGCCGAGAGGTCGGGGCGGAGGTTCCGCGGCGGGTGATCGAGCGTCACCCGGACCTCGAAGTCCACCGCCTGCGCGGCCGTCTGCAGCCCGCTGGTGGAGGAGCTCGCGCCGCCCACCGACGAGTTCGCGATCTTGGTCACGTGCCCCGTGAAGGTCGAGTCGGGAAACGCGTCGATCGAGACCTCGGCCGAGTCGCCGAGCCTGATGCGGACCACGTCCGTCTCGTCCACGTCGACGCGCGCCTCGATGACCGACATGTCGGACACCGTCATCAGGAGCCCGGTCTCGCGGGAGAAGGTGCCCGGCACCGCGACCTCGCCCAGCTTCACCGCCAGCCGGGTCACCTGGCCCGAGAGCGGGGAGGCGATGGTCGTCTTGCTGAGCTGGTCCCGCGCGTTGCGCAGGCTCGCGACGGCCTGGTCCACCGCCCGCTGCGACGCGTCGAGGTTCGCGGCCGCCACCTCCTGCGCCGTCTGCAGCTGCTCGACGGCCTCCTGGGAGATGAGCTGGGCGTTCTGCGCGCGGACGTCTTTCGCCCGGTTGTAGGCGCGCTGGGCCTGGTCGAGGTTGGCCTGCGCCTGCGCCACGTTGGCCCGGGCGGACGCCACGCCGGCCTGCGCCTGCTCGACCGCCGCCGCGTAGGTCGCGGTGTCGAGCTTGACCAGGATCTGGCCGCGCTGCACGAAGTTGCCCTCCTGCAGCGGCAGGTAGACGATGCGCCCCATGATGTCGGACAGGATGTCGACCGACTGCTCGGGCTCGATCTTCCCGCTGGCCGTGACGATCGAGACCAGGTCGCGCCGCACCACCTTGTCGAGCTTCACCTCGACCGCCGGCTGGTGCCGTTTGGAGACGCCGAGCGAGACGAAGCCGGCGAGGACGATGACGCCGCCGATGATGAGGAGGACTCTGCCGCGAGTGCTCATGGCTACCGGTCCGATCTCCTAGCGAAGAGGCAGGCCGACCGCCTGCTCGAGCGCGGCGATGGCCTTGTGATAGTCGTAGACCGCGCTGATGTAGGTCACGCCCGCCTGCTCCGACGTCACGCGGGCGTCCAGCAGCTCGATGATCGAGCCCGAGCCCACCCGGTAGCGCTCGGTCGCGAGCGACAGGGCCTCGTCGGCCGCCGTCCGGTTGTTCTCCTGCACGGCGATGGTCCGGTACGCCGTCAGCAGGGCCAGGTAGGCCGCCGTCACGGTGGCGCGCACCGTCAGCTCTTCCTTGCGGATGGACTGGTTCAGGCTCTCCTGGGCGTAGTTGGCCTGCGCGATCTGCTGGTTGCGCGTGAAGGCATCGTAGATCGGCAGGGAGAGCCCGAGCTGGAAGTACCACGGGTTCTTCTGGTTGTAGCTCGTGGTGCCGGACGTGATCCACGACTTGCCGGTGCCGGCGCCCGCCTGGAGACTCGGCAGGTACTGCGCGTACGCGCCGCGTACGTTCCAGCGCGCCGCGCCCTCGCGGGCCCGGATGGCGCGCAGCGTCGGGTTCGCCTGCAGAGCCAGGCTGATCAGCGAATCCTCGTTGTACTTCGGCTCGACGACCGGGAACGTGTCCGACGGCTCGAGGCGGAGCGGCTCGGGCGCAGGGACGCCGAGCCATTGGTAGAGCCTCAGGATCTCGACGTTGACGTTGGCCCAGGCGTTGATCAGGCTGACGTCGGCGGTGCCCTTGTCGACCTGCGCGCGGCGCACGTCGATCATCGTGCCCTGGCCGACGTTGTAGCGGGCCTGCGCGAGGTTCAGCAGCTCCTCGGCTCGATTGACGACGTGCTGCGCGTAGTCGGCCTGCGCCCGCGCCTCGAGCCAGGTGACGTACTCCTGCTTCACCGAGGTCTCGAGCAGGGTCAGCGCGCCGGCGATGTCCATGTCCGCGGCGTTCAGCTGCGCCGCGCTGTATCCTCGGCTCGCGATGCTGAGGCCGGACAGCTGATAGCCGAAGCTGAGCGAGACGTTGCTCTGGTTGTAGCTCGGCGTCGCCGGGATCTGGAATCCCTGGATGATCTGGCCGGTCGCCGCCGCCTGGGCGAAGTACCCACCCGTGAGCCCGAAGGTCGGCGTGAACAGGCGCGCCGTCGCGTTGGTGAGCGACCACGAGGCCGGCGACCGCGCGCTGACATACGACAGGTAGTCCGGGTTGTTGCGCCGCGCGATGTCCAGCGCCTCCGCCAGCGACAGCCTCTGGGCCGGCGCCTCCTGGGCGTATCCGATCGCCGCCACCATCGTCAGAATCACCAGCCATCCCAAGATCAATCGAACCCGCATGTTCGCCCCTGGATTGGTCTTATCGCTTGCGTGCCATACGTCACCGCGCCGCCGTGAGTTTCACCCTCCCAGGCGCGCGGCCGAACGGGCTACGGGGCAACCTAGACCGATGTTGACCGCGGTCAAGTATCGAACCGCGGCAATGCGTGCCGGATTGTCGTATTGGCGGGCTAGCGAGGCGGCAGGCTGAGACGCGTGGCGCTGATCGACTTGGCGGGGTAGGCGACCTTGAGCAGGCTTCCCGCCGGTGAGAACCAGAACTCGCGCGTCTCGCCGCCGGCCAGTGTGAGCACGTAGCGCCGGGCGGGCGCGGGGTGACCGCCGACGAGCACCGTGTCGTCGCCCGCGCCGCGGACCTCGCCAGCGACGACCCGCGCCTGGCGGGGCCGGAGCAGGCTCACCGGGCGCGCGTCGCCGTCGGGCCGGGGCATGAAGTAGAACTGGTCGAAGCCGTCGTCGTCGAGCACCACCGCGCCGGGGGGAACGGCGAACTCCCGGACCACTTCTCCCGTCTGGCTCACGATCCGCACGGCGAACCGGCCCCGCCCGGCCTGCCCGCTGAGCCGGTCCGAGATCCGGCCGCCGACGCTCACGTCCGCCTGGTAGGAGACGGGCACGTGCTCGTTGGTCAGCTCGAGCGCGACGCGGACCTCGCGGTCGCGGTAGTGGTCGGTGGCGACGGCCAGCACGCCGGGGCGGCCCTGGCGCCCGGGCGTCGAGCGGATGGCGAACTCCTCGCGGCCGACCTCGGCGTCCTCGTGCGCGATCAGGAAGATGCCCTGGTCCAGCAGCTCCTGGGCGCGGGCGGCCCGCGGAGCGAGCCAGGCGAGGAGCGCGGCGCAGGCCGCGACGGCCAGGCCCGCCCTCACGGCACCGCCTCGGCGGCCGGCGCCCGGCCGAGGACGCGCTCGGCGATGCGGTCCCGGATGAACTCGTAGATGATCCGCCCCCGCTCGGCCTTGGCGCGGGTGGGGGCGCCGATGGTTCCCTGGGAGGCGGTGGGCAGGTACATCATCGTGCCCCGGCGGTAGCGCCGCCGGTCGGTCTCCGGCAAGATACAGTCGCGGGCGAGGTCCATCCGCACCAGCTGCGGCGCGAGGTACAGCATGAGCGACGTGTCGATCTCTCCGCCGTGGATCGGCCCCCCGTCGGTCTCGGCCACGGCGGCCAGGTCGATGGCGAAGACGTCCACGACGCGCACGCGCGAGCGGTCCGTCACCACGGTCGAGAGCGCCTCCTGGTGGGGCGCGTGCCCGTGCGCGGTCAGGACCAGGAACTCCTCGACGCCGCTCCCCTCCCACTCCTGCAGGAGGTCGTTGAGCCAGCGGCGCAGCGTCTTGCGCCGGACCGACGCGCTGCCGGGCAGGATCTCGCGGGTGACCGCGTTCACGCCGTACTCGATGGTGGGGGCACGCACGATCCTGAACTCGGCCGACAGGTCGTCGGCCAGCCGCTCGACGATGATCGCGTCGCTGCCCAGGGGCAGGTGCGGGCCGTGCTGCTCACAGGTGCCGGCCGGCACGATGAGGCGCGGGTTCGACGCGATGGCGAGGGCGACCGCGTCCGGCGTCATCTCCTTGAGACGGAGCGGGGTGCTCACCTGAGGCGGCCCAGGGTGGCGTGGCTTGGGGCGGTGGCGGCGGCCGCCGCGGTCGGTGCCGAGTGGACGCGTGCGCCCGGCTGGATCCTGGCCGCAGGCCTCGCGGCACTGGCGGCGGTGGCGCTGGCCGCCGCCTGGCTCGACGAGCGTCGGTCGCCCGGGTGGAGCGTGCGGATGGCCGGCGCCCTGCTCGCGGTGGCGCTCGCCGTCGCGGCCGCGGGCTCCACCTGGCAGCTGGGCCGGCTGCGCGACCAGTGGCCTCGGGTGCGCGAAGAGACCGTGACACGCGCCTCGTCGGAGCTCCAGGACGATCTTGGCGCGGCATTCGCCCGGGTGCGGCAGCTGGCGGACCGCGCGGCCACGCTGGTGGGCCTCACGGGCGCACCGGCGTTCCGGCGGCTGCAGGGATTGATCCGCGAGAAGGAGCCGGCGCGCGGCGTCGTGCTGTTCGATGCCCTCGGCCGACCGACGGCGTGGGCCGGGACGCTGCGCGTGCCGCTCAGCCCCGCGGGGCCCGAGCTCTCAACGGTCACGACACCATTCTACCTGTGGCTCGTGGCGAGACGCCAGGCGCACGGCGGCACGGCGGTGGCGGCGGTGCTGCTGGCGCGCGCGTCGTACGCGCCGAAGGCGGGCGTGGCGCTGACCGACCGGTTCGCCGAGCGCACCGGCGTCGGGCTGCACTTCTACCCGCCGGGCGGCGCGCCGACGGATTCGGACGTGTTCGACTACGTGCTGCCGCGGGCGCTGGCCGGCGGCGACACGCTGTTCACCGTCCAGCCGGTGCCGCCCGAGCAGGATGCGGCGGTCGCGGACGGGCTGGCGGCGGCGCGCCGGCCGGTGCTGTGGATCGCGCTCGCGATGCTGCTGGCCGGCATCCTCGGCGCGGTCCGCGCCGGAATGCCGGTGGCGGGCGCCGCCGCCACGGCCGGCGCCGCGGCGCTGTGCGTGGCGCGCGCCCCGCTCGGCCAGGCGTTCGGGCCCGACTCCATCTTCTCGTCGGCCACCTACTACCAGGACGTGCTCGGGCCGTTCTCGCGCTCGGCCGGCAGCGTCATCCTCACGAGCTTCGTCGTCGCGCTCGCGGCGGGCGCGCTGTGGCGGCGCGGGCTGAAGCCGGTGCTGCTGAGCCGCGTCGCGGCGCTCGGCGTCACCGTGCTCGCTCCCTACCTCCTCCAGGACCTCGCGCGCGGGATCACGCCGCCCGCCGCGGGCGTGTCGCTGGGCCTGTGGCTCACCTGGCAGGTCGCCCTGGTGCTCTCGGCGTCGGCCGTCGTCCTCACGGCCGCCGCGCTGGTCCGCGGGCCCGAGGCCCCGCGCCGGGCGGGCGGGTGGCCGCTGCTGGCCTCGGCCCTGGCGATCGGGCTCGCGGTGGCGGGCCTGTTCCTGTGGGAGCCGCGCGGCGCCTGGCCCGAGTGGTACCCGTACCTCTGGCTGCCCGCGCTCCTGGTGGCCATCCGGCCGATGCCGTTCCGCAGCACGATCGCGACCGTGGCGGTGGTCGCGGGCTCGTCCGCGGCGCTCCTCGAGTGGGGCACGACGACCGGGAGCCGCATCTCGCTCGCCACGCAGGACATGGAGGGACTGGGCAACAAGCCCGATCCTCTCAAGGTCGCGCTGTTCGACCGGCTGGTCCGGAGCACGCCGCCGAGCATCTCGCCCGAGACGGCGGGAGATCTCTACCTGCTGTGGCGGCGCACCGACCTGGCGTCCCACAACTACCCGGCCGCGCTGTCGCTCTGGTCTCCCGCCGCCGAGCGGATGCTGCAGGTCGACCTCGCCCAGCTCGACCTGCCGACGGAGCTGGTACAGGGCCAGGTGCGCGACGCGCTCGACCAGCGGGTGCCACTGGTGCGCTCGTACCTGCGGCGCGAGGGGCTCTACGGGCTCGCGACCATCCCCCTGAGCGACGGGCGCGTCGTGGCCGTCGCCGCGGGTCCGCAGTCCGGACTGGTCGCCCCGAGCCGGGCCGCCCGCTTCCTGGCCGGCGCGGGCGAGGAGCCCGAGCCGCCGTACCGGCTCACGCTGTCGCCGCTCGAGCCCGGAGGTCCCCCGGCGCAGGTGAGGGCCAAGTGGGAGCGGGCCGGGTGGACGATCCGCGGCGAGCGCGTCGTCGATCTGCCGGGAGGGCACCGGCACGTGCACGCCCAGGTGGATCTGGGGGGACTCTCGGCGCTGCTGCAGCGGGGTCTGCTGCTGCTGGTGCTGGATTTCGGCGTGCTCGCCGCGCTGTGGCTGGTCGTCGACTTGGTCGGCGGGCGGTTCGGCCCCAACTTGGCCCGCTGGCTGCCGAAGGTGGCCCGCTCGCTCCGCGCCCGGCTCACCGTGAGCCTCGCGGCCTTCTTCGTGGTGCCGACGGTGGCGCTGGCGCTGTGGAGCTACGCGCGCCAGGGCGACGAGTTCCGGCGCTCGCGCGAGCTGCTGATCGGCCGGACGCTCCAGGACGCGGCGGCGGTGCTGGAGGGCGACACCATCGCCGACGCGAAGGAGATCGCGGACGTCTCCCAGCGCGTGGACGCGGAGCTGGTGCTGAGCCGCGGCGGCGCGCTCGAGGCCAGCTCGGCGCCGGTGCTGGCCGACCTGGGCCTGGTGGACTGGCTCGTGCCGGCGGACCCGTTCGCGCGGCTGGCGCTTGGCGACTACCTCGAGGTGACCCGGGAACAGGGCGAGACCCCGCAGCCGGTGCTGGTCGGCTACCACCTCCTCCTCAAGTCCGCCGAGCAGGCGCAGACCTCGATCCTCGCGTCGCCGCAGCTGCTGAGCGATCCGGCGCTGAGCGGCCGCGAGGAGGATCTCGGCATCGCGGTGCTGGTCGCGGCGGTGCTGGGCATCGTGGCGGCGATCGTGCTCTCGGGCCTCGCGGCGCGCGCGCTCGCGCTGCCGATCGGGCACCTGACGCGGGCGGCCCTCAGGGCCGGCAGCGGCGAGCACCCGAGCCCGGTCGCGGGGACGATGCCGAGCGAGCTCGAGCCGGTGTACCGGGCCATCGAGCAGACGGCGGCCGACGTCGAGCGCGGGCAGGAAGCGCAGCGGGTGCTGGCGTGGGGCGAGATGGCGCGCCAGGTGGCGCACGAGATCAAGAACCCGCTCACGCCCATCCGGCTCGGCATCCAGCACCTGATGCGGCTCAGGGCGGAGCGGCCGGCCGAGCTGGGCGGCGTGCTCGACACCACGGGCCGGCGCATCCTCGCCGAGATCGACCGGCTCGACGCCATCGCCCGGGCCTTCAGCCGGTTCGCGCTTCCCTCGGCCGAGCGGCCGCCGGTCGAGGTGGTGAACGCCGGCGAGGTGATTCGCGAGGTGGTGGGACTCTACCGGCTGGGGGACTCGCCGCTGCGCTGGGACGTCGAGGGCGAGGAGTCGATCGCCGTCATGGCGCGGCGCGACGAGCTGACCGAGGTGCTGGTCAACCTGTTCGAGAACGCGCGCGACGCGGGGGCGAAGCGCGTGGCGGTCCGCGCCCGGCGCACGGGCGCGACGGCGCAGGGGCCGGCCACCGCGGTGCGGATCGAGGTGCGCGACGACGGGAAGGGCATTGCCGCCGAGGCGCTGCCGCGCGTGTTCGAGCCGCGGTTCAGCACCACGACGAGCGGGAGCGGCCTCGGGCTCGCGATCGCGAAACGGCTGGTGGAGGGCTGGGGCGGGACGATCGGCATCGCCAGCGAGCTGGGTGCCGGCACGATGGTCAGCCTGGTGCTGGCTGGTCCAGCACCTCCCGCACCCGCCTGAGGAGCTCGGTGATGGTCCACGGCTTGGCGATGAACGGCAGGCCGGGATCGAGCGCCCTGGTCTCCTGCGCGTCGCGCGCCGTGTACCCGCTGGTGAACAGCACCCGCACGTTCTTGCCCGCCTCGCGCAGCGCGCGCATCAGCTGAGGGCCGCCGAGCGCCGGCATGACCACGTCGGCGACGAGCAGGGCGATCTCCTGCTCGTGCCGTCCGAAGAGGTCGAGCGCCTCGGCGCCGTTGGCGGCCTCCAGCACCCGGTACCCGTGCTTCTCGAGGACGCGCTTCGCGGCCCGGCGGAGCGCGTCCTCGTCCTCCGCCAGCAGGATCGTCTCGGTGCCCCGCAGCTGCGCGGTGCCGGCCTCCGGCGACGCGCGGCGCGCCGCGCGCTCGGCCTCCGGGAGCAGCACGCGGACGGTGGTGCCGCTGCCGGGTGTGCTGCGCACGTCCACGAAGCCGTCGTGCTGGCGCACCAGCCCGTACACCATCGCGAGGCCGAGCCCGGTGCCGGCGTCCACCGCCTTGGTGGTGAAGAACGGCTCGAACAGGTGACGCTGGGTCTCGCGGTCCATCCCGACGCCCGTGTCCGCGACGCTCAACACCGCGTACCGGCCCGGGGTGCCCCAGCCGTGCGCGGCGCACGCCGCCGCGGACAGCTCCTCGCGCGAGGCGCTGATCGTCAGGGTGCCCCCGCCAGGCATCGCGTCCCGCGCGTTGGTCGCGAGATTGATCAGGATCTGCTCCACCGCCACCGGATCGGCGCGCGCCGCGCAGCCGGGCTCGTCCACCTCGACCTGGAGCTCGATGTCCGCCGGCAGCAGGCGCCGCAGGACGGGCGCGGTGTCCTGCAGCAGCGCGTCGAGCACCACCGGCTGGAGGTCGAGGCGCTGGCGGCGCGCGAAGGCGAGCAGCTTGCGGATCAGCTCGCTGCCACGCCGGCTCGCGGCCTTGATCGCCTCCAGGTCGCTCAGCACGGTCGAGTCGCCGATGAGCTCGCTGCCGATCAGGTCCGCGGTCGTCAGGATCGTGGTGAGCAGGTTGTTGAAGTCGTGGGCCATCCCGCCGGCGAGCTGGCTGAGGGCTTCCATCTTCTCGGCCTGGCGCATCTGCTGCTCGTGCAGGTCGCGGTCGGCGCCGTCACCGTCCCCGCCCGCGGGGCCGACCGCCGAGGCGGTGCCCCGCGGCTTGCGCGGTCGACGCTGACGTGCCGGCTTCGGCGGCTTCTTGCGCATCGTTCCTCAAGCTGGGCGTCCAGCCATGACGCGTGCAAGCGCCGTGCGCGGCGCTCCGGTGAGCCAGGAGGGAGGGTGGCGGTGCGGTCCAGGAGCGCATGTTGTTGCGTGACAAAGCTTTAGCGATCGTCTGGTCGAGCGGATCCGGGCGCAGGTTCGCCTGGCGGCAACGCCAGGGCCTGCGGGAGCGTGGCGATCGGCAACTGGCCGGCGCCCTGCGGCGTCCGCCCGCGCCGTCCGGAGCCGGCCGCGAGACGGCTTCATCCCGAGTCGCGCGGGGGTGGACGGCGATGCGGCCGCGGAGTAACGTGGCCGGCTGGAGGGCCGTCATCATGCGTTCCGCACGTTCGGCGCTGGGTAGTGCGATCGCGGCGATGCTGCTCGTCGCCCACCCGGCGCCCGCGCAGGAGACTCCTCCCGCCGCGCTCCCCGAGTACGGAAGCACCGGCCTCTCGGCCGAGCTGGGGGCCAGGGTCGGCTACGACTGGGGGCTGGGGGCGTGGAGCGTCGGGGGCCAGCTGCGCGTGCCCGTGATCCCGGGCTTCGCGCTGATCCCGAGCGCCGACGTCTTCCTGCGCGCGCCTGCGCCGCAATGGCAGGTGAATCTCGACGCCGCATTCCGCCTCGGCCTGTACGGCGGGCTGTACGGTGGGGCGGGCCTGGGCATCACGCGCCGCGAGCTGGGAACGGTACAGACGCGCACCGGCCTCGACGTGTTCGTGGGATTCGCGCCGCCTCGTCCGCCGCACCGGACGGTCTGGCCATTCGTCCAGGCGCGCTGGCTGCTGGTGGAGAACCGGAGCCCGTTCGCGGTGGTGGCGGGTTTGGATGTCGAGTTGTGAGGCCGGGGGTCGGAGCCGGGGCTTGGCGCCCCGACCCCGACCCCCGATCCCCGGCTGTTCTTCAGAATCCCGGCGTCAGTCCGAACTGCCACAACCAGCCCTTGCCGGGGCGGTCGAACGGCCGGACGTAGTCCACCTCGAAGATCGCGAACCCGAACACGTTCACGCGCAGCGCCCCGCCGGCGCTCGAGACCGCCTTCCGCGAGCCGCCGAGGAAGGCCGGGCTCTGTCCCTGGTGCCAGGCCACGCCGCCGTCACCGAAGACCGCGGCCTCGACCGGAAACGCGCCGTAATAGCCGTGGCCGAGGCCGAGCACGCCGAGCAGCGGGAAGCGCAGCTCGAGATTCCCGACCAGCAGCCGGGTGCCGGTGAGCGCATCGTACACGGCACCCTCGCTGGGATCGAGCGAGTTGTAGTCGTAGCCGCGCACCAGGCCCTGGTAGCCCATGTAGAGCGGGTACATCAGCTGGCTGTTCTCGGCGTCGCTGCCGTAGCGCCCGTAGTGGAGGACGCGGGCGGCGATGGTGAACGGCCGGGCCGGCATGAAGTAGCGCCGGTAGTCGGCGAGCACGGTCAGGAACGTGAGGCCGCCGACGGTGGGGTCGGCCTCGATGCGGTAGCGCTGGCCCAGGATCGGGCTGGTGGCGCCGAAGAACGAGTTGTCGTACACCAGCGCCGCGCCGGCCGTGGCCATGGTGACGGAGCCCGGCACGCAGTTGCCGGTCACCGTGCTCGAGCAGGTGGGCCAGTTGGTGACGCTCTCCGAGTACACGTTGCCGGTCAGGCTCGAGAACACCAGCGAGTCCGACTGCGCGTCGAAGGCGATGTTGCGGACGCCCGCGGACAGCTCCAGCCGCTGCACCTCGCTGAAGGGATACGCGACGAGGAAGTCCAGCTCGCGGTTGATCTCGCGCAGCACCAGCAGCTGCTGGTACACGCTGTCGCCGCCCAGCTGGCCGTACAGGTACCCGCCCTGGATGTACGGGATCTGCTGCGCGGCGACGGCCCAGTTGAGGCGGTGCTGGGTGTTCTGGTACGCCACCAGCCCGGCAAGATTCTTGAAATTGCCCTCGACCTGGAGCATGGTCGCGAGGTTCCGGTCGCCGAGCATGTCGCTCCAGTAGAGCGTGACGCCGCCGCCCACGTAGGTGCCGAACCGGTCGGCCCCCACCGCCAGGTTGGGCTGCGAGACGTAGTCGAGGCCCAGCCGCGGATGGTAGGTGCTGACGGTCGTGGTGCTGGCGTACTTCTCGCCGATGGTCGAGTCGGCGAGCAGCGTCAGCAGCTCGCTGTGCGGCCTGGCCTGCGGCGGCAGCATCGCCGGCGTCGGCGAGGCGGCGTTCACCAGCGGCCCGCCGGCGAGCGCGGTCGCGGAATCGGCGGCGTACACGGCGTAGTTGCCCTTCTCGTACACGCTGTACACCACGCGCCCGCTGGTGTGGGCGACCGAGAGCGCCGGACTGAGCGAGGTGATGCCCGTGACGCCGGTCAGCAGGTTGGTGACCTGGCTCTGCCGGCCCGAGGCCAGATCGAGCTTGTAGATGTTGGTGATCCCCGTGCGGTCGGAGAGGAAGTAGATGCTCGTCCCGTCGGGCGACCACTGCGGATCGATGTTCTTGCCGTCCGGGAAGCTGGGCAGCGGCGTGATGGAGTCGGTGAACGGATCCATCAGCGCGAGCCGGTAGTTGCCCGGCGTCAGGGTCCGGAGGTTGGTCGAGAACCGGTCGGTGACGAACGCGAGCGTGCGCCCGTCGGGCGACCAGGCCGGCTCGAGGTCGGCGTAGGCGTCGTTGGTGAGCTGACGCAGGCTGTCGGTCTGCAGGTCGTAGAGGTACAGGTCGGTCAGCCCGCCGGACAGCGCGGCGAAGGCGACGTAGCGGCCGTCGGGCGACCACGACGGGTGCAGGATCTCCCCGAGGTTGGGGAAGGTGATCTCCCGCGCCACGCGGCCGGTCTGGACGTCGAGCAGGTCCAGCACCGGGCGGCCGTGCGACTGCGCCGAGAAGACGAACCGGTCGCCGGTGCCGTCGAACGAGCCGGCCGAGTTGATGAACTCGAGGCTCTGGAAGTGCGGGTCCACCGCGGTCTTGGTCACGCGCCGCAGCACCTGGCCGGTGCGGGCGTCGGCCATGAACATCTCGATGGAGAACAGGTCGCGCGCCGAGTAGAAGACGATGCGCGAGCCGTCGGGGCTCACGACCGGCCCCACGTTCAGGCCGCTCGCCTGGTCCTTCCCCGCGATGAGCCTCCCCCCGTAGCTCGACGGGGCGTCGGTCTGCGCCTGGAGCGGCTGATAGGTGCTGCGCAGGTCGGCCTGCCACGCCGAGTCGAGCTGGTTGCCCGACAGCCCGGTCTCGCGGAGGAACGCCTGGTCGATGTCGGTGGACTTGGTGGCCGACCGCAGCAGCCGCGCCACCGCCTCGTCGCCCCAGCGGCCCGCGATGTAGGCCCACAAGGCCTGACCGTAGCGGTACGGGAAGAAGTTCGGGTCGTCGAGCTGGCGCCACTTGGGGAGCTTGGCGTTCAGCGCCGCGTCGCGCATCCACATCGCCGTGTGCGGGTCGAGCGGGCCCAGCGACACGTACTCGGCCATGCCCTCGATGAACCACAGCGGCATCTGGGTGGCCACGGGCATCTGGCCCCCGCGGCCGGAGCCCGTGATGTCGTACTGGAAGGCGTGGCACAGCTCGTGGCCGATGACGTGGTTCGTCTCCGCCAGCGAGCTGCCCAGCGGCAGCACGATGCGCCGCTTGATGGCCTCGGTGACGCCACCGGTGCCCTCGCCGAGGTCGCCGGGAATGGCGTTGGTCTGCTGGAACGCCGCGGGGCTGGCGTACAGGATCAGGGGCTGCCGGCCGCTGAGCTCGTGGTCGAACAGCTGCGCCTCGCGCGCGTACCAGCGCTCGGCGATCCGGGCGGCCTGCTGGGCGGCGGCCTCCTCTTCCGGATAGAAGTAGACGTCGAAGTGGTCGGTGCGCAGCACCTGGAAATGGAACGTCTCGTACTGCACCTTGTTGCGGCCGAAGTACTGGGCCCGGCCGACCGAGGGTCCGAAGGCGAGGCCTCCGAGGGCGAGCGCCAGGAGGGCGCCGGCGCGCGCCGGGTTCGACAACCGAGGGGTCATGGTCTCTCCACTGGGTGATGCATCATGAAGTACCCCGAAGCGGGCGGCAAGTCTCCAGGATATGCCCGACGGCTCGGGCTGTTTTCCGGGACGATGCTCGTCATCGGCGGAATCATCGGAGCGGGGATCTTTCGCAGCCCCCCCATCGTGGCCGAGCGGGTCCGGACCCCGTTCCTCACGCTGGCGGTCTGGGGCCTGGGCGGCCTGATTGCCCTGTGGGGCGCCTTCTGCTTCGGCGAGCTGGGCGCCCGCAAGCCGCGGGCGGGCGGCGGCTACGTCTACCTGCGCGATGCCTATGGCCCGCTGCCGGCGTTCCTTTACGGCTGGGCCCTCCTGCTGGTGATGGCCACGGGCGCGATCGCCGCCGTGGCGGTCACGTTCGCGGGCTACCTCGGCCGGCTCCTCGGCCTGTCCGAGGCCGCCACCATCCCCGTCGCCGTCGCCGCCATCGCCATTCTTTCGACGGTCAACTACCTGGGTGTTAAGCCGGGGGCGGTGACCCAGAACGTGTTCACCGTCCTCAAGCTCGCCGCCCTGGCCCTCCTGATCGGCGCCGGCCTACTGTTGAAGATGCCGGAGGCCGTCGTTTCGTCGGTCCCGAGTCCGGCGCCGCCGGCCAACGTGATCCTCGCCGTCGGGGCCGCCCTGGTGCCGGTCATGTTCACCACCGGGGGCTGGCAGCAATCGAACTTCATCGCCGAGGAGATGATCGACGCCGAGCGCAACCTGCCGCGGGCGCTGGTGATCGGCGTCACCGTGGTCGTGGTCGTGTACCTCCTGGCGAACGTCACGTACCTGCGGGTGCTCGGGGCGCCGGGCCTGATCGCCAGCACGGCGCCGGCGGCGGAGGCGATGCGGGGGGTGCTCGGGAGCCCCGGCGAGACGCTGATCGCCGCGGGCATCGCCTTCTCGACCTTCGGCTTCCTCAACCTGGTCATCCTCGTCTCGCCGCGCGTCTACCAGGCCATGGCGGCCGACGGCGCGTTCTTCCCCCGGCTGGCGCGACTCCACCCGCGCTACCGCACGCCGGCCGCCGCGATCGTCTTCCAGGGGGTGTGGGCCATCCTGCTCACGCTGAGCGGCACCTACGGGCAGCTGCTGGACTACGTGGTGTTCGGCGACTGGATCTTCTTCGGCCTGGTGGTGAGCACGCTGTTCGTGTACCGGCATCGCGAGCGCTCGTGGGGCGCGGCGCCGGCGGCGGGCGAAGGCGGTGCGGGCGACCGGGCGCCGGCGGCGGGCGGCTACCGGGCGTGGGGCTACCCGTGGACGCCGGCGCTGTTCGTGCTCGCGGCGCTGTACGTGGTGGCGAGCTCGGTGGCGTCGAATCCGCGGAACGCGGCGATCGGGGCGGTGCTGCTCGCCCTGGGCGTGCCGGTGTTCCTGTTCCGGCGCTCGCGCAGCGCCCGGAAGGAGTAGAGGCGGCGTGGAACTCTCCGTCGTCATCCCCGCCCACGACGAGGCCGAGAACGTGGGGCCGCTGGTGCGGGAGATCGCCGCCGCGCTCGGCGGCGCCGGGCTGGCCGACTACGAAGTCGTCGTGGTGGACGACGGCAGCGGCGACGGCACCGGCGACCGCGCGCGGGAAGCCGCGCGCGAGGTGCCGGCACTGGTCGTGGTGCGCCATCCGTCTCCGCAGGGGCAGAGCTTCGCCACGCTGACCGGCGTCCGCACGGCGCGGGGCCGCTGGGTGGCGACGCTGGACGGCGACGGCCAGAACGATCCGGCGGACATCCCGCGGCTGATCGCCGCCCGGGCCGCGGCGCAGTCCGCAGGCGCGGGGCCGCTGCTCCTCGCGGGCTGGCGGAAGGCGCGGCGCGACACGTGGCTCAAGCGCGTCTCCTCGCGCGTCGCGAACGGCGTGCGGGGCCGGCTGCTGGGCGATTCCACTCCCGACACCGGCTGCGGCCTCAAGCTGTTCGAGCGCGAGGCGTTCCTCGCGATCCCGCACTTCGACCACATGCACCGGTTCCTGCCGGCGCTGTTCCTGCGCGCCGGCGGCAGGGTCGTGTCAGTCGAGGTGGGGCACCGCCCCCGGCTGCGGGGCCGCTCGCACTACGGGCTCTTCAACCGGCTGTGGGTCGGGATCGTGGACCTGTTCGGCGTGCTGTGGCTCATGAAGCGGGGGCCGCGCCGCTAGCCGGCCCGGCGTCGCGGGCTCACCCACCGGGGACGGCGGGCGACGCTGCAACGCGGCGCGCCGCGGCGCGCCGGATCGCTTGGGGCGTTCGGGCGGCCGGGTCCTAGCCTTCGGCATGCTGGCGCGGATCACGTCCGCCGCCGTACTCGGGATCGACGCGTACCTGGTGAGCGTCGAGACCGACATCGCCAACGGCCTGCCGTCGTTCGTGACCGTCGGCCTGCCGCAGGGCGCGGTGAAGGAGGGCCGCGAGCGGGTCAACGCGGCGATCCACAACGCCGGCTACGACTTCCCCCTCAAGCGGATCACGGTCAATCTCGCCCCGGCGGATGTAAGGAAAGAGGGCTCGGCCTTCGACCTGCCCATCGCGCTCGGCGTCCTGGCCGCGACCGGGCAGATCCGGCCGTCGGCGCTCGACGGTTACGTGGTGCTGGGCGAGCTGGGGCTCGACGGCGAGATCCGGCCGGTGCGCGGCGCACTGTCCATGGCGGTGACGGCCCGGCGCGCCGGCTGCGCGGGCCTCATCCTGCCCGGCGCCAACGTCCGCGAGGCGGCGGTGGTCGGCGATCTCGACGTGCGCGGCGCCGCCACGCTCGGCGAGGTGCTCGCCCACCTCGACGGCGGCCCGCCGCTGGCCAGGGCGGAGGTGGACGTGGGCGCGCTGTTCGCCGCGCGCGCCGAGGCGGACGTGGACTTCGCCGAGGTCAAGGGCCAGGAGCACGTGAAGCGGGCGCTGGAGGTCGCGGCGGCCGGCGCCCACAACATCCTGATGATCGGCGCGCCCGGCGGCGGCAAGACGATGCTGGCGCGCCGGCTCCCGACGATTCTCCCGGAGATGTCCCTGGCCGAGGCGCTCGAGACGACCAAGATCCACTCGGTCGCCGGGCTGCTGCCGCCGGGCGAGTCGCTGATCGCGGTCCGGCCGTTCCGCTCGCCGCACCACACCATCTCCGACGCCGGGCTGATCGGCGGCGGCAGCTACCCGCGGCCCGGCGAGGTGAGCGTCGCGCACAACGGCGTGCTGTTCCTCGACGAGCTGCCGGAGTTCCGCACCAACGTGCTCGAGGCGCTCCGCCAGCCGCTCGAGGACGGCGTGGTCACGATCAGCCGCGCCGCCACCTCGCTCAGCTATCCGGCGCGGTTCATGCTCGCGGCCGCGATGAACCCCTGCCCGTGCGGGTACCTGGGCGACCCGGCCCGCGCCTGCGTCTGCACCCCGGTGATGGTGCAGCACTACCGCAGCCGGCTCTCCGGCCCGCTGCTCGACCGGATCGACATGCACATCGACGTGCCGGCGGTGCGCTACCGGGAGCTGTCGGCGGAGCGGAGCGGGGAGCCGAGCGCCGCGATCCGGGAGCGGTGCGCGCGGGCGCGGGCGATGCAGCGCGAGCGCTTCTCCGGCCGCGCGGGCGTGTTCGCCAACGCGCACATGACGCCGCGGGACATCCGCGTCCACTGCGCGCTGACGTCGGCGGCCGACGCGCTGCTCCGGACCGCCATCGCGCGGCTGTCGCTGTCAGCGCGCGCGTACCACCGGGTGCTCAAGCTGGCGCGCACCGTGGCCGACCTGGCCGGGTCGGCGCGCATCGAGCCCCCGCACGTGAGCGAGGCGATCCAGTACCGGAGCCTGGACCGCCTCGCGCGCTGATCCACCACGGGCGGCGCGGCCCGGCGCTCAGGGCCGCGGCGCCGCCCCCTCGCTCACCGCCGGCTCATCGTGAGGCGGCCGTTGAGGGTGCGCGAGGTGTACAGGCCCTCGAACTCGGTCGGCGCGCGCAGCGTGCCTTCGATCCGTGCGTCGCCGTCCGGCGTGTCGAGGATGATGGTGATGTGGTCGCCCTGGGCCTGCGCGTTGCGGACGAAGTAGGGTTGGTTGGCGCTCTCGAACAGCAGGTTCCCGCGGTAGCCGTCGCCCGACGGCACCAGGTGCAGCGTCCCGGGGTTCGCCGGCAGTCCCTGCTGGATGAGCTGGACCGCCCAGTCCCCGGTCAGGTCGGTCTGTCCCGGCGCGGCCCGGGCCTGGGCCGAGGCGCCCTGCGGCGCGGGCGTGGTCGCGGGCTGTGGATGGCTGCACGCCGCGGCGAGCGCCGCGCCCACGGCGACTCTGACTGCGGAGGACGGGATTCGCACGGCGGCACTCTCCCGGGAAGGTGGCGGTCGATTAGGTTAGAGCGCGTGGGCGGAAAGCGCTAGCGTGCGGCTCTTCGTGGCCGTGAATCTCCCCGCCGAGGAGCGGCGGAGGGCCTGGGCGGCGGCGGCGCCGCTCCGGGCGCGGCACTGGCCGGTGCGCTGGGTGGCGGAGGACGCGCTCCACCTGACGCTCCGCTTCCTCGGTGAGGTCGAGCCGGAGCGCGTGGAGGCCATCCAGGAGGCGCTGCGCGGCGCGGTGCGGGCGGCGCGGCCGTTCACCGTCACGTTGGGCGGCCTGGGTGCCTTTCCGAGCCTCGCCAAGCCGCGGGTCGTGTGGGTGGGCATCGAGCACCATCCGGCGCTCGAGCTCCTCGCCAACGACGTGGAGCTCGCGCTGATGGGCCTCGCCTTCGAGCCGGAGCTGCGTCCCTTCAATCCGCACCTCACCATCGGCCGCGCTGAGAAGAGCGCGCGGCCGGCCTCGTTCAAGGACTTCGCCGGCCTCGCCGCCGGGTTCGCCTACTCCGGCACGACCAGCGTGGAGACCGTGGACCTGATGCAGAGCACGCTCGGACCGCACGGGGCCAGCTACACCGTGCTCGCGCGCGCCCCGCTCGGCGGAAGCGCAGGCTAGCCGTGGGCTGCTTCCGCAAGGCGCTGGCGGGGATCGGCTGCCTGGTCGTGGTGGTGGCGATCGTGGCCGGGTACCTGATGCGCGACCGGCTGGCGGCGGTGTGGCGGAGGGTGCGCGGCGCTCCCGAGCCGCCGCCGGTGGTGTACGTCGCGCCGGTGCCCGGAGCGGCGGCGCAGGCGGAGGCGGCCCTGGCCGGGCTCGCCCGGCCGGTGCGCGGGGGCAGCGCCTACGTGGACCTGACCGCGTCGCAGCTGGCGGCGCTGATCCAGCGCGAGCTCGACCGCGACTCGCGGGGCGTGCTCGACTCGGTGGCGGTGGCGCTCGGCGACCAGCGGGTCGAGGTGCGCGGCTCGCTCGACATGTCGGTGCTGCCCCGCCGCCTGCTCGGCCCGCTGTCGCAGGGCCTGGGGAGCCGGGAGCCGATCGTGGCGGGCGGCACCCTCGCCGCGCGCCCCGACGGCCGCGTGGTGTGGACCATCGACCGGCTCAGGATCCACGACTTCGACTTCCCCCGGCAGGTGATCCCGGCCATTCTCCGTGCCATGAGCGTGGGCGACGCGCAGGGCGCCGCGGTGCCGATCCCGCTGCCGGCGGGCGTGGGCGACGTGCGCGTCGGCCCGTCGGCCGTCCGCCTCTACCGGGCCGCGGGCCGATGAGCCACCGCATCCTGGTGGTGGACGACGAGCAGGGCGTGCGCGAGGCGCTGCGCCAGCTGCTGGAGTACGAGGGCTACACGGTGATGCTGGCGAACTCCGGCTCCGAGGCGCTCGACGCCCACGCCGAGTTCAAGCCGCACCTGGTGCTGCTCGACGTGAAGATGGCGGGCATGGACGGCCTGCAGGTGCTGGCGCGGCTGCGCGAGACGGATCCGCACGCGCTGGTGGTGATGATCTCGGGCCACGGCACCATCGCCACGGCGGTGGAGGCCACCCAGCTCGGCGCGCACGACTTCCTGGAGAAGCCGCTCGACACGCACCGCGTCCTGCTGACGCTCAAGAACGCGCTGCAGCACGTGGTGCTGGCGCGGGAGGTGCGGGCGCTCAAGGCCGCGGTCGAGCAGCGGCACGAGATCGTCGGCTCCTCGCCGGCGATCCGGCAGGTGATCGAGCGGATCGAGAAGGTGGCGCCGACCCCGGCGCGGCTCCTGATCACGGGGGAGAACGGGACCGGCAAGGAGCTGGTGGCGCGGGCGGTGCACCGGCTCTCGCCGCGCGCCAACCACGCCTTCGTCGAGGTGAACTGCGCGGCGATTCCCTCGGAGCTGATCGAGTCGGAGCTGTTCGGCCACGTGAAGGGCTCGTTCACCGGCGCGTTCGCCGACCGGGTGGGGAAGTTCGAGC
>Ga0187778_10000727_pt1 | contig 23409 bp, 22 predicted proteins | sample 1015_Q2_SP5_20_M_FD_132418 | JGI IMG/M metagenome (GOLD analysis project Ga0187778, IMG submission 132418) | Tropical peat soil microbial communities from peatlands in Department of Meta, Colombia - 1015_Q2_SP5_20_MG | ecosystem: Environmental > Terrestrial > Soil > Wetlands > Peat | place... | reverse complement strand
TAATGCTGGATCGAGGGCCGCAACTTTTTCGTCGGAGAGCTTGGGCGCTTCCCGTTTGCTGGTTGTCTTGTCCAGGAATGCGTGCACCTGGCCCGCCAGCGTGTCGGCCACCGCTACCGAGGTCGATGCGAGATTGTGCTCCGCTTCGGGGTCTACCGTCTGGTCATACAGTTCCCGCTTCGGCGCCTGCACATACAAGAATGTTCCTGTCCGCAGCGACTGTAGCGCACTCCATCCGAAAGCGATGTGAGGATAATCCGACTCCGCATAGACCGCCCGGTTGCGCCAGGAATTAGCAGCCGCCGCGGATTGCTCGGCTTCCCCTTTTGTCCTCGTTGTCATCAATCCCAGCAGCGATTCCCCTTGCACCTCGGCCGGTACGGCAATTCCTGCCGTCTGCAACATCGTCGGCATCACGTCCACCAGCCCCACCCGATCGTCGATTCGCCGACCGTAGATCTGTCGATCCTCGGTCTGCCCATCCTTGATTGATTGACCCTTGATTGTCTGACCCCGGATCGGCTTCTCCGCTGCGCGCGCGTGCGGCAGCTTAATCACCAGCGGCACGTTGATGGTCTCATCGTAAAGAAAGAATCCGTGCGTATCCTCTCCGTGAGCTCCCAGCGACTCGCCGTGATCGGCCATTATCGCGATCATCGCTCCATCGTAGAGCCCGCGCGTTTTCAACTCCCGCAGTAATTTCCCTACGGCCGAATCCATGTACGCAATCTCTCCGTCGTACGGCTCCGCCGCATACCGGCTTTTGTAGGGTTCGGGCGGATCATAAGGCTCGTGCGGGTCATAAAGATGTACCCACATGAAGAAGGGACCTCTGGGATTGTGGTTCAACCAGGTTGTCGCCCGGGACACCACTTCAACCCCCCGGCGCTCGATGGAGTTGTACCGGTCCCTTTCAGCCAAGAACTTCGCTGAACTGAATCCGGCGTTGTAGACGTCAAATCCGCGGTCAAAACCCGGAGCGCCACCGTGCGGGTCAAGAGCCAGGGAGGCGATAAATGCTGCGGTGTGATATCCATGCGATTGTAAAATCGCCGGTGCATAGGGTAGGTCCTCACCCAGCACATCCGGAAAATCGAGCACGTGATGGTACTGTGGATAGGTCCCCGTGAGAATCGTCGCATGGGAAGGCGAGGTTAGCGGAACCTGCGCGTAGGCCCGTGTGAACACCGCCGACTGCCGCGCCAACCCATCCAGGTTCGGAGTAAGTCCGCGCCTCGATCCCATGAACCCCATACGGTCCGCGCGCGTTGTGTCGAGCGTGATCAGCACAATATTGGGAAACGCCTTCTCCGACCCGCGCGTTTTTCGCGCAGTGGGATGGCCGGCCGTCTTCCCCGCTGCCGGGGTCGCGGAAGCACTGTTCACAGTGGTCTGATTCCCAGCGCTCTGATTCCCGTTACTCTGAACCGGCGGGTTCTGGAGCGGCAGCGCGAACGCGGCCAGACTCACAACACACAACAGCCAACGAATCACAAACATCGAATCAGACTCCATTCCCGGGGAACATGACCGGAACCACTGCGGCTCAAGATCGCTCGGAACGAAGGCAACGACAATATTCCGACCGACTCACTCCTGCGGCGCGGCATTTCCCGGGTCGGGTGCGCCGTTCGCCGGATGGATCGGATTCGCGGCCAGACGCTCGCCCTCAGCCCGCTCGCGCTCCGCATCGGCCTGCTTCCCCAACTTAGTGTAAACATCGGCCAGATACAAATGCGGCGCTGGTATCTCGGGCCGCAGCGCAGCCGCCTCTTGAAGTTTCAGCACTGCCCCCTCCAAGTCCCCGGACTTCGCCAGAAATTGCCCGAGAGTCAGATAGGTTCCGTAGCTACGTGGAAAGAACTTCAATACTTTTTCACATTCGCTGATCGTCTCTGGCACGCGGTTGCTCCGGGCATATGCAATCTGCAGCAGGAGGTGTGCCTCCGCCAGATTCGGCACCCTGGCTGTGACCTTCTCGAGCACAGTGGTTGCTTCCTCAATATCTCCAAGCCGCATCAAAGTTTTGGCCAACCCCATCTCGGCGTCGGTGAGCTTCGGGTCCAACACCACCGCCTTGCGAAACACTGGCTCTGCTTTCTCGAACTCGTGCGTCTTCAAGTAGCAATCGCCCAGCTTGGAATACGGCATGGGCATCTCCGGGTTTTCGGCGATCAATTTCTGCAGAACTGGAATCGCCTCCGAGTAGTGCTCATCCGCCATCAGATCGTTGACGCGTCGAATTGCTCTGATCGTCCCAATCTTGTCCTTCGGATCGGGCTCTTGGTCCGACGATTTGAAAACATGGCTGCCCGACGTAACGTATCCCAGCGATGCGAGCTTCGCCTGCGCCGCTGGATCCAGGGCCGCAAGCTTTTCATCCGACAGCTCGGGTGCTGCCCGCTTGCTGGTTGTCTTTTCCCGGATTGCCCGCACCTGGCCGCCCAGCGTATCGGCCACCGCCGCCGCCGTCGCTGCCAGATTGTGCTCCGCTTCGGGGTCTACCGTCTGGTCATAGAGTTCCCGCCGCGGCGCCTGTATGTACAGATATTTTCCGGTCCGCAGCGATTGCAGCGCACTCCATCCAAACGCGAGGTGCGGATAATCCGCCTGCGAATAAGCTGGACGGTCGCGCCAGGAATCTGTAGCTTCTGCCTCTCCCGCCTTCATCAGTCCGACCAGTGATTTGCCCTGCACTTCCGCCGGCACCGCCGCTCCCGCAATCTGCAACAGCGTCGGCATCACATCCACCAACTCTACCCGATTCTCAATCCGTCTCTCCGCTGCACCCGCGTGCGGCAGCTTGATCACTAGCGGCACCCTGATCGTCTCATCGTAAAGAAAGAACCCATGATTATTTTCCCCGTGAGCTCCCAGTGATTCCCCGTGGTCGGCCATCACCGCGATCATTGTTCCATCGTAGAGCCCGCGCGTTTTCAGCTCCCGAAATAATTTCCCCACCGCCCAATCCATGTACGCAATCTCCCCGTCATACGGCTCCGCCGCATAGCGGCCCTTGTAGGGTTCGGGCGGTTCGTACGGCTCGTGCGGGTCATAAAGATGAACCCACATGAAGAACGGACCTTGTGGATGGGAGTTCAACCACGCCAGAGCATGCTCCACCACCTCACCGCCGCGGCGCTCAACCGTGCGGTAGCGATCTTCTTCTCTATCGAACGCTGCCGTGCTGAAACCCGCGTCGTAGGTGTCAAACCCCCGGTCAAATCCGGGAGCGCCCCCATTAGGGTCAAGAGCTATCGAGCCAATAAATGCCGCCGTGTGATATCCACGAGATCGTAGAATCGCCGGGGCATAGGGGAGATCCTCCGCCAGCACATCGGGAAAGTCGTACACCTGATGGAACTGCGGATAAGTTCCCGTAAGAATGGTCGCGTGCGAAGGAGAAGTCAGCGGAGCCTGCGCATAGGCGTGCGTAAACACCGCCGCTTGCCATGCCAGTTCGTCCAGGTTCGGCGTCAGCCCGCGCTTCGATCCGAGAAACCCCATCCGGTCCGCGCGCGTCGTGTCGAGCGTGATCAACAAAATGTTGGGTGCGGGCGTTCCAGCCGCCGCCGTACTCGCGCACCAACACACCAAACACAACCACCGTCGAATCACGCGCGCACCGAACACATTACTCCTCAGACCCAAAATCGAGACTCAGGCTCGCGGCCATCCCTGAACCGCTGGATCATTGTTGCGGACCGCTTGCCGGCGGCGTCGCCGCGGGTGGCTTGACTTTCGGAGTCTTTGCCGGCTTCTTCGTCGGGCCTTCGGGAAGGCGCCCACAGTCTTCCGGATAAATGAAAAGCGTTGGATCCTGCGGGCCCAGGACTACTTCCTTGAATCGCACCACCCTGCTCCCTTTACTATTCAGATCTTCGACCTTAATGGGGAAGCCCTTCCATTCTTCCGGCTCCCAGAATCTCAGCTTCGTGGCTACCACAAGGTCTCTTCCAGTCACGGTAACGTCCTCCACCTGACACACGCGTCCGTCCACGGTCTCCTTCCCGACCGCCACGCGCTCGCTGGTGTGGCCGGGTCTCGAAGCGATGAAGGGCCAAGAGCGAAAATACGCGTGCGCGACCTTCACGCATCCCATTTTCGTCTGACCGTAGGTCATCTCTTGTGTCAAATCGGTGATGTAATAGCCTTTTTCCATGGGGCCTTCCGACCTCAGCAGGTTTCCGGATCTGTAAACATAACCCTCCCTGTCATCGTGAGGTAGCATACTGCCCACCATCACCGCCGAAAATTCTGTGAACTCGTCTAACGGAAATCCCGATTTCGCAGCCGCAGCGTCTCCTGCCTGTCCCGGCATTGATCCCTTTGGTGTCGCCTGCCCTGGTGCTGCCTCTTGAGTCGCTGCCCGCTCTTTTGTGGTAGTTTGCCCCACGCAATCCTGCCCTTGTACCGATTCTGTCCAGAGCCCAGCCCCTATCAGGCAGCCGACGAACAGCAGCATTGTTGTCCATCGAATCATTTCTTTCCCCGGATTAAAATCGACTTTCCACATATAAGAAAAAGGCCACGCGGGGAACCAGCGTGGCCCACGAAAAACATCAGGAGCGGATTGTTACTGCAGGGTCGTCCTGCGGCTGGTTTTGTCCTTTTTCAGGGCAGCGCTGCTCGCCTTGAACGTGGTCCCTGCGGCCTTCACGGCCTCCGAGCTTGCGTCTTTTTTGGGAAGCTTGTCCGTCAGGAAGCCAAAGGCCCCAAGGAACTCGTATCCGCTGAAGCCAAGGAATGAGTCCCAATTCCATCTACCAGCCTCGTTCTTGGAGTTTACGGACGTAGCCGTGATCGTCATCCACTGCTCACCGGTGTACGTGCCAGCGTAGGCGTCCATGATCGCGTCAGCATAAATGAAATGGCCGGGGCCGGTGATGCCCGGCTGCAATCCAAGGCTCTCCAAGTTCTCAGCGGTAACCTTGATCGCGGTGCCTTCGAGAGTCGCAAACGGATTCGCGGAGTGAGCGCAAGCGTCCAGAACGTCCAGGCCCGTCAAATAGAAGTTGCCTGCTCCGCCCGTCTGGAAGGTTTCGTAGTTGCAATATTGAACTCCGCCGGTGTAGTTAAGGAATCCGAAAGCGTAGGTCTGTGCAAAGGCAGAGCTGCAGCAAAGGACAAGAAGAGTGATTACCGCCAAGCTTTTCAGTTTCAAAGGAATCCTCCTGGAAGTTTTGTTCACAATTGTGAACAACAACCCCGAGACAGTACACCTTCTACTGCGGAAGAGTAGTCGCGTTGCACTGACAGCCCGAAAGTTTAGCCCAGTCCGAAACGATGTCAAGCAAAACTTTGGAAAAGAGAAAAAAATTGCACTCTTGCCGTCGATTATCAAATGGCCTAACTATTCCGGTAGCCGCTCTTCGCGTTGAATGTCGTATCTCTTTTTGCCTAAGAACAGGATCGGTGTACAATCGCCTGCCAGCAGGTCAGAGAAGGTTCTGCACCAGTCATTTCGGCCGATGGTTTCACGCTTCCTCTGCTCCTGACTTCGCTAAGGAGGTACCATTATGCATGTTTGCAGGATCGCGCTCGCCGCTAGCCTCGGCCTTGTTCTGATCATGCTTTCGGCCCCGGCCCATGCGCAATATCGGGTCACATATTTAGATTCGAATCAACTCAATCTAGTCAATCGTGGGGGCACGACAACCCAAACCGTGCACGTCGACCCGCTGCTGGCTAACCCCTGGGGACTGGCCCATAGCGCCACAGGGCCTTGGTACATTCCCGATAACGACACCGGATGGGTGACCGTCTACAATGCAACGGGAGGACAAATACCTCTCCGGATCTTGATTCCCACAGCCGGAAGCGAAATGGGCTCGGCGCAAGGTGGAAACGGTCCGGGCACACCGACGGGAATCGTTTCCAACGGATCATCGACGGATTTCAAGATTCAGGGCGTGCCAGCGACTTTCCTTTTTGACACGCTGGATGGCACCATCAGCGCATATGTGCCGGACGTAAACGGCAACCAATCGATCATCGTAGTCGACAACTCCGCTATTGGGGCGCTGTACCAGGGCTTGGCCATCACGAGTTATCGCTCGGGGAATTTCCTTTACGCACTCGACAACGCCAACAATGTAATCGATATGTACGACGGCGACTTCAAGCTGGTGAAGTCGTTCAGCGATCCGTCGATCCCGCCCGACTTCTCAGCGTTTGGGATTCAGGACATTAATGGCATGGTTTACGTCGCCTACGCTAAACCGAACTTCGGCAACGGCGGTTACGTCGACGTCTTTACGGAGAAAGGTGTCCTCGTGAAGACACTGATCAAAGGATTACCACTGAACCAAGCATGGGGGATCGCCTTGGCACCTAGCAACTTCGGGCCGCTCAGCAATACTCTGCTGATTTCAAACAACTCCGAGTTCGGAACTATCAACGGGTTCGACCTTAATACCGGCAAGTTCGTAGGCACGATCAAGGATCAGAATGGCAAGCAGGTCGTCCTCAACAACCTCTGGGGAATCGCTTTCGGTGGCGGGAACTCATCCAGTGGAGCAACCAACGAGCTGTTCGTCACCGTGGGCAACGGCCAGGGGCTCAACGAATTGGCCGGCACCTTTTTATCAATCAAGCCGTAATTGACAATAACAGCAGCAGGAGGACGTAACTTGGGCCGCCTGAATGAGGCGGCCCTTCTACTCCGGGAACCCAGGCGTCGCCGACCAAACCATCAGCTTCGATAGCGATGAGCATATCTTGGTTCAGCGCTCCATTCCTTGGCTACCTCGGCCGGCAGAAACTTCAGGGCGACGAAGCGGAGCAGCTTTACATCCTCGGCCTGGTTCGAGCCTCATTGCCACGAAGACTTTTGTAATCCTTTGGCGGCGCTCAAGCTTTGGTAGCGCTCGCGGTCACGGGCGGTAGGAATTTGATACGTGCCAGGCAATTTCTTGGCCCCAATCCTAGCAGTGTGTGCGATACTGAGGCTCGCAAAATTTGCGCCTGATCGTTTCGAAAGCCCGAAAATGCATCGTACAATAAACGTACAATGCCTCGGGTAATGGTGCCTTTTTAGCCGGTCTGGCAATTTCTGGAATCAATAAGTTACATGTTTGCAACAGATTGAATGGTTCGACTCCCGCCGCCTCCACCATATCTTTTATTATCAATAGATTACATACGTGAAGATTTTTCAACAAGCTGCATTCTCAATACATTGCGATTTTTTCGGACGCGGGTTCCTTCTGCAGGATACATATCGCTCATAACCGTCATCACTTCCTGGTATGTAATGGCTAACACCGTCAACAGAAACCGGCCGGCCCGGCGATCATCATCGACTGACTTCCCAATGGCCCGGAGAAAGGTCGCGAACTCGCTGCACTTCGTCAATGGTCTTTCGATCGAGCGCGCGCATTAACCCAGTTGGATCGCTGCGTGCCGCGGCCAGCACGGTGTCGTCGTTTTGGTGATGAATTCGCGTGCCCGCGACCGGATCGCGGACCAGTGTGGACTTGCCGCACTGACGAGGCCCCGTAACCATAACAACCGGCGTGTCCTTGAGCGCACTGAACACCAGATCGGCGGAAAAGCAGGGAAAGAGCACGGGAGCAGGGAAAGAGCACGGGATCAGTATCGTCCCTGCCGGGTGGAAGCTTCGTCTAATTCGGATTAGGATTGCGTCTATTTCGGATTGTAGACTCGTCTGATCCAGAACCGAACCTGGAAAGCCCCGGGACTCTCGCCTCGTGGAGGGGCGTGCCCTGCCTGGGTGTAGCGCTGAACGAATTCCGCGAAGATAGTGGTAAGTAGCTCCCGAGGTGGCCTTAGTGTTTGTCGACCTTGCCTAGCTTCTTCGGATTCATCGCCCGCCCACATGCGCACTACGCATCGATCAAGCGAAGCCTCGCGATCGCGCTGCGCGGCCTTGCACACCATCGAACTGGCGCCTGACGAGACCCGACCGATGCTTGGGTCACCCACGTCACTTAATCTGCCGTCAATAGTTGCGATCCACAATTTCCTTGTATTACACTCCGTAATACAGTAGACTGATGGGTATCAGCAATATGGCTTCTCCTCTGACTTTGAGACTTGACGCGAAGACCAGAAAGCGGATCGAGCGCATCGCTCGCCGCAGACAAGTCTCCGTCTCCGAGGTGATACGTCTCGCGATCGCAGCGTGGGCGGAGCAGCAAGAGCCGATCGCCGCGCCCTATGAGGCGATTGCGGATTTGATCGGCGTGGTCCATGGCGGGATGCCCGGTCGCTCCACTCAGATGGGCCGCCGATTCTCCGAAATCCTCAAGAAGCGGCGGAATCACAAGTGATCCTCATCGACGCTGGACCGCTTGTGGCGCTGGTCGATGCTGACGATCAGTATCACGAAAAGTGCGTCGATTGCTTGAAGAGCTTGCGAGAGCCCTTGGTCACCGTGTGGCCTCCCCTGGTCGAAGCCGTCTATTTGCTGGGGGATTTTCCACAAGCCCAGGAAGCTCTCTGGGAGATGTTGGCGCGAGGAGCGGTGCGACTCCTCACCCTCGACCTGGTAGACATACCCCGCATACGGGAGCTCATGATCAAGTATGCCGACCGGCCGATGGATCTCGCGGACGCGGCACTTGTCAGAGTGGCTGAGCGAGAAGGCATCAGGAGAATCTTCACAGTCGACCGCAACGATTTCACAGTCTATCGCCTTCACGGACGGATCGGCCTTGCGATCGTCCCATAGGAGAACTCCGGAATACGGGTCACCGTTGAGCCGATCAGCTCGACCCAGTCGGGGCGCTGGGGGCAGATTCGGGTGGAGGCCGTCCTGCTACCCTTGAGGTCGATTCTTTGCTTGCTCCATAGCGATCTGGTTGACATGTGACAATGCCTTCGACCCAGAGGCCCCCTCGATCGCCTTCAAGGCAATGTCCTGCACCTGCTGCTTAGCGTCTACTAGTTGCTTTTCGAGCGTTACGATCTGAGAAGCTTGGCGGGCCAGAGTCTCCTCCAGCGTCCTCACCTGCAGTTCAGCAAGCCGCCTTTCGGTCTCCGCGTCCTTCCTCAGAACGAGCACCTCCTGCTCGAACTTGGCTTCCGTCTCGCGTCGTACCCGCAACGCTGCAGTCTCCGCCTCATTCTGGAGACGTGCCGGAAAACCCTCACCTTCTCTTCGTAAACGCGTCAGTTCGTCCTCGCGCTCTTTCAGTTCCGCCTCGCGCTGTCTCCACGCTTTCTCCAGAGCCTCCTGGCGCTCCTGGTTCTTTTTCTCCACTAGACGTATCTCTTCTTCATACTTGTCCTGAGCCTTCTTGCGCTCGAGCGCCTTCTTATACTCATAATCTTCGATCTCGCGCTGCCGCTGCTTCTTAAGATTCTCTTCCTGCTCCTTGCGCTCACGCTCCATTCTCGCCGACTCTTCCTCCCACGCCTGGCGCAGGGCACCTATCTCTGCCTCCGCACGCTGCTTTTCCCGCGCATAATCCTGCACGATCTGATCGAGCGCCGTGGCCGCCACGTCCATCTTATGGAGTTGCTCCAGTTCCTTGCGCTCGAGCGCTACTGCCTCCCGCACCGTGGCCAATACCTTCACCTCCTGCGTGAGCTGCTCGGAAACATCGGCTAGCGCCTTGCCGACCTCGAGTCCCAGCCCTGAAATCTTCTGCACTACGGCCTCGACCGTTATTCCCTCGGCGGCTTGCCGGATCTCGGCCGCGCGCAATCGCGCGGCCTCTTCGGCCCTGACGTCTGCGGCCTCGCGCGCAGATTCCACCTGCTCTTGGATCTCTGCGAACTCCTGCTGCATTTCCGCTCTGCTGCGCCTTGCTCGCACGGGTGCTTTCATTGCCTTCACGGGCATAGTCGTTGTTCCTTTCGCAGGAAGATTATCAGATTTTAGCCCTGCACATTCACTCGACGTATCAACGAGTCTATTGCGCGAGGGCCCTGCTTGAATGCTCGAAGAACCGGCCAGTGCTTGATGCAGGCCGTCCAGGAGATCTTCGCGAATCAACCGCAAGCCCGTTATCCAGGCGCTGCCTCCGCAACCGATCTCGGTGAGTACCGGGAGCCCCGTCGGTCCCGCTCCGGCTCGACAGGCGGAATCAGAGCCCAAAGCGGGAGGGACACCGTGCCGGACCCAACCGACTCTGGAACTCCTGCCATGGTCACATCGGATGGTATTGCGAAAGCCGCCCCCCACCTGCTCGAAGCCGGGCTGACATTCCTGGAGTCGCTTGGCTCAGGGGACGCTGGTCGGCATGGCGATGGCGTCGATGGCGCCACAACTCAGTTTCCTTTCCTTCTCGGCTTTTCCAGGGAGACCGACAAACCAATCGCACGCTTCTGTCGATTCCGGTGCCAGCTTCTGTCACCAAGGAGCGGTTGGGACGAGCACTCGCCGGCGTGGTAAGCGCGTTACAAACGCCGCCTGACCTGCACGGTTCAGGCGGCCCGCCTCAAGCCCCACTGCCGAAAAATAGATCGAGTTTTTTCTCAATCAACGTAGGCAAACTTGTGGGAGACTTACGTCGCTATGTGGCGTCAGCGGGACCCAGAACGAAAACATTTTCGTACAATAAACGTACAATGGATTCGGCAATGTGACGTTTTTCGCCCTTCTGGCTCTTCCTGGAATCAATAAGTTGCATGCTGTCAAGACGGCAGATAGTTCGATTCCCGCCGCCTCCACCAATTGTGAGAAGTTTCAAGCGAAAGATCGTGATTTCCGCCTGCGATTCAATGGCCGCTCTTGTCCCAGCGTAAGGCCGGTCAATTGCCGGTATCCAGTTACTTTTCAACCCCAGTCTCATTCCCACTGTTTATAAATCGGAGAAGCACGTTCTAGATGGCAGTGGTGAACTGGCCTCAAGACGCAGGGAGGAGCATTTCCAAATTCGGAGGCACGTGATTCTGACTTCCCAATCGTCGAGAATTCGCGAGTTGATGGCGAGAAACCCGTCTCTTGATAGTTTCGGACTAAGGATTTAGTTGTCTATTCCTGCGCCCGCGCGAACCCTGCCACGCTGCACCACTCGCGATGTCCGGTTGCCGCCCCCTCCAAAGAAGCAGGTCAGGCCGAACAGATAGCCGAAGTTGTACCAGGCTCCATTGTTGTGGACCTCGTAGACATTGAGGTCGGTCTTAAACAGCGATGCCACAAACACAAACGGAGCAATAAAGCCCTGCCAGAGGCCTAGCCAGAACCCCGCGATTTCGCCGTGTTCGCTCGCCATTTTCTTGGATGGGTTAGGACCCGGCACGCAGCCAGCCATAATGCTAAGCAGCAGTAGGACAACCACGAACATTGCAACAGAGGGTTTCATCGCAATTCCTCCTACCGTTACCTTTCTACGAGGCACGGGCGTGAAAAGTCTCAGAAAGGCCTGCCACCGCGCCTTGCATCCTTTTTAGGTGCTCACCCGTATATCCGATAGCATGAACGCTGCAGCATATTTCCTCATGATCGACCTGGAGTCCGAGGCCAGAGTAGTTGCTCGCGGTCTTCGTCGGCGCGATCCGCAGTTGCTGGACCGTCTCATCGAGCAGTATCAACACCGGCTGTTGCGTTATCTGGTATACCTCGCGGGAAATCGTGAACTGGCGGAGGACCTTTTCCAGGAAACCTGGATTCGCGTGCTGGAACGCGGCCATCAGTACGACGGTAGGCATGAATTCATTACTTGGCTCTATGCGGTGGCAAGAAATCTCACCTTCGATTATTTGCGGAAGAAACGCCCGGTCAGCCTGGATGGGCTGATCGAGGGCGAAGAGCACACCCCAGCGGAACCAGCCGACACACGGCCGTTGGCTTGGGAAGTTGTGGCACAGCACGAGCAGGCCGAGCGCATCAGTGCCGCTTTGGTCAGCATCCCGGCGGACTATCGCGAAACCGTGGTATTGCGTTTCCACGATGGGCTGGCTTTGGAGGAGATTGCCACGGTGACCGGAGCCCCGCTAGGCACGGTGAAGTCGCGCCTGTATCGCGGATTGAACATGCTGATGTCGCGGTTGAAGGGAGCACAGGCATGACGCGGGACACACATGACGAGGCGCGGGAGCTGATCGCTCTGGGTGACGCTTTCTCGGATGCGCAGCAGATCTGGCTGCGGAACCATCTCGAGGAGTGCGCATCCTGTCGTGATTATGCGGAAGGCGCGGCCCAGATGGTTCGTGCTTTGCGCTCCCTTCCCGTAGCCGCTGATGCCCGCTTAGTGCGAGCCACGCAGGTGCGCGTGCGCTTCCATGCCGCCCGACTTCGGGAGGCTCGGGAGCGCATGTGGCTGGTGGGGATGACTTGCTTGGGCGTAGGGCTCACCGTAACACTGACCCTGCCGTTCCTGTGGCGCTTGTTTGCCTGGATGGGAGAGCAGGTCGGAGTCTCGACTCTGGTTTGGCAAACAGCGTTCCTGTGTTTCTTTATTGCACCGGCACTCGCTGTAAGTGTGGTGTTGTTGGCTCGCGGCACTCACGTGAAGAGCCACAGACAAGGTTCGCGGCAATGGTGATCAGAAAGTGGGCAAATTTATGCTAGCGAAGGAGAAACTCAAACTGGACTGGCGGCAGAAATCAAAATTATTCCGACGTGGGCATGGGGCCTGGGCGGCATCGCGTTCGTCGCGGCGCAGTGGTTTTTCAATATCGCTGTGGTTCGCCACCCACAGCCTCATCCAATACCGGCATGGGGGCGCCCGTTGCTCGGCCTGCTGGCCGGAATTCTAGGCGGCTGTTATTTGTTGTTAATTGGCTATATCAACCGCGATGCCAAGCGCCGCGGCATGAGCCGGACCCTTTGGACAATTCTGGCTATTGTTGTTCCCAACGCTCTGGGCATCATTCTTTACTTCTTACTACGGCTCCCATTGCGAAGCGTTTGCCCACAATGCGGGTATGTCGTGCAGGCTGGGTTCAGCTTCTGCCCTCACTGCAGTTACAAGCTGGGCCCGAGTTGTCCGCAATGCCAGCGCGCGGTTGGGGTAAACGACATCTATTGTCCCTACTGCGGAACCCAGCTGCGCAATCCAACGGGCCCGGTCTCTAGCCCTCCAAGTCGCGTTCCCAGCTAGCGGCCCACAAAGTTGCACCGAGGGCGGTTACCATCGCAAACGCAAACTGAGGCCCGCCGAATTGCATTCCTTAGTACCAGGCCAGAAGTCGGCTTGTGTGAATCGATTCGCAGAAACTCCTGGATAACGAGCAAACAGGAACTTGGCATGGCTAACGAAGGCGGATTGGTAGCGCTAAACGCGCTGCACTGGCTTCGAAGCGGCGAAAATAGCCAAAGTTGTTATTGTCGTTTGTCATTACTTTTGAAAATAACGCTTCCCGCTATTTTCGAAGGCTAAAAACGGCTATGCCTAGGGTTGCTGAGGTGCCGGGCAAGAGCATAGCGCAGGGAGGCTACTCAGCTTTCGTGCCTGCCCCCTTGCCTCCTGAGCTCGATTGGACTGCAAAGCTAATCGGTGCGTTGTCAGACGCAGACCGGCTCGTCGGAAGACTGGCTGGCGAAGGCGGACGACTTTCCAATCCTCACATTCTGGTTCGCCCTTTCGTGCGCCGCGAGGCCGTTCTATCGAGCAAGATTGAGGGCACCCAAGCCACACTCGGTGAGCTGCTGGCAGCCGAGGCAGGGGCAGCGGTAGATCGAAGCCCAGAGGACCTCCGGGAAGTTGGCAACTATGTTGTCGCTCTTGAATACGGCATTTCGCGTCTCAAGAAGCTTCCTCTGTGCGTAAGGCTCACCCGCGAGCTGCACGAGAAACTAATGACGGGAGTCAGAGGACACACTGCCGCGCCAGGCCGTTTCCGAACCATCCAGAACTGGATTGGAAAACCCGGCAGCACGATAGCCACAGCGTCAAACATCCCACCGCCTGCCGGAGAAGTCGAACCGTGCCTTGCGGCTTGGGAAAAGTTCCTGCACGAATCAACGCTGCCGCCTCTGGTCACAATCGCACTGGCTCATTACCAGTTCGAAGCCGTTCACCCTTTTCTTGATGGCAACGGCCGAGTTGGACGTCTTCTCACCACTTTGTTTTTAATCGAACGCCAAATCCTCCCGACCCCACTGCTCTATCTGTCAGCGTTTTTCGAAGCATCGCGGCGGGATTACTACGACGGTCTGCGCGGCGTCAGCGAACGTGGAGCGTGGAACGACTGGCTCGAATACTTGCTGCTCGGCGTTGCCCGGATGTCTGAGGACGCGTTAAGCCGGGCCACACGGATAAATCAGCTGCTCGCACAGTGGCAGCGGAAGGTGTCCGGTGAGTCCTCCAATAACCCACTACGCGTGGTTGAGCTCCTGGGTGCAAACCCGTTCATGACGACCAAGGGTACCGCGGAAACACTGGGGATTGCGTTTACAACGGCCCAACGCACCATCGAGCGGCTTGAGCGTGCTGGCATTGTCAAACAAGTGGGCGAGGCAAAGCGTGGACGGGTTTACTGTGCGCAAGCCTTGCTGGCTATTCTCGAAGAGCCTGCACGGCTGAGTCCTCGCTAAGAATTCGCCATCAGGAAAAAGACAGGTTGCGAGGAAGTTTTATTTCTCAACGAGCGAAAACTGTGGGATATCGGCTTGTGATCAGCTCAAATGCAGTGGCGCAAAGGATTTTCGTACAACAAACGTACAATGGCTCCGGTAATGGTGCCTTTTTGGCCGCTCTGGCAGTTCCGGGAATCAATAAGTTACCTGTTTGTAACACAGCGAAGGGTTTCCCGCCGCCTCCACCATCCCTAAAAACCTGAAGTACACCTAAGCACCCACCTCGCGTCTCCGATCCCGCAGATCGAGCTGCAACTAGAGCACAATGGTGATTCGCCGGCAAGCCTAGCGGCTGATGAACCCAGGCACGACAGAGGCTGAGCCATCGGGACTGTGCAATTGTTTGCAGTTCACAAAATCACACCTTGACAGCGTGATGTTATGGGTGACAAACTTCGGGCCGATCTTCAGCAAGCCAGCGCACCGCAGTCGGTAAAGAGCACCAATGTCACCCTCTCAAAGGAGATTCCCTTATGTCGATCGGCGAAGATCGTTTGCAGACTCGCGTCCAATGCGTCTCTCTTGTCGTACTTCTCACGCTGCTCGTAAGCTTTGGACTGTCTCAACCCGCAACATCACAAGTCATCGCGAACAGTACACCTCGATTCATCCAGAATGCTCAGGACCTGGGACCAGAAGATTCATCCAAACAAATTGCAGTGACCGTGTGGCTCAAGCTGCATAACAAGCCGGAGTTCGACGAAACAGTACGGCAGATGTATGACCGCACCTCTAGCCGGTATCATCGCTGGCTCACCCGCAACGAGTACGAGGCGAAGTTTTCCCCCACCGCGGAAGATGCTCTGACGGTGCGTAATTTTCTTGCAGCGCACAATCTGAAAGTATCCGCTATCGACCGCGATAACCACTTCGTAACCGCGCAAGGCAAGATTGCTGATGTCCAAAATGCATTTCAGGTTCAGATCAACCGCTTTATGGTTCGGGGGGAAGTGCATCGTGGAAACACCACCGATGTTAGGATCGGGGGAGCCGCGGGCGCCTTGGTTTCCTCGGTGCAAGGTCTGTCGGATCTGACCTTCCAGTCGTACGTCAGGCGGCCCATCGATCCGGGCACGGGCGCACCCTTCCCGTTTGTTCCGCTGACTGCGGTCGGTCCGGATGGTTCGTTCTTTAGCCGGAATTGTTGGCGCAGTCCAGAAACCGATACGTTTGTTACCCCCGGCGGCGGGCCCACGGGCACCTATACGGGAAACCGCTACGGTTCTGACATCGACAGCAAACCACCAAATCTTGCGCCCTGCGGCTATAACCCTTCGGAGGTGCAGACCGCGTATGGGCTGCCTGCCGTCTACAAGAAGTGGCGGGGCAAGGGCCAAACCATCATTATTGTTGACGCCTACGGCTCACCCACGATCAGGGCCGACGCCAACACATTCTCACAGGTCTATCACCTGCCGGCGCTCACAACTAAGAACTTCGCAATCGTCAAAATCGGCGGGCCAACCGGCTGTACGCCGGCCGAAGGTTGTAGTCCCTCCGGATGGGACCTTGAAACCTCGCTGGACGTGGAATGGGCTCACGCCATTGCTCCGGCCGCGAATATTCTGCTGATCCAGGCCTTTGACAACACCTTTTCGAATCTCGATCAGGCTGTCCTCTACGCCGCTGAGGGTGCGGTTGGCGCGGGAGGGGCTGTCGTGAATTTTGGCAACGTGATTTCCAACAGCTACGGAGCGCCGGAAAATGGCGCTCCCCTTGTGGAATTGAACGTCCAGAACAGCATAAACGAATTTGCCGCTGCCTTCGGCATTTCTGCAAACTTCAGCACCGGCGATGACGGTGACTTCTCAACCGTGCAGTCCACCGCAGCTGTATCTATTCCTGCCAGCACACAGTTCGCCACGGCGGTCGGCGGTACCAGTTTGTTTATCAACAAAGACAAGACGATAAACTTCCAGACTGGCTGGGGCAACAACATTACGCGCATTGCCGATGTCACTCCCAACCCGCCAACTGTTCCACCCCTGCTTCTGGGATTCGACGGCGGCGCAGGTGGAGGAACCAGTGCTGTATTCAGCAAACCATCCTTCCAAAAGAGCCTGAGCGGAGGCAAACGCAAGCTCCCGGACATTTCCTTCGTTGCGGATGATTTCACCGGGGTTGAGATCATCTTTCAACAAAGTGTGGGAGTGGTTGGGGGAACAAGCTTGTCTTGTCCCACCTTCTCCGCCTTCTGGGCGCTGGCAAACCAGGCGGCTGGTGCTCCACTGGGACAGGCAGCAGCGCTGCTTTATGAGCTGCCTGCGGGTGCTATTACCGATATTCAGCAAATCGGTTCTGCAACCAACCCCACGGGAGTGCTTACAAATCCGCCCTTTAAACCGATCTATGAGAGCGCGAAGAGCTTGGTGCAGCCGTTGCAAAAAACCAAGAACTTCGTCAGCGCCATCTATAACAGTCCGTTCTCTACTCGCTGGTACGTCCTTTCCTTCGGGACCGACACTTCCCTAACCACTGGAGTTGGATGGGACAACGTGACCGGCTTAGGCACGCCGAATGGATTGGAGTTCGTGCAGGGCGTCCTAGCAACGGCGTCAGCCAGCAGCGGAGCTGTCGCTCACTGAGTTGAAACTAAATTGTTTGATTCATAGGGGTCGCCTCGAAAGGGCGGCCCCTTTTTGATAAAGGGACAATGGAATTGGCAATGGTACCTTTTTGCCCCTCCGGCCATACAAAGAGCCAATAAAGTTACGCGCTGCCACTACACTGAATAGTCCGACTCCCGCCGCCTCCACCACTCTAAACCTGACAGCAAGTTGTCCTACCCACGGGCGCTCCCGCCTCACCCACGAGTTAGCAGTTGGGATCGGCTGCGGCAGAATCGCGGTGCTGGACGGATGAGACCGATCATTGTGTGCATCCCGCCGGGGGTAGTCGGTATAGCCTCGCCGCATCGAGAGCAGGATATTTTTTGGACGATGAGTTGTTCAGTGTTTGTACAGTTGCCCGAGCTCACAACGCCGCCAGCACAAGGCCGGACGCGAGTGCTACCAAGGCGATTCGCTTCCATCCCCACCCCTTGTCTGCAGTGGCGATGGCTTCTGTTGGCGGAACTGCTGCTCCATTCACCGCGACGGGCGCAATAAAGCGGTACCCGCGGCGATGTCGCGTTTCGATCGCCCAAGGTGTCTCCGCGGAGTCTCCCAAGGCCGCCCGCAGTTTGCCGATCGCTATGTTTACGGCGTGGTCGAAATCACCGAAGGATTCGTTGGGCCAGATCAGACGGCGCAGTTCCTCCCGCGAGCCAGCTCTCCGGGGTGCGCCACAAGCGCTGCCAGGACCTTAAATGGCTGTTCCTGAAGCTTTACCCGCACTCCCTGTTTCAGTAGTTCGCCCGAACGAAGATCTACCTCGTACGCTCCGAAGACCGCCTTGGTTGGCGCTTGGTTCGTGCCTTCCATGATCGCGCCCTAGGCCGGGCCGGGTAACGCTCGGGGTAAATCCCAAGCCGCCCCGGCGGCAGGTTCCACTTTGTAGCGGGAATTCTAGCAGGAGACAACTTCTTTTGTTGGCGGTCTTGAGGAGGCGGGTCTATTCTGCTTTTTGACGCTCGTAGTAGGTCTTTGCTTTCGCCCGGTTCCCGCAAGTCTTCATTTCGCACCACCGGCGACGATGATTTTTTGTGGTATCGAGAAATAACCAAGCACAATCTTCCGCAGCACATAGTCGCACATAGTTCAGTTCTTTCGACGTCAGCAAATCCACGGCGGCGCGCGCTACCGGCCATAGTACGGAGTCGAGGCTAAGCTCGGGACGAACCCACTCCCAAGTAAACTGCCGGCTCCCATAGACAATCTGAGTGTGTTGCAAGGCGTCGTGGACAGATGTATTGAGAAGAGCCAGTTGGGTTTCAGGAGCGGTTCGTTGCCGTGCTACGGCTGCGAAAACATCATAAAGGGCGTCCCGCAGCGCGACGGCATGGCGCAGGGTCGACCGCGCCCGACCGGGCGCTTCCTGCCCGGCGGCGCGAAGGCCCTCCGCCGTCTTGTTGGTAATGACCCGTGCTTGTTCTCCCCAGCGCAAGAGCTGGGAGTAATCGATCAGCAGTTCCTCAGGATGGGCACTGGCACGGTTATTGACTGTGTTTGCGAAATCCAGACAGGGATTGCCGGCAATGAATTCGAAGAATAATTTGGAGCCAACACTTGGTGACATTCTATCGGCCGCTTTCTTAATTATAACCTCTAAAAACTGCTTGACAAGTTAGGTGCTGTTGCTTACAGTTGTCTCACCATAGAAATATGGTTTACTGGTGAGACAGCCAGGTTGACGTCTTCGGTTCGCAAACCTGGCGCGGCGTGGCCCGGCGGCGGCCCTATGAAGCATCGAATCCCCGTCTTCGTTCTGACTTGCCTTACCTTGGCTGCAGTGAGCCGGACGCAAAATGTGCCTTCAGCGGGCCCATTGAGTTTCGCCATTCCCTTCGAACTCAATCGCCAGTTCGGCTCAATCCTGATCCAGGTGCAGGTAAATGGGCGACCTGCCTGCCTTCTCGTCGACACCGGCTCGAGTCACACCATTCTCAGCGGGGAGATTGTTGGAGTGAATCCCCTGTTCTTAGCGCGGGCCAGTGTTCCGGTCAAAGGATCGGGATTAATTGGCACTGCCGGTTGGGGCGCGGCCACGATTGAGCTGGGAACGATCCGGTGGGCCAATCGAAGGGTTCTGGTGATGGAGGAGTTTCGGGAGATCTCTAAAGGTATGAAGCGGCGAGTAGACGGGATTCTGGGAGAGGACCTCCTGAACGAGTTCGCCTCCGTGATGCTCGACTACAAGAATCATCGTCTGGTTCTTCAACGCTGAATTAGGCGACCGCCATGAATCCTGGATTCGCGACCGTAAGCGGTAGTGAGGGGCGCGCGGCAACGATTTAAGGGAAGGGAAGCCGGCTACCAGATAAGTGCAGTAGCAGAATTCCGGGTGGTGAGGAGAGTGCTGGCATGATTGCGAGAATCTGGCAAGGGCGCACTCGCCCTGGCATGGGGAAGTCCTACTTCGCCTACCTGCAAGAGACGGGGGTGAAGGGATATCGGGCAACCGAGGGATTTAGAGATCTTATTGTTCTTACCCGAGAGATTGGAAATGCAACCGAATACGTTTTGATCACGTTCTGGGAAAGCATGGAGGCCATACGGCTTTTCGCCGGGCCCGAACCGGAGCGCGCGGTCTACTATCCTGAAGACGATCGCTACTTTCCCGAGGAAGAACGGCAGCCCTACGTTCGCCATTACGAGGTCTGCGACCGGGGTGCGGTGGGCCTTCTTTCACGCGGGCGAGCCTGAGGCATCGAACACAATCTGGTCGTACTGCCAAAGTAGCCGAAAGAATTCTAGGCTCGGAATCTCACCGTTCCCGGAGTTCTCGGCAATTTCAGAGAGGGTTCGTTTTCCGTCAATCTTGCTGAACAACCGGTACTCGGCTTCCTGGATCGCCAGAACCAGGTCGGAATGCCGGTGCGCTCGATTCAGCAACACCGCCGCACTGCCAGGGGGAATACGGTCTTGCAGGCACACCGTCCAGGGCAGTCGAATCGGAACATAGCGGAGCCATTCATCGCCCGTGAAGCGGATGGGCTGACTCGGCTTTGGCCGATCGTTGCGATAGGCAACAAAGTTGTGGCGGGTGATGGTTCCCCGGAACAATTCGATGGCCGAATGCTGCTCCTTTTCCGGCAGTTCACTTAGGCGTCGGGCGTGGGGAGTTCTCGCCAAAACACCACATTGAGGCAGGTAGGGAGCCTGCTCAAACCACCGCCCGAAAGACATCCCGCATCGCTCTAGCCACTCGTAGACTTCTGGCACGGAGTAGGAGCGGTCTAGGGGGTGAAGGAACGCATCGGCGATCGCTTCGGGATGCCGGAAATCCTCGCCCATGCGCACCAGGCGGGTCAACGGATGATCTTGCGGTAAGCCGTTGAACACCGCAGCCAAGTCGGCCAACTCTTCATAGGACGGACGGATACCGAGCAGCTGAGAATACTGCCGCATCATAGAGATGCCGGCTCGCCCATAGCGGGCATACACCATGATCTGCATGGCGCCATCAGGCTTGAGCACGGCACGGAGAGATTGAAGGCCAGCATCGGGATCGGCGAGGTGATGCAACACACCGGTGCAGACGATGTGATCGAAGGTATGACCCAGAGCTCCGACATCCAGGATCGAAACTCGATGCAAGGTAAGGTTGTTCAATCCGTATTGTTGTTGAAGCTTGCGGGTATGAATCAGACTCGTCTCGCTGATATCGATGGCAATGATGCGGGCATCGGGTTCGCGAAGTGCGTACTTGGCTGCCTGGGATGTTCCGCAGCCGGCCACCAGGATCTCCTGGCCAGGGCGCGGTCGCTCGGTTGGCCAGACCAGGTGGAACAGCGCTCGGCGACGCTCCGGATTGCGGTATAGTTCGCGGTGTTCGTCCAGACTGGTGAGCGGCGCAGGATAGGGCATCCTTTCGTAGAAGTCCCGGACCTCTTCCAAGCTAGCCGACCGCGACTCGATGCTTTCAAGCGTCTGGTTCACTTTGGCCTCACTCCTGCGAACGTGCTCGGTTCCAGGTTTTCGCGGAATTCATATTTGTCCAAGAACCCGACAGGGTCAAGCGTCGCTCTCACCCTTTCTTGCTAGGTGAAAAAAGGCCGCCCTCCACAGAGTCAAGGACGGCCATGCACCTGCTGTGCCACACATAGAGCACGGGTGAGCTTGGCCTTGTGCAATCTGACCTTGAGCTTCACGCGCTCTTTTGTACGGCTGCCTTGCCTCCTGCTCCCGCCGAGGTCATCGCCTCAAGAGCCTGGTCAATGGTGAATGACTGGGGTTTCTGCCGAGGCGGGAATTCTTTGAACGTTTGCAAGAACTCAGTCACGATTGCCGTCGCCGCTAGGGCAATGAAATCGTGATCTATAAACCAATCGTAGTAAGTGTTCGAGGTGATATCCGCCCGCTCGAACGGGTCCGTCCTCAGGTTGAACAGCTTGGGAACTCGGAGGACGGTGAACGGCTCCGCCCAAACGCGTAACGTTCCTGGACAGCGCTGCTCCATGAATGCCACCTTCCAGTTGTCAAAGCGCAGTGCGACCAGATTGCCGTCGTCATCGAAGTAGATGAACCCCTGGCGGGGACTCTTCTTTTCCTTACCCGTGAGATAGGGCAGGAGATTGTAGCCGTCGAGATGTATTTTGAAGGTCTTGTCGCCAGCCTTGTGGCCCTTCTTGCACTTTTCCACGATGTCGGGTTCGCCTGCCATGGCGACGAAGGTGGGCAGCCAATCATGATGTTGAACGATCTGGCGAGAAACCGAGCCTGCCGGAATCTTGCCCGGCCACCGCGCCAGTAGCGGTACGCGGAAGGCGCCCTCCCAATTCGTATCCTTCTCGCTGCGGAAGGGCGTCATGGCGCCGTCCGGCCAAGTGTTCATGTGCGGGCCGTTGTCGGTGCTGTACATGACGAAGGTGTTGTCGGCGATTTTGAGCTGATCGAGCAGGTCGAGCACCTCGCCCACATTCTTGTCATGGTCAATCATGGTGTCATGGTAGGGTGATTGCCAGCGTCCTGCCTGTCCGAGACTGCTGGGTTTGGTATGGGTTCGAAGGTGCATGTGAGTGGTGTTCAGCCAGCAGAAGAACGGCTTACCAGCCTTGGTTTGCTTGGTGATCCAGTCTTTGGCGGCGGCAACGAACTCATCGTCACAAGTTTCCATTCGCTTCTTAGTCAGTGGCCCGGTGTCTTCGATCTTCTGCTTCCCCACTCGCCCGTAACGTGGGTCAACCGTGGCGTCGTCTTTGTCGGTCGCCCAGCAGTGCAACACGCCTCTCGGTGCAAATTTCTCGTTAAACTTTGGAAAGTCTTTCTTCGACGGCCAGTCGGGTAGTTCAGGTTCCTCTTCCGCGTTGAGATGGTAGAGGTTGCCGAAGAACTCATCGAAGCCGTGCACGGTTGGGAGGAATTCATTGCGGTCTCCCAGATGGTTCTTGCCGAACTGACCCGTGGCGTAACCGAGAGGCTTCAGCAGCTCAGCAATGGTGGCATCTTCTGCCTGTAGACCAACGGTTGCTCCTGGAATCCCAACTTTGGTAAGCCCGGTGCGGAAACCGCTTTGACCGGTGATGAACGAGGCGCGCCCGGCGGTACAACTTTGCTCGCCATAGGAATCGGTGAACAGCATTCCCTCTTTAGCGATCCGGTCAATGTTCGGTGTGTCGTAGCCCATAACCCCGTGGCTGTAGCAGCTCAGATTTTCAATGCCGATATCGTCTCCCCAGATAACCAGAATGTTTGGCCTCTTGGGCATCTCCTTGATCTTTTCGGCCATGCGCAGTCCTCCTCGATTCCTGTCTTTGGCAGGTTAAATTTCTGAGCCACTAGAATCCTCGCCTTGACCCTCGCCGGAAACTGTCAAACGTGACAGGCCCGCAGCCTCGGGCTGTCCGGAGCCACTCCTTTCAGATATTTAGCCAAGTCTGTATTTTGTGGTGTAGACCCAAGAGCGAGGTCGGAAAAGAAGGGCAGACATGTTGGGAACTGTGCTTGCGGCGGGTCTCGAGGGGCGGGACCGAGCCGCGAGGACATGGCACGGCCTCGGGCATCGCTGGAAATTCCTCAAGCAGCGGTTCAGAACTGGTCGAAAGCAATGGAACCCAGGGCGTCTTGTGTGCCTGCTCGGCGTGCGGGCACAAGGCGTCGGGGTGGAGGGGAAGGATTCTCGACCGGAGTGTGATCCCACCCGCCCGAGCGTTGCGCGGGTGGGGGATTCTCACAGTCTACAGCAATTAGTACTGCAGGCAGACCCGGAGTTGGCGATCGGCTTCATCAATTGCACGGATAGCTTCGACCCGATGCCCACCAAAGTCATGAGCTGCATGCTCAAGATGATCTTTCGCGCCGGCAAGCGCACGAAGC